>Ga0315281_10006922_pt1 | contig 16043 bp, 16 predicted proteins | sample YL17G07_0_MG_FD_204540 | JGI IMG/M metagenome (GOLD analysis project Ga0315281, IMG submission 204540) | Sediment microbial communities from Yellowstone Lake, YNP, Wyoming, USA - YL17G07_0 | ecosystem: Environmental > Aquatic > Freshwater > Lake > Sediment | place: USA: Wyoming | collected... | reverse complement strand
GCCCGTCGCGCGCAGGTACCGCAACTCGTGCGCAGCCGCGCGCTCCGCTGTTTACGTCGATCACGCGAGTTTATTAAGGGTTGATGATTCAACGTAAACCATGTCCCAAGGGGGGCGGCTGGAAGAGCTACCCGGCCCTCGCCGTGTCGTCGACCGAAGAGCGCCGCGTTCAGACCGCCTCGAGGAAGAAGCCCTCGGTCTCGCCCTCTTCCCACTCGTCGAACGGGTCGCCGGCGACCGCGGCACGCATGGCCTCGACGCCGGCGCGCCACGAGGCCTCATCCTCCCAGCGCGCCATGCCGATGAGGCGGCCCGTGCGCGCGTCGCGCAAGGTGCGTGCCTCGATGAAGCCCGGCTGCCCCGCGCCGGCCGCGCCGAAGCGGTGCATCGAGGCGATCAGGTCCTGCTCCTTGCCGGGCTTCGGCGTGTGGATCGACAGGTGGATGATCATCTTGCTGCTCCTCGGTTGGCCGCCGCCAGCAACTCCACCGTGTGCACGACCGGCCGGGAGTCGCCCGCTTGGGCGAGCACGTCGGCGAGCTGCATGCGGCAGCCGGGGCAGCTCGTTGCCACCACCTCGGCGCCGGTGGCGGCGATGTCGGCGGCCTTGCGTGCCCCGATAGCCAGCGAGAGCTCCTGGTGCGCCAGCGAGAACGACCCCGCGCCGCCGCAGCAGCGCGAGGGCTCGCGCATCTCGCTGAGGCGCACGCCGGGGATGCCGGTGAGCAGCTCGCGCGGCTGCCGCGTGATGCCGAGACCGCGCGCCAGATGGCACGGGTCGTGGTAGGTCACCGTGGCGTCGAGCCGCCCGGCGGGCGGGCCCACGTGCAACTCGTCGACGAGGTGGCTGGTGACGTCGTAGCTGCGTGCCGCGAGGCGCTGCGCCCGCGCGACGTACCGCGGCTCGCCGGCAAGCAGCCGCGGGTACCGGTGGACGAACGAGCTCGTGCACGTGGGGCAGGCGGCCACGAGCGCATCGAACTCGAGGCCCTCGAGCTGGTCGAGTTGGAGCCGCGCGAGCTCGGTCGCGCCCGCCAGATCGCCGTGCGCCTCCAGAGGCACGCCGCAGCAGGCCGCCTCGGGCGGGGTGACGACGTCGACGCCCGCTCGCTCGAGCACTTCGACGGAGGCGTCACCGATGCCGGGATACACGTAGGTGACCATGCAGCCCGGGAAGAGAAGCACGCGCGGCCGGGCGCCGGCCTTCCGCCGCGGGCCCGGATGTACGAACGGGCGCGCGGCCAGCGGCGGGTACGCGCGCCTTGCCGCCAGCCCGTAGGGGAAGCGCAGGCGCCGCAGGTCGCGGTCGGCGGTCCGCGTGAAGGCCGCGCCCTGCAGGCGGGCAGCGGCGTCGGCCGCGGCCCGCAGCACGCCCGGCCGCTTCACGCCGCCGAACACCACGCGTTTGACCCACGGCAAGCCCCGCGTCTCCACGACCTGCGCCCGGGCCGCATTCACGATGTCGACCACAGGCACGCCGGAAGGACACGCCTCTTCGCACGACATGCACGTGGTGCAGGTCGAGAACGCGGCGGCCGTCTCGCGGTCCACCGGCAGATCACCGCTCAGGATGGCCGCCGCCAGCTGGACCTTGCCGCGGGCCACGCCGGGCTCCGTCCGCGTCTCTGAGTACACCGGGCACACGGCCTGGCAATTGCCACAGCGGTTGCAGATGGCGACCGCGTCGGCGACCGCACGCATGACCGACAGATCGCCGGGCGGGCGTTCGGTGCTCACGCGGTGAACTTGCCGGGATTGAGGATGTCCTGGGGGTCCAGGGCGGCCTTGATGCGGCGCGTCAGGTCGAGGCCGCCCTCGCCGAGGGCCCAGCCGAGATACGGCGCCTTGGCCGAGCCGATACCGTGCTCGCCGCTGAGCGTACCCCCCAGATCGAGCGCCGCGCTGAAGATCTCGGCGACGGCGGTGTGGGCGCGCTCCATCAGGTCGGCGTCGTCGGGGTCGACGAGGACGGTCGGGTGCAGGTTGCCGTCGCCGGCGTGGCCGACGGTGGCGATCGTGAGCCGATGACGAGTGGCGATGTCCTCGATGGCGGCGAGCATCTCGGGGACGCGACTGCGCGGCACCGTGGCGTCTTCGACGATGGTGCCGCGGCTCTGGCGCGCGAGCGCCGGGTAGGCGGCCCTGCGGGCCGCCCAAAGGCGCTCGCGCGCCTCGTCGTCCGCGGCGCGCTCTACCGCTCCGCCGTGCTCCCGGCAGACGCGCTCCACGAAGTCGGCCTCGCGGGCGACGGCTTCGGGCGGGCCGTCGACCTCGATGAGTAGCAGCGCCGCCGCGTCGGTGGGCAGGCCGGCGTGCGTGTACTCCTCGACCAGCCGCAGCGTCGTCGCGTCGATGAACTCGAGCGTCGCCGGGACGACGTTGCCGGCGACGATCGCGGCGACGGTGCGCGAGGCGTCGCCGCTCAGCGCGAACGCCGCGGTCATCGTCGCGCGCGCCTCGGGCGCCGGCACCAGGCGCACGGTCGCCTCGGTGATCACGCCCAGCGTGCCCTCGGAGCCGACGAAGAGGCCGACCAGGTCGTAGCCGGTCACGTTCTTGGTCGATTTGCCGCCGAGCCGCACCACCTGACCGTCGGCGAGTACGACTTCCAGGCCCGTGACGTAGTGCTTGGTGACCCCGTACTTGAGACCGCGGAGGCCGCCGGCGCACTCGGCGATGCTGCCGCCCATGGTCGCGACCGCGACCGAGCCGGGATCGGGCGGATACATCAGTCCATGCTCGGCGGCCAGATCGTTGAGGCGCTGGATGACGACCCCGGGCTGCACGACCGCGCACTGGTTCGCGACATCGAGCTCGATCACGGCGTCCATGGCGGCGGTGCTCAGCACGATCCCTCCCCGCACGGGGATCGCCCCGCCGCTGAGGCTCGTGCCGGCGCCGCGCGGGTACACCGGCACCGCGGCGTCGCGGGCGATGCGCACGACGCGCGCGACCTCGTCGGTGGCGGCGGGAAGCACGACGACGTCGGGGGTCCGCCCCTCGTCACCGGCCGTGGCGTCGTAGGCATAGCACAGCAGGTCCGACGCCTTCGTCAAGACCTGGCCCTTCGGGAGGGCGCCCTGGAGCGCCCGGATGAGGTCGCTGCTCATGTCGTCTCTAGACCCCCTCGCGCTCTCGCCGCGCCTTCTCGACCAGCTCGTCCAGCTGCCGCAGGGCATCCGGCTCGAGACGGTAGGCGCGCTCGTTCTCGCGCAGTTCCTTGGTCCTCTGGGCGGTGCGGTCCAGCAGCGTCGAGCCGCCGGCGGCGGCCCAGGCGTCGTGCTGGTCCTGGGAGATAAGCTGCGGCATGACGTAGTCGCGTACGTGCCGCCGGGTGTACTTGCGCGCCAGGTGCGTGCCGCCGGGGCCGACCGCGGCGATCTCGTCGACGGCGAGCGCCTCGGTATCGATGGTCACGCCGTCGAGGTACGCCTTCACCCAGCCGACCAGCTCGTCCATCACGACCACGGATTCGTAGGAGCTCGCCGTGCCGGAAGCGACGTAGCCGATGTCGTGGAGCAAGGTTACTCCCGCCTGCGCAGCGGTCAGCAGGGTCATGCCCGCCTCGAAGGACCACTGTTCGTCGAGCATCAGGGAGTCGGAGCAGCCGCCGTAGCCGAACGTCGGTAGGCCGTAGTGCCTGGCGAGATCGGCGGAGGCTTGCTGCACCGCCATCTCCTCGGGACCGCTGTAGACCACGTGCGCGGTGCGCGCGTTCATGGCGCCCTGGGCGACCCCGTAGACGTACGGCGCCCCGGGCTTCGCGAGCTCGGCGATCACGAGACCGCTCAGCATCTCGGCGTTGGTGAGCACGAGGCAGCCGGCCCTGGAGGCGGGGGCGGTAGCCCCTTGCAGCAGGGCCGTGGCGTAGACCATGGGGACGCCGAGCTCCGCGCAGCGCACGAGCCGGGCCGCCGAGTGCTCGCCATGTACCAGCGGCGGCGTCGGCATGGCGTACACGGCCCAGCTGCCCGCGGCGCCGCAGACCGCCGCCATCTCGTTCAAGAGATCGAGGTCGGCGGCCAGCTCGGGCACCATGATGAGCGGCTTGCCGGTGCCGCGCAGCATGGCCGCGAACTGCGCGACCGGCGCGAAGGCGGCAGAGAGCTCGTGCGGGTGCGCCATGCTCATCACGAAGTCGATGTTGGGCAGCTTCTCCTGCAGCGCCGCCAGCCCCTCGACGTCGGCCAGCGACACCGGCCGCCGGTCCTTGGCGCCCGGGCCGAGGAGGTAGAGGCAGTCCGAGCCGGTGCCGTAGTAGACGGGGCCGGCCTCCAGAGTCAGCCCGCCGGCCCCAGACCGCGCCGTCAAAGGAATGCTGCGAGGCGCCGCCTGTAGCGCCTCATCCACCAGACCGGCCGGGATCCGCGCGCGCGTGCCGTCCACCGGCGCGCCCGCCTTCGCGAGCAGCGCGAGGGCGCGTTCGTGCTGCACCTCGACGCCGGTGTTCTCGAGGACGTCGATGGTGGCGGCGTGCACCGCGGCGCACCCCGCCTCGTCGAGCGCGGTGGTGCGGAGCCGGTGCTGGGTCATCTGGATCCTCCTTGGCGTTGTACGCCGGCCACGCCGCACCAGCGCATCGCCATCACGGCCACGGCCGCCGTGAAGTCGAGGAGGCTCTGGACGCTCGCGCGCTCGTTGACGGCGTGAGCGGTCTCGATGCCGTCGGGTCCGAAACTGAAGGTGGGCGTGCCGCCCGCGGTGAAGGTGGCGGCGTCGTGCCAGCTGTCGAGGCCGACGGGCTTGCCGCTGCGGCCGACGAGGGCGGCGCACTCCAGCGCGGTCACGACGAGCGGGTGGTCGGGCGGCATCTCGGCAGGCACCACGTCCTCCGTCCAGCGAAAACGCAGAGGGTGTTCGGCGAACCACGGGTCGCCGGACACGGCCGCGGTCAGGCGCTCGACCACTTCGGCCTCGACCGCCTTCCCGGTACCCTCCGCGTCGGCGTGCCCGGGCAGGTAGGTGATGTCGCAGGTCACGTCGCACGACGACGGGATCGTCACCATCCAGGTGCCGCCGCCGATGATGGTCGGGACGATGTCGCCCGGAGCCAGCAGCGGATGCTTGTGGTCCGGGCGTGCGCGCCACTCCTCGCGCAAGGCCTGGATGCCGTTCAGCAGCGGCACGAGCTTCTCGATGGCGTTCACGGCGCCACCCTGGCGCCAGTCCGGCTGCGGGATCTCGGCGTGGCCGGCGCGGCCCTCCACGGTGATCGTCGGCGTCACGGTGCCGCGGCAGCTCACCCAGGCGTCGAAATCGGTGGACTCGGCGGCGATGCCGGCGTCCGCCTTCACGCCGCGTTCCACGGCCATGTGGCCGCCGGCCCCCGACGACTCCTCGTCGGTGACCGTGCAGAAGACGACGTCGCCGGCCAGGCGCACGCCCAGCCGGCTGAGCGTCTCGAGAGCGACGACCAGGCAAGTGATGCCGCCCTTCATGTCGCAGACGCCGCGCCCGTACAGCGACCCGTCGCGCTCTTCGACCGTGAACGGGTCGCTGAGCCACTGCTCGCGCGGCGCCACGTCGACGGCGTCGATGTGGCCGTTGAGCAGCAGGCTGCGGCCGCCGCCGGCGCCGGGAAGGACGGCAGCCAGCTGGGGTCGGCCGACGAAGTCGAGGCCGGCCGGCAGGAACCTGCTGCCGGCCCCCGTCGGCGCCGGCTCCCACAGGTCGGGCCGCGCGCCGATCTTCGCGAGGCACGCGGCAAGCAGCCGCTGCAGCTTCTCCTCGTCGCGTGCCGGCTGGCCCGGCAGGCGCGCCGTGGTGTCGCAGGCGACGAGCTCGGTGACGAGCCCGACGACCTCCTCGCGCGCCCCCAGCGCCGCCTCGACGACCTTTTCCTCAAGCGCGGAACGCGGTCCGCTCACGGCGCACTCTCCTCGGTGACGGCGACAAAGGGTCCGCGCCATTGTACGCTCGCCCCAGACGACCGGCACCGGCCTACGCCAGGAGGACCCATGAGTGAGACTCGCTCCACCAAGATCCGCGTCATCAAGCCCGAGGATGTGATCTGGGAAGAGGCCATGCATGGCTCGGACGAGACAGAGACGCCCGGACAGGAGTTCACCGCCGCGCGCTCGGTCGACGACAAGTTCAGCTTCGGCCTCTGGCAGCGCGACGCGCAGAGCCGCCACTTCGAGCGCTTCTACCACGAGATCGCCTACATCATCGAGGGCCAGGTCGAGATCACCGACGACGACGGCGAGGTCCTGGTCGCCGGCCCCGGCGACATCCTCATCACCCCGCAGGGCAGCAAGGGCTACTGGAAGAACCTCAGCCCGGTGAAGAAGGTGTGGGGGATCTACGAGGAGGTCGGCGCAGACCTCGACGCGTACATCGGCCCCGGGGCTTTCTGAGGGCGCGCCCGGAGAAGCGGGCGGCGCGCCTGGCTCGTCAGCGGAGCGAGACGTCCCGTCAGCGGGCGAGCTCGACGCGGTCGCGCCCGCCTTGCTTGGCCCGGTAGAGCGCCTCGTCGGCGCGCGCGAACAGCTCGTCGGCCGTCTCGCCGGCGCGATGCTGGGCGACTCCGATGCTGGCCGTCACCTTGCCGACGAATGAGTACTCATGCGTCCCGGCGGCGGCGCGGAGCCGCTCTGCGAGCCCCATCGCTTCCTCGACCATCACTTCGGGTGACAGCACGACGAACTCCTCGCCACCCCATCGCGCCAGGCTGTCTGTGGCGCGGATCCCGGCGCGGATAAGACCGGCGAGGACGACGAGGACCTCGTCGCCGGTCTCGTGCCCGCGCGTGTCGTTGATGCGCTTGAAGTGATCGATATCGAGGATGAACAGGGACAGCGGGTGCCCGTAGCGCCGCACGCGCTCGATCTCGGCGAGGATCAGTTCGTTGAACTTGCGGCGGTTGTAGGCGCCGGTAAGCGCGTCGGTAGTGGCGAGCTCCTCGAGCTTTGCCGCCTGCGCCTGCAGGAGCTCGTGGCGCTCGTCCAGCTCGGTGCGTGCCTTTTCGAGAGCCACCACCATGCAGTTGTACGCCTCGGAGAACTCGCCCATGAAGTCGACGCGCTGGGTGAAGTCGCCGGCCGCCACGCACTGCGTCTGGTAGGTGAGATGGCGCAGCGCCGCGTCCAGGTTCTTCAACGAGCCGGCCAGGCTGCCCCTCAGCGACAGCGGCTGCTCCCGGTCGCCCTTGGAGATGGCGAGCGTGAAACGGTAGAGCTCAGCGAGGTCGTCCAGCAGTGCCACGAGCTCGGCGTTGGCGTCGAGCTCTACAGGGAGCGACTCGCGACGCCCGTCAAGCAGCGTCGCGCGGATCGCCGCCAGCGCCGCCTCAAGGGCCGAGTCGTCCCCGCCAGGGCTCACGCCGTTGCGACCTCGGCGGTGAACCGGCAGGTGCGGTCGCCGGTGCACCAGCAGTCGACTTCTTTGACGACGAAGCGGCGCCCCGTGTAGCTCTCGAGCAGCGCCGCGATGAAGCCTTCGTCGAAGACGCAGACGGACTCGCCCGACTCGGGCAAGCCCGAGCAGTCGAGGTCCTCGGAGACGGTCACCACGAACTCGCCTTCTCGGGGTCGGCCTTCTCCACGCGCAGGATGCCGATGCCCATCTCGCGTAGCACTCGCTGCAGCTCGGCGACGAAATCGCCGAGCTCTTCCGGCTTGCTGAGCAGGTGAGCGGCGAACTCGGCGCCGGCCAGCATACCGGCCTCGTAGAACACGTCGTCCGCCGCCTGCGCACCGAAGCGCTGCTCCAGCACGTCGCGAAAGCAGAACTGCATGAGGCGGTACACCTCGAGCCGGGTCGTGTTGCCCAGGTTGGGCCGCCCCAGTTCGATATCGCCGAGCAGGTCCCACGAGAATGCGTACTTGCGGTCCTCGCCCATTCGTCCCCCTTTCACCGCCAGCAGGCTCCAATAATAGTCCTTCACGCCGCTTCGCCGTCATTGTCATCTTGCGCCACTGGCTCGATCAGCGTATGCTGATGTAGTCACATAATCAGCAGAAACGGGGTCACGATGACCACGGTCGGCATCAGAGAGCTCAAGGCGCACCTCAGCAAGTACATCCACCTGGCCAGCGTGGGCGAGAAGGTCGTCGTCACGCACCGTGGCAAGGACGTCGCCATCATCCAAGCTCCCGATGCACAGCACGACGGCCTGCGCCGCCTCATGGAGAGCGGCATGGTCAAATGGTCGGGCGGCAAGCCGAAGGGCCCGACCGGACCGCCCATCAAGATCAAAGGCGGGCCGATCTCCCAGACCGTGCTCGACATGCGCGAGCGCGAGTGATCCTGTATCTCGATACGAGCAGTCTGCTCAAGTACTACGTCGACGAGGATCATTCGCCAGACGTCCGCGGGTGGGTCGGCCGCGCGGACTTGTTGGCGACGTCGCGGGTGACGCTGGTCGAAGCAGCGGCTGCGCTGTCGCGGCGGCATCTCGGCGGCGGCCTCACCCGCGAGCAGTGTCGCCGCGCGTTCGCCGATCTGGAGGCGGACTGGCCGCTGTACATCGCCGTCGAGCTTCATGAGGAGCGAGCGGCCGAGGTCGCCTGGCGTCATCTGCTCCGGGGCTTCGAGGCCGTCCAGCTCACGGCCGCGCTCACTGTGCGTCAGGGCGTCGGGCCGGAGGCGCTTGCTTTTTCGTCGTTCGACGCCGAGCTCAACGAGGCCGCTCGCGCCGAAGGCCTCACCGTCCTGGAGCCTCTCGACTGATAGCATCGCGCGATGGAGCGCTTCCATCCTCTGCACCCCATCGCGAGCCTGCGCACCCTCGATCCCAACGTGCGCAGCCTGGGCCTCGTCAGCTTCTTCGCCGACCTGAGCTCAGAGATCGCGTACCCGCTGTTCCCGATCTTCGTCACCTCGGTGCTCGGCCTTCCGGTGGCGGTGCTCGGTCTCATCGAGGGCATCGCCGAAGCGACGGCCAGCATCACCAAGTACCCCTTTGGGCAGGCCGCCGATTACACCGGCCGGCGACGCCCCTTCGTGCTCGCCGGCTATACCCTCGGCGCCCTCGGCAAGCTGGTGATCGCGCTGGCGGCCGGCTGGCCGCTGGCGCTGGCCGGCCGCTTCACCGACCGCCTCGGCAAAGGCATGCGCACGGCGCCGCGCGACGACCTCATCGCGGCGAACACGCGGCCCGAGCAGCAGGGGTTGGCGTTCGGCCTGCACCGCAGCATGGACACGCTCGGGGCGGTGCTCGGGCCGCTGGTCGCCCTGGCGCTGGTGCAGGCGCACGTCCCGCTGCGCTGGATCTTCGCCATCGCCGTGGTGCCGGGGCTGCTGAGCGTGCTCGCGATCGTGCTCTTCGTGCGCGAGCGCCGGGAGCAGCCCCGACGCTCAGCCTTCCGCCTGTCGCTGCCGGCCTCGCCGGCCTTCCGCTGGCTGCTGGCCGGCGCCCTGCTGTTCGCGGTCGGCAACTCGAGCGACATGTTCATCCTGCTCAAGGCCAAAGACATCGGCATGGGGACGTCGGCGGTCATCCTCCTCTACGTGCTCTACAACGTCGTGTACTCGGCCGCCTCGCTGCCGCTCGGCGGCCTCAGCGACCGCGTCGGTCAGTACCCGCTAGTGATCGCCGGCTACTTCGTGTTCGCGGTCGTCTACCTCGGGTTCGCCGGCGCCGGGTCGGGCCTGGCGCTGGCGGGCCTCTTCGCCGCCTACGGCCTCTACATCGCCGCCACCGAGGGCACGAGCAAAGCGCTGATCGGGCGCGCCATCCCTACGGGCGAGCGCGCCTCGGCGCTCGGCCTGTACTACACGGCCACGGGGCTCGCGAGCTTCGCCGCCAGCACAGTGGGCGGGCTGCTCTGGAGCGCCGTGGGGCCGTGGGCGACGTTCGCGTTCGGGGCGACGGCGGCCCTGGCCGCCGCCGCGCTGATGCTGGTCGGCCGTAGCAGGGTGCGCCGGGCGCTCGCTGCGTAGCCGAGCCCGGCGCGCCCGCCGACGCCGTGAATCGCAGGCCAAGGCCCCAGTGAAATAGAGGACCCGGCTTGCCCGGATTCTGCTACAGCTTTACAATGTGCTCTAGAGTACAATCGTCTTTGCACCTCGGATAGAGTCCCGACGGGCGACCGTAGTGGTACCCGTCGGCAGCAGAAAGGCAGGAAGCCGACCCGCATGAGCGCTCCGTTTCGTACCCTCGCTGCCGACATCCTCGAGGCCACCGGCATCAACGCCGCGACGTGCTACCAGTGCGGCAAATGCTCCGCCGGCTGCCCGATGGCGTTCGAGTCCGACCTGCGCCCGCACACCATGATGCGCCTGGTGGTGCAGGACCGCCGGGAGGCGGCCCTGGCCGAAGAATCCATCTGGCTCTGCCTCACCTGCGAAACGTGTTCCGCCCGCTGCCCCAACGCCTGCGACCCCGCCCGCGTCATCGACGCGCTGCGCGAGATGAGCATCGAGGCCGGGGTCGCCGACATGCCGCGCAACGTCGCCGCCTTCCACCGCGCATTCCTCGAGCAGATCCGCACCAACGGCCGTCTGCACGAGATGGGCATGGTGATGGAGTACAAGCTGCGCAGCGGCGACCTCATCAAAGACGTCACCAACGCCCCGGGTATGCTCAGCCGCGGCAAGCTCAGCTTCCGCGCCGAGCGCATCGAGGGCGTCGCCGAGATCAAGCGCATCTTCGAGAAGTGCGGCGTGACCCTGTGACCGAGACCGCCGCGCCTTCGCGACCCGCGATGACCGACGTTGCCTACTATCCCGGCTGCTCCCTGCACGGCACCTCCCGCGAGTTCGACGAGAGCCTCCGCGCAGTGACCGCCGAGCTCGGCATCGGCCTCACCGAGATCGACGACTGGAACTGCTGCGGCGCGAGCAGCGGCCACACCACCGACCACCTGCTCGGCGTGGCGCTGCCGGCGCGCAATCTGGCGCTGGCAGAGGCGCAGGGCTACGACACGGTCGTGGCGCCCTGCGCCGCCTGCTACAACCGCCTGTCGGCCGCCCGCCTGGCGCTCGCCACCGAGGACGGCCTCGCCGAGCAGATGCCCGAGATCATCGGCCACCGGTTCGCCAACAGCGTGGACGTGCACAACGCCGTCGAGCTGCTCCGCGACGCGTCGGTGACCATCGAAGAGAAGGTCGCCGACACCCTCGCGCCCAACCCGCTCGAGGGGGTCAAGCTGGCCGCCTACTACGGCTGCCTGCTGGTGCGCCCGTTCGAGGTCTGCGGCTACGACGACCCCGAGCAGCCGACCTCGATGGACGAGGTCATCAACGCCTGCGGCGCCGACGACGTCGACTGGGACATGAAGGTCGAGTGCTGCGGCGGCGCCTTCAGCGTGAGCCGCACCGCGTCGGTGCTGCGGCTCGGGCGCGCGATCATCGAGAACGCCCGCTCCCACGGCGCCGAGGCCATCATCGTGGCCTGCCCGCTGTGCCACTCCAATCTCGACCTGCGCCAGAAGGCCATGGCCCAGCGCGGCGAGGAGCCCATGCCGATCCTGTTCGTCACGCAGATGGTGGGCCTCGCCCTCGGGCTGGCGCCGGTGGACCTCGGCCTGAGCCGGCACTTCGTCGACACCGAGCCGCTCATCGCGCGCCTGGTGCAGCGGGCGGCGGACCGTGTCGTGGCCGAGAAGCTCGCCAAAGAAGAGGCCGCCGCCAAGGCCGCCGCCCGCGCCGAGAAGCAGAAGGTCGGCGCCGCCGCTGCTTCCGGCGGCGCCCAGGGCGGTGAGGCTCCGTGAGCCGCGTCGGCGTCTTCGTCTGCCACTGCGGCGAGAACATCGCCCGCACCGTCGACTGCGAGGCGGTCGTCGAGGCCCTCAAGGACCACCCGGGCGTCGCCTTTGCCGAGGACTACAAGTACATGTGCTCCGATCCGGGCCAGCAGCTCGTCAAGAAGGCCATCGAGGAAAACGACCTCACCGGCGTGGTCGTGGCCGCGTGCTCGCCGCACATGCACGAGAAGACCTTCCGCCGCGCCTGCGACCAGGCCGGCCTCAACCAGTACATGTGCGAGATGGCCAACGTCCGCGAGCACTGCAGCTGGATCCACGAGGACCGCGGCGAGGCCACCGCAAAGGCCATCGACATCACCCGCACCATCGTCGAGAAGGTCAAGCACAACAAGCCGCTCGAGAGCATCCGCATCCCCGTCACCAAGCGCGCCCTGGTGATCGGCGGCGGCATCGCCGGCATCCAGGCGGCGCTCGACATCGCCGACGGCGGCCACGAGGTCGTGCTCGTCGAGAAGGAAGCCTCGATCGGCGGCCACATGAGCCAGCTCAGCGAGACCTTCCCCACGCTCGACTGCTCGCAGTGCATCCTCACGCCGCGCATGGTCGAGGCGTACCAGCACCCCAATATCAAGCTCCACACCTGGAGCGAGGTCGAGAAAGTCGACGGCTACATCGGCAACTTCAACGTGACGATCCGCAAGAAAGCCCGCTCCGTGAACGAGGACCTCTGCAACGGCTGCGGCGACTGCCAGGCGGCCTGCCCGGCGAAGCGCATCCCCAGCGAGTTCGAAGCCGGGCTCGGCAAGCGCACCGCGATCTACGTGCCGTTCCCGCAGGCGGTGCCCAACATCCCGGTGCTCGACCGCCAGAACTGCACCCTCTTCAAGGGTCGCCGCAAGGGCCTCGCCAAGGACGTCTGCGGCAAGTGCCAGGAGGTGTGCCTCAAGGGCGCCGTCGACTACGACACCGAAGACACGTTCATCGAGGAGGAGATCGGCGCCATCGTGGTGGCCACGGGGTTCCAGCTGTACAACATCGGCCGCGAGCAGCCCGAGGGCCTCAAGGGCTACGGCGAGTACGGCTACGGCGAGGTGCCGGACGTCATCGACGGCCTGCAGTTCGAGCGCCTGGCATCGGCCTCGGGGCCGACTGACGGCGCGATCCTCAGGCCGTCCGACGGCAAGGAGCCCAAGACGGTGGTCTTCGTCCACTGTGTGGGCTCCCGCGACCCCGAGAAGGGCATCTCGTACTGCAGCAAGATCTGCTGCATGTACAACGCCAAGCACGCGATGCTCTACAAGCACAAGGTGCACGACGGCCGCGCCGTGGCCTTCTACATGGATATCCGCGCGGGGGGCAAGGGCTACGACGAGTTCAGCCGGCGGGCCATCGAGGAAGACGGCGCCGAGTACATCCGCGGCCGCGTCAGCCGCATCTTCCGCGACGGCGACGTCGTGAAGGTGTGGGGCTACGACACGCTGAGCGGCGAGCAGGTGGTGATCGACGCCGACATGGTCGTGCTGGCCACGGCCATGCGACCCCAGGACGGTGTCCGCGAGCTGGCGCAGAAGCTCAGCGTGAGCACCGACGAGCACGGCTTCATCAACGAGGCGCACCCCAAGCTGCGCCCCGTCGAGACCAACACCGCCGGGGTCTTCGTGGCCGGCGCCTGCCAGGCGCCGCGCGACATCCCCGAAGCCGTCGCCATGGCGAGCGCCACCGGCGCCAAGGTGATGAGCCTCTTCAGCGCCGACGAGCTCGAGCGCGAGCCGGCCGTGGCGATCGTCAACGAGAACACCTGCATCGGCTGCATGAACTGCGCCAAGGTGTGCGCCTACGGCGCCATCGAGCAGCGCGAGATCTGCACCGTCGACGGCCACGTCTGCGGCCACGTCGCCTACGTGAACCCCGGCGTGTGCCAGGGCTGCGGCACGTGCCAGGCGGTCTGCCTCAGCAAGAGCGTCGAGCTGCAGACCTTCACCGACGAGCAGATCTTCAGCGAGATCAACGCTCTGTGCTACTGGGAGTGACGTGAGCGACGCGACCGACAGCAGCGGCGCGGCTGCCGACGGCTTCGAGCCGCGCGTCACCGCCTTCGTCTGCAACTGGTGCACGTACACCGGCGCCGACCTGGCGGGCACCAGCCGCCTGCACATGGCCAGCAACGTGCGCATCATCCGCCTGCCCTGCACAGGCCGCATCGACCCGCTGTTCATCATCAAGGCCTTCGAACGCGGCGCCGACGGTGTCATCGTCAGCGGCTGCCATCCGGCCGACTGCCACTACACCACAGGCAACTACCATGCCCGGCGCCGCTTCGCCGTGTTCCACGACCTCATGGAGTTCATCGGCGTCGACCCGCGGCGCATGACCTTCAGCTGGGTCTCGGCGAGCGAGGGCGCCAAGTGGCGCGACGTCGTGAACGAAGCCGTGACCAGCGTGCGGGAGCTGGGGCCGTTCCAGGCCTACCGCGCGCTGGCGCCCAAGGATGCCGGCGTGGCTGCGCCGACCGGCCCGAGCGCCGAAGCCGTCACGCAAGCCGAGGCCTCATGAACGAGCTGCGCGAAGTAGCCCGCACGCTTCTCACCGACGGCACGGTGCGCGTGATCATCGGCTGGGAAGACGCCCGTCGCGGCGCGCGGCCGGTCTTCATCACCGACCCGGCCGACACTGACAGGCTCATCTTCGACACGCGTTGCGTGCACAACCTGGTCACCTATCTGAATCCGCGCCGCGACAACGTCGCCGAGCTCGGCAAGATCGGCCTCGTGGTCAAGGGCTGCGACGCCAAGGCGGTCGCGGGCCTGCTGCGCGAAGCGCAGCTCACCCGCGACGACGTCGTGCTCATCGGCGTGCGTTGCGGCGGCGTGCTGGAGGAAGCGGAGCTTCCCGAGGCCGCGCCGCTGAGCCCCGAGAACGTCGCCCCGCGCTGCTTCGGCTGCGACAACCGCGAGCCCGACCTCGTCGACCACTTGCTCGGCGAGTCGCAGCCCGAGCCCCCGCGGCCGGTCACGACCATCGACGAGCGCGTCGCGGCGCTCGACGCGCAGCCACTGGAGGAGCGCTGGGCCTTCTGGACCGAGCAGTTCTCCAAGTGCGTGCGCTGCTACGCGTGCCGCCAGGTGTGCCCGCTCTGCGTCTGCGAGAGGTGCGTGGCCGAGAAGACCCGGCCGCAGTGGATCGAGGCCTCGCCGCACCCGCGCGGCAACCTCAGCTGGAACATCACCCGCGCCCTGCATCTCGCCGGCCGCTGCGTGGACTGCGGCGAATGCGAGCGCTTCTGCCCGGTCGGCATCCCGCTCAGCCTCGTGAACCGCAAGCTGCAGCAGATCGTCGCCGAGCGCTACGACTACACTGTGAGCGACGACCCCGAGAACCCGGCGCCTATCGGCGACTACCGCCTTGACGACCAGCAGGAGTTCATCAAGTGACGAAGGCCGATTCGACACACGAGACGTACTTCATCAGCGACGACGACTTGCGCGCGCTGACCGGCGATCTGCTCGGCGCGGGCACGGAAGTGATCGCGCCCGTCGCCGTAGACGTCTGCGCGTCGCCGTCGGCGATCGCCTCGTCGGCCTGTCTGCGCCCGGGCGTCAAGCCGGTCGACATCGAGTATCGCGCCCTTTCCGACGCCGCCGAGCTCGACCTGAGCCGCGGCCTGCCGGTGCTGTCGCTCAAGCAGTACTTCCTGCCAGAACACGAGGCCCTCTGCTCCTGGCGACAGCACGGTACCGAGGTCGAGATCGAAGCGGTGCCCACGGAGTTCGCGCCCCGCGTCGTGCTGGCGGCGAAGCCCTGCGACAGCGCCGCCCTGGCCGTCGTCGACAAGGTCATGAACTGGGATTACCAGGACGAACTGTGGAACGGCCGCCGCGAGGCCACGACGATCGTCAACCTCGCCTGCCCCGTCATCGACGAGAGCTGCTTCTGCACCGCGGTCGGCACCGCGCCCGACGACGCCAAGGGCGCCGACGCGCTGCTCATGCCGGTCGAGGGCGGCTACCTGATGGAGGCGACCACCGACAAGGGGGGCGCCCTGGTGGAAGCCCACGCGGCGCGCTTCAAGGTCGAGACCGGCGCCGACGGCGCGGAGCACCGCGGCCGCCAGGCCGCGGAGGAGCGCGCCGCCGCCCGCGTGCGCGTCGCCGCCAACCTCGAGATCGACGCCGAGTCGGTGCGCGACTGGATCGACACGCATTTCGAAGACCCACTGCTCGCCGCGCTCGGCGTGCGCTGCAATGGCTGCGGCGCCTGCTCGAGCGTGTGCCCCACCTGCCACTGCTTCGACATCGTCGACGAGGAAGAGGGCATCGGCAAGGGCACCCGGCGGCGTTGCTGGGACACCTGCCAGGCGCCGACGTTCACGCTGCACGCCAGCGGCCACAACCCGCG
>Ga0315281_10006921_pt1 | contig 16044 bp, 15 predicted proteins | sample YL17G07_0_MG_FD_204540 | JGI IMG/M metagenome (GOLD analysis project Ga0315281, IMG submission 204540) | Sediment microbial communities from Yellowstone Lake, YNP, Wyoming, USA - YL17G07_0 | ecosystem: Environmental > Aquatic > Freshwater > Lake > Sediment | place: USA: Wyoming | collected... | reverse complement strand
TCCACGACCTCTCTTTTAAGGGTGGACGCGTCCACAAGCGGGCCGAACATTTTTGCGGGGCGGATGTTGGCGTAAAGATCCAGCCCGGAGCGAAGGCCCAAAAGCCCCCGTTCGGGCCTGACGGAATAATCCAGTTTTTCCCATTGCGTGCCGCCGACGGCGCCAAGAAAAATAGCGTCCGCCTTTTTGGCAATCTCCAGGCTTTTTTCCGGGAGCGGGGTGCCGAACAGATCGTACGCGCCGCCGCCGACAGGAGCGTCCTCGAACGTGAACCCGACGCGGTATTTGGAGTCTATCGCCTTAAGAGCCTTGACCGCCTCGGCGGTAACTTCCGGCCCTATGCCGTCTCCGGCGCAAAGAGCTATCAATGGCATTTTATGTACCTCTAACTTCGTTTTTTATTTAGGACAGTTTTTTCTTGATGGACGCCATCAACCCGCCGTCCGCTATCAGCTTTTGCATGAATTCCGGTATCGGGGCGGCCTGGTACTTCTCGTTTTTCGTGACGTTTGTTATCTCGCCCGTGGTCATGTCCACGGTCAGCTCGTCGCCGGGCCTGATCTTATCTGGAGCGTCGGCGGACTCGAAAATCGGGAGTCCCATGTTGAACGCGTTGCGGTAAAAGATTCTCGCGTACGATTTTGCAATGACGCAACTCACGCCCGCCGCCTTGATTGCCACAGGTGCGTGCTCCCTGCTGGAGCCACAGCCGAAATTTTTCTTCGCGACGATGACATCCCCTGTTTTTGCGTTCTTCACGAAATTCGGGTCGGCGTCCTCCATCACGTGCTTGGCAAGCTCTGCCGGCTCGGAGTTGGTCATATACCGCGCCGGTATTATGGCGTCGGTGTCGATGTTGTCCCCGAACAGGTGCGCTTTTCCCTTCAATATCTTGTCGCTCATATCACGTCCTCCGGCGAGCAGATTTTTCCGGCTATCGCGGTTGCGGCGGCCACGGCGGGGCCGGCGAGGTAGACCTCGCTCTTTGGATGCCCCATTCTGCCTTTGAAATTTCTGTTGGTGGTGGTGAGGGCCTTTTCCCCCTCGGCCAATATTCCCATGTGTCCGCCGAGGCACGGCCCGCAGGTGGGGGTGCTGACGACGGCTCCGGCGTCCAAGAAGACGTCAAAAAGCCCGCCGTTCATCGCCTGTTTGTAAATCGTGGGGGTTGCCGGGATGATGATAACGCGGACGTTCTTCGCCACCTTTTTCCCCTTCATTATCTCGGCGGCGGTTTTTAGGTCGGAAAGTCTGCCGTTGGTGCAGGAGCCGATGACGACTTGGTCCACGACGACCTCGCCAACCGCGCTTATCGGGCGCGTGTTGGACGGAAGGTGCGGGAACGCCACCTGAAGCTCTATATCGTCGGCCTCTATGTCGAATTTTTCCAAGTAGTTCGCGCCGGGGTCGGAGGCGTAGTATTTCGGCTCGCGCTTGAACCTTCCGTTTACGAATTCCTTGGTCACGTTGTCCGCCTCAAAAATTCCGTTTTTCGCCCCGGCCTCTATCGCCATGTTGCAAATCGTGAACCTGTCATCCTGCGTCAGGTGTCCTATCATGTCGCCTTTGTACTCCATGCTTTTATAAAGCGCTCCGTCGACGCCAATCTTGCCAATGATGTAGAGGATGATGTCTTTTCCGCCGACCCATTTTTTCGGTTTTCCGGTAAGATTGAAGAGCATCGCCTCGGGAACCCGGTACCACGCCTCGCCGGTTATCATGGCGGCGGCCAAGTCGGTGCTACCGACGCCGGACGCGAACGCGCCGAGCGCGCCGTATGTGCAGGTGTGGCTGTCCGCGCCTATGACCAAGTCGCCGGGGCCAACCAAGCCCTGTTCGGGAAGAAGGGTGTGTTCGATGCCCATCCTGCCGACGTCGTAGAAATTAACGACGCCAAACTCGTTGGCGAAATCCCTCAACATCTTAACCTGCGTGGCGGACTCGATATCCTTGTTCGGGGCGAAGTGATCCGCCACGAGAACAACCCGCTCCTTGTCAAAAACCTTCTTAGCTCCGATGCGCCGGAACTCTTTTATGGAGATCGGGGCGGTGATGTCGTTTGCGAGGGCGATGTCCACCTTGCAGTTTACCAACTGACCCGGTTTTACCGACTTTAGCCCCGCGTGATCGGCCAATATTTTCTCAGTAATCGTCATATTCATTTCATTTTCCTTATGTTTGAATGAAGGGGGAATTGTACCACATTTGTTTCAGGATATGTATATCCACATATCATGTTTAGAACATGTGGATAACTTCGAAAAATGCCCCAGTAACGCCAAAAAAACGAGGGTTTTTTGCAGAATGATTAAGATTTGACCAAGATTTTAAGCCTAATAAATCAATCGGTTTCACGGAAGTGTAACATTCATATAGGGTTAGGGACTGCGGTTCTTGGCGATAAAAAAAGATATCAACATTTGTCGATTTGTTCCCAAAATTCTAATAGTTATAAGTCACGGAAAAAGAACATAATCAGCCTGCAAATTTAAATATATTGTAAGATTGAGCGGGTAAAAGATTAAACATGCGGAATTTAAAACTGATTCTAAAAGACATACGGCTGGAGCACACGCTTTTTGCCTTGCCGTTCGCCGTTATGGGTGCGTTCATCGCGGCAAACGGCGTGCCACAGACGCGCGATTTGGTTCTCATAGTTGTAGCGATGTTTTTTGCGAGGTCGTCGGCGATGGCTTTCAACAGGTTGGCCGACGCCAAGTTCGACGCCACCAATCCGCGAACGAAAAACAGGCCGCTCGCCTCGGGCGGCGCCGACCGTTTGTATTACGGATTTTTCGTGGCTCTTTCCTCGGCGGCTTTTGTGGCGACCTGCTATTTTATTAATCCGTTGGCGTTTATCTGTTCGCCTTTCGCGCTGGTGGTGGTTTTCTTTTATTCGTTTACCAAGAGGTTCACGTCGCTCTCCCATTTTTTTCTCGGGGTGGCGCTGGCACTCGCGCCGATAGGGGCGTGGATAGCGGTACGCGGCTCGGTTTCACCCGCGCCGTTCTTGCTAGGGGGGGCGGTTGTCTTCTGGCTTGTGGGGTTGGACATCATCTATTCCTGTCAGGACGTGGATCATGACAAATCAATCGGCCTTTTTTCAATCCCTTCCCGGTTCGGGGTGGCGAGGGCGCTTTTGCTTTCCGGGGCGGCGCACATCGTCATGATAGCTTTTCTAGTCTTGGTTTATTTCGCGGCACAAATGGGGTGGATATACCTGGTCGGGGTGGGGCTGACAGCCGCCCTTTTATTGTACGAACACAATCTGGTTAAACCGGACGACCTGCGAAGGGTCAACGCCGCGTTCTTCAACGTGAACGGTGTCATCTCCGTCGGCCTCATGGTGTTCACCATCGCGGACCGCCTGTTGCCATGAAGTCAAAAAACGACGGGCATAGGGAGAGACTTCGCAACAAGTTCATCGAGCACGGGCTGGACAAGTTCACCGACGAGGAGATAATCGAGCTTCTTCTTACGTTCGGCACGCCGAGGAGCGACTGCAAACAGATGGCGCGGCAGATGTTGAAACAGTTCGGAACCCTGCGCGGAGTTTTTGAGGCGGACGCGAAGGAGCTAATGGAGATTAGCGGCGTGGGGCCGAGCAACTCGTTCGGGATTAAGTTCATCCACCAGATAACCCGCAAATTCCTGCGGGAGAAGATGATAGGGCGTCCCTTCCTGCAGTCTTCGGAGGAGGCGCTTGAATATTTAAATCACGCGATGGGCGCGCTGGACAACGAGGTTTTCATGGTCATCTACCTCAACGCCGGCAACGAGATAATCAACGAGGAGACGATAGCGGTCGGCACGGCGACGGAAGTGCCGGTAAGCCCGCGCCAGATAGCGGAACGTGCGATAAAGAACGGCGCGGTGAGCCTCGTGCTGGCGCACAACCATCCGGGCGGCAGCGTGGAGCCTTCCCCGGAGGACAGGTCGTTCACGAAAGAAACGCTTTTCGTTTGCGGTATGATGGGTCTGAAACTGGCGGAGCATCTAATAATCTCCCCGAACGGTCATTACTCCTTTTCCGTCGAGGGCCACCTCGCCGATTACGAGCGCGACTTCAAACGCCTCTTCTCGAAGATTGGGGGGTAGTATTCTCATGTGCTATCGAAATATTTTACCGGGGCAATAAAATGAATTTTTGGCTGGGTGTTACGGACAACGATTGGTTCGATTTCTTAAGCCGTGCTGAAGTTGATGAGGTTAACTTCTGGCAACCTAGCGGTAAAGCTCCATTTAAAGGGCTGGAGCCAGGCGCACCATTTTTATTCAAGTTAAAGCGCCCATTCAATCATGTTGCAGGCGGTGGCACTTTCGTAAAATTCTCCATACTTCCGTTGTCGTTGGCTTGGGAGGTCTTTGGGATTAAAAATGGTGCTCCTTCCCGAGAGAAATTTGAGGAATTGATTAGGCCGCTTACTCCAAACCCAAATGCGAGAGACCCTGAAATTGGATGCACCGTCCTTGCAACTCCTTTTTTCTGGCCGAAGGAAAAGTTGGATAACCGACCCCATCGGTTGGTCTAAAAACATTATGACGGGGAAATATTATGATACTGACAGGCCGGAGGGTTTAAGCCTTTGGGGTTCGGTTCAGGAAAGATTCGAGGATGCACTGTTCCATGATTCGCAAAATCTAGTTCAGGAACCTACTGCAAGATATGGGAAACCAACTTTGACGGTGCCTCGTCTCGGTCAAGGCGGATTTAGGGTTGTCGTTACAGATGCTTATAAGCGACATTGTGCAATTACAGGTGAAAGCACACTTCCCGTGCTTGAGGCCGCCCATATTCTTTCATTTGCAGAAAAAGGTCCAAATGAAATTTCAAACGGATTGCTTCTGAGGTCAGACTTTCATAAGCTTTTTGACACCGGCTTGATTACTATTACACCTGACTTAACCGTCGAAATAAGTCCGCGAATTAGAGAAGAATGGTTTAACGGGAAAGTTTATTATCGTCTTCATGGTAGTCCCCTTGCAAATTTACCGGATAACCCTTCTCATCACCCAAACACCAACTTCCTACGTTGGCATAATGAGAACCGGTTTCAAGGTTGAGGAAAAAATAGAACTAAAGGGGGTGCTGAAAAATACATAATAGGGCTATAAAAACGGGATTCCGAGGTCTTTACATATTTTCTTCGACAGGGTGTCGCTTACTTAAGAATGCCTTGGGACAGCAGACCGTTTGTTTAGTTTTGGGTTGTGCCACCACGAATGGCGCGCTCCTTCTCTGATTATTCACAACCATTTTCGGCAAGATGCCGAAGCAAATCCTTTCGCTTCATAGAGCAATCTTTTGTTCCTCAAAGCCTACGCCTGCCGCCGACAAAGCGTCATTTCTATTGAATTCAAGAGCCTCCTTCAGCGTAATCCGAAGAGTTTCCATGAGAGCTTCGCGGGTTGATTCCTGGCAGTTTACGCCCGGCAGTTCCTCAACCCAGCCTATCCAGCAATTATTTTCATTTTTAATTACAGCCGTATATTCGTTATTCATATAGTTGCCTCCAATTTATTAAAACAACCTCGAATCAATATTATAGGGCATGGGACTTAATATTTGAAAACAAAGGAACTGGATGCCCGTCTGCACGGGCATGACAATCAATATGAGACGGGTAGGAGGGGGTTACGCCTTTCCTTTGAGCATTTCGTCGAGGTAGGTCATCAGGACTTTCATGGAGCTTATGCTGGTGACTATCGCGATGGCTTTTTCAATCCCCTTGTCCTTGAAGACGAGACTCGCCTTGGCCACCAGCGCGTATCGCATCAACATCGGGTCGGCGGTTTTGTCGTCGATCAAACTCACATTGCCGTCGGTTTGCGTCGGCGGATAGAGCGTCAACGGCATGTCCACCGAGTTCCCGAAGGCTCCGACGCAGGAGCCCATGATGATGTTGGCGATTTCCAAGATGGAATCATTCTCAGCCGCGTCGGAAGCGTTCGCGTCGCCGGGGATGTCGTTTATCACCCTTACAATCTCCTTAACCTCCCTTTCGTTGAAGATAAGGAACGCATAACCGTGGAAATTGCCGCCAAACGGCTGGCGTAGCACGACAAGTTTTTCTTTGCCGTCGAACTTTTCCTTTAGGTGAGCGTCAAGCGCCTGGTGTTCCACAATCTCCACATTGGGGATGCTGATCTCCACAGGCGTGCCGATGATGGAGGAGAGCGTCTCGGCCGCCTTTGAGGAGGCGGTGTTGAATATTTTTACGAGTGCGGTTTTTTGCCAGTCCGTAAGTTGCACCGCCACCAGCCCGATTTGGGAGCGGACGGAGTTGACGATGCTACTTATTTTCGGCAGTTGGTTTTTAATAGGCTTCGAGATGAAATAATCCGCGCCCAAGGCAAGCGCGGTCTGCCTGCTTATCTCCTGCGTGTCCGCGGACAAGACGAGGATTTTCCCTTTTTTCCCGGTCTCCCTGAGCTTCTGTAGAAACTCAAAGCCGTTCATCCCCGGCATTGTGAGATCCAAAAAGGTGATGTGCGGCTCCCGCTCCAGATAGGTTTTCAACCCGTCGTTCCCGTTGGCCTCCTCAAGAATCTCCACGTCCGCGTACTCGCTAAAGACGTAGTGCTTGAGCAGGTTGCGGGAGAGCTTGGAGTCGTCCACCAGCATCGCCACCATTTTTTTCGGGGGCATAATCGTCGCCTCTTTCACAGATTACGAGCGTTTTTCTATCGGCGCGTAGTCCCTTTTTGCCGCGCCGACGTACAACTGGCGGGGCCTGCCTATCACGCGATCCTTGTCGCTTATCATCTCCTTCCACTGGGTTATCCAGCCGATGGTGCGGGCGATAGTGAACAGCACCGTGAACATGTTCGTCGGCACGCCGATAGCCTTGTAGATTATGCCGGAATAGAAGTCGACGTTCGGGTAAAGTTTGCGAGAGATGAAGTAATCGTCCTTTAGCGCGATTTCCTCCAGTCTCATGGCGATGTCCAGCATATGGTCGTTCCCCTTGGTGGTTGCGAGGATGTCGTGCGCGACCTTGCGGATTATCTTGGCGCGCGGGTCGTAGTTTTTGTAGACCCTGTGCCCGAAGCCCATCAGGCGGAACGAGTCGTTTTTGTCCTTGGCTCGGTCGATGAACTTCGGTATGGCGGAGACATCTTTTATTTCCTCCAGCATCGTTATTACCGCCTCGTTTGCGCCGCCGTGCGCCGGGCCCCATAGCGCGCCTATTCCGGCGCTGACCGCCGCGAAGGGGTTCGCCTCGGACGAGCCGGCAAGCCGCACCGTGGAGGTGGAGGCGTTCTGTTCGTGGTCGGCGTGGAGTATGAACAACAGGTCGAGCGCCTTTGCGTGCAACGGGTTTATCTCGTAGTCGTCCGCCGGGACGGAGAACATCATTTGCAAAAAATTCTCCGTGTAGTTGAGCTTGTTCTTCGGGTACACCATCGGTTGTCCCCTTGAATACTTGAAGGAGGCCGCCGCTATGGTCGGGAGCTTCGCCAAAAGCCTGTGCATGGATATTTCCTGGTGGATAGGGTTGTCGATCTCGAGCGAGTCGTGGTAAAAGGCGGAGAGGGCGCCGACCACGCCGACCATGATGGCCATCGGGTGCGCGTTGTGCCAAAAGCCGTTGTAAAAACTCCTCATTCCCTCGTTTATCATCGAATGGTGCGTTATCATTTGCTCGAACTTGTCGTATTCTTCCTTCGAAGGAAGCTCGCCGTAGTAAAGGAGGTAGCAGACCTCCAGATAGTTGCTCTTTTCCGCGAGCTGTTCAATCGGGTAGCCTCGGTAGAGCAGAACGCCCTCCTCGCCGTCGATATAGGTTACGGCGCTTTTGCAACTGGCGGTGGACTTGAAGCCGTTGTCGAAGGTGAATATTCCCAGCTTGGCGTAAAGCGAGCCGATGTCCACCGTGGCCGGTCCGTGGGTGCCGCTCGTCAGCGGCAGTTCCACTTCCTTGCCCGTGGCGTTGTTGATGATTGTAACGGTGTTTTTTCCCATAATAGCCTCCACTTAATTTCCCAAAAAATCTCCCGAATTACCAGCCGAGTGATTCCCCAGCGGCCACCACAATTCTAACCTTCTTCTTTCCGCAAGCAAAGCGTTAAAACCCCTTTTTAAACGGGCCGGGCTAAAAGCGGTAGGCCAGCTGGAACCGCCAGAAAAAATGATCCACAAGTTTTAGGGGCTGGTTAAGCATTTCGAGGCCGACCATTCCCACCCCGACGTAGGCCGAATATTCCTTCACGTTTAAGACCGCCGCCAGCTCGCCGTTGAAAACAAACCGGCTTGGCTCCACCGTGTACGGGCTGTTTTTGTTGGACATCCCGCCTTGGAGCGTCGCGTTATAACCGACGCCCATACCGTCCGCCGTCAACAACAAATAGAATTCTGTCGGATTGTGCGCGGCGGCTGGGGCGTTGAAATAAGCGTCGGCCTTGCCGAACCGCATTTGGAGGCCGACCGAGGCCCTGTCGAATATGTTTCCGGCCTCCAGATGGAATTTTGGGGCGAGGTCAAAAACAACGCCGTTCCCCGGCGAAAAGCGATGGTCTATCAGTTTTGGGAAACGCTTGTCGTATTGGAGTACGAGGCCGAATTCCTGGTCTATCTGGTTTTTCCAGCCTTGCGGATACGGCCAACCGGCGAAAAAATGCCAGTCCTCCTGCGCCAGATCTGCCCGCGAGCATGAGCCAAGGCATCCAAGTTCGACTCCGAATTTTTGGGAGGAGTCGTCATCCGCCCGCAATTCCTCCGTAAAAAAGCCCAGGTACGCCCACCCCGCGAACGGTCTGTCGCCGTATATGATGTTCGACGGCGCAAAATTCTCGGGAGTGTAAACTTCCTGAGTCAGCGTGATTCCGACGATTTCCCTGCGTAATGCCGATCCTGTTTTCTCTCCGTGGCCGTACGAATATGCGGGGCCGAAGGATCTGAATTCCGCCTTGGAACCGGCGGTGTAGTATTTGTCGGAAAAATTGAGGTCGTTGTCCATGTACAGTCGAACCTCGTGCGCGGGGAGGCGGTACAAGTCTTTCAGGAGTTCCAAGGGCCCGAACGCGAGCGCTTCCCCGGCAAAAATGGCGGTCGAAGCCATGAATATCGTGCATGCGAAAGCAAGTCGGCGAGTGTAAATGCCCATTCCCCGCAGAGCATAATTGTTGACAGGCATGGACGCAAGATAATATTATCCAATATTCAACTTATTGAGGAATTGAATGAAATTAAGCGGCTCCCAAATTTTCGTGGAATGCCTTAAGGCCGAGGGTGTGGACGTTATTTTCGGCCTGCCCGGCGGTGTCGTCCTTCCCGTGTACGACGTGTTGTACGATTCCGACATCAAACACATACTCGTCAGGCACGAGCAGGGTGCCGCGCACATGGCCGACGGCTATTCCCGCGCCACCGGTAGATGCGGCGTGGCCCTTGTCACAAGCGGGCCGGGCGCCACAAACACGGTCACCGGCATAGCCACGGCGTATATGGACTCCATCCCGATGGTGATTTTCACCGGACAGGTGAACTCCAACCTCATCGGCAACGACGCCTTTCAGGAGGCGGACATAATAGGCATGACCCGTCCGTGCACCAAGCATTCCTATCTTGTGCGCGACACCCGCGAGCTTGCCCAGACCATCAAGGAGGCGTTCTACATAGCCATGACCGGGAAACCGGGGCCGGTGCTGGTGGATCTTCCGCGCGACGTGATGGTTAAAGAGGTGGAATACATTCCCGCCGTAAAACCCTCTCTCCGCAGTTACAACCCTACGGTGGAAGGGCACATGGCGCAGGTCAAGAAGGCGTTTGAAAAAATAAAAGAGGCCAAAAAGCCGGTGCTTTACGTGGGCGGCGGCATGATACTGGCCAATGCGTCCGCCGAGATGGCGAGGTTCGCCATGGCTTGCAAAATCCCGGTCACGACCACGCTGATGGCGCTGGGAAGCTTCAACTCCCGGCACGAACTTGCGCTCGGCATGCTGGGCATGCACGGCACATACGCCGCGAACATGGCTATGCACGAGGCGGATCTTGTCGTTGCGCTTGGCGCGCGGTTCGACGACCGCGTGACAGGCAGGTTGGACGCTTTCGCCCCGAACAGCGAAAAAATACACGTGGACATAGACCCCACGTCCATAAGCAAGAATGTGACAGCCGACGTGCCGGTGGTGGGCGACCTTCTGGACGTGATGAAAAAATTCAACTCGTTGCTCGACGGCGACAAAACCGACTGGGACGGGAATCACCGCGAATGGCTAAAAACCGTGGGGGAGTGGAAATCTCTCTACCCGCTGAGGTACGACAAGTCACCGACGGGCGTCATCAAGCCGCAGTACGTCGTGGAGGAACTATGCCGCGCGGCCGAGGGGAAAGACGCGATATACACCACCGAGGTGGGGCAGGCGCAGATGTGGGCGGCGCAATTTATCAATTTTGACAAGCCCAGGACGTTTTTGACCTCCGGCGGTCTTGGCACGATGGGTTACGGACTTCCGGCGGCCATAGGCGCGCAGGCGGCGTACCCGGACAGGCTTGTGGTGGACGTTGCGGGCGACGGTAGCATACAGATGAACATACAGGAGCTGGCCACCGCGGTGCAGTACGGGCTTAACGTGAAGGTGGCGATATTGAACAACGGTTGCCTCGGCATGGTTCGCCAGTGGCAGGAGCTTTTTTACAAAAGGCGATATTCGTTTTCGGATTTGGCAAGCTCGAACCCGGATTTTGTGAAGCTCGCGGAGGCTTATGGCGCCGTGGGGCTTAGGGCCACGAAGGAGTCCGAGGTGAAGGACGTCATCAAACAGGCTTACGCGACTAACAAGCCGGTGATAATGGATTTTGTGGTCGAGAGGGAAGAAAAGGTTTTCCCGATGGTGCCCGGCGGCGGAACGGTAAAAGACATCATTCTGATGTAAAAGGAAATTATGAGACATACGATATCGATTTTGGTGGAGAACAAGTTCGGCGTGCTTGCGCGCGTGGCTGGCCTTTTCTCCGGCAGGGGGTACAACATCGAGTCCCTCACCGTGGCCGAGACGCACGACCCGCAGATATCGCGCATGACCATCGTCACCCGCGGCGAGGACCGCGTGATAGAGCAGATTAACAAACAGCTCAACAAGCTCGTCGACGTGATAAAGGTTATGGACGTCACGCAGGACGAACACGTGGAGCGCGAGCTGGTGCTGGTGAAGATAAACGCGGAGGAAAAAAACCGCGAGGAGATTTTGCGCATGGCGGAAATTTTTCGGGGCAGGGTGGTGGACGTTTCCGCCAAGTCCTACACCGTGGAGATAACAGGCTCCGAGGAAAAGATAAAGGGATTCTTGGAAATGGTTCGACCGCTGGGCATTCAGGAGATGTCACGCACGGGAAAAGTGGCTATATCGCGCGGGGCAAAAATGCTGGCGCCAAAAAACAGATGACAAAGGAAAGGGAGTAAAGAATGGCCGTTAATATGTATTACGAGAAGGACACCGACCCGAAATTTCTAGAGGGGAAAACCGTCGCCATCATCGGCTACGGATCGCAGGGGCACGCCCACGCGCTCAACCTCAAGGACAGCGGCGTAAACGTCATAGTCGGGCTTAGGCCGGACAGCAAGTTCAACGAAAACGCAAAAAAGGCGGGACTCGCCTCCATGTCGGTTGCCGACGCCGCGAAAAAGGCGGACGTGATAATGATAGTCGTTCCCGACCACATACAGGCCGGGGTTTACGAGACGGACATCAGGCCGAACATGAAGAAAGGCGCGGCCCTTGCTTTCGCGCACGGATTTAACATCCATTTCAATCAGATTGTCCCGCCGGCGGACGCGGACGTTTTCATGGTCGCCCCCAAGGGACCGGGCCATCTGGTTCGCAGGCAGTACCAGATAGGGGCGGGAGTGCCGTGTCTTTTGGCTGTGCATCAGGACGCCAGCGGCAAGGCGAAGCAGATAGCCCTCGCCTACGCGCGCGGCATCGGCGGTGCCAGGGCCGGAATCATAGAGACGTCTTTCCGCGAGGAGTGCGAGACCGACCTTTTCGGCGAGCAGGTCGTCCTTTGCGGCGGTCTTTCGGAGCTTATTCGCGCCGGGTTCGACACGCTGGTTGAGGCGGGCTACGAGCCGGAGATAGCCTATTTCGAGTGCCTCCACGAGGTTAAGCTTATTGTCGACCTGATATTCGAGGGGGGCATAAGCAACATGCGCTACTCGATTTCCGACACCGCGAGGTACGGCGACGTGACGCGCGGCCCGAGGATAATCACGGAGGACACGCGCAAGGAGATGAAAAAGATTCTCTCCGAAATACAGCGCGGCGAGTTCGCCCGCGAGTTTATTTTGGAGAACAGGGTGAACCGCCCGATGTTCAACGCACTCGTTAAAAAGGACGCCGGGCACCTAATTGAGAGGGTGGGCGAAAAACTCCGCGGAATGATGCCTTGGATTGGCAAGAAAATCCAGGACTGATGAAAGTAGCGTCGGACGCCTGGAGGTTTTTTCTTCCCCTGCTCGCGGTTTGCGCCGTGCTGTTCGGGTACGGTTGGTTTAATGGTTTCGGCTATGTGATAAGCGGGGCGGTTTTCGTTGTCGCCGTATTCGCGTTTTTTGTGCTTTATTTTTTCCGCGACCCGCATCGCGACATCCCGCCAAACCCGGCGGAGCTTGTCTCGCCGGGGGACGGGGTGGTGCATAAAATCGACTTGGACTGGCTCGACCCGGAAACCGGGGAGAAAAGGACGCGCGTCTGCATATTTCTTTCCGTGTTCAACGTGCATATCAACAGGTATCCCGTCTCCGGCAAGGTGGAGAAGGTGGAGATTCGCGGAGGCAAATTCCTCGCCGCGTGGGATCACATGGCGTCGGAGGAAAACGCGCAGTCGATGATTCTCATCTCCTCGCCTTACGGCAAGATAGTGGTCAAGCAGATAGTGGGCCTCATCGCGCGCCGGATAGTGTGCCACGCGAAGGCGGGCGACACGGCGGTTAAAGGCGACAGATACGGCCTCATCCGGTTCGGTTCGCGGATGGACATAACCATGCCTTCGAGCGCGAAGCTAAAAGTCGCGCTGGGTGACAAGGTCGCTGGTGGCTCCTCCGTGATGGCGGTTCTCGCACCGACTAAATAAGACGTTAATTCGGCTTTTGCATCCCCTCTCCCCGTGCGGGAGAGAGGGAGGCTATTCACCAACGTAAACAGGCATGTTTATGGTATAATTGCCACATGCAGGGGGATTTTAATTACCAAGAAAGACGCTCCATAGTCGGCGGGCCTATAAGGCAGAAACTTCGGAAGGGGATATTCATCCTTCCCTCGTTCATCACCACGCTTAGCTTCTTCTCCGGGTTTTACGCGCTTATAGCCTCCTTCAACGAGCAGTATCGTTACGCCGCCTACGCCATCATTCTCGCGGGAGTTTTCGATTTTCTCGACGGCAAGGTGGCGCGCCTAACAAACACCACCTCGCATTTCGGGATGGAGTACGATTCGTTGTCCGACCTCATGTCGTTCGGCATCGCCCCCGGCTTCCTTGTCTATTCGTGGGCGCTCCAGCCGTTCGGCCGGTTGGGCTGGATGGCGGCATTCCTATACGTCATTTGCGGAGCGTTGAGGCTGGCGAGGTTCAACACGCTGGCGCATAGCGGTAAGGCGATGGACAGCTTCGTCGGGCTTCCGATACCCGCCGCCGCCGCGGTTATAGCGTCGCTTGTCATTGTCACTAAAGATCTGCTTCTTTTGGAGAGCATCAACCCGTTCATATTGGTCGGCACAGTTTACGTGCTGGCGTTTTTGATGGTGAGCAACGTCCGCTACGTCAGCTTCAAGCAGTTTGATTTGAAGCGAAGGAAAGCGTTTGGCTTTCTCGTTTTCATGGTGCTGGCTATTTACATCCTTGCCGTCATTCCGGAGCTTATGGTCATTATCCTGGCGATTGGATACGCGCTCTCCGGCCCCGCCGTATGGGCGTGGAACCTGGCGCGCGGCAAGAAGCCCGTCCCCGAAAGCCCCGACGCCCTCCACCATCCCCGCCCTTAAACCTCTGATGCGTTGGTAGGTGCGACTTCAGTATCTACCAATTAATATACAAAAAATGGTCAGCCGATTAGGTCTGCGCCCATGTAGTGGCGCAGGGCGGCGGGGATTTCCACTCGGCCTTCCTCGGTTTGGTAGTTTTCAAACAAGGCCACGACGGTGCGGCCGATGGCGAGGGCGGAGCCGTTTAGCGTGTGCACCAGCTCCGGTTTTGCCTTTTGGTCGCGCTTGAAGCGGATGCCGGCGCGTCGCGCCTGAAAATCGGTGAAGTTCGAGCAGGAGGAAATCTCCACGTATTTCTGCATCGAGGGAAGCCACACCTCCAAGTCGTAAGTTTTTGAGGATGCGAAACCCAGATCGCCGGTGCAAAGCGCAACGACGCGGTACGGTAGCTCCATCATTTGTAAAATACTCTCCGCGTCGGCGGTGAGCGACTCAAGCTCCGCCATGGAGTTTTCCGGCGCGCTTAGTTTAACCAGCTCCACCTTGTTGAACTGGTGCTGGCGGATTATTCCGGCGGTCACTTTGCCGTACGAGCCGGCCTCGCGTCTGAAGCACGGGGTGTAGGCGCAGAATTTTTTTGTCAGCTCGCCGATTTCGAGTATCTCGTCGGCGTAGATGTTCGTCACGGGAACCTCGGCGGTGGGGATAAGGTAATACTCCCCGCCTTCCACCTTGAAAAGATCCTCCTCGAATTTCGGGAGTTGTCCCGTGCCGGTCATTGATTTTGCGTTCGCCATGAACGGGGGGAGAACCTCCTCGTATCCGTTTTTCGCGTGGGTGTTGAGCATGAACGACATCAGGGAGCGCTCCAGTTTGGCGCCCATCCCCCGGTAAAGGGCGAACCGGCTCCCCGCTATCTTGGCGGCTCGCTTTAGGTCTAATATGCCGAGTTTTTCTCCGATTTCCTGGTGGTTTTTCGGGGTGAAGGCGAACTCTCGCGGTTTGCCCCACGAGCGAACGACCTGGTTTTCCTCCTCGCTTTTTCCGCGCGGGACGGATTCGTCCGGCATGTTCGGAATCATCAGCGAAAGCGATTTTACCGACTCTTCGACCTCGCGTATTTGGACTTCGCGCTCTTTTATAGAGTCGGACAGTGTTTTCATATCGGCCTTAATCGCGGAGGAGTCCTTTTTCTCCCTCGCCAGCTTTCCAATCTCGGCGGACACCTCGTTGAGCTTGGCGCGCATCCCGTCCAGCTCCGACAGCATGGAGAGCCTTTTGTTCTCCTCCGCCAGAATCCGATCCATGTTGAAATCCCCGTTCCTGCCGGAAAGCCGGGCCTCGACCGCGGAGCGTTCAGTTCTGATAAGTTTCATGTCCAACATATGAACCCCCTACCGATGTTTGTTTTTTATCCTAACCATGACCGAGTCAATTTTCCTTTTTATGAGGGCCTTGTTCTCGTATTTGTCCTCTAGCTCTTTGTACAACTTAAGCGCGTTGGCGTAGTCCTCCCTGTCCTCCATGCAAACACCGAGGGAGAGGAGTATGTCGTTTCGATATTTGTTATCGGGGTACTTTTCCAAAACCCGGTTGTACTGTCTTATGGCGTCCTCGCATTTGCTGGCTACAAAGAAGCAGTTGCCTATCTGGTATTCCGCCTCCGCCGCGAACCTGCTGTTCGGGTATTTTTCGACTATCTTATGGAATTCGGCGATGGCCTGTTTGTAGTCCTCCTTCAGGTAGTAGCACCTGCCGACGGCGAGCATGTATTTCTCCGGGTCTTGCACGGAGCTCATGTCGAGCAGTAGACGGTATTGCTCTATGGCCTTGTCGTAATCGCGCATGTTCTTTTCATAAATTGCCGCCATGGATTCCCGCGCTTGGGCGACCCTTTCCCCGTTGGGGTATTCGGTCACGAGCCTTGTGAAATATTCAAGGGCGTTCTGGGGGTTTGAAAGGTTGAGCATGAACGTCTGACCAACCCTTAACAGGGCCACCTCCGCGTCCTTGGTTCCCGGGTAGCGGTCGACGATTTGCAGGAAAACCTTTACGGACTCCCTGTACTGGTTTTTTAGATAAAGATTTTCCGCCTCCTGCATGAGGTTGGCGGGCCGGATT
>Ga0315281_10006920_pt1 | contig 16044 bp, 11 predicted proteins | sample YL17G07_0_MG_FD_204540 | JGI IMG/M metagenome (GOLD analysis project Ga0315281, IMG submission 204540) | Sediment microbial communities from Yellowstone Lake, YNP, Wyoming, USA - YL17G07_0 | ecosystem: Environmental > Aquatic > Freshwater > Lake > Sediment | place: USA: Wyoming | collected... | reverse complement strand
CCGGTCGGGCTCCCGCGCACAGGACCCGCTCGAGGTCGTCGGCGAGAAAGCGGCGCTGCCCGCTCGGCGTGCGCTGCATGGGCAGCCTCCCGTCAGTGGCCCAGCGGCGCACCGTGCTGGCGCTGACTCCGAGGAGGTCGGCCGCCGCTTGCACGCGCACCCGGCGCGGCGCTGTTGCCCTGGCGCTCATCCTCGAGAGTATCGGCCTGAGGTCGGCAAACCTTGACCAACTCTGCCAGCCGCGGGCAGGGACGACGGGCGGTCATTGCCGGCCGGCGCTGACCGCAACGGCGCTCCTGGAAGTGGAAGACGGGGGTGAGCCGTTGGTGGAGCTGACCCGGGAGAGCGTCTGTGCGCGCTCGCGTTGCCTGACGCACGGAGTTGTCTCGTCGGCACCTGAGCGGCGTCCGGTGCGTTACCGCTGCACAGACGCAGTGTTCGGAGCTGCCGCAGGATCGCGTGACCTCTGCACGGTTGGCTGGCCGCCGAGAGCCGCCTGGTGGCCGGCTCGTCGCTTGCTGCACCACTGGGCCCGAGACTGGCGGCGGACCAGCCCGTTGCTCCTGATGCGAGCGGTGCGAGGTGTCTGACGAGCACCAATGTGATCATGGAACGGCAAACGGGGGGTGTTTGGCCTGTCGAGGGAATGGTATCCTGCCGATACAGGTACCGAAGTACCTAAGGGAGGATGCTCATGCCGACCGTGGCTCGTCAGTCACCCATCAAGGTTGACCCTGATACGAAGGACCGCATTCGCTTCGCTGCGGCCATGCTTGGCCGCAACCAGTCCGAAGTTGTCGGGCTCGCCGTCTGTGAGTTCGTCGAGCGCCACGCCGACGAGTTTCGTCGAGGCATTGAAGAGGCGAAGAAGGCCCTGGCGCTTGGGCCTGAGGAGACGACCGCGTTTGTCACTGGACTCGATCAGGAGACCATACGCCGAGTCAGCGGGAAGTAGTGTCCTGCGTGCCGAGCTTCCGAACGGCCGAGGCCGGCAGCAAGTAGTACTTCACGACCACGGAGAACGGGATGGTTTCGTTCAACCAGTCGCACCTGGGCTCGCTCTCACACTCCGGAATCAGCTGCTCTACCGCTGCGAAGATCACCTGCGTCTGTCGCGGACCTATGACCTCTTCGCTCGCGGTCCTGGCACAGACGGCAACCCACACCTCCGCGAGGTCGTCGTCGAGTAGAACCGTCATGCGCACGGTGATCTCTCCCGCGAGCAGCGTCTCTCGGCTGGACTCGGGATTCGCGATAGCGTCTCGCAGAAGCTTCTCGAGCTCGACGGGCAGGATCCGGTAGAGGCGAAACTGCCGCTCGACTTCGACGCGGGCGTAGTCGTCAAGGGAGGGCATGAGTACACGCCGCGCATGGAGTTCGGCGAAGACCTCATAGGCGTCTTTGCGGTCGCCGGCCTTCCTCCTCGCTCCGCCGACCAGCCAGAAGAACCCTCGCCGCTTGTCGTGCCACGACGCCCCACGCCAGCGGGACGTCTTGAGCTTGTACACAACGCGATGCGGGATGCTCTTGATCGGTTCGAGGCCGTTGGGCCCGGCGCGCGCGTACTCGATCAGCCTGCGCAGCAGTTCGTGGTCGCTTGCCTGACAGAGGTCTTGCTCTGGCGGGGGAATGGGCAGCCCCAAGTCGTTGACCAGACACCTGAGGGTGACTCTCGGTTCGGGCATCCTTATCCCTCTGCATTCGACCGCGACTGAGCCTACCACCCTGGTCGCGGAGTGACCACGAGAGCGGCGACTGTTCGCCACCGTCGCCCTTGTATGGCCGATCACAAGAAGGTCAACGCTGTGTCGGGATGGGCGATATACGGGAAACGGCTGGATGAAGCCACCGGAATGAGACCGACCACAGCACGGACGTGTCGTGTCGGTCACGAGTCGTCAGCCGATACAGGAATGCTGCGGCGGGGGCGAATCTGGCTCGCGCCAGGATAGCTGGACCTGTGCAGTGGCTCCCCAGCGTGTAAGGTGCGGGAGGCTTGGGTCGACAGAGTCCGCTGCTTGGCCCACACAGCGCGAGGCGCGATCATGATGATGGACACTGCGCAGATCGGTGGCATGCCGCTACTCGGAGATCGCGGAGCCCGTTCAAGCGGCGCTGCGTTCACCCTGACGTCACAATCCCCAAAGTCCGCTTCGATTGGGATCGGCGGCCGTTGGCGGGTCACCGTCCAGAAAGGAAGCGACTCGCTCGTGGTGAGGGGCGGGCGGTCGCGGTCATGTGCTGCCGCTTGGGAGAATGCACTAGACGCTGCTCATCGCGGGCTTGATTTGCTGTCGTTGACAGGGGTGGTCAACCTGTCGATGCAGAACCCTGAAGAGGACTGCGGGGTCTGGTGGCTCGACGGCTCGGACCTGATCATCCGCCTCTTCACCGTCGAGACGTTGACTCTCGAGATGTCGGTGAGGCCCCAAGTACGCGACGCCGCCGGGCGCCTTGTTCGCCAGTCAAGGAAGCGACTCACTTGGCACGAGAGCTACCGCTTCTTCCGCCTCGCTCAAGTCACGGACGATGCGCTGAATGCCTACCGAAACCTCTATCTTGCGCTGGAGTGCCTTCTGGATGAATGCAGTCCACACAGGCCGAGAGAGCCAGAGGATGTCTGGCTCCGGCGTGCTTTGGGGCAGGTCCATCAATCAGCGAGCCTCGCCCGGTTCGCGTCACTCGGCGCGCGTGATCCGGTCGCGGCGATCGTTCGCGATCTATACTCAGTGACTCGGACTGGCGTCTTTCACGCCAAGTCGACTCGACCGCATGTGCTTCCGGGGGACAGAGCTGCGGTAAGGCGCGTGCGGGAGATGATCGAGCCACTCGCTGGCGTCTATCTAGCGGTCGTCGAACGTGAACTTGGAGCGCGTCGAGCAGCTAGTGGCATCACGCTCCATGCCTTCGAGGCGATGGTCTCGTCCGATCTCTGGGAGACGATGACTATCGCCGTTAGTGACGATCCGTCTCCGTTCGACCCGGCCGACGAGACGCTCAATCCCTCCGAAGGGCACGTCGTGCCGCTCGCGACCACCCGAGCCCCGCAATATGACACGGATTTCGTGTGCAACTGGCTGGGCGTTGCGGAAGTCACAACGTTGGCACCCCTGCGTCACATTGCACGAGTCGGCACGACCGTGAAGGGACGTGCGGCCAGCGTCCAGGTGCGACGTGACAACCTCACTCTCGGTGGCTTCGATATCCTTGAATGCCGGCTAGCACATCGCATGGAGAACACAGGGCCACGGAGGCTGTATCCGCGCTAGCCAGGCTTGCTCGTGTCGGCGCCTCACCGGCTACCACAGGGAAGCGCCTGCACGTGAGCCGGATCGACGCGCAGGACAAGTCGTGCATGCGTTTTGATTTCCCAGTGATCCTCGCTTGTGCGAGGGTGCCCGGCAGGCGCAGGGATGACTCTAGGTTCGTGCTGTCCGCTCTGTTCTTTGTCGCTGAGAGCGTGGCTCTAGGTCTGACTGTCTCCCCGCGTCGTCGAGCCGGCGAGTGTGACCTGATAGGAGCCTGCCTGGCCTGACGCATGCCTGTCTGCTCGCTGTGCACGTCGCAAGGAAGGCGATCTGCAGGAGGGCAGAGATGTGGTGGCGATCGGGGTCGACACGCACAAGGCGAGCCTCGCGGCCTGTGCCATCGACGGGGCGGGACGCATGGTGGCCGAGCGCAGCTTTGCCAACAGCGCCGCCGGTCACCGCGCCTTCGAGCGCTGGCTACGAGCCCTGCGGCTGCCACGGCGCATCGGCATCGAGGGCTCGGGTAGCTTCGGGGCTGCCCTCTCGCAGCGCCTGGTGGCCGTCGGCGAGGACGTGCGTGAGGTACCCGCTATCCTCACCCACCGCGAGCGCCGTCGCACCGGGCGGCCGGGCAAGAGTGACCCCGCAGACGCGCTCGCGATCGCCCGCGTCGTGCTGCGCGAGGAGGGTCTGCCCGCCGTGCGCGACCCGCTCGCCCACCGCGACCTCAAGCTGCTCGTCGACTACCGCGACCAGCTGATTGCCGAGCAGACCCGCCTGCGCAATCGTGTGCACAGCGACCTGCAGGTGATCGCGCCCGGCTACGGGGCGAGCCTCGGCCGTCTCGGCGACCTGAGGCACGCGACGAGCAACGCTGCTGCGCGCAGCTTGCTGGAGCCGCTCGGCGACCTCGCGGCCGAGCTCACCGAGCTCCGCCTGGCTCGCCTTGAGACGCTCTCCTCCGAGATCGCCGAGACCAAGCGCCGGCTCCACGCCGCCCTCGTCGATGAGTACCCGGCGCTCACGTCGATCTGTGGCGTCGGGCCAGTCACGGCAGCGCGCCTCCTCGGCGAGACCGGTGACGTGCGTCGCTTCCGCTCTGCTGCGGCATTCGCGATGGCCTGCGGGGTAGCGCCGATCCCCGCCTCATCGGGCAAGACGCAGCGCGTGCGCCTCAACCGGCGCGGCAATCGTCAGCTCAACCGGGCGCTCTTCATCGTGGCGCTCACGCAGGCGCGCGAACATGCGCCTGCTCGAGAGTACATGGAGCGCAAGCGTGCCGAGGGCAAGACCTGGAACGAGGCGATGCGCTGCCTCAAGCGTCAGCTTGCCGATGTCGTCTACCGGGCGATGCTTGAGGACTGTCGCCGTGAGGCCTTGACAACATAGGAGCTCAGACATGTGCAGTGAGCTGGACCTGGGAGAGGCTCAGGCGAGCGGCCATCCACCGTGCGCATCGATCGCCTCGTCGATCTCGCCCATCATTCTGATGGTCTCGGCGAGCGCGGCCACGGTGTATTGGTAGTGGGCCAGGTCGTCGAACGTGAGCCGACGCCCCTTGCGGTCCTTCAGCCACTTGGCGCAGATCTGATAGCCGCCCACGTGGAAAGCCCAGACCTCGGGCGCCACGCCCTCGAAGTACTGCGTGGCGTTTATCCACACGCGACCCCTCTGGGTGCCCTGTCCCGGCTCGGCGTAGTGCACCTTCTCTACGCGGTTGTCTCCGGGGATGGGGTATGTGGTGATGGGCCCGAGATCGTCGGCCTCCATGAGGTGCAGCGTGACGAGCCGCGCCCCGAGGCGGCAGAGCTCGCGGAAGAGCCCCGTGTCAGATGTCAGGGGAATGCGGGGAAAGTCCATCTTGAAGAACTCCGCATATCGCTCCCGGTAACTAGTTGAGTGCGCGACAGCGTATAGGTAGTGGAAGAGCGTGAGCGCTTCCAGGTCCGCCCCATGGCCTTGCTCGGCAGACTGCTCAGGAGACAGCCCGAGGGTGTCCCCAGCTGCCTGGACGAATTCGGGCGAGAGATTGCTCAGCATGCTGGGCGGCCTCTGAGCGTCAGCGAGTCCGGGCTGCTCGTCGAGGTCTGGGCTCAGATAGAGCGGGAACACGCAAGACTGGGTTGACGCCTCTCCGGCCTTCGTCTCCGCCATTCGCCTCGTGCAGTAGAAATGGTCGGCTTCAGAGGATTTGTTCGATCTCGCGGACAGAAGCGCGAGGTTGTTTCCGGCCAGGAAGTGGCGCATCACCTGATAGACAGGCCAGCGAACCAAGGCGCGGTGATAGAAGATCCAGCGCTCGTCGAATGGTCGATACAGACATCTGCGGATGTGGGACTCCAGGTCTGGTTCCAGCGCCAGGAGTCTCACCGACTCCTCCAGGGTGCGCTCTCGCGTGTCGCGTAGGCCGTAGATCTCGCGGCCGGCTGAGGCTCCAATCCGCAGAAGGTCTTGCACTCGGTCGAGCACTTCGTCCCTAGAGAAGCCGATTGCGAATCTGTCCCGTGAGGTGATGAGGCCTGTGTTGAAGACGCCGAAAGCGTCTGTGAGCCGCCACCCTTTCGCGTATTCCTCTTCAAGTTGTCGATCGACTGGTACGAAGGGGTAGAAGGGGCCTCTCGGCTCAATCTCGGTCCATTTGGTGCGCGCAACGTCGTTGGTGGAAAGCCAGTCGTACTTGTGCTCGCGGCCACCCCAGAGGTCAGCATGCCTGATCTCGGGTGGCGACTCTCCCCAGCCTGGCACCTTGACGTAGAGGCCGATGCAGACACCTTGCTGTATATCGAACACGTTCGCGTCCGAGACACCGCCCGGCGACGCCTCCTTCTTCTTGGTGCTGCCGTGCAGGTCGAGCAAGCGAACCTGATTGAACGTCTGCATGAGGCTTCGACGCACGCCGCGGAATGTCGGGTTGTTCAGGTAGCCGTGGTTCGTGATGAACGCGACGACGCCAAACCCCGTGCGGTCGATACGCCACTGCGCAAAGCGGAGGAACTTGACGTAGTCGTCGTATAGCCATTTTGGGTTGCGCTCCGCTATCGGCTGTCCGTCGACGTGAAAATAACTGGCGGTCGGTGTCCCCGACAGGCTGTCCTCACCATGCAGCAGTCCCGCCAGCCAGTGTCCGGTATTCGCAGAGACGGCCGAATACGGCGGGTTTCCCAAGATTACGATAATCGGCAGCTCGCGCTTGACCTCGCTGGCGCGGTCGGCCTCCTCGGCTAACCATGTGCCGAAGAAGGTGAGCTGCCCGTGCTCACGCTCGTGTGCCTCCTCCAGCGAGTTGGTGAGATATACGCGGAGGCGCTCGCTATGCTCGATATCGTAGCCGGTCTCTTTGAGCCGCAGTCCGAGCTTCAGGTGCGCGATGGCGTAAGGAGCCATGAGCAGCTCGAAACCGTAGAGGCGAGGCAGCAGATGGTCGTGCACGTAGCCGGGCCACATCCCAGCGCCGTGCCTGGCTACTACGCTGTCGCGAATCATCTCGATAGCCTGGGCGAGGAACGTGCCGGTGCCACAAGCCGGGTCGAGAATTTGGACCTTATGCACCATGCGAGTCTCTTTGGGCTTACCGGGCACTGGCACTTCGATCATCGAGTTGTCGGCCAGACCGTCGGGCAGGCCGAACTCGGTCTTCAGGATGTGGTCGACACTGCGGACGATGTAGCTGACGACGGGCTCGGGCGTGTAGTAGACGCCGCGCGCCTCGCGCATCTTGGGGTCGTACGCCCCGAGGAAGGTCTCATAGAAGTGCACGACCGGCTCTTCTTGCCGGGTGCGCTTGCCGAAGTCTTCGAGCACCAAGTCCATGCGTGCGCGAGCCAGCAACTCGGCCAGGTCGTCCACGGCCCAGGCGATCCGGTCATCCAGCTCAGGGCCGGCGATCTGGCCGAACATCTGGCGCAGGAAGGGGTTGGTCTTCGGGAGATCGTAAGCAGCGTGCTGACGGCTGAAGTGCTCGTCCGCCGGGGCGTTCACGCGCGCCGCGAAGAGGCCATAGGCGATCGTCTGCGCGTACATGTCGGCGAACTGCTCTTCGCCGAGGTTGTGGATAAGGACGCGGCGGAAGCCCTCGAGCTGTTCGCGTAGAGGCGAACTGCCGCTACGGTCCTTCTCGAGGGCGGCGTGCACGATGTCGCGGATGATGCGCGTGAGCGCCGCCATGCGCCTCGCGAGGTCCTCGGGCTTGCCGACGATGGGCGGCTCCTGCGCCAGGAACGAGCTGAACATGGCGGCTGCCTGCTTCTGTCCCTCGCGATCGGGCCGCAGTGCACCCGAATCGCCGACGTAGGCGATGCGCGCCGTCTGGTGCTTCTCGCCGTCCTTGTACCAGCGGAACTCGAGGTAGTCTGTGAGAATCAGGTTACTGAGGCTGTTGCGATAACGCTTGAGCTGCTCATCGCGCTCGATCTCGTCGAGCGAGCGGCCCACGTCTTTTGCCTCGACGTAGCCGACTGGCAGGTCGTTGCGCGTGACGATGTAGTCGGGGGCACCGCACTCGACCCGCTTTGGCTCGTTGACTGCCCGCACTCCCGGGTCGAGCCTCTGCAGGAGGCTCTGGAGCGCCGGGCGGTGGGTGTGCTCGGTGGCGTTGCCGGCTGTGAGGTTGCGGCCGATTGCTTCCAGATACGCGCGGAAGGCGGCAGACGCGCCCGCTTGTGCCCCGTCAGAGGTCATCGCCGATGACTATAGCAGGGGTGTCGGCTGACGCATGGACCGGTGGCGACTTCACCCGCGCGCACGGGTCAGGGACATGCCAGCCGGAGGACATGCAGTCGGCATCACGGCGACGGCCGAGGGAGAGGTGCTGCACAAGCGCCTGTTGGGGAGCGAGCGCAGAACACCTGAACCGGTGCGCACCGCTACCGCGCCGAGGCCGCTGTGCCCGCCGAACCGGTCGCCGTCGCGGCACTGCACCCCACTGCCTCCGAAGACCTTGCCCTCGGGGTGGACCGCTTCCTGAGCGTCAGATCAGGCGGTGAATCAAGATTGAATGGGTCGGGTATTGTACCAGAGCAGGGGCACGCGAAGGACACCGCGCCGCCAGCGAGAGCACAACGGATGGCCGATGACACCGCCGTGTCCCTGACCTCGGACTGCCTCGGTCTGTAGTGCCGCGAACCGCTCTTACAGACGCGGGAGGCGGTCGACGCCATTGAGCTGGGCGAGGTGCTCGAGGTATTCAGGGACGACCCTGCGCCGAAGAGGACCTCACGCGCTTCGCCAAGCGCAGCGGCCACGAAGTGGTCGCCGTGGAGAACGACGGCGAGCAGCTGCACATCCGGCTGCGCCGCCTTACCTGAGCGAAAGGACGCCCATGGCAGATACGCAGAACATCCTCTACGTGCAGACCAGCAACTTGCCCGAGCGCCAATACTCCCCGCTCGTGCTCGCCCAGAGCGCCAAGGCGATGGACCTCGACGCCGCCGTGTACTACTTGGGCATGGGCCTCACCGTACTCAAGCCGGGGGCGGCCGAGGAGATGCAGCTCGGCAGCTTCCCCAGCGTCGCCGAGATGCTGAACAAGACGATGGACATGGGCATCACCATCTACGTGTGCGAGGCCTCCAAGCAGATGCTCGGCTGGGAGACCGTCGATCTCATCGAAGGCGTCAAGATCGTGGGCGCGGCCACGCTCAACGACCTCACCCTCGACGCCGACGCCACGATGTGGTTCTGAGGCCGTGGCGATGACGATCGGGCGCTGCTCCCGGGCGTGATCGCTCGCCTGCGCGCGCTCTCGCCGCTGGGCAAGAGCGCGGCCCCCGAGGCCACCTGACCAGAAGGTGACACCGATGAAATCCACGCAGTACTCTGAGAAGACCCTCGAGCACTTCCGCAACCCGCGCAATGTGGGCACGCTTGAGGGCCCCAACGTCGCCGTGGGCCGCGTCGGCAACCCCGTCTGCGGCGACCTCATGGACATCTACATCGAGGTCAAGGACGAGCGCATCAAGGACATCAAGTTCCAGACCTTCGGCTGCGGCTCCGCGGTGGCCACCTCGAGCATGATCACCGAGCTGGTGCAGGGCATGACGCTCGACGACGCCCTCAAGGTGAGCCGCGGCGACGTGGCCGACGCCCTTGAGGGGCTGCCGCCCATCAAGATGCACTGCAGCAACCTGGCGGCCGACGCCCTGCACGAGGCGATCAAGAACTGGCGCGCAGGGGTCAAGCCGGAGGACGCGATGAAGACGCCGGGCGCCACGACCTGCCACCCGATCCCGGCAGCGGTGGCCGGGGTCGAGATTGCGGGGCTTGCCGAGTACGAGGGCAAGGGCTTCCAGCGGCGCGTGAGCGTGGAGGGGCTCAGCGAACTCGCCGACCAGCGCGTCGTGGTGCTCGACACCGGCGACCGCGCCGCCCAGCTCGCCATGGACCTCACCGACCACACCGGCCGCGTGGTGCTCATGACGGCCGGCAAGGAGCCGAGCGTGAGCCCGGCCGTGCGTTCGGCCCTGCGTCTCAGCGACGTCAAGGTGTTGGTCGAGGCTCAGCCGCTCGAGCTGCTCGGCGAGGGCGAGCTCGAGCGCATCCGCGTGCACGACCTCAACGAGGACGAGGAGTACGAGCTGACGGCCGACGTCTTCGTCGTGCTCGAGTAGGAAGGCCGGGCGACGGTGTGGCGCGTGCACTTGCTTCGACACCCGAGGCGCGAAACAGGTGTTGGACTCCCCGGCGTAGGGGGAGGGGGAGACGGTGCCCTGATCGTCTCTTGTGGCCAGACCTCGTTCACGGTCGCGACGAAGCCCCGACCCCCTCGAAGAGGGTCGGCTTGGCGCGGTTCCGCCTTGATGGAGAGCGTGCAGGGATGAAGATCTACCCCTGAGGGCGTCGGCTTGGTCTCGGCTGCCGGGGAACAGAGCCTGCAATGAGCTCAGCTTCTCCGAAGCGACACGTCTTCGAAACCTGTGCTCTCTTTCGCCCGTGAACGCTTGGGCATCCGGGAGTGCTGTGCGTCTGGATGGCAGTGTCGAGGGCTTGCCGGAATCACGCGTGACGGCAGGCGCGGGGGAAGGCACCTCATGCTGCGGCGGGGGTTGCTGCTCCCGCGGATCGCAGCTGTTGTCCACAGAAGGCACGCTTTCGCTGACCCCGCCCTTGACAACGGGTAGGTGGCTCCATCATATGGGGATGAGCCGTCACGAAGGCAGACGGCAGGGGCAGAGGACTAGGGGGAGAGTCATGGACCGCGCTGCTTGGCAGCGTCTCTCACACGCCGGGAGAGGTGGATCTTGCTCCGTCTTGCATCGGCTGCTGCTGGTCATGTCGTGCGCGACCGTGGCTGCGCTCGCGGCAGCGCCGATGGCTCAGGCCGACGCCTGGCCGCCTTTGTCGGTGGGCGCACCAGTCTGGACCTCGCTCCAGCAGGCTAGCCTGACGGCGCCGACACCTCAGCAGAGCGAGCTCACGGGGTGGGCCGTTGCAGTCGACGGCGACACCGCCATCGTCGGCGCACCCGGACCGACGAGCCTGTCGAGCGGCTCCGCCTACGTCTTCGTCCGCTCCGCCGGGTCGTGGACCCTGCAGGCGACACTGACGCCAGACGATGGCCTCGCCGGAGACGACTTCGGCTTCTCGGTCGCCGTCGACGGCGACACCGCGGTGGTCGGGGCGAGCATGCACAGCACACCACGCGGCAGCTTCAGTGGTTCGGCGTACGTCTTCACCCGCTCCGGCATCTCCTGGACGCAGGAGGTCGAACTGGCTCCAGACCAAGGTCGCGGCGGCGACCACTTCGGCAACGCAGTCGCTGTGGACGTCGACACGGTCGTCGTGGGGGCGATTGCGCAGGATGTGGGGTCGGCTACAGATGCAGGGATGGCCTATGCCTTCAGGCGCACTGCGGGCGTCTGGACTCAGGAGGCGAAGTTCGTGCTGCCCGATGCGGCGATTGCCGACGACTTCGGCTCCGCCGTCGCGATCGACGGCGACACCGCCCTGATCGGGGCGAAGGACCGCCTGCTTCCGGGGCATCCGCATGCTGGAGCCGCCTACGTCTACACGCGTACCGGCGGCAGCTGGTCCCTCCAGCAGATGCTCACCTCGTTCACTCCTCAGGACAGCGCGTCGTTCGGCTGTGCCGTCGCCCTCGATGGAGACCGGGCTCTCATCGGCGCCCGCCACCATGAGAAGTGGACCAACAACGGCACCGGGGCCGCGTTCAGCTACACAAGGGTCAACGGCGCATGGAGCAAGGAGCATCTCTTCCTGGCCTCAGATGGCTCCCGCGCAGACTGGTTCGGCGTGAGTGTCGCCTTGGACGACTCCATGGCTCTCGTCGGCGCTCCGTTCCATACCACCTACGGGACGGCCTATCTCTTTGAGCTCGGCTCGGGCGGTTGGTCGGAGGTCGGCAAGCTGACCTCTCCGGCCGTGACGACGGATGAGCATTCAGCGAGGTCGGTCGGCCTTGCGGGAGGGACCGCGGTGATCGGTTCTTCCGCCCATCCCGTTTCCAGGCTGACCAACGCTGGCGCGGCTTACGTCTTCGTGCCCGACGTGCCGCCGGTCACGAACGCGGTGGTGAGTCCCGCGCTCAACGCGGCGGGCTGGACTCTTGTGACGCCAGTGACCGTCACACTCTCGGCGAGCGCTGGCACCACGGCGATCGAGCGGACCGAGTACCACCAGGCGACCGCCCCCGTCTGGATCGTCTATACGGAGCCTTTCACCATCCTGTATCCCGGGCACTACACCTACGAGTACCGGTCCTTCTCGGTTTCGGGCCTGTACGAGATGCCCAAGACGCTGACCATAGGCATCGGATGGCCGGACAGACCTCCAGTCACGACGGCCACCGTCTCCCCAGCACCCAACGCCCATGGCTGGAACAGCTCCCCCGTCACCGTGACCCTGACCCCCACCTACTCGTACACCGGCACCGCCACCAGCGAGTACCGCCTGAGCGGAGCGGCTGATTGGACCGCCTACGCGGTGCCCTTCAAGATCAGTACGCGGGGGACCTGGAGCTACGAATACCGTTCGACGGATCTCGCCGGCGTCGTGGAGGACGCCAAGAGTATCGTCGTGCGGATCGGTGCGAAGCCCAGGATCGCGATCCTGAGCCCGACGTCGGGGAGGCGCGGTTCGATCGTCACCCTCAAGGGCAGCGCCTTCGGCAAGACGCGCGGCACGAGCTACGTGATGTTCGGCGCCAAGAAGTGCACGCGCTACGTCTCCTGGAGCAACGCGCGGGTCAGGGTCAGGGTGCCCGCCAAGGCCGCCTTCGGCCGCGTGAAGGTGAGGCTCGTCACCAAAGTGGGGGGGAGCAACGCGAGACGCTTCACCGTGAGGCGCTGACCTTTCCCCGCGCGTCCCTGGCCCCAGGCTCGTCGGGTCGGGTGGGCCGGGAGCGGCGATCAAGGGGTCGTCGGCGGTGCGTCGGCGGAGCCTCGGAGAGCGCTGCATGGGGCGCCTTTTCCGCGCCGCGCCACGTCTTGAAGTGATGTGCCTGGGGGACGCTCAGGCGTTGATGGCGCCCTGGATCTCGGCGACAGTCCCTTCGCTCGGTAGGCCGCTCGACAACGTAACGACCATGACGGCCGGCCCGAACGACTTCGCTGCCGCCAACGCAGCCCGTAGGGCGGCGAAGATCGACTTGACCGGCGGGAGGCCTTGGACCTCTGGACTCGTCCGTCTGTCTCGGGCGTCGGTTTTCCGCACGCCCGGGGTCGAGGTAGACGCGAAGACTCCCGTACCGGGTCAACCTTCTCGGAGACTCAGTCCCTGCGGCAGGGGTGCATCGATACGTGAATCTCGGCAGGGTGCGCTGCTCCGCCAGCCGCCCTCTCGTTTGACGCTCGCGCCGCCGCCGCTGTAGCCTTCATCTGTTGTCTCCCAGCTGCTGGGAAGCCGGTGCAAGGCCGGCGCTGCCCCGCAACTGTAGCCGCCGACGACCGTCGCAGCGTTGCCACTGCCCCGAGGGCGGGAAGGCGCGACCAGTAGGACGACGCGGAAGCCAGGACACCAGGGCCGGGAGATCATCGCGACAACGCCTCGAGGGAGGGCTGCGGTGGCACCTCAGGACCATCTCATCCTCGTGACCGGCGGCGCGCGCAGCGGCAAGAGCAGCTTTGCCGAGCGGCTCGCGGCGCAGTTGGTCGAGCCGCTCGGCGGCCAGGTGACGCACCTCGCCACCTCCGAGACCAACGACGCGGAGATGGCGGCGCGGGTCGCGGCGCACCGCGCCGCGCGGCCCGCCGCCTGGACCACCGTGGAGTGCCCGCTCGAGGTGCCCGCGGCGTTGCGCCGGCAGGCCGCCGCCGGCACCCGGGTCTTCCTCCTCGACTGCGTCACCTTCTGGACCAGCAACCTGCTGTTCGCCGGCGGCGCTCTGGGCGGCACCGACCCGGGCGACGACTTCAACTACGACAAGTCGCTGCTCGGCGCCGAGCAGGAGCGCGCCGCCGGCGCCCGCGTCTCGGCCGCCGCCGCCGATCTTCTCGCGGCCGTCGCCGAGACTGACACCACCCTGGTCGCGGTGACCAACGAGGTCGGGCTCGGTGTGGTGCCCGAGTACCCTCTCGCCCGCCTCTACCGCGACCAGCTCGGCTGGGTCAATCAGCGTCTCGCCGCCGTCGCCGACCGCGTGTACTTCCTCGTCGCAGGCTACCCCCTCGATGTGAAATCGCTCGCCGTCCCGGCTTTCCCCGCCAAGGAGTCAGACCAGTGACCGACCTGCTGAGCCACACCATCCGGCACATCCGCCCCCTTGACCCGGAGTCCATGCGCGCCGCCGAGGCGCGCCAGATGCAGCTCACCAAGCCGCCCAAGGCGCTCGGCCGCCTCGAGACCCTCTCCATCCAGCTCGCCGGCATACAGGGCAAGGCCCTGCCCGTGATCGAGCACAAGGCGATCGCCGTGATGGCCGCCGACCACGGCGTCACCGCCGAGGGCGTGAGCGCCTTCCCGGCCGAGGTGACGGCGGCCATGGTCTTCAACATGGTCAGCGGCGGGGCCGGCATCAACGTGATCGGCCGTCACGTCGGCGCCCGGATTATCGTTACCGATGTCGGCGTCAACGCCGACCTGAGCAGCGCCGCCATCCGTCACAAGAAGGTGCGCATGGGCACCGCCAACATGGCGCAAGGCCCGGCGATGACCCGTGAGGAAGCGCTCCGGGCCGTCGAGATCGGCATCGAGGTGGTCGAGGAGGAGCTGGAGAAGGGCCTCGACATCATCGCCACGGGCGAGGTCGGCATCGGCAACACGACGGCCGCCTCGGCCGTCATCGCGGCGCTCACCGGCGAGCCGCCGGCAAAGGTCACGGGGCGGGGCACGGGGATCACGGCCGAGGCCCTGCCGCTCAAGGTGGCCGTCATCGAGAAGGCCCTCGCCGTGAACGCACCCGACGCCGCCGACCCGATCGACGTCCTGGCGAAAGTCGGCGGCCTCGATGTGGCCGCGATGACCGGGGTGTTCCTGGGCGCCGCCGCCCACCGCATCCCCGTCGTCATGGACGGCTTCATCAGTGCCGCCGCCGCGCTCGCCGCCTCGCGCCTCTGCCACGAGTGCGTCGACTCCATCCTGCCCAGCCATGTCAGCATCGAGGTCGGCCACGAGGTGGTGCTGGAGGAGCTGGGCCTGGTGCCGCTCTTCGACCTGCAGATGCGCCTCGGCGAGGGCACGGGGGCGGCGCTCTCGATGAGCATCGTCGAGGCCGCCGCCCGGATCTTGTCGGAGATGGCCACCTTCGAGAGCGCCGGCGTGGCCGGCGACCCCACGGCGGTCGCCGCCGACCTCAAGCGCTGAGGCCGGCGGGAGCGGAGCGAGAGACGACGTGACGGACGAGAGCGGCACGGAGGCGAGGGGGGCCGCAGGGAAGCCGCGCGAGCGCGCGGCGGCGGATGGGCCTGCGGCGGAGCGCGAGCCTGCCGGCTCGCTCGGCCGCCGCCTCGCCCTGGCGGTGACCTTCCTCACCGGCATCCCGCTGCCGGTCCGCTGCGCCGTGGCGCCGGCCGACCTGTGGGCAAGCATGGGCTGGTACCCCCTGGTCGGCCTCGGCTTGGGCGCCGCCGCCTGGGGCGTGTACGCGGGGTTGCTGTCGCTGCTGCCCTCGCTGGTCGCCGCCGCGCTCGTGATCCTGCTGCTCGAGGCCGTCACCCGCGGTCTGCACATGGACGGCCTCATGGACACCTGCGACGGCGTGCTCAGCGGCGCGCCGCGCGAGCGCGCCCTCGAGATCATGAAAGACAGCAGCGTCGGCGCCATGGGCGTGGTGGGTGGCGTGCTCGTGCTGGTGCTCAAGGTCGCGGCCCTGGGCGCGCTGGCGCGCGCCGACGCCGCCGCGCCGCTGCTCGCCGGCTGGGCGGCGGCGCGCACGCTGGCGTCCCTCAACGTGTACTACTGGCCGTACGCGCGCCCCGCCGGCACCGGCGAGGCCTTCACGCGCGACCGTTCGCCCGGCCCGGTGATCCTCGCCGTCGGACTGCTGGCCGCCGCCGTGGTGGCCGCCGTCCTGGTCGCGCTGGCGGTCGGCGGCAGCGGCGCCTGGTACGCCGGCCTCGTGGTGGCTGGCGTGGCCATCGGCGCCGTGCTGCTCGTGCAGGCCGCCGTGGCGAAGCGCCTCGGCGGCCTCACCGGCGACGTGTACGGCCTCGGCATCGAGCTCGCCGAGGCGGCCGCCCTCGTGGTCGGCTGCGCGATCGTGCGGCTGGCGGGCTGAGGCGATGAAGCTCTACCTGGTCCGCCACGGAGCCTCCACCGGCAACACGCCGGGCAACCTGATGGGGCAGAGCGACCACCCGCTCACCGAGCTGGGAGAGGCTCAGGCGCGCTCGGTCGCGGCTCGTCT
>Ga0315281_10006919_pt1 | contig 16044 bp, 28 predicted proteins | sample YL17G07_0_MG_FD_204540 | JGI IMG/M metagenome (GOLD analysis project Ga0315281, IMG submission 204540) | Sediment microbial communities from Yellowstone Lake, YNP, Wyoming, USA - YL17G07_0 | ecosystem: Environmental > Aquatic > Freshwater > Lake > Sediment | place: USA: Wyoming | collected... | reverse complement strand
GTGACTTCTCCGCTTGTGTAATTCGCTTGTCAGCTCAGCTTTGCCCTGGGGTCTGCCAGCGTACTATCTCTGTGTCTGTGGCGAACTCCGTGACCCTTTGCCTGGCCAGCTCCTCGGGCACGCCAAAATACTCGGCAATTTCCCAGACCGGCACACTGCCGAGCTTAGCCAGTTCTTCTTCAGGCATCAGGATGTGGGCGGCGCACTCCTCAGCCTCCCTTTCTTGCTTGCGAAGGCTTATTTTCTGCCAGCCATGAAAGGATAGCTGGTTGCCGCTGTGCAAGAGGTGATGGGCCAGGCCGTGAGCGGTCAGATGTCGTCGCTCTGCCTGGTCGAGACAACGAGCCAGCCCTATCCACCGTCCCCGCTTGACTTCTTTGACCGGCCCCAGGAATGGCCAGTAAAGCAGTTCACAGCCTTCAGCACGTGCCAGCCACTCCATGTCAACGGGAAAGGACAGCCCCGGACGGCGCCGATTAAGTTCTTTAGCTTTCTCCACCGCCAACCTGTCCATATTCAATGCTCCATTGAAGTAGCACCTAGCCAGACAGCTGCCTCTTCTTCTCTTCCCTCTGCCGCCTCAGCTTCCGCCTCTCCTCATCAAGCGTGAAACGAATAAATGACTTAACCCTCTCCCTGGCGTCTCCATCGAGCAGACCATCCACCTGGCGGAACATGAGCTCAAGCTCAGCGTCCTTGAGGTCGAGGTCGCCCACCCTATCCCAGGGGAGGCGATTCAGAGTGCCGGCGATGGCGGCATAGATATCCTCGACCGGCAGGTCAAGGGCTCGCGAAAGTCCTGCGATAACCTCCGGGCTGGGCTGTCGGTTGCGCGCGTTCTCAATGGCAGTGACATTCTCCAGGCTGGTTCCAGCGAGTCTGCCGAGTTCTCCCTGGGTGAGCTCCAAGCGTAGCCTCGCCCCCTTGACCAGCTGGGCCAGCGATATCGACATCAGCATTTTCTCCTGTCTACATATTATCGATTTATGGTAATACTATCACCATTTCTCGAATCTGTCAAGCCCTTTATGACGCCGTTTAGCAAGGACCAGACGGCGATTTGGGAACGTATTAGGGCAACGGCAGGGTAATATAACTACGCCAAAAAGCCCTTGACAGCATTATTATTAAATGGTAATGTCCTTACTACTTGTTAACAGGAGGGCAAGATGAACAAAGGAAGGCCTAGCCCGGTGGGCAAGAACAAGGTATCCGTTCGCGTGCTGTTCTCTCAGGAAGACTACGAAGCGCTTGAGAAGTTAGCCAAGCTGGAGAGGACTGACATCAGCGCCCTGGTCAGACGAGCGGTTGCCCGGCATTTTCTTATACCTGCAGATAGTAATGCCGTTAAGCAAAAGGGGTGATGAGCATATCATTTCCTGAAATGTGTCGATGTCATCCGAGAGGATATACGTCCTGTGAAAGTACATACACCAAAAGGCGATCCCGTGGAAATACTCACATCGGAAGGCGATGGGGAAGAAGCAGTGAGGCACAGGCTGCGGACGCTGTTGCAGCTGGCGCTAGCCATAGGCAAGAGAGAGGGCCTTCTGGGCAACGGCACTGGTAGCAAGGAGAACGCTGTAGCCATAGACAGCGTATGTTGAGCAAATGTCCCTTATTCCAAACCAGAGAGATTAGCGCAGAAACATGTCCGGTGAAAGGAGATACCCGTGTCACCAATCAAAGGCCTCAGCGATATTGTCAACTAATTTCTCTGTAGCAATTCGAGAGCCCTAACGCAGAAGTCCTGGCCAGGCACAATACCCTTCGCGGTCTTGTTCAGTCAAACGATTCTTTGCTAGAGGGTTAAAAATGCAGGTCCCAAAGCGCTCAGACGCGCACATACGCCTCTCTCACATTCTATCGGATTTCATAATGACCCATAAGTTCTCCCAACCCGAGCGATACGCCATCGACCTCATCCTTCGGCTCTCTTGGGGATGCAACAAGGAATGGTGCCACATTCCACACTTGGCAGACTTTGAGGAAGTCGGAATCTACCGCCAGGACATCAGGACCATACTCGAAACCCTACGCATGAACAACATAATATTCTGGAACGAGGAGACTAACCACTTTGCCTTCAATAAGATGTTGGAGCAGTGGCGAGTCCCCATGTCTAAGCTCGCAGTTAAGAAGCGAAAAAAGCTGCCAGAGCTGGTACATCTTAACCTCTCCGGGACCACGCCCGAGCCGCCAAAAGACTTCCTCGATATGTTGGCGAAACACCAACAACCTGTAAGTGACCTACTTACATTTTTGTGGGGCGAGACACCCGATGATGTAAGTCGGAAACTTACAAGCCAGCCCCAGGAAGAAAAATCAGGCGTAAGTTTGAAACTTACAAATAAACCCGATGATGTAAGTTTGAAACTTACAGAGGTCGTATCTACGCCAGCTTCGGCTAAAGAAAGTATCTTAAAGAAAGAAGAAGAAGTGCCCCCCACCACCCCGGACCCCCCTACCCCCCTTTCTGCTGCTGAGGAGAAACCGGAAAAAACAGTTACGGACCCGGAACCGACTAAGGTCTGGACGCCCCTGAGTAAAAACTTCGGGGCTGTTTGCACCCTGTATGAGAAGAACATCGGTATCCTATCGCCGATTCTTGGCCAGGAGCTTGACGACCTCGCATCCACCTACGAGCTCGATTGGATAGAGGCAGCGATTAAAGAGGCGTGTGCCATGCAGAAACGGCATCTTAAATACATCGCTGCCATCCTGGAGCGTTGGGGGACCGAGGGTTACAAAGCCCCGATGGGCAAGAGCTTTAAGGGGATACCAGGCCGGCCCCCGACTCGCAACCTTCCAACCGCAGACGAGCTAGAGAAAGCCTGGAAAGGCAGAAAGGAGGTTTAGATGCAGGCAACGGAAAATCCATCGTCCGCGGTGGTTCCAGTCTGGACAGAGATTTTCCCAGGCGTCTATGAGGGCCGCCCCACAACGCAGGAGGAAAAAAATAATCTCGAGATCCGCATAAGGCTCTCCGGTCTACCGCTATCTACAAATGAGACCCACCGTTTCAGCACCTGGAAGCACTTGCCAGAGTTCGAGGAGGCATACCGCCAGGTCTATACCTACGCATCAGGAGGGCGAAAACACCCATTTCTCACCCTGATAGGTCCCCCAGGTACAGGAAAAACGCACTTAGCTGCAGCCGTCGCGTGGTCATGGCTTGAGTACCTTCGGAAAAGTGTCCGATACTACCAGGTGGAGACGCTTCTTGATGCCCTCCGCAACTCCTATAACCACAAAGAGCACAAGGCAGACGAACAGGCTGAGGTCATACTAAACTACGTTTCCAAGTGCAGCCTCGCCATCTTAGACGACATGGGAGCGGAGGCAGTAACCGAGTGGGCATGGAAAAAGCTAGACGAAATCGTTGACGCCCGGTACATCAACAAGCTGCCACTCATTGTAACGACCAACGTAGCCCCAGGGGACTTGTCCCCACGGATCGCCGACCGCCTATTTGAGGGGCAGGTGGTAGTTTTGAAGGGCGAGAGTTATAGAAGGAGAGAGAAGAACACATGAAACGACAGATTATCATTGACACCTACTTCAAGGGAATGCTACCCGACAACACCAAGACGTGCCATATCTCATACACTAAGCAGGCCGAACCGCTAGACACCTTCGACGCTTTTGGGTGTACCTTTCTTGTGCTCAACGTAATTCGTACCACGCTTGAGAAAGCCGTTGACCTTTATTCCCGGCAAGAGGGGTTTCCACCGAAGGGCGCATTGATAGACTTCTGGAAATTACTCTACTCAGGCGAGTTTCCAGGCAAACGAATAGTCTACGTTCACTTCTTCACCAGGCTACCAAACGAGACTAAGGTGGAGGGAGAGACATAATGCCAACCCTAGCACTTAGCCTCTGGCAACCCTGGGCCTGGCTCGTAGTCAATGGCTACAAGCTAATCGAGAACCGCCCCTGGCACACCTACGTTAGGGGGACAATCCTCATCCATGCCAGCCAGACCTTTGACGTGCAAGCATACCTACACATGACAGACCATCCCGACAACTATGTGCGGAAGGCGGTTGAGGCTATGAGCGAGCAAATAGACACCATTCGCCGCACTCGTGGCGTAATCATCGGCCAGGTAGACATCGTTGGCTGTGTGGCCGAGAGCAAAAGCCCCTGGTTTACAGGCCCCTGGGGATTCGTTCTCGCTAACCCGAAGGCATATCCCGACCCTACTCCATGCAGAGGGTATCAAAGGTTCTTCTATCCCCGTTGGGCAGCAGCTAAAAGAGTGGAGGTAATCGATGCAAGCAATCTACCAGCCCCGAGGTAAAGCCGGCGAGTACGCCGAATTAGCGGTCAACCTGTTTAATGGGTGTCCTCACGGCTGTACCTACTGCTACGTTCCTACCATCAAAAATATTAGCAGATCTGAGCACCTTAACGTGTCCACCCGAGTCGGCATCCTGGACGCTATCGGGAAAGACGCCCGAAAGATTCAAGGCGATCCCCGCCATGTTCTGCTTTGCTTCATGTGTGACCCTTACCCCTCATGTGACGCCAAGCCATTTTCTCTCACCAGGGAGGCAATCAAAATACTCAAAGACAATAATCTTCGAGTTGCGGTCCTCACTAAGTCAGGGCTCCTACCTACCCGCGATTTTGACCTCCTCGGTCGCCAGGACAAGTTCGGTTGTACCCTCACATTCTTAGACCCCTGGCTGAGCAAAAAATGGGAGCCCGGAGCCGATCTACCCACAGACAGAATGTTCGCTCTGAAATGTGCCAAGCTCAGAGGCATACCCACCTGGGCCAGCCTAGAGCCGGTCATTGACCCCATCCAGACACTATCTATCATCTACGAGACCCATGAGTACGTTGACGAGTACAAGGTGGGGAAGCTGAATTACCTACACACAGACATCGACTGGCGCATATTCTGTGTAAACCTTGCAAGCCAGCTAAACAAATTCAACTGTGCCTATTACATCAAAGATAGTCTACTCCCGTTCTGGCCAGACAACGCCCCGCGTTCGAGGGAGAAGAAGTAAATGGCGACCCAGGCAGACATTGAGCGCAGAGAGAAGGAGAAACAAAACGAGCGAGAGCTGGAGCACATCGCAGCTACCCACGTATGCGCTGAGTGCTTGGGCCTGCTAGTCACCCCATGGGATTCGACAGCAAACCAAATAGTTCTCAGATGTGGCACGAACAAAGCCCACACCGGATTTCAGAAGGTCCCGAGCTATATGGAGCTTTGGCGGAGAGGTCAGCCCATTCCGCCCGAAATAAAGGCTAATCTTGAATCAAAATACGGGAGGTTACACATGACACAAGACCCAGGAACCCAGGTAGCCACTACAACCCCGGGCGCGCTATCAGTAGAGAAACCATCAGTCCTCGCGCTAATAGTAAGTGAGCGTTGGCCGGACCTTGAGGGAAAGGCGGTCATGCTCTTTTGCTATCACTGTATCCGCATGGGGCTTGACCCACTTCTCGGCGAGATCGTGCCCACCGTCTTCAGGGTAGACAAGGGGACTAAGCAAGTATTAGTCCCAATCATCACCGAGATGGGTATGGGATCGCTGGCAGCCAGGGCACGTCCCGAGGCATGGAACGGTCCACCCTCAGTTGAGCTTGTCACAGACCAAGAGCTTCGAGAAGCCGTCTCGGGAGACCCGGACGCTATTGTATGGAAGGCCACAGGCAGGCGCAGGGATTGGGAGCCAGGCCGAGAGTACAGCACCTACGGCTGGATAACCCGTTCGCAAATGGCTGAAGCTGTAGAGAAGAAAAAGCCGAGCGGTGAGCTCCCAGGCAATCAGGCCAGAGTCAGGGCTATTAAACGCTGGATCATGGAAGCCTACCCCGAATCAGCCTCTATAGTCAGGGGCATGGCCAGCCAGATTAAGGCAGAATCCGAAGGCGCAGACGAAGCCCTGGACATCATCGAGGCCGAGTACACCGTGAAGGACGGCAAGGCTACCCAATTAAACCCAGGAGCCCCATACGGAGTATGCGCGCTCCATCATGTCCAGCTAATCAAAGGACAGTACGGAGTCTATTGCCCCAGGAAGGTCAAAAACGACAAAGGCGCTATGGTCTTCTGTAAGGGCGTTCAAAAAGAAGCGCCAGCTACTTCACAGCAGGCAACCCTACTCGGAGACGACAAGGCAGAATCAGAATGAAAAACGGAAGGAGGTACCTAAAATGGCAGCGGTCAAGTGCCTTAATTGTCATTCAGGCAACGTAGAGCCCAGGGGGGAAGTCTGGCATTGTAATGACTGCGGGAAGGACTCAGACGTTGCCGGCGGGAACATCGACGAGTTCCTACCCGAGCAGCCAGCGAAGAAACCACGCAAGAAGGGGGGTAAATAGCTTGCGGAATACCGCTCTCGCAATACACCTATTACACACCGCTCTCTGTGTCATGGAGCAACACGAATGGTCTACCTCTATCCCCACTTCCGCCGATGGCCTCCCATCATCGGGGCCTCCAGGGGTGATCTCAGTCCCTATAACCATGCTCAGGTGCAAATACTGTGGCACCCCACGGCTAGACCAAGAGCGCGAGCAATCGCAGGGAGGGGGTAAGTAATGGTTCAAGAGCAGATCAGGTACTTCCTAACAGTCGATTGGTGTGCCAGGGGGAGCCGGGGAATCTTTTGCTCAGACGAAGGCGACGCTTTCATACAGGACACTCCGCACACTCACGGAGAAATGGCGGAGATTCTAGGCCCCTTTGTCCTCATACTTAACCCTCTGAGCGAGCCATTCACCGAGGCACAGGTTAAAGCCTACTCCCGATTCGTTCCACTCGGCGAATACTCCCATAAATTTGGCGTCGCACTACCAACAAAGGAAGGTGAGAAATGCGTATCCTTATCACAGGGGTAACCGGCTTTGTCGGCTCCCACATGGCTGAGTTTATAACGCACCTATCCGAGGCAGACGCCGACGCTGCCACGAAGGGCGACAAACTCTGGCTATTCGGCACCAAGCGCCGTCTCTCGAATACCGAAAACCTATGTGGCCCTGTCAACCTCGTAGATTGCGAGCTCACGGATTACACTTCAGTCGCCCACGTTATCAAGGAGACCAAGCCAGAGCTAATCTTCCATCTTGCAGCGCAGAGCTTTGTACTCTACTCGTGGAACGCTCCCGCAGAGACTATCACGACAAATCTGTTAGGCTCCCTCAACCTATTCGAGGCAGTCAGGGAATACGCACCCGAGGCCAAAGTCCATGTCGCGGGTTCGAGCGAGGAGTACGGCTTAGTCACCCCCGCAGAGTGCCCCATAACCGAGGATCACCCCCTACGCCCACTGAGCCCCTACGGAGTCAGCAAGGCAGCGATGGATTTACTTGCCCAACAGTATGTACGTTCATTCAAGCTCAAAATAATCATCACCAGGGCGTTTAATCACACCGGCCCCAGGCGCGGTATAGAAATGGCTACGTCCAGCTTCGCCAGTCAAATAGCCATGATTGAAGCCAGTCTGATACCCCCTGTTATCAGCCACGGCAACCTACAGGCACGCAGGGATTTTACAGACGTTCGGGACATGGTGAGAGCATACTGGCTGGCAGTCAATAACTGTGGCGCCGGTGAGCCGTACAACATTTGCTCAGGTGTCACCTATCCTATGAGCTCGGTACTCGGCAAGCTACTGTCATTCTCGGAGGCCAAGCCCGACTTACTACAGGACCCCGCGAGAATGAGGCCGAGCGACGTTCCTCTCTTGCTCGGCTCCGCCGAGAAGTTCAAGAAGCTCACAGGATGGGAGCCAGCGTACACCTTTTCCCAAACCTTGCTTGACCTCCTAAACTACTGGCGGGAGAAAGTATCACACTCCGGCAGTTTCAAGGGTTGGCACGGCACATCGAGGCCGATGTCTCCAGAGGACAGGCTCATTTTAGAACGCCAAATCGCGGAGTTAAAGCACAAGAAATGAGCATACGAGATTACGAGCTCAGTCAACACATCGCAGGGCAGCTCTACACCTTCCATTCCCTAGTGCTGGCGGCTATGAGGCGTGCCGATGGTGAAAACCTCGAAAGGCTAAAGACCGCCTTCCCTAGTGCTTGGGAGGAGTTGAAAGCGCGCTATAACGCACCTGGCGGAATATTACCCGGAGACCCTGAAAGGTGCGCTCACTGTCAACAATACCATTGAGAGCTGAGGTTCCATGCAATTAAAAAAGCTAACCCGGGCCCACTTGATGGGAGCGTTCATGCAGGAGACGCGAGACCTTATCAGGTCCGCAGCGTCAGGCACGATAATTCACCTGTGCTCGGGGACGTGGGACTTCGGCATTACTGTTGACAAAAAAATGCCAGCCGATATCTGCGCGGACGTCCAGCACCTACCCTTCAAGGACGCGATTGCCGATACCGTCATATTCGACCCACCCTACAGCAAAAAGTTCAAGCGGATCTATGGTAACTACTACGCTAACAGGCGCCAGGTCTTCCAGGAAATCATCCGCATACTCAAGCCAGGTGGCCTGCTTATCTTCTGCCACTACTTCATACCCGCTCACCGGATATGGCAGCTTGAGGCCGTCTATATGATACACAACCGCCCCTGGGAGCACGTCAGGGCACTCTTGTTCCTAAGAAAGCGCCTCATACTCATGCCAATCTACCCCGAGCAAATAACCGAGTTACCGGAAGAAAATCGAGCCATGGCCACCCGCTTTGACAAAATCAATCACGCTGCAGCAGAGAGGGAAAAGGAACACAGCAGAAAAAAAGGAGTGGCTGCCAGCGTATGAAAGCCATACTCAAAGCCCTATTCAAACCCTTTATGAAAGACCCCCAACGATGGCTAATTCACTTCCCCGTTGGCGGATTCACCGCCTGGACCGGGACCGTGCATTGGGTGTATCCACTCGTTTTTATGCTCGGCTTCATGGCCTACGAGGTCACCGAGGACTGGCGTCTCAAAGACGGGGCTTACATCGACATTCAAGGCTATCTGTGGGGGCTCGCTATAGGTATCATCGGAGTTTACTTCACCAAATAAAAACGGAGGAGGTCAGATGAAATCACCAAAGCAAACCGTAAAGCCAAACAAGGGCCAGGCCGTACTATGTAACTCGTGCGCTCAGCAATTCCTTCATCCCGAGGGGCACGATGAGCCGTGCATTGTCGCCTCAGTCGCCCAACTTTCCGAAGTAAACGGGCACGGCATGGGGCCTGAATCCTGCACACACTATCTCGAACGCACTACAAAAAAGGAGGAGGTACACCAAATGTCTGAGAAGCAAGGCGCCGCAACCCAACAGCCGCCTACTATGGTAACCCTCGCAGGCCCGGCATCAGTAGACCTCAAATCTCACTTCAGCCCCGCAGACAACACGACCAAGCATACTCTCGGCCTATCTCTACAAGTGTCAGAGAACGACCTTGACAAAGTGCGCCAGCTAACGAAGCAGAAGGGCACATGGTTCGTTGAGCTCGGTGTAGAGGGCGTTCAGGCATCGATGGATGAAGTTCTGGCGAAGGAATCCGACCAGGCTATGAGGCTTGACGCAGGCCAGGAATCCCGCGTCGAGGAAGCAGCAGGCCAGAAGGCAGGGTAGCATGGCAGACAAATCATGGAAGGACGCAGAGCGCCAAGTGGCCAAGAAGTTGAACGCACAGAGGAACCCCCTGTCCGGTCGGATGGGGGGGCATACCTCCGGGGACACCATTCACGATTCACTTTACGTTGAGGTCAAGCAGAAAAAGCGATTTGCGGTCCTGTCGATAATGAAGGACACCGAGAAGAAAGCCCTGAAGGAGAGGAAGATACCTGTGCTCGTAATACACCAGTCAAAGGCGAAGAGGCGGTACTATATCATCCAGGAGGAGCTTTTTCTTCAGCTTTGGTCTTATCTCCCTCAGTCGAAACCTCCAGCTTCCCCTTCACCCTAGCCTTTTTGACTATGTTCCACACCTCAGTACCGGCCCCCTTAGCAAACACCACACCCGCGATAGAGCAGAACGAAGTAGTCAGCGCACTATCACGCCCCATGATGAGGAGGGTGCCGAGAATAAGCAGCACCAGGAAGGCACACCACTCATGGGCACTAAAGGTTTTCATAAATCCTCCTAAGCTCTTTCTTAACGACTAGAGCCGCAGCCGTGCCCGACCGGAGCTCGTGTACCATTTTGGCGCCCTTCAGGGCCTCAGCTTGCCACTTCTGATAGTTCTCGTAGACTTCCCGCATAGCTTTCCGAATCTCGGGGACATTCGGCACCCACCAATTCGAGCCATCGTAGTATTCGTGCTGTACCTTTGACGGCTCCATGACGGCAGATAAAAACCGAACCCCAGGGAACGGGATACCCGAGTCGTCTCTTAGTACCTCACCCGGCCCCATGCAGTCAGTGACTATCACTGGCAGCCCACAGGACAGAGCTTGCACGGGTGGACACCCCCATCCCTCACCAGACGTCGGCAGGACGAACGCCTGGCACGTTCGCATAATGCTTACATATTCCCACCAGGGGTAAGCGCCTTCAACGATCGCTAGTTGGTCGTCAAGCCGGTGCCCGACCCAAGAATGAATCTGATCGGCGATTTCTTCAATAGGTTGCTCTGAGATGCACTTACAGATAAGCCCCACCTCTTTCTCGTCGCCAAACTCCTCTCCAAAGGCCGTTATGAGCAGGTCCCACCGCTTCCTTAACTGCCAGAAGGCCGAGCAGAAGAAGCGAAACTTATGGTCGCCGTGATAGATAGCAGGAGTGAAATTAGGCTTGAAGTGATGGGTGTCAATCCCGAGGGGAACCACCCGCACCGGAACCTGAACGCCAGCGGCTACGAACGCCTCTTTGTTCATAAACGTGGGCACCCAAATTTCATCCATCCGGTTACACGACCTAACCCACCGCTCGCATATCTTGTCGGTCTCTATCATCGAGTACCCGACCTTGTACTTACCGCCATTACTCCAAAACATGGGCACGATAGAGTAGGTTACCCAAATAGGCTCTTTTTCCGGCTCACACTTTCGATAATGGTTGACTATGAGCTCGTAAGACGGCGACTCATAGACGTAATCATCGTGGAGGCACAGGTAATGTACTTCCACCCCTTCTTCGAGCAGAGACCGAAACAGTAGAGTCGCAGTCTCCGAGTACCCCGTAGGGCTTCCAGTGTGAGTCTGTATTGTGAACGGCAGACGTTCAGGTGCTTTCACAATTCCCCCTTTTTAATTTAGTTCATGCAATATATTTATAGGTGACATGCAGCCTCGCCGTCTTCCCAACACCAGCGTTTTTTTGCCAGAAAAAGTAGGAATCCTCTTGCGTAGACTCGCCCTTATAGTCGTCAACCCACAATACCATCGGGTTACCGCTTGTGTACCCGGCTTGGCTTACAAGCTCCTGAATAATGGGGGTGATGTCGGGCGTCTCGTACTCTACGTCTAGTGTCATGGCCGTAGGTACATGCCACGGGACGTCCAAAACCGTGCGCTTCGTGTTATCACCGCCCCCTGCATCAGTCCCACGCCGAGCTTGAAAATCAGCAAGTGTTGTCCAGCCCGCAGGATTAGTCTGTAGGTTCCCGACTATCCTCCCATAACAATTCGCCGCAGTATCGCTAAGTGCACATGTCAGGTGAAGGTGAGCAGTTAAGATTATGGCGCCAACTGGTATTGTGACAGCCAGAAATCTAAGTCCCTGACCGCTTTTGTTTACACCTATACTCGTGTTTCCAAGCCAGCCATAAGGCGACAGATTATCTATAAACCAAGAGCCACCGCTGTACCCTACAGCCGTATCATCGTTATAGCCAGAAAGCGTAATCGCTACGCTATCATTAACCCATACCACAGCCCCCACCTGGCCCAGGAGCACCTTTTTGATGTAGAGGTTGTACCCTGTCATTTTAAGGTCCGCGGCCAACGTGTTGTAATACGCCTTGCTTACAGCAGACAGCGCTTTCCACATGCTCTTCCCAGTGATGAAAGATGATCGATGAACAGATTGGAGCGCGCTATACGCATCCTTGTGAGTAGGATTCAGGATAACCCTAGCCCCGCCCAAACTCCGGGTGAAGCAAATCCCCTCTCCGAGTTTCCCCGTTCCCTCCACTGAGAAAAGCGGCCCTGTTACTTTAGCCATACCCTACCCCCTCTCTGTCTACCCGAACCACCTATACGTCATGTGCAGCTTCGGACTCCAGCCAGGCGAAAAGTTGTGTGAGTAGGCTTGCCTCATGGCGCCAAAATCAGACCGTCCCTTGTGGTCGTCCCAAAATACCACCATCGCGTCCCCCACTACCCGCCCAGGGCGGTCCATAATTTCCTGTGCTATGGGTGAAATGTCAGGGCTCACGTACTCTTCGTTGTATAGCCAATGCTCTATGATGTCCCAGTCCACTTCTTCAATCGTGCGCTTTGAGTTGTCAGGCCCACCGCAGTCAGTTCCACGCCGGTTCAAATAGTCCCCCATCGTGGTGAAATTAGCAGCGTTATCTTCATTGTCTCCCACGAATTGAGTCAGGCAGTTGTCTCCGAGACAACCCCACCCACACTTGAAATGAATGTGAGCGGTCAGGATTGTCGCCCCCAGGGGAACCGTGATATTTAGCCACCTCAGCCCACTCCCATCTTTGCTAAAGTCGTCTCCAGCATGGCCAGCCCTGACCCTTGAGTAAACGGGATCAATAATCCAGGTCATACCATAGGCCAAACTCACTTCGCAATCGTCGGAATTCTGCGCAATCTGTCTCTCAAGACTTCCCTCGTGCCATTCTCCAATAGCCTGCTGGCCGAGCAGCACACGCTTAATGTAGAGGTTGTACCCGGTCATGTGGAGCAGGTCAGCCTCAGCATTTAAGGCAGCCTTTGACGCTAGGCTCAGCGACTTCCAGGCAGACTTCGCGCTATGGAATGACGCCCTATGAGCCGACTGAGACGCCGAATTCGGGTTACCAGGCTGCGGCGATAGTATGACCCTGTGCCCACTCTTGCATCTTGTAAAGCATATGCCGCCGCCAAGCTCGCCGTGAGCTTCCACCGAGAACGCCGGGCCAGTTACTTTAGCCATGCTCACCTACTCCGTCTGTATCAGCCCCAAAAGGTAATTCTGAACGTACATGTTATAGCCTGTCAGCCTCATACCCCGCGCCTTTTCACCCCACCAAACCTTTGACATACCAGGAAGAGCTCGCCAAGACGAGATCGCAGAAGTAAAGCTAGTCTGTTGACTAACCTGACCGGCTGTATTCGGCACTTTGGGCTCATGGTGGCCGTAGACGCCAGGGTTCCCCCGGCCTTTGCGGTAGGTAAGGATACCACACAAGTCACCATGCGCTTCTACGCTAAACAGCGGCCCCCGTACTACTGCCATCACCCCTCGTAATAGATAGACACAGCAGTTGCTCATCGCTGTATCCAAAAGCATTGAGAGCTGCATAATCCCCGAGAATGTTCTCCCACTCATCGACAGTTAGCCATCGCTCATTCCCGAAGGCAGCGCCCACACACCCCTTGAGAGGCACACCAATAACGACCACTGGAGCAACCCTCAGTTGCTCCTTGATAAGGCGATGTATGTCCTCATCCGAGAAATGCTCAAGGAGGCCATGACTATAGGCCAGCTTGAAGCTATTGTCAGGGTACGGGAGAGCAAACCCATCCCCAAACACAAGCTCGATATTAGCCCCGAGCAGCTTACAGTTATCCTCAGCCATCACCAGTATTTCCTTGTCGTTGTCGAGCGAGGTTACCAGGACACCCGCTTGAGCCAGAGGCCAGGCTAAAACACCAGTTCCGGAGCCAACTTCCAGAATCTTATCCCCTGGCTGTACCAGTCTCGCTATCTCCACGACAAAAGGTTCGTGGTGCATTATGTTGCCTATCAGCAATCTCTCGGACTTGTGTACGTTGGCGTACATCTCGTGCCAGTTTTTCACGATTGCGCCCCCTTCATTTTAAGTAGCACCCACCATCTCCAGGCCGCGACCCCTTCTTTCGCGGTCGCAGGACGAGCTACACACTTGCTCGCACAGCGTCGGCTCTTTAAGAATGAAGTTAGATCCGTCGTAGATACTGCCGAGCGGAGCAAAACCACTCACCAGGGCCAGATTGCACCGATATACCGACCCCCCAGGCGACGCAACAAGGTAATTGTGCCCAGCCTCACACATGCCACCCGCCGTCTTATTCCCCCAGTACGGCAGCTTGGAGGTACAAAACTTTTTCCCAAAGGCTTCGAGCGCAGCCAGCTTGTCCGGGTGTTCCCGCCAATCATAACGCGGATCCTCATAAGGCTGTGGGATAACATCATACCCCCAACCCTGGAACGCTTCGAGATAGAACATCAGCCATTGAATATTCCCAGGGAAGGCCATAACCGAGACCACAACCCACACCTTCTTTGAGGCAAGATACCGCAGGGACCCAAAGAACTTATCGAGATATCCAATCTTGCCCACGGTGTAGGGATGAAAACTGGCGGTGACCTGAGTACACGCCGAGAAGTCCAGGCGCTGCAACGCTTCGAGGTTGAGACAGTTGCTTGTCATGCTCCACTTGCAACCGCCAGGGAAGCCGGCGACGAGCTCAGGCAGCTCATCCCATGCCAGAGGTTCACCACCGCAAATATCAACGTGGGTGCGACCAATCTTTGAGATAAAGGCAAGCCAGTCATTCGCTGTAGCCTGCTTCTCCACGACATTCTCGCCGAGCCCCCAATAGAACTTCACCCGACGCCCATCCTCAGACACTTCGTTTGGGCAGTAGGGACACCGCCCTGCTTCTTCAGCCAGGTCGCACCGCCACAAAGGATTAAGCACTAGGAACACGGTTGACCCTCCATAGCGGGATGCGGTTCTCTTTCGACCACGCCCAATCAGTTACCCTTGCCACCCAAGACGCAGAATCGCGGCCATTTGACAGCACATACAACCACAGCCCATGCACATCATTGATAAATCTCCGGCTGAGTGTACGATGCTGAGGACACACTTGCGATACAGTCAGACACGCCATCCCAGGAGCTAAGGGGAACGACTTGCAGAAGATAGGCCGAAGCTCACCAGGGCACAGTTCACGCCCAGGACAGGGGAAAACATCGACCTCGAGCTGCTTATGGAAGCCTACCAGCAACCCATTGTCGGCCAGGAAAGCGCCCTCGCCAGGCAGTAGCGGCACCTGTGGGCTCAGTGAGCAACACTTATAGGGCACATCGCAGGACCCCCCGCAGTCTTCAGCGCCGAGTCTGCATGGAAACTCGGTCTGAATATAATGGAAGTCGATCACTTCTTGCCACTCTCCCTCGTTACGCTCACTCTTTCCTTCGACGTCTCAAAAGCCTTGATGATATTAACAAGGGCCAGGGCGCGCTTGAAATTGCACATAGTTACGTCGGCCCTGACCCTATATTGACCACCACATACGGTAAAGACTACCCGCCCATTACCCCCCATGTCTTTACCCCCTTTCTCTGCTTCGCCTAGTTAGGCGAGACGTTGACCCACGGAGTCTTATGCTGGCTATTCGTCTCCATGAACTGCATGATGTAGCGGTTAAACCCGCTCATCCCAGAACCGGAGGCGTAATAGTCCCAGCTAGTCTTCGAGGCCGTAGGCACAGAGGCGGTAGTCTTCCACGCGCTCACACCTGCGGTCATGGTGTTACGCACCGAGACCTGCGAGGCTGTGTTCGGGTTCTGCGGGATCACACGTGTCCGCACGTAGGGCAGACCCTTCCACTTAGAGAACGTGATGACATCGCCGATTGTGCCGCTCGCTGTTAGCGAGAACAGAGGGCCGGTTACTCTAGTCAATCTTTATCACCTCCTTTCCGCTAAACTCCTTTAGAACTATTGTACTACTATCCCACAAGACCCCTTAAAAATCAGGGGTCTCCGTACTCCTCAAACATCATGTCCCTGGTAGTATCTTCCTCCCAGGTAACCGCTGCATTGGAGCTAAACCAATGCGATCCCCGCGGATAGACTTTAGTCGGAGAATGGCGCCAGCGCACATAATTGTCCGCATCCCCAGTAAGAGCCCGAGGCACAATAGCGTACTTCGTTCCCGCAAGAAGCGCCACACCCGCTCCAAGCGAG
>Ga0315281_10006918_pt1 | contig 16045 bp, 9 predicted proteins | sample YL17G07_0_MG_FD_204540 | JGI IMG/M metagenome (GOLD analysis project Ga0315281, IMG submission 204540) | Sediment microbial communities from Yellowstone Lake, YNP, Wyoming, USA - YL17G07_0 | ecosystem: Environmental > Aquatic > Freshwater > Lake > Sediment | place: USA: Wyoming | collected... | reverse complement strand
TACGGTTTGACGAGGGGACGGTGGAAACCTATCGAAGTAACCATAGACACTGATTCGTCATGATGTATATGACGGATTGAGGAGATGGTTAACATAGTCAAGGCGCCACTGTCCTACTCTACGACGTGGTTACGTTTTGGTTACACGAGACTTCCACAAACGCGAAAGCCCCTGCAAATACGGGGGCTTTTTTATTGTCACGAGGTCTTAGAAGGCTGGTGCTCTATCTCTACGAGTCTACGACTCGTAGAGTCGTAGACCAGTTGAGCTACGGGCACAAACTTTAACCGCATCTAATATAGCGAAAAACTGTTTCCGTCTCAACGTGATAAAACTTTTTTTGATGGTACAATTTTTTTATCTGTACCATCGAATAAGAAAACCTTTTATTTTATTGGGCTTTCTTACCAGCTCTGACAATTGCTGATTGATCATACTGGGTATAGGCAATGGAAATGACGAAGATGCGAAAAAGGGGGAGAGATCTTAGCAAATTTGATTAAGAGAGAAAACCAGTAATGGCCCGATCAATGCCGTCGTGGCACCGCTTGATTGATGTCAAAAGCGAGCGCCGACGTTATGCTTGACATAGGTATCGAATAAGCGTAGCTTGCTTTTGTAGGGTCATTCTGATTCAGGATCAGATTTTCTTTTTCTGGCTGCGCGACCATATCTTTCCCCTTCTGGCCACACATCTATAGAAAGACCTTCCCTGACGTTTCCAACCCCTAATTGCTTTTTGCCATTTTCATTGCAGTGAAATATTTTTCGCAATGGTGAGACACATGGTGCCAAGACACCTCTCACGACCAGCGCACAAGGTAGTCGTGTGTCCTATACCAGATCTCTCTGCGAACTCGGGCTTCGAGTAAGTCTGCCAACCAACTCGAAATCTTCATTGTGTCTGTGGGCAATTGCCTTGGAGGTTTCCATTTCTGGTTATCCCATTGTAGGTGACAAAATCATTTTACGAAAATTCTTCACATTGTTGAAATCTAAAAGGAGAAATACCATGAGACACAAAATGATCCTACTGGCGACGCTATTTTTGGTATGCATGGGCGTGCTGAACGCCCAGGAAAATTTTCCGGGAAAATGGACTGCCAAATTTGATTTTTCGCCGGATAATTTGAAAAACTATAATCCGGACGGATCGCTGGTGCTGGGTGCTAATGAAGAAGAAATTTGCATGCTCAACGGCAATGATGGTAAAGTACTCTGGTCCTATAAATACAAGGATAAGTTGGGCGTCAAGTCGTTCGACTTTCAATCCTGGAATAAGAAAGCCGGCGTGATTATGCTACTTGAGAGCAAAGAGGATAAATGTCAAAAGGTATTCCTCGATGATAGAACGGGTAATGAACTATGGAGAACTGATCGGCTGACTAATTATGGTAGTTATTGGATCGATGGCACATTCCGTGATAATTACGTTGAGGAATTAACTGCTACGCCTTTTTTCGACGGTAAGAACGTAGAACTTGTCGAAATAAGAACCGGAAAGGTGCTATGGAGTAACCCTCAATTTAACGACTTCAAAGATAACGACTTCGAGCTGTTTAAGCTGGCGGCAGAGGGTCTTGTCGGAATTATGAACGCTGATAAATTTGGTTACATCGACCTCAAAACCGGTCAATCTGTCGTGTGCGGAAAGATATCTCTGAATTCAGATGCGATTACGCTGAATGACAAAGATTTGCGTTTGAGACTCGACTTTGGAAAACACGAGGTATTATCCTTCACGCGAAAAATGACGCTATCGGCAACTAAGATTTCTACCGGTAAAAAAGTGTGGGAAACACCCTTCGACGGGACCGTCTATGAGTCGTGGGCAATATTTTCCGGTGAGAGCCCGTTGAGCCAACTCGTGAGGGGCGGCAACAATGTTATCACGTTTGATGTGGTGGGAGACAAAGTGATCGTCATCTATGAGGGCGTTTCGGTATTTGATCTAAATGACGGCCGGAAGTTGTGGAGCGCGGCGTACGAGAGCGTAGATTATAACGGTGGTTTAAAGGTCACACAAACATTGAACGTTGCGGCAAGACTGACAGCCGGCAACGGCGTATTTCTGGTCGATCGCAAAACGGAGAGAATTCATAAATACGATCTCGCGACCGGAAAAGAGTTATGGACGGCGCCAATAATATCGTCCGATGACATTATTCCTTACATGATCTTAAAGAACAACACGTTGTTGGTGCAATTCGGCGGGTACATGAGCGTTCAGACCTTTTTTACCGGAGACCAGGTCTATAAAAGTGAATACAAGTTCGCAGGCAATTCCTATGGAATCCGGGGATACAATGCTGAAACCGGAGTTCTCCTTTGGGATACCGACAAAATGAAAGATGTGCTCAAGGAAAAATTCGGCGAGCGCATCACGAATCTCGTATCCGACGGAGACTATCTCTATGCATGTGGAGAAAAAACTCTTTTTGCGCTCGATGTGAAAACGGGAACGCCAAAGTACATTGTCAACATCAAAGACCTCAAGATAGGTTCGCCTTTCGCTGTAACATTGTCTGTACCCGACCAGCGTTTATATATTGATTGCGACGAAGGAATAGCGGCCTTTAACATCGCTGACGGCAAGAAAATCTATTCAACCAATACCGACAAAAATTTCAGCAGATTTTCACAAGGCAAGAATCATTTTGCGTGGGTTGGGTCAACGCCAACAGAACTGAGCGCGTTTATCGGATTTGACCTGAATACTGGCGCCATCAAAGGAAAATATGAAATGAATAGCGACACGCCCCAATTGACCGATGATGGTGAATATCTTATTCGATTTGATGGTAAGGATGTGACCAAACTTACCATAAACAAAAAATAAGAAAGCGGAGAACGGTTTCAGAATACGATGACGATCTACGCTGAGCAAATGACAGGTCTGTCGCTTCCTCGGCTGGCCTCTTCGACCATAAGTGATTACTTTGGATTGCCGAGAATCAAGCAGAAAGAAGTAAACGAAAGGAAGCGTCACACGGACGATTGCCCCACCATGAGGTGAGTTGCAGGTGGAGACGCACCTTGCATGGGCTCCAAGTTGCGCGTTTGAAACAAATGCCCTACATTTATTTCAGACAAAAAACAATCATCCTTAATTTGATAGGGCATTTGTCTGCAGATCTCTTTTCAGTTAAACAAACAGTATTTAGTGCGCTTCGTGCGATTTCTGTACATCGTGCCCACCTGTGTCATTACCCTTACAGCGACTCTTCCTGGTGATCTGTTTGCCCAAACCCTGCCGGTTCGTTTCCGCCGTCTCTCTGTTGCCGACGGCCTGTCTCAGCAAGTGGTCAATGCCATAGCGCAGGATAAACAAGGGTTTCTTTGGTTTGGCACGCAGGACGGGCTAAACCGCTTTGATGGATATTCATTTATTGTTTTCAATTCTGCTGCCGATAATTCTGCCGGATTACCAAACAATTATATTTCCCGCCTTCTCTGTGCAAACGATGGTAAGATATGGGCGGGGACGATCGACGGCGGTGTCAGCGTGTATGATCCGAAGAAAGAAATCTTCACCACCTACCAGCGCATCCCCGGTGATTCCTCTTCTCTGAGAACGAATAACGCTGCTGCTCTTTATCAGGATCGTAACGGAGAGATGTGGGTTGGCTTATGGAATGGCGGCTTGAGTAAAATGGATACTGTCGGCGGCAAGGCGCGATTTGTCCACCACCTCCACGATCCGCACGATCCATCTTCGCTAAGCGATAATCGTGTGTCGTCAATGATCGAAGACCGTGAAGGAAATCTTTGGGTGGGAACATGGAATGGACTCAATCGCATGGCACGTAATGGCCGTTTCACGAGGTACTTTCACTCAAACTCCGATCCTCATTCTCTTGGCGGCAACATGGTGTGGTCTCTCACGCTCGATTCGACCGGATGTATTTGGATCGGAACGTGGGATGGCGGTGTGAGCCGTTACAATCCGACGACACATCGCTTTCACGTATATCAAAACAAGTCATTGCAATCTAATAGCCTCAGCAGCAACCGCATACGCTGCGTCTACACAGACCACGACGGCATTGTTTGGATCGCAACATACGATACGGGCCTTGATCGCTATGATCCATTGAACGACGCTTTTATTCACTATCGCAACATTCCATCAGATCCATCGAGTCTTCCCGATGACGAAGTTCAATCACTTCTGCAGGATGCTGCCGGAACATTCTGGATCGGTACGGCTTCAGGCATTGCTAACGTCAATCCTTATCGTCATAAATTTCCTCTCCTGAAACTTCCTGAGGATGTACCCAGTGCTTCCTTTAATCAGCTTCGTGCGATTAATGTTGATCGTAATGGCGATATCTGGTACGGAACGCGAGGAGGCGGATTGGTCCGTGTTTCTCACAGCTCAAACAAGTTCATTCGGTACCAACATTCACCGAAGGATCTGTACTCGCTCAGTCATGATTTTGTCAGCGCTCTTTATAGACAGCGTAACGGTGCAATGTGGGTAGGAACGCAGGGAGGCGGATTAAATAGGATGGGTGGCGAGACAGGAAGATTTCACCATTTTGTACATGATCCTCATAATTCCACAACTCTTGCAGCAAACGACATTGCGAGCGTGTTGGAAACTTCCGATGGCTCACTCTGGATCGGAACAGATGGACATGGTCTCGACCAATGGAATCCAGAAACAGAAAAGTTTTCACACTTCCGAGATATTGCAGGAGACTCAACATCTTTGAGCGGTAACTATGTATGGGCATTGCTTGAAGATAACAGGAAAAATTTGTGGGTTGGTACGTGGGGAGCAGGCCTGAACAAGTTCGACTCGAAGACGCAGAAATTTATCCGCTATCGTCACATTCCCGGTGATTCAACAACGCTGGCAGCCGGCACGGTTCTTTGTATGACAAACGACCATCAAGGACGGATCTGGATCGGGACGACAGATGGTGTGAGCTGTTTCGATTATACGACAAATCACTTTCGTACGTATACCGATCGGCACGGCCTTGCCGACCACACAATCGACGCTATTGCTGTTGACAGGCACAACTTGGTCTGGGTTGCGACCAATCGCGGCATCTCCCGGTTTGATGAGGCAATACAATCGTTCAGAAACTACACCATGTCCGATGGCTTGCAGGGAATAGAGTTCGCTCAAGGAGTAAGTGCAGCAGATTCACGCGGACGAATTTATTTCGGCGGAAACGGCGGTCTCAATATTTTTGATCCCGACAGTGTGAAAGATAATCCCTATGTTCCTTCCGTTCAGATTACCCGCATGAAGGTAATGGAACAGCCGTTTCCATTGGCAAACGTTTCTGATAAAGGGATTGTACTAAACTACGATCAGAATTTTCTCTCGTTTGAATATGCCGCTCTCAGTTTTGCCGCCCCCGAGCAAAATCAATATATCTACATTCTTGAAGGAGTTGATGCCGGTTGGGTGCAGGCAGGAACGAGGCGTTATGCAAGCTATCCCAGACTTACGCCAGGCACGTACGTTTTTCGGGTGCGGGGTTCGAACAATGATGGGGTTTGGAACCTTGAAGGCGCTAGTCTTACAATCACCATCATCCCGCCGTTCTGGATGACGTGGTGGTTTCGATCGTTCCTCATTATTGGATTCCTCTCGATCGGACCGATTTTGTATTTTCGCCGCGTGAGCCAACTGGAAAGAGAAAAAAAACGACAGGAAGAGTTTTCGCAACAGTTGATTGATTCTCAGGAAGAAGAGCGAAAGAGGATCGCGTCGGAACTGCACGACAGTATTGGACAGAATCTTTTGTACATCAAAAATTCCGCCGTGCTGGGAATGAAGAAAAAGGACCTCAAACGCTTTCCCGATATCGGCGAGACCGCCTCATCAGCAATAGAAGAAGTGCGAAGGATAGCATTCAATTTGTTCCCGTATCAGCTCGATCGGCTGGGATTGACCAAGGCGGTAGAATCCGTGGTGCGAAAGATCGGCGAGTCATCCGGGATCGAGTGCCGCTGTGAAATTCACTCCATCGACGGTCTGTTCAGCAAAGAAAAAGAATCTAGTATTTTCCGGATTGTGCAGGAATGTTTGAACAATATCGTCAAACACTCCGGCGCGGAGAAGGCAGCGGTTCTCATCAATATAACTGAAAATGGACTTTCGATTACGATCGGTGATAATGGCCGGGGATTCAATGTTGAACAGACACGAAATAGATCGATAGGATTTGGTCTAAAGAATATTCAAAATCGTGTTGCGCTGCTTCAGGGAAAATTATCATACACCGAATCAAAAGAATTCAAGACACTCATATCTATTACACTGCCGATAAAGAATGAGCAAGAAGATAAAGATATTGATCGTCGATGACCATCCATTGATGCGCAAAGGGATCCGCGCAGCTCTCGAAGATGAAACGGATATTGAACTGATCACCGAAGCGGACAACGGCGAGACCGCATTTGACCGGTTGAAGAAAGAAGCATACGATATTGCATTGGTCGATATCGAAATGCCCAAATTGGGCGGTATCGGCCTTTCACAAAAGATCGCTGCGGAAAAGATAGAAACAAAAATTATTTTTCTTACAATGCACAAGGATGAAGATATCTTCACCCAGGCAATGAACGCGGGTGCAAGCGGATACCTTTTAAAGGAAAATGCCGCGGAAGATATCCCGAACTGTATCCACGCAGTGCTCAAGGGTGAATATTTTATCAGTCCGGCAATCTCGGGTTATCTTGTGCGCAGCGGGCAGAAGCAAAAAGGGCCTTTTTCAACGATCCCGTATGTTGACGACCTCACCAAAACGGAACGGATCATCCTTAAACTCATCTCAGAAGAAAGGACTTCTCAACAGATAGCGGACGAATTATATATCAGCCCGAAGACCGTGGAGAATCACCGGAACAACATCTCCAAAAAACTGCATCTCAGCGGAACGCACAGCCTTCTGAAATTCGCGTTGTCGAATAAAGGCATGCTGAAGGAATAACCTCTTCACTTCAACTGTCACTACTATCTTTCGATTGTTATTCTGATCCGCCAACCCAAAGGGTTCCTTCGGAAAGGCGGAGAAGAATCCCTACGTTCAATTTGAGAAAAGAGATTCTTCGTCGTGGCGGTAAGCAGCCACTCCTCAGAATGACATTTCTTGGGGATTGCTCAACGCCTCACTTTGTAAGTAACTGTTATTCCCGACAGAAGCACTCCTGTCGGTAAGTAGCCGGGAATGACAAGAAGCTTGCTCTGCATCTTTTTCAAGAGATAACCTCACCTTCTATTCCAATTTCTCATCGAAAAAATCGCAATATAGGTGCCTTCACCTATACAATTGAGTGCCCACCTCTATTTGAGAACCCTCGCTCTCTCTGCACATTATAAGAAAAAAATGAAACTCCTCCTGGTTGACGATAATGATAATATCAGACGAATAATGAAAGATCTCTATTCGCCGTACTTCAACGAGATCGTTGAGTGTACGGACGGCATTGAGGTCGTTGAACAATTTTCTTCGATCAATCCTGATTGGACCGTGATGGACATTCAGATGAAAAGGATGGATGGAATTGCAGCGGCGGAAAAAGTAATTCATGGTGAACCGAATGCGAAGATCATTCTCATATCGCAATTTGATGGTGTGGAAATAGTTTCGGAAGCACGCAGAAGCGGTGCGATCGCATTTGTAAAGAAAGATGATCTTGAAAGTGTCATGCAGGTGATTTTGGATTACAAAGTATAACATCAGTTACGTAAATATCATATATGGCGGAACTCTTTTCCGCAAACATTACACCGACAAGGGTCAGCAATACATTCATGAACAAATACCATAACGGAGGAGTTATGAAACCAACGTCGCACTACACCACGCTGTTCTTGATCACTGCTTGTCTGTTGCTAACAACCGCAGAGCAAACTTACGCCCAATGGTCAACCAACCCAGTCGTAAATAATGCGATCTGCACGGCAACAGGCGACCAATCCTCTCCCATGATCGTCAGTGACGGCTCAGGAGGAGCGATTATTACGTGGCCAGATTTTCGCAATGGAAATTTTGATATCTACGCGCAGCGCATCAACGCATCGGGCACAGTTCAATGGACTGCCAATGGCGATTCGATCTGCAAAGCAACCGGTGGTCAATCCTCTCCCGCGATCGTGGGTGACGGCTCAGGAGGAGCGATTATTACGTGGACTGATTTTCGCAATGGAAATTCTGATATTTACGCGCAACGCATCAACGCATCGGGCACAGTTCAATGGACTGCCAATGGCGATACGATCAGCACGGCAACAGGTGGCCAATTCTCTCCCACGATCGTTAGTGACGGCACAGGGGGAGCCATTATTACGTGGCAAGATGATCGCAGTGGAACTGGTGATTATGATATCTACGCGCAGCGTATCAACGCATCGGGCACAGTTCAATGGACTGCCAATGGTGTTGCGATCAGCACGGCAACAGGTCCCCAAGACATACCCACGATCGTCAGTGATGGCTCAGGAGGAGCGATCATTACGTGGGAGGATGATCGCATTGGAACAAATTATGATATCTACGCGCAGCGCATCAATGCATCGGGCATAGTTCAATGGACTGCCAATGGCGTTGCGATCAGCGCGGCAACAGGCACCCAATACTCTCCCACGATCGTCAGTGACGGTACGGGAGGAGCGATTATTGCGTGGCGAGATGATCGCAGTGGAAATGGAACTAGTGATATGTACGCGCAACGCATCAACACATCGGGCACAGTTCAATGGACTGCCAATGGCGTTGCGATCTGCACGGCAACAGGCATCCAATCCTATCTCACGATCGTCAGTGACGGCTTGAGTGGTGCGATTATTACGTGGCATGATGATCGCAGTGCAGCATTTATTAATGATATCTACGCGCAGCGCGTCAACTCATCGGGCATAGTTCAATGGACTTCCAACGGCGTTGCGATCTGCACGGCAACGAGTGATCAATCCGTTCCTACGATCGTCAGTGACGGCTCAGGAGGAGCGATTATTACGTGGCGTGATAGTCGCAGTGGAATCAATGATATTTATGCGCGGCGTATCAACGCATCGGGCACAGTTCAATGGACTGCCAATGGCGTTGCCGTCTGCACGGCAACAGTGGGCCGGGACTCTCCTACGATCGTCAGTGACGGCTCAGGAGGAGCGATTATTACGTGGGAGGATTATCGCAGTGGAACAAATACTGATATCTACGCGCAGCACATATTTGCAGATGGAGCTTTACCGGTAGAATTGGTTTCATTCACCGCACACGCACTGAGGAGTGGAGTTGAACTTTCGTGGAACACCGCAACGGAAGTAAATAACTATGGGTTTGAGGTGGAACGGAAGCAAATCCCCCTCAATCCCCCTTTACAAGGGGGAAGCCGAATCCGCACAGCGGATGAGGCAGGGGGATTTGAAAAACTCGGCTTCGTTGAAGGAAACGGAACAACGAACGCACCGAAGGATTATTCGTTCAATGACAAATCTCTCGCTACAGGAAAATACCTCTACCGTCTCAAACAGATCGACCGCGACGGAAAGTTTGAATACTCGCAATCAGTTGAAGTAGCAATCGGTCAAACACCGGCATTGTTTGAACTCGCACAGAATTATCCGAATCCGTTCAACCCGACGACGACGATCGAGTTCACATTGCCGGAAGACGGGAACGTCTCGCTGAAGATTTACAATATGCTCGGACAAAAAGTTGCGACGCTGTTTGACGGAGAGGCGAAAGCAGGCTACATACAAAAGGCGACGTTCAACGCAGCACAGTTTGCGAGCGGCGTCTATTTCTCGCGGTTGGAGTTTGGCGGCAAATCGCTTCTCAAGAAAATAGTGCTGATGAAATAGGGACATTACAATGAAACCTTGACAAGGCCCGACACGAGTGGGTACAAAAATTCAACGATCATTTTTTAACCCAAAGTGAGGACTTATGAAACCAACGCTACACTACACCACGCTGTTCTTGATCACTGCTTGTCTGTTGCTACCAACCGTAGAGCAAACCTACGCCCAATGGTCAACCGACCCGGCAATTAATAATGCGATCAGCGCGGCAACAAGTGACCAAGACTCTCCCACGATCGTCAATGACGGCTCAGGAGGAGAAATTATTTCGTGGCGAGATGATCGCAGTGGAATAAATTCTGATATCTACGCACAGCGCATCAACGCATCAGGCGCAGTTCAATGGACTACCAATGGCGTCGCGATCTGCACGGCAACAGGTGACCAAGCCTATCCCTCGATCCTCAGCGACGGCACAGGAGGAGCGATTATTACGTGGCAAGATTCTCGCACTGGAACTAGTGATATTTACGCGCAGTGCATCAACGCCTCAGGCACAGTTCAATGGACTGCCAATGGCGTTGCGATATGCACGGCAACCGGTAACCAATTCTACTATCCTAGGATCGTCAGTGACGGCACAGGAGGAGCGATTATTTCGTGGCGAGATGATCGCAGTGGAACAAATCCTAATATCTACGCGCAGCGCATCAACGCATCAGGCACGGTTCAATGGACTGCCAATGGCGTTGCGATCTGCACGGCAACAGATGCCCAATACGATCCCAAGATCGTTAGCGACGGCACAGGAGGAGCGATTATTACGTGGGATGATCATCGCAGTGGAACAAATTATGATATCTACGCGCAGCTCATTAACGCATCAGGCGCAGTTCAATGGACTGCCAATGGCGTTGCAATCAGCACAGGAACAGGCGACCAATACTCTCCCACGATCGTCAGTGACGGCGCAGGAGGAGAAATTATTGCGTTTCAAGATGATCGCAGTGGAACTAGTGATATGTACGCGCAGTGCATCAACGCATCGGGCACAGTTCAATGGACTGCCAATGGCGTTGCGATCTGCACGGCAACAGGTCTCCAATCCTCTCCCAGGATCGTCAGTGATGGCTTGAGTGGTGCGATTATTACGTGGTATGATGATCGCAGTGGAACAAGTAATTATGATATCTACGCGCAGCGCATCAACGCATCAGGAACGGTTCAATGGACTGGCAATGGAGTTGCGATCTGCTCGGCAACAAGTGTCCAATCCTCTCCCACGATCGTCATTAACGGCACAGGAGGAGCGATTATTACGTGGCAAGATAGTCGAAATGGAAACGGGGATATCTACGCGCAGTGCATCAACGCATCAGGTACAGTTCAATGGACTGCCGATGGCGTTGCGATCTGCACGGCAACAGATGCCCAAGAAAGTCCCACGATCGTCGGTGATGGCACAGGCGGCGCGATTATTACGTGGCAAGATTATCGCAGTGGAACAAATTATGATATCTACGCGCAACGTATATACGAAAATAGTGCTTTACCGGTAGAATTGGCTTCATTCACCGCACAAACATTTAGTAGTCGAGTTGAACTTGTGTGGAAGACAGCGACGGAAGTGAATAATTATGGGTTTGAAATTGAACGCCGGGCTCCAGGTGGAGCCCACCTTGCGTGGATAAAAACTGGCTTCGTCGAAGGAAACGGAACAACAAATTCCCCCAAAAACTATTCATACACTGATAACAATCTCAAAACCGGAAAATATGTCTATCGCTTAAAACAGATCGACCGCGATGGAAAATTCAAATACTCACAAGAAGTTGAATTTGCTGTTGGTGATGTGCCGTCGGAATTTAAACTGATGCAGAACTATCCCAATCCGTTCAATCCGAGCACAAGAATAGAATTCATAGTACCGGAAAACGGACGAGCAACGCTGAAGATTTACGATGTGGTTGGGAGGGAGCTGGAGACGCTGGTGAGTGAACAAAAAAAGCCCGGGAGTTACTCTGTCCAATGGGATGCGAGCAATCACTCCAGCGGAATGTATTTCGCAAGACTTTCTTCAGGTGGAAAATCACAAGTAAAGAAGCTAATGCTGCAAAAATAAATTTCTCTTTCGTGTTTTATTGACATTCAATCATCCACAACAATACTCATAGGAGTAAGCGTGAAAAACTTCATTCCCTTTTCCACTGCGGTGCTCTTGCTGCTGCTCTGCCCGTTGATGCCGGCTGTTGCACAGTGGTCGGCCAATCCAAGCCTTAACAATGCGATCTGTACGTCGTCCAGTGATCAACTTCTCCCAACCATCATTTCGGACGGCAGCGGAGGAGCTATTATTACCTGGACTGATTTTAGGAGCGGAAATAATAACATCTACGCCCAGCGCATCAATGCAAGCGGGGCAGTGCAATGGACGAGTAACGGAGTAGCGATCTGCACAGCCGTAAATAATCAGGTTGACCCGACCCTCACTCCAGACGGAAGCGGAGGGGCGATCATTACATGGCGTGATCCCCGAAGCGGAATATTCAATAATGACATCTATGCCCAGCGCATTGACGCTAACGGAGCGGTGCAATGGACAAGCAATGGAGTTGCCATATGCACAGTGACTGAACACCAGACCGCCCCTTCCATCAGTTCGGATGGCAGCGGAGGCGCTATTATTACCTGGATTGATCAGAGAAACGGAAATGACGCCGACATCTATGCCCAGCGTATTAATGCTGTTGGAGCACTGCAGTGGACCGCCGATGGAGTTGCCATCAGCACAGCGGCAAGTCAGCAATACGTCTCAGGCATTATTTCAGACGACAGCGGTGGAGCTATTATTAGCTGGTCGGATTCCAGAAGCGGAAGTGTTGACATCTATGCCCAGCGCATTGATTCCAATGGCACGGTGCAATGGACAGCGGATGGAGCCGCCGTCCGCACGGGGATAGGTTCCCAAGATTATCCAGGCCTCATCTCCGATGGCAGCGGAGGAGCGATTATTACATGGCTTGATAACCTCAGCGGAACTAATGACGTCTATGCGCAACGCATTAATGCCAGTGGTGCCGTGCAATGGGCTGGCAGCGGTGTGCCCGTTTGCACAGCAGCTGACAATCAAGAAGTTCCAACGATCACTTCAGACGGCAGCGGTGGAGCCATTATTACCTGGTCGGATCTAAGAAGTGGATCCGAATATGACCTCTATGCCCAGCGCATTGCTGCCAATGGAGCAGTGCAATGGACAGCAAATGGAGCAGTGATCAGCGCAGCGGCAAATTCTCAAGTAGTTCCGACAATCGTTTCGGACGGCAGCGGAGGAGCTATTATCACGTGGTGGGATTACAGAGGAGGGAATGCTGACATCTATGCCCAGCGCATTTCCGGCGTCGGTGTAGTGCAGTGGACAAGTAATGGAGTAGCAATAGCCACAGCGGTGGGCAATCAAACCTCTTCACGAATCACTTCAAACGGCAGCGGAGGAGCTATTATTACCTGGGAGGATTACAGAGGTGGCGCAACTTCTGACGTCTATGCTGCAAGGGTTTTTTCAGACGGGTCGCTTCCGGTTGAACTCGTTACCTTTGCCGCCGCTGCATGCGGTTCGTTCGTTATGTTGAATTGGAACACTGCAACGGAAGTGAATAACTACGGGTTTGAGGTTGAACGAAAGCAAATCCCCCTTCCGCCTTCGGTGGATTCCCCCTTTACAAAAGGGGAAACGAGCGAATCGAGTGGGGGATTTATTAAAGCTGGCTTCGTTGAAGGGAACGGAACAACGAGTGCACCAAAGGATTATTCGTTCAATGACAAAAACCTCCCTACGGGAAAATATGCCTATCGCCTAAAACAGATCGACCGCGACGGAAGGTTTGAATACTCACAATCCGTTGAAGTAACAATCACACGATCAGCGCCGATACAATTTGCACTCGCACAGAATTATCCGAATCCTTTTAACCCGACCACGACGATTCGTTATAGTTTGCCGGACCGGAGCAGCGTAAGGATTGTCATAACGAACGTGCTTGGCCAGCAAGTCGCGACGCTCGAGAACGGAGAACGCGAGGCGGGCATCAACGAGGTTCAATGGCGCGCAGATGTTGCTTCAGGGATCTATTTCTATCGCATCGAAGCAACTTCGGTGGATGATCCCACCAGGCATTTCGTCGATACGAAGAAGATGCTTTTGTTGAGATGACGTGGTTACATTTTGGTTACACGAGACTTCCATAAACGCGAAAGCCCCTGTAAAGACAGGGGCTTTTTTATTGTTATGTGACCACTGCGACCGAGCTGAATAATCACGGGTTCGAAATAGAGCGCAAGACAATGAGCAATGAAAAATTAGCAATCAACGGTTGGCAAGAAATTGGATTTATAGCGGGGAACGGAACGGCCAATGCACCAAAAGCATATTCGTTCACCGATAAAAATCTATCTGCAGGAAGATATGACTATCGCTTGAAACAAATCGATCGGGATGGAAAATACTCATACTCACAAACGGTGGAAGTGAACATCGGTGGACTGCCGATGACATTGGAACTGGCGCAGAATTATCCCAATCCCTTCAACCCGAGCACAAGAATAGAATTCACAGTACCGGAAGGCGGACGAGCAACACTAAAGATTTACGATCTGCTCGGCCAGGAAGTCGCAACGCTGTTTGACGGAGAGACAGAATCAGGGCGATCCTTTCAGACCACCTTCGACGCGACCCGGCTTGCAGGGGGTATATATTTTTCGAAATTGCAATTCAACGGAAAGCAGTTGGTGAGAAAGATGTTGATGCTCAAGTAATTGTGTTGGGCGCCGTCCCCGCAGACGATATCATCACACACTTCAAAGGAGAACCAATGAAACACCGAGTCACGTTCCTGCTCCTCTTCTTACTTCTGATTGCATTCGAAGCGAGAACGCAGACAAAAAAATACGATATCAAGTCGGGCATTATCACATTTGAAACAACTATGCAAATGATGGGCATGACGATCATAACGAAATCCATCGTCTACTTTGACGAATACGGAATGAAAGAATGCAAGGAGTCATTTAAGGATGGTAAATTGGAAGAATCTTTTTTTAGCGATGGAAAATTTCTGTATAAAGTGGCTTATGAACAGAAGAGAGCATTAAAGGCAGGAAAAGCGTCCCGGGGAACAGAATTTAAATTCGGCTGGAACGAAATCTCGGATAAAGACAAAAAGGCTGGTAAAGCTAAACTGCTTCCAAACATCACGATTGCCGGAAAGACATGCCAGTCCTTCGAATATTACGACGGCGGCACCCCAACGAAATTCGCTGGTTGGAGCGGCATTTGCCTTCTGACTGAGATGAAGACGAAAGACATGAGCTCGCTTACCAAAGCGCTCAAGATCGAAGAAAACGCAAAAGTGCCGGCTGAGAAGTTTGTTCTTCCCCCGGGATTTACAGTCGAGTGACAGTCATCTAAGCTTAAACGTGACTCGTCACGGGGCGCTCGATGGAGGGCGCCCTAAAACTATTTCAGAGTATTAACTCTTTAAATCTAGATTTTTCTCCAACAAATCACTTGACATTAGAATAGTTAATCTGTAATATCGAAGCGGTTCGAGTTTATCACGTCTAAAATCCTTCATAATCCAGCGTATTTGTGCATTTTCTACAATTATGTGGGCAATTATTCCAAATTAGCTTGAAGCGCTTTAATGAATCGAACTAAATGAAGCGAAAACCGACCATACGCGACGTGGCAAAAAAAGCCGGGATGTCTCTCTCGACTGTTTCGCTTGTGATCAACAACAAAGAGAATGTGAGCAAAGAGACGCGAAGGATGGTCAATGAGATAATTTCCGACCTTGGCTATCATCCCCAACGAAGCGCGCGCGGTCTTGCATCCCAATCGAGCGGCAACATCGGTTTTATCCTCACCGAAGATCACTTTTCCCTTGCAGAACCATTCTACACGCGAATTTTTTTAGGGGCTGAGTTCGAAGCGCGAAAGCATAATTACTATATACTGCTGACCACTGTCGGACAGACAATAAAAGCGACGAAAGAGCTTCCTCGTTTTCTTCTCGAGCATAATGTCGACGGCGTTATCATCGCAGGGAAAATAAGCGCATCGTGGATCGATTTCATCACCGAGAGAAATATTCCCCTTCTCTTGATTGATTATGACTTGCCGCGGTACAATTTGTCGTCCGTAAGCATTGATAATCGAACCGGTGCAAAGCTGGCAGTTGAACATCTCCGACGGGGCGGGCATTCGAAGATCGGTTT
>Ga0315281_10006917_pt1 | contig 16045 bp, 15 predicted proteins | sample YL17G07_0_MG_FD_204540 | JGI IMG/M metagenome (GOLD analysis project Ga0315281, IMG submission 204540) | Sediment microbial communities from Yellowstone Lake, YNP, Wyoming, USA - YL17G07_0 | ecosystem: Environmental > Aquatic > Freshwater > Lake > Sediment | place: USA: Wyoming | collected... | reverse complement strand
GAGTTTGGTAAATCTATCTGTTCTTTTTATAGAGAAAGAATTGTAAAAAGATCTCTAAATTTAAAATGGCAAGAACCTATCCACGAATATCTTCCCCTAGATGCTCCATTTCAAAAAACAGACATTGAAGTACATCACTTTAAAATGCACGTTACCTCTGATAGAAATATTCCAATGTTGGAAGATATTGTTAAGAAAAATCCAACAGTAGCTAGAAATGTATTTTATCTTGGAAAAGAATATTATGACTCTGGGGAGATGGGGAAAGGTATACAATACTTAAAACAGTTTGTAGCAATGCCAGATGCTTGGAGTGAGAATAAATACAATGCCCTATTAAGAATTGCTTCATATTATAAAAGTAAAAAAGAATACCCTTTAGCAATTGATTACTGCTGGGAAGCTATTAAAGTTAACGAGCTTAAAGCTGATGCCTATTGCACTATGGGTGAGATTGGTATGGAGATGAGTTCTTGGAATTATGCCATCCATTGGTTCACCATAGCTTCTAATATGCAACGTCCAGAAGATGCATTAGACATTGTAGAACCAAAATATCATACTTGGTTACCAAACCTACAACTTTGTTTATGTTATAACAGCATTGGTAAAGTTTATGAAGCTGCCCAAGCAAATGAAAGAGCATTATCCTATAGACCTTCAGATCTTAGAATGCTTAATAATAAAAAGATATTCCAAGAAAATTTAGGTAATCGATATCCTGGTAAAGAAAATAATTTTATAGAAATATTAGATGAATACTTTCCTGACAAAAAAATTGAACCTAAAGAGTTTTCAGGAAAGGTTGGTTTTTTTACTAGCCAAGACAGGAATGACGGATCCAACAGAATAAGAATACTAAATGTTTTTCATGAACTGAAAAATATGGGTGTAGATGTTGAGTTTTTTAATCCTTCTTTAGAAGATACTTATGATGTCGTTATAACTAAATCTTTTTCTAAAGATCACATCCCATATTTTAAATCGCTACAAGATAAAGGAATACAAGTTATATTGGATTACAATGAGGATATTACTTTTGATACCAATGTTAGAAATATGCTTACCTGTGTAGATATGGTTGTTGCATGCTCAGAAGAGTTATCTAAGAAAGTTAAAGAATATAATAAAAATGTTATTGTTATTGAAGATGCCTTTGAATTTCACAACCCAGAAATAACTGGGTCAGGATTAGACAAACTACAAGTGTTTTGGTTTGGGTATGGTGGAAGTTCTTGGATGGCTGAGAAGATGAGAGAGATGATTGAAGATGACTTAGGTATGAAGTTGACAACTATTCATGAGCACCCCGATGCCAATATACCCTATACGGTAGACACTGTTTATGAACTTCTTAAAAAAGCAGATATCATAATTGTCCCAGCTAACTTTAGAAGACAACCTTGTAAGTCTAACAACAGACTTACCCAGGCAATGGCTATGAGTAAACCAGTTATATGTGATCCAATGCCTTCCTATCTTCCTGTTGTAAAGAACTATAAAAACGCCATCGTTACTAATAATAACACTGATGTTGAGTGGAGATACGCTTTAGAGAAATTAAGAGATGATGCTGATTTAAGAAAAGTATTATCTAGCAATGCTTCGAAAAGTTGTTTGAATTACTCAATAAATAAAATAACTATTAAATGGGTTAATGCATTAATTTCAACAAATAAGAAGGAATACACAAAGGAGATTTCAAAAGAAAAAATAGATGTAGTCATTCCCACAAAGAATAACTTGGAAATTTTGGATGAATGCTTAAAATCTTTTAAAAATTCAACTATGGATGAGATTGTGTACATAGTTGATAATGGTGAAGGTGTTCAAGACTTAGTAAATAGTTACAATATTCCATATGAAGTTATAAATATTTAAAGGTTGGAGGTTACTAAGTGGGTGAAAAACTACTACTCGATTCGGAAGATCCTTTCTTTGAACCTGACAAAATTGCGGTAAAAGGTGTTGCTGGTAGTTGCTATTGCTGTAGTCAACAGATACACGTTCTTTTTCAGTATCTTGATGAGTTACCTTTAGCCAAAATAAATAAAGAACATTTTTATGTTTTTCTCTGTGATCAATGTGAGGATGACATAGAAGTATTAAAAGCAGCAGGATTACCCGACGTGTCTTACGATGTTCTGTGGGTTATCCAAGAGCCTCTAGAAGATGGGATATATGCCTTAGAAGAAAGTAATGGTGATATAACTTCTGTAGAAAGAGAGGCACTCCTAATCAGCCTATACAAAGAAACTGAATTAAGTATGAATAAAAAACAAAAAAATAAGTATATTGATTCATTGTCAGAGGAAGATAAAGATGAAGAAAAAGTTGAGCCTAGACCTAAAGAAAAGAATAGCAAGAATAGTTAGAGAGATGAGAGCGGCAAAAGGTAAACATGTACCTGACCACCCCACATGGTGGACATGTTTCTATTTTGAAGGAGATACTCCCCCAGATCTTCACTGTACTCACAAGTACTTTGGAGACCTAGAAGATGCTGCTGTAGAAGAAATAAAAGAACTTCTTATTCAATATTTTGATAAAAAACCTTTCAAGCCATTTCAAATAACTTTTAACAAAGAAAAGATGTTTGGACCTGATAAAGATGTGCGAGTTCTTACACCTACAGAATATAATAAAGATAACCTTTTATTAGATCTTAGAAGTAAATTTGATAAAATTAAAGAGGATAATTATCCCTCATATAAGCCACATGTCACTACTGATAAAGAACTTCTTGAGAAGCCTTTCAAGGGTTATGCTCTAATGTTTGGAGATAAAAAAGTTTTGGATTATACCTGATATAACCACACTATTCTAAGACACTATCCTCAAGATAGACATTATAATTATGATATCTAGGAGGATGTAATGGCTATCTCTAAAATAATTATATTAAAACCTAAAGAATCATTAAATTTTAGTGAGAGTATCAATGCTGGTATTCGTAACTCTAATAATGATAAAGTTTTTATCGCTAATGATGACATTATCATTTCAAAACAAACTATGGAAAGACTAGCAGATCATTGTGATGAGAATACAATCACTGGTCCTGACTCTAACTGTAATGTGGGATGGATGACTAATCACCACTACACCATAAAAGGTGTTCCATTAATTCCGGCAATGCTTCCAAAACAAATCGAAGGAATAGTTGAAGATATCTACGAGATAGTTCCCACAAAGGATAACAAACCTAAAGAGGTAGATTGGTTGGCTTTCTTTGCGACAATGGTCCATAGAAAGACACTTAACGAAGTGGGTCTACTGGATGAAAACTTAATATACGATAAAGAGGACCTACTATGGTGCCGCCAAGCTAAGGCTAAGGGGAAAACTTTTCTTTACTGTTTTGATTCTTTCTGTTTTCATTTTGGTGGTGTGAGCAGAAAAGTTAAACATGAGGAATTGGGAATGAAGCATCTCGAAGATAATAGACTGAATGAGTATTATTATAGTGCTGTTCAAGGATTAAGAAAAACAAAGCCTATAGAAGGATTTGAAGATTATTTAGTATCTGAGGACGGAATAGTTATAAGTAATAAAGAATGGAGAGGATCATCTCATAGAATGTTGTCTCTAAGAGAAAAAGAAGACGGGTATATTACAGCACACCTCTCAAAAAATAGCAATTTAAGTAATAAGGCAGTACATAGGCTGGTGGCTAAAGCATTTATACCTAATCCAGAAAATTTACCAGAAGTTAACCACAAGAATGGTATAAAAGATGACAATAGAGTAGAAAACCTAGAATGGGTTTCTAGCTCGGATAATCAAAAACACGCTTATGACACAGGTTTAAGAGAAGTAGTAGGAACTCATCCTAATCACACTATTACCGAAGAAGAAGTTATTTTTCTGAGAAAGATTTATAAAAAAGGTAATATCTCAATGGTCAAGCTAGGTGAACTCTTTGGCATATCAAAATCTAACGCATGTAGAATTGTAAATGGAGAAGACTGGAGTGAGGGTATAAAAGACAAAATCGTCATAGGTATAAATTGTTGGGATGCTTGGGAATGCTGGGATGAGACATCCCTTAATAAGGCTATTGATCCCAAAAAGCCAAGTGGTATCGGCGGTTCAGAGACACAGATAATCCTACTCTCTAGAGAACTATCGAAGTTAGGGTATAAAGTTAAAATTTTTAATAAATGTAAAGAACAACACTATGACAAGGATGGATTTGATGTTGAGTACATTATCTTTAGTGACTTTGGAGAATATTCTAAGAAAGTTCACTATGATTACTTCATTGCCAGCAGATATCTGGATTGTTTTGATGTACCATTTTCTAGTGGTAGAAACTTTGCTATGGTTCATGATGTTTTCTTAATTATGAATCACAAGAATCTACATGATGTTAAAAAAGATAGAATCGAGAAGTACTTCTGTTTGAGTCAGAGACACAAGCAGTTTGTCCATGAATACCACGATATTCCGTTAGATCAGATAGTAGTGACCTCTAATGGTTTGGACTTTACTAGGTTTGATAAAGATATTAAAAAAGATAGATATCAAATGATCTATAGCTCATCTCCAGACAGGGGATTAGAGCTACTACTTTCTTTATTCCCAAAGGTTAAAGAGCAAGTACCTGAAGCTAAATTAGATATATACTATGGTTTTGAGAATTTTAGAGATCAAGAGTATGTTAAAAAAATGTTAGGTATTATTAAGAATACTAAAGGTGTTACTTATCACGGCAGGGTTGGGCAAGATGAATTAGCAGAAGCTTTCCTTGGAAGTACTATTTGGGCTTACCCAACGTGGTTTCAGGAAACATATTGCATAACTGCTTTAGAGGCTATGGCTTCTAAGTGTGTGCCTGTAACAAGCAGTTACTGGGGTCTAATAGATACTGTCAAAGATGGGGGTATTCTTCTTCCAATGAATGATGATAGTAACACCGTTCTAACTCCAGCTTATCAAGATAAATGGATTTCAGAGTGTGTCAGTCTTTTTAAAGATGATGACTATCTAAAAGAATGGCAAGTGAAAGGATTGGATCGGGTGAAACGATTCACTTGGGACAAAGTGGCTTCACAGTGGGATCAGTACTTTAAGAATCCAGGCATATGGGTTGAAATTCAATAGATAATCATCCACTAATATTTATTCTTACTTAGTATACAACACTAGAAAGTAGGAATAATTTTATGGCATATACATATACGGGTATTCAAGGTTTTTTTGATGAAACTAAGATAGGTGTAGGTACAAATTCTCCTCAAGCAGCAATACATGTTGGCAGTGCTGCAACATCTCCTTTTAGCTTTATATCCGATTACGGTGGTATTAAAATAAATACACCAATAGACTATTCTACTGTATTCAATAAAACATCTGGAAACAATTGGAACTATTTTGTTTTCTCTAAATCAGGTACCACACAATGGTCAATGGGTACCGATAATAATTCTAACTATTTTATTGGAAATTATACAGATGGTCCAAACACAGCACTATCCATAGATCTTAATAAAAGTGCCATACATTTAAATTATAATTTAATAGCTACTTCTGCAAATTTTACTGGAAACATTTATAGTGCTGGAATTATCAGTGCTGCTGGTTTTACTGGTGTTGGTATAGGTGGTGTTCAGGGGGCAACTGGCGTAAGAGGTGAGCGTGGAATAACTGGACCATATGGTCCTATGGGTTATACTGGTCTTAGAGGTATTCAGGGTGAGAATGGTTTGTTAGGACCTAGAGGTATTCAAGGTTTTACTGGATCTGGTGCTAAAGGTGATACGGGATTAATGGGACCAGTCGGACAGACGGGTGCTAGTATTAAGGGAGATAAGGGAGATCATGGTGAGTTCGGTTTTACAGGATTAACTGGTAGAACTGGTCTTTCTGGTAATAATGGTTCTAACGGAGTTACAGGACCTATAGGTTTAAAAGGGGATAAGGGAGAACGTGGTCCATTGGGATATACTGGAGCAGTTGGATCAACTGGTGCAATTGGAGATAGGGGATATTTTGGTTTTACTGGGTTATCAGGATCACGTGGAGCAACAGGATTAATTGGAGAAAGAGGACCTTTAGGTTATCAAGGACAAACAGGAATTGGTGCTAAAGGAGAAACTGGACTAACTGGTGAAAGAGGATCTTCTGGTTACCAAGGAACTACGGGATTAGGAGAACAAGGTATAACAGGATTAAGCGGAGCTAAAGGTGAGACGGGTATAAGAGGAGTAACTGGTTTTGGTATCCAAGGTATTACAGGATTAAAAGGAGATAAGGGAGATATAGGTATTGCTGGAGTTACTGGATCTGTTGGAAATACGGGGTCTTTAGGAGCAACAGGAATACGAGGTCCATTTGGGTGGACAGGAATTCCTGGAATAAATGGAGCAGATGGGGTGACTGGTTTGCAGGGACATACTGGAGCTAGAGGTCCACAAGGACAGATTGGTTTTGGAGCAACGGGTACAGATGGAGCTACTGGTATTAGAGGATTTGATGGATATACGGGATTATCAGGAGCAAGAGGTCCTCAGGGTACTACAGGTTTCGTTGGAGAAACAGGAACACAAGGTGTACAGGGTGTGACTGGATCAGGAGTTCAGGGAGAAAGAGGTTCAACTGGATTATCTGGAACAGATGGTCAACAAGGACTTACTGGTTCTAAAGGTGATACGGGTAATCAAGGTACTCAAGGAATTAATGGACCCACAGGTTCTCAAGGTATAACAGGATTAGTTGGTTTAACAGGACCACAAGGATTAGGTTCGACTGGACTAATTGGGCAAACTGGTTTAATTGGACCCACAGGTTCACAAGGATTTACAGGAGTATTTGGTTTTACAGGTATCCGAGGAACGACAGGATTAATGGGACCTACTGGTATTTTTGGACCAACTGGTGCTCAAGGTATACCTGGAGTTATATCTAACTCTAGAACAACACTACCTCTCATAACATCAAGCATAGCAAATGGTGCCGTACAACCATTCACTATTACGGGTTTTAAATGTTATGCTCTTTTAAAAATAGAAACTAATTTTGCTGCGTGGGTTAGAATATACACTAGCTCTGTTAATCAAGGTTTAGATGCAGTTAGGTTAGAGGGGACAGACCCACTTTCCAGTGCTGGAGTTATTGCTGAAGTGATAACAACAGGTGCTCAGTCTCTTTGGTTAAGTCCTGGAGTAATAGGTTTTAATGAAACTTCTTTATCTGAAGTATATATAACTGTTGTGAATAAAAGTGGGGCAACAAGAGCTATTACTATAAATTTAACAGTTCTTAAATTGGAGGCATAGTATGTCTCAGTACAAAGAATATGTAGTAACTCTCAAGAGCATGGAAGGAATAGATCAATTTTACATTGACATGGAATCTTTAGGTGGTCTAGGAGCAACTCCAGATCGTCCTGTAGATTGTGCTTGTCGAAGACCTATAAGTAGAAATACACACTACTGGCTTACTACAGAAGAAGCAGAAGTTTTAAAAACAGATGAGAGAGTTTTAGCTGTTGAGTTAACTCCAGAAGAACTTGGCTTTATGAAGGTTTTACACTATACCCAGACAGAAAATTATTGGGACAAATCTAGTACTGCACTTAGTTTACATAAAAACTGGGGACTCCTTAGATGTGTTCTAGGAAATCAGATATCAGGATGGGGATCAGACATTAATGTTAATCAATCAGGAACTATAAATGTAACTAGCAGTGGTATAAATGTAGATGTTATTATAATAGATGGGTCTTTAAATTCAAATCACCCAGAATTTTCAGGTAGATTTATCCAATATAACTGGTTTCAGCATAATCTAGAAGTTCTGGGAACTCCTAATAGCACATACGTCTATACTGACTATGATAATCATGGCACCCATGTTGGTGGGACAGCTACAGGTAACACACAAGGGTGGGCGAGAAACGCAAATATTTATAGTATAGATTTTAATGTTCCTCATTCTTTTGACTTTGTTAGATCTTTTCATAGGAACAAGAGTATCAACCCTAATACAGGTAGAAAAAATCCAACTATTATAAATGCTAGTTGGGGTTGGGGTACAACATTGATCTCATTATCTGCTTTGAATTATAGGGGTTCTTTTTATCCTCTTACCTATGAAAACTTAGCTATGGCTGGAGTTATTGTATGGACGGACAATGTGACTGACTGGGTGGCTATCCCAGTTCAGAACACAAGTGTCAATACTGATGCTTCAGAGGCTATAAATGAGGGAATAATTATTGTAGGTTCATCAGGAAATGATTCTTACAAGATAGATAATCCAGGTGGTTTAGACTATAATAATTATCTTGTATCCGATACATTAAACTACTATTACCATCGAGGCAGTTCCCCAAATTCTACACCAGGAGTTATTTCTGTTGGGGCAATAAGTTCTAAATCAAATGAAGAAAAAGCAGTGTTTAGTAATTGCGGTCCTAGAATTAATATATTTGCACCTGGGCAAAACATCATAAGCTCCACACAAGGTAATGCTGAGCCTGGTTGGACATTTGTAAACGATCCAAGAGATTCTAACTTTAAACTAGCTAAACAGGATGGAACATCTATGGCTTCCCCACAGGTATGTGGTGTCCTTGCTTGTACTTTAGAACAATATCCCAGTATGACTCCATCTCAAGCACTTGAGTATATAACTCATTATGCTAAAGTTGGGCAGATTACAGAAACACATGGCGGGTATATGGACTTCACTGATCTACAAAGTTCCCAAAATAGATACCTTCACTACAACAAAGAACGCCCCGATAATGGAGTTACTTACCCAAGACAAAATAAATGGATAAGACCTACTTCAGGTGTTCTATACCCAAGACCAAGAAAGTTTTCCTAATAACTAAATTTTAAAAGAAACGTCTCTTGTTAGTATAATGTATTAACAAATACTTTATTAATAAATGTATAGGTTGAAATATGTTTAAGAGGAAGTTATGGAAAGAAATTCAATAATACGAAAGGTTTTAGCTAAACTTGACAAAAAAGAGTCTATGACTACAGAAGAAGCAATGGCTATTATCTTTAAGGATTTTGTTAAAAAAGAAGAGATCTTTAAGCCTAACTATAAAAAAACTATCATGCTTAGTAATGAGCAACATAAGAAGTTAAGACAGATATACGACGAGGCTCCTGTGAAACAACTGTATACTTACAGTTTAGGGAGATTTGGCTTTACACTAGAGGATACTAGATTTGATGTAGAGCCAGCAAGTGTTGAAATAAAAAGAGAAAAATAATTTTAGGAGGATACTCATGAATGTAAATATCGGTGAAAAAGTAGTAGGTTCAATATATATTAACCTGCAATTTCCGTTAACTTCTTTTGAAGGAAAAAGTTACGCTACCATCCTAGATATGGTTAAAGGTGAGAATGGGCATACTAAACAGGTATTTGAATTACCTATTGGTAAATTTACCGTATCATCATTTAGACGTATCTATAAAGATAATGAGAAGCTTTGTATTGAGGGTGCTGAATTAGTTTCTGCCTAAGATTCTAATAAATAAAATATTAATCTATTCTCCTTTAAAGGATAGGTTTAAAATATGGAGAATTTAAAATGGCAATCCCTACAATAAATACTTTTACGGTTAATGAAATAACAATACAACTATATTGGAAAGCTAGTCCTAAGTCGGTAGTTAAGAAATGGAACTTGTATGGATCCCCTGGAGTCACTATTGACTTTATACCACCTGAAAAAGGTGTTGTATTGGGTGGAGGAATGTACCCTCAGAATGCTTTCGTACTACTTCAAGAAGGAATTCCAAACAGAGATACCCCATTAACTCCTGGAAGTGTTTTAACAACATTTTCAAGAAATGAATTGGGAATAAGTGGAGAAGCTCCTTATTATTTTACAATTATGCCAGTAGATGAAAATGGTGCTGAGATAGGAACAATGGAAGTATCTAATATACATGCTGTTCCTTTCAGAGATGCTTACTTTGTTGATGAAGCTGGTCAACCTATTAATATGGTTTATAAAAGTTTTGAATTTGACTTATGGCCTTTAGTTGGCTGGGATGCAGATAGGTATTTGGATATAAATTCTCTTCTAGGTCGTCCTGCTAAAAATATCAAGATCGATGCTGTGGGAGATAACTGTTGGGTAAGATTTAACTCATTATCTAATGACCCTATTAGTATTAGAGAGAGTTCTCAATTTCAATATGATGCTGGAGATCGAGGATTAAGAATAGATAAGATATACATACATAATCCATCTGTTAACGATATCACTGTTAGAATTTGGGTCTATGCTTAATGGCTAGAAGATACGTCAACTTCCCTGTTGATGAAGAGCATAAGAGATTTTGTGATTTTATGGAGTATCCATTAGTATCAGAGAAAAATGGATTTTATATTTATACAGTCCCACATAATCATTTATGTCGCTTTTTAATTAATTTTGAGAAGTGGATGCAAGGATCTTTTGATAAAGAAGCCTTTAATAAACTAACGAATATATGATTAGAGTGAGACTATTATGTTGGACTATTATCAAATATTAGGAGTATCTAGAAGCTCTACTTTAGAGGATATTAAGAAGTCCTATAAGCGGTTAGCTTTTGAGCATCACCCTGATCGCAATGGTGGAGAGTCTGACACTTTCTTAGAAGTACAAGAAGCCTACGAGTTTATCATCAAAAATCACCACCCCCATAAAAATGATTCATCTATTACTGGAATGTTCTCTGACATGTTTAAAACCATGAAGAAGGAGCCTATAAAGAATCATGTGATACGAATTGACATCACTCTAAAGGAAGCTATCGAAGGTGTGAATAAGACTTTAAATATTAAGTTTGATGTTCCCTGTGGTTGTCCTTTTGTAATAAGAGATCGTTGTAAAAGATGTGGTGGTGTTGGGTATGTAAAAGAAGATAAAGCGGGAACTTTTTTATTTAAGGATATTTCACATCAAAATCAAACCTATGTTTATAAGAACTATCACAACGGAATTAACCTACATATAAAAGTAAACATTGTGTCAAATAACGAGTTCTATATAAAGAAAGATATTATTTATCTGGATGTACCTTTACATATTTTTAAAGCAATCTTAGGCGGGACTATTGATGTCAAAACTCCTAGAAGTGTTACTACTATTGAAATCCCTGAAGGTAGAGTTAAAGATTTTTCGTATTGTATGAAAGAAAAAGGATTAACTGGTAAAGATTTTATAATTAATTTTAAAATTTTCTTTCCAAAAAATTTGACTTTGCAACAGAAAAAACTGTTAAATAATATAATAGATGAAAACGAAAAACAATAAAGCTAAAATCAGAGTTAACAAACTCGAACACAATCCTCTCTTTGTTAAGTTTTTAAACTGGCGAGGAGATAAGTACAGCATTGAAAATATGTTGGATACTTTATCTCAGAATTTTGAAGAGTCCAAAGATCAAGAGATAGTTCTTAATAGAATAAAAAATATTGATGATCAATTTTTAAATAACATAAGTAGCTTTCAGAAAGTGTTTAAGGGTTACATCCTACAAACAATTAGCTCTTTAAGTGTTTCTAATGATTTTGTATCCTGGATGGATAATGCTTTTAAATATGTGGAAGAGAAAGTGAATGTTTATGCTAAGGACGAATCAAGATCTTTAGGTATTAAGGATGCTGATGGTAGATGGTTTGAAGGGATAATAGTATATAACTTTATTATGACCTTTAATTACTTTGGGGCAAATATAATAAAACAATGCCCTATTTGCTCAGAATTCTTTAGCCATAAAGGACAGTACGCAAAGTATTGTAGTGATGCTTGTAAAACGAATGGGATGAAAAAATAGATAATGATTGATGAACTGCTAGAAAAATTTGTTAAGGATAAGATTAGAGAAATGTCTTTAACAGATAAGATAACTGGTTTTCTTGTTAAGAAGAAGAAAAGAGGAACTTACCAATCCGTGCAGGAGTCTAAAGAAATAGAAAATGATTTAACGAATAAAGTTGTACAGTATATGAAAGAGTGGATGACTAATGAAACTATTGATGGGTTTATTAGAAAAAGACTTGATCCAGAGATAAAGAGCCAAGTCGAATTGGAGCTTTCTAGCATAGGACTTGATAAAGTAGATGTTTAATCAGTAGTGTAATAATATTTAAATAAAGCTCAATGGATTGAGTATTAGCGAACAAGGTGGTTCCGTAATGGTAAAGACAACAAGAATTAGAGGAACTAGCGGTCATAACATCTATCATAATAAGTTAGATAAAGAATTTAGCGAAGCAAACGATGCCATTGTTGATTTAGAAAAAGAAGAAAAACCACCTAAGGCAGAGCTTGCCAGATTAAAAAGATTAAGAAGTTCTTTACAAAGAAAAATTGAAACTCTGAAAGAGAAATGCGGTCAGGATCACAAAGAGTCATTTAATTTTTGCACAAGACACTCCATTCAAATTGAAGAAGACACAAGTATTACAGAGCACCAGAAAAATTATGCTAGAAATCTTTTTGATGAAGCAAAGGATTATGAGGCTCAGGGACTAAAAGTTCCTAAAGAATTGGAAAAGAAAATAGAAGATATTAAGACTGTTCCAGATTACGAAACTCATATGGATATTCTAACATATTACTATGCATCTCTTTGTAAGTTTGATGAGAGGTTACTTGGTAAAATTCCGTTTGAATTGTTTTTAAGCCAAACTTCAATTAACTTAACATGGTTAGCTTACCAGGATATTAAAGAAGAAGACATTGTAGATTCAACTCGCATTATGCTTAATGAAAGACACTCTGATATTCTTAAAAATAAAAGATATTTATTCATAGGAGCTTTTGTTAGTTACACTGCAGATGAAAGCTTTGCAGAGTGTATATTGAAAATTGTAAAAGAAAATGAATTAGATGGTATTATTGTAGCTGGTCCTTGGACAAAAGAGATCTATTTACATAAAACTTTTGGTAAAAATGTAATCTTATCTATTGTTAAAAAAATTATAAAAGAAACAAATGTTATTGCTATTCGAGCCAATCAAGAAGAGGTTGCATTTCTTCCTGAACTAAGAAGTTTGGGAGTTACCTTTGTAAATAGCTTAGAGAATGAAAAGAATGTATTTTTTGGAAGTAAGATAACTAACACTTCTACTAAAGATCAATTCACAATCTACCGTGATATAGATATGAGTAAAAATATGTTTTGTTATACATCTTATGTTGGTTTTGAAACACAACTTAAACAAGATAGAATCATACAAAGAGTTGGAAGCGGTAGTGCCTCAGTGAATACCCCAAGATCAATATTTTGGGCTAAGTCTTATACTCGTGAAGTTATAAACTCTATGAAGTATGATTCCACTGGTGGGCATCTATTAACTTTTGATGAGGAGAGTAATGTTAGTGTTCGCTCTTTTCATTTCAATAGAACTATGGATGGTGTTCCTTTACAAGGGAAGTTCTACCCAGTGGAAGGTAAGACTAGAGATTGCCGTTTAGCTTTCCTTGCTAGTGACTTACATATACAGCATGTGGATATGCATTGCTTTACAGGATTCTTAAATCACTTAGAAAAAATGAAAGATAGAGTAGATGTTCTTTATCTTAATGGTGATTTCTTTGATAATGCTCTCCTGTCTCATTGGGATGAACATAGAATAGGAGAACAGATTAAGAACAAGATTGAATTTAAATCTTTTATACATGAGGTAGCAAGAGCTAGAGAAGCTTTGAGAATGATTGTTGCTAGGGTTAACCCAGGTACAGAGCTTTATTTCAAATGGGGAAATCATGAGATTAATTCCTTGAAAAAAATAAAAGATAGATCTTTACTTCATTTTTTAGATAATATTTTAAATCTAGAAGATCTATTAGGTCTTGAAGAATTAGGATTCCAAACTATAGATTCCCGCAAATCTTTCACATTGGGAGATATACCAATACTCCACGGTCATGAGATGTCCCCTGCACAAGCTAGAGCAAATTTTGGTAGAAAAAATATCAGAGGTCACTCACACCAATGTAAAGTAGATAACGATGGTATAGTTCTACCGTCGATGCAAAGAAACGGAACTGCAGACTATTGCCCTTATGCAATACAGAATTGGGCTATTGGTTGGGGAGTATCATCAATAGTGGACGGTGTTTTTGAAAAACCAGAACTTATATTGATGCATGACGAAAAGTCTTATTACGACTTCGATGGAAGAGTATATATAGATAAGCCTGTAGAAATAAATATTCCAGATAAATTCTTAATGAGTATTGATTTATTATAAAGTAATTGCTTGATTAAGTAATTTCTCTATACTAGTCTAAAATCTATGTAAATCTATGTAGGATATATAGCTATGTTTTTAGACAAGGTTGTCGAAAAGTGCCACTTAAATTTATTGCAGTCTACCGCAAAGATTCCACTGGCATATTTAGTTTCTAGGGGAATGACCCTTGACGAGATCAAAAAATATAACATAGGCTATACAGGAAACTATATTCAGAATATAGATCCTGAAGAACATGAGGATGCCCCAGCATTTAATAAATGGTTGGGGACTAAAGGAAAGTTTGTTAAAGGAAGACTTGTTTTTCCAGTTTATGATGAGCTGGGGAATATAAAAGGTATTGAGACAAGGGCGTTGGATAAAAGAGCTATGGAAGTGCTAAAACCTAAATTTAAAACTAGTTTAAAGACTTTGATAGATCAGCTACCAGAAAGTTCAGTGCGATATAAAAAGTTCTATTTAGAAAAAATGAAACAGACGGCTTTATTTTTCGGTCTACCCCATACCCTAGAGTCTATCTGGGAAACTCAGACAGCTTTTTTAACAGAAGGTAATTTTGATTTAATTTCTCTTCTTAAAGTTGTCCCAAATGGCGTAACTCCTATGACAGCTAATATAAATGAGCTTCAATTAAATTGGTTAAGAAGATATGTCAAAAAGGTAATACTTCTTTTTGATATGGATATAAAAGGTAAACAAGCATCCGAGAAGATAAAACTAGTGTTAGAGCCATACGGTATAGCTGTACATAACATTAACTTAAAGGGTCGGGATGTTAATGACTTTGTTATGCAATATGGTGTCTCAGAATTAAAAATGACTATAACAGATAAAATGGATTATTTCTTTTAAGGAGGAAGGTATGTCGTTACTAAAATCAAAGTTCAATCTATGTGTGTTGGAAGTTCCTAAAACATTTTCTATTACTCAAGGGGAAGCATATAAAGCTTTGAAGGAGAATAAATTTGTTGATTTATTCCCAGCCCAAGATTTTGGACATGGTTGGGTAAACATTGAGGATATGTTTAATTCAGAATTTACAATGGAAGATTCAGTAGCAGTTAACGCTGTTGTTGGTGGTTACCGTTATGATAAGAAATCTGTTCCAGGAGCACTTCTTAAAAAACTTTTTAAAGATAGATTAAAAGAAAGAGAAAAAGAAGAAGGGTGTAAGTTAGAGAAAGCCGATAAAGAAATTCTTAAAGATGAATGTCGTCAGCAACTTATTATTCAAGTACTAGCTAGTCCAAAATTAGTTACTTGGATCTGGGATACCGACAACCATTTAGTTTATGTAGATGCTAAAAGTATGGGAGTCGTAGATCAGTTCATAACTCTATTCACAAAAACTTTTGGAGTGCCTAAGATTGCAATAAAAGATTATGGGTTAGAAGATGATAAGGTCGGTGATTTCTTAGATTGGATTTGGAAGAATACTTTAAAACTAGAAGCAACCTGGATTGATCAAGGGGTAACTTTGGATGCTGAGAAGAATACCTTTAAATTTAACGGACCTTCACTAGAAGATTACCTAGAAGAAATTGAATCAATTAAAAAAGGTAAGTCTATTAAAGAATTAAACATTGGTTGTTCTTTAGGAGAAGATGATTACTCATTAACTTTCGGTGGTAAGAATCTAATCACTGGAGTAGAGAGCAAAGCAGGTCTTGAGCATGAGAGTGCTGAGATAGCTATCCTCGATAACTCAGATAGAATCACGTCTATTATTAACAAAATTCAAAATACTGTAGATCAGTTTTTGGCTTAGGAGTATTTATGTTAGATATTTTTTTACCAACTTTTTTAAAAACATTTG
>Ga0315281_10006916_pt1 | contig 16047 bp, 14 predicted proteins | sample YL17G07_0_MG_FD_204540 | JGI IMG/M metagenome (GOLD analysis project Ga0315281, IMG submission 204540) | Sediment microbial communities from Yellowstone Lake, YNP, Wyoming, USA - YL17G07_0 | ecosystem: Environmental > Aquatic > Freshwater > Lake > Sediment | place: USA: Wyoming | collected... | reverse complement strand
ATGCAGATTCTTTTCAGAATCGCTTTTTGAAAATAATAAAGATATTATTCTTCGATTTCAATGAGCGGAATAAGTGTCTTTAACAAGTCCCCTACCTTTGCTCCGCGCATTATCGAACGCCTTAAAGGCGCATCGAAATTGACTCTATATCTATTCGACCTGCCAATTCTTTCCCGTTCTATATATCCATCCTCGACAAGTTCAGATATTATCCTGCGGATGGTCCTTTCGCGGACGTGAAGGTTAGCTGCAATGTCTTCAGCAAGCGCATCAGGATGCTTGGCCACATACGCTAAAACGATACCGTAATTAGTAATAAATTTCCAGGTTTTCATCTATCACTCCAGGGTAGACCAAGAACCAACAAAATTGACAAAATCAACAAAACATGATATTATTATCATGATTTATTTATCATCTATTATACTTGAATATTATTATAGAGACAATAGAATGAAGTTTACTAAACAAATAGGTGATTTTCAAGCTAAATCAGACGGCGGAGAAGTTTATACCGTTATTGAATTACAGGAATATGATGAAATTCTATCCGGTGCTGGCACGATCAGCGAAATTGAAGGGCTCAGGAGATGGAAGACTTCGAACGGCTATTTACTCAAGCCGATTGATAACAATAAATTTCAGATTAATGCTACCAACGAAGTCATTCAGAAGATCTGACAAGCTTATCAGCCCTTGAGAAAGTTAGTTTTCACCGTTCAATAGGTATCTGCACGTTGATGACTATTGATACTTAAAACCCAACGAGCAAGATATTATCTGGGGTTTTCTAATCAGTTCATCTCACGATAAAGACTGTCTATTATTCAAAATTCGCGATAGGTCTGAATCAGTTATAAAATATTGGAGGCGACGGCCGGATTCGGACCGGCGAATGGGAGTTTTGCAGACTCCTGCCTTGCCACTTGGCTACGTCGCCTCAGCAAAACTATTGTAGCTAAATGATAGGCATAATGCAAGGGAAACACCGTTCACCTTGACATTTCTTAAATGCCTGTGTTATCGTGTTCATAATTAAATACGTAAAGGCTGAGAACGGGACTAGTAAGTCTCCAGCGAGGGTACAGAGAGTCGGGTTTGGTGTGAACCGATACCAGCGCAGAAAACTGAATGGACCCGGGAGCTGCAAACCGAACTTTATCCCGTGCCTGACACGGGACCCATAAAAAGTAGGCTTTGACGCAAGGGAAGCGTTAACAAATCCCGGGGTATCATCAGGTACCCACACCGAGATTGGTCGTTTTTTTCTTTTATTTTCCGACCGAATAAGGGTGGCACCGTGAGGAATCAACTCCTCGCCCCTTCAGGGCGAGGAGTTTTTTATTTATCGAGATTATGTGTAATATGGCACAGAAGTTAACAAGGGAAAAAATATTAACAGGCGACCGACCAACCGGACCGCTACATCTTGGTCATCTTGTAGGTTCCTTACAGAACCGTTTAAAACTACAGGACGACTATGATTGTTACTTCATAATAGCGGATTATCAAGCATTGACAGACCATCTCAAAGAAACGGAGCTAGTTGAAAAACACACCACTGAAATTGTGCTCGATTGGCTATCGGTTGGTTTAAGTCCGGAAAAAAGCACGTTCTTCATTCAATCACGAGTTCTAGAAATTGCAGAGCTAACAATGTATTTTTCAATGCTTGTTACGTTAGCAAGATTACAGAGAAATCCCACCGTAAAAGAAGAAATAAAAAACTCTGGCATTCTCCATATTAGTTATGGGTTCCTTGGATATCCTGTATCTCAAGCTGCTGATATCCTGATAGTACGTGCCCAGCTTATTCCGGTTGGAGAAGACCAGCTTCCACATATTGAACAGACAAGGGAGATCGCAAGGACTTTTAATACTTTATTCGGGGAAGTTTTCCCGATACCTGAAGGTCTGGTTGGCACTATTCCTCGATTACCCGGTCTTGATGGCCAAAAGATGGGGAAAAGTGCCAACAATGCCATATACCTGAAAGACTCTCCTGCAGAAATAAAGAGTAAGATCAATTCAGCCATTACCGACCCTGAGAGAATCAGGGCAACTGACCCTGGACACCCGGAAACGTGTAACATCTACCAATACCATATTGCTTTCAACCAAGGGAATGTTTCGGAAATCGAACAATCTTGTCGGCATGGCAAAATTGGCTGCGTTACTTGTAAGAAAGATATAGCGGACCGTATTATAGAATATCTTTCTCCAATCCAGGAAAAACGGGCATTCTATCAAGCTAGACCAGCCATTTATCAGAAAGCCCTGAAAGAGGGCATCAAAAGGACTCGTAGAGAAGCAAAAAAAACAATTACACTAGTCCACGAAGCAATGCATTATGATTATCGGAGCTTGCTTTGCTTGTAATCGTGTCCCGTGAAACAAGACAGGGAGGTCTAAATAAAATGATTAAAAAGCATTATTGGTCCCCTTGAGGGACAACATAAATAAGTTTCAAGTATCAATAGTCAAGTATCAATCATAAATTATAAAGGAGTAATTAATGGACAAGACAAAGTTTATCCTGGAAGAAAAAGACATGCCTACCTCCTGGTATAACATCCAGGCTGACCTACCGGAACCTCTGCCGCCCCTTCGCCACCCCCAGACAAAGGAAATTACCCAGCTCCCCCCACCTCTCTTTGTTGCTGAACTGAATAAACAGGAATTCAGCAAAGAACGTTATATCGATATCCCTGAAGAAGTGCAGGCAATCTATCGCTCGTGGCGTCCGACCACTGTCTTTCGCGCCTTTAGACTTGAGAAAGCACTCGGAACTCCAGCCAAAATTTTCTATAAGTTTGAGGGTACCAGCCCGGCTGGCAGCCACAAACCGAATACCGCCGTCGCCCAGGCTTATTACAATAAAAAAGCCGGTGTCAAACGCATTGCAACCGAGACCGGCGCGGGGCAGTGGGGAAGCGCCCTAGCGTTAGCTTGTATGTACTTCGGAATTGAATGCAAGGTTTACATGGTCAGGGTAAGCTACCAGCAAAAGCCATATCGGCGCAACCTGATGGAGGTTTGGGGAGCCAAATGCGTCCCGAGCCCCAGCCCCGATACTAACGTCGGACGCCAACTGCTCAAAGAGGACCCCAACCATCCTGGCAGCCTCGGTATTGCCATCAGTGAAGCCTGCGAAGACGCTTTCAGCCGAGAGGATACGCAGTATTCGCTTGGCAGCGTACTCAATCATGTACTGATGCACCAGACCATCATTGGGCAGGAAGCTAAAAAGGTGTTAACCGAATACGCTGATGTTTATCCAGACATTATCGTCGGCTGCGTTGGCGGCGGTTCAAATGCTGCCGGAATGTTCCTCCCGTTCGTCAAAGATAAGATAGAAAAGAAACACAATCCGAAAATTATCGTGGTTGAACCAACAAGCTGTCCCACGTTAACCAAGGGACCACTAACCTGGGATTACGGCGACGTCATTGGTATGGCGCCCATCGCGTTTATGCACACTCTCGGTCACACGTTCGTACCGCCACCCGTACACGCAGGCGGTCTGCGGTATCATGGTATGGCTCCGATCGTCAGTCACCTGGTCAAACTGGGGTTCGTCGAAGCGAGGGCTGTCCCTCAGTTGGCTACTTTCGAAGCCGGCGTACAATTTGCCCGGACCGAGGGGTTTATCAGCGCCCCGGAAACTAACCATGCCATCCGTGTAGTAATCGACGAAGCTTTGAAATGCAAAGCGGAAGGTAAATCGAAGGTTATCCTGCTCGCGCACAGCGGCCACGGACATTTCGATATGGCGGCTTATGACCAGTACCTGTCTGGAAAACTGCAGGACTACGATTATCCTGAAGATCTGGTTAAACAATCTCTAAAAGACCTGCCGAAGATTACCGCATAACCGGTTATACGACAATTTTTCAAGGGGGGCTGGATAAATCCAGCCCTCTTTTTTTCATGACTTTACTTCTCACTTTTTTAAAGGGAGAATTTAAAGAGGGATTACGTTCTGATTTGTGAAAATCTATCAGTGTTCGGTCTCGGGAGAGAGGCATCTATTCCGTTCGCATAAACGATTTCTTAATATTTCCGTTATAATTATATTGTAATATCGAGGTGTAGAGGGGAGGAATTTCATGCACAAGAAACGCTTTATGCAAGCTATTATCGGATTAATTTTGGCACTTGCGATTATTGTGCCTTCGGGTTGTGAATTAGTTACCAAGCCGCAAAATGGAACAACCACCGAAACCACTGGAACTGGCACTGTTCAGCAAGAGACCGGACAAACATCGAGTGAAACTACGCAGATACAAATTACGGACACCCCATCGATCGTCTTGCCAAGCATAGCTGATGTAGTTGCAGTTGTAAAACCATCCGTCGTTGCGATCAACGTTGAGGTATTGGTACCGAGTTTCTTTGGTGGCTCTACTTTAGAACAAGGTTCAGGATGGATCATCAGCTCGGATGGTCTTATCGTCACCAATAACCACGTGGTCGCCGATGCGCAGTCTATCACAGTCACATTATCAGATGGCAGATCCCTACCGGTTGATGTATCGAAAGTTGCCAGCGATGCAATCTCGGATCTGGCTGTCCTCAGGGTAAATGCACAGGGACTGCCGGCGGTAACAGTGGGTGATTCGTCAATGTTACGTGTTGGAGACTGGGTGGTAGCGATTGGTAATTCACTGGGAGAAGGTATTAGGGCAACCCAAGGGATTATCAGCCGACAGGATGTCACAATTTCTGACGAAACCGGGCAGGAAATTTCGGGGTTATTGGAGACGGATGCTGCCATTAATCCTGGAAATAGCGGCGGACCACTCGTTAATATGGCTGGACAGGTCATTGGCATCACCAATGCAAAAACGATAGCTACAGGCGTAGAGGGAGTTGGTTATGCCATTAGCTCCAATGAAGCTATCCCCCTTATTCAAGAACTCATCAGCAAAGGTTTTATCACGTGGCCTTACCTGGGTATTAACACTTACACCGTCGACGCGTTAGCAATCAGAGAGTACAATTTGAGCGTAGATGCAGGTGTCGTTCTGACCTACGTTGATACAAATAGTCCAGCTTCAAGGGCAGGTCTGAAGGAAGGGGATGTCGTCGTTAAGTTTAATGGACAAACCGTGAGTACTGCCGCTGAACTCATCCGTGCAATCCATAAAGCACAAATCGGTGTCCCAACCGAAATAGTTTTCTGGCGGGGAAATAGCCAAAATACCGTTACTGCAGTGCTAATTGAACGCCCCAGATAACCAATTTTAAGCCCGCGAACTGATCAAGCAACCAGATACAGACTGTCATCCTGAGCGGAGCGAACGGATCTCAGGGTGGGGAGGCTTTCCCCACCCTTCATTTTTATGCAATGTTGTTGCCATTTTGACTACAGCTTTTTCACCCCAAGCTCGATAGTATGCCCGGATAGTTTGTGCGCTTCGGAATATGCGCCTTCTGGTGATTTACTTTCTATGAGGCTTCTCGAGAGCGTTTCCTGTTTGACATAGTCCGCAAAATCAGTCATTACCTGCCTGACATAGCTATCGCCCTGGTAGTAAGTTGTAATGTAGTCCGCAATCTCAAATCCCGCCGATCTTCGCATTGTTTGCAGCCGGTGCACTATTTCCCGTGCCAGTCCTTCCGCCAGTAATTCTGGTGAAATATCTTTTGAGACACCTACGCTTAAACCACCTTCAGTGCAAAGTATACATCCCTGGTTTCCTAGCTCGTCCGCAGACTCCGCAAATTCAAACGCTTTGACATTCAGCTCTTCTAACACTTGAGAGGCGAGACGTTCCAGTCCCTCGCGGTCGCGCTTCGAGCTGACATATACAAGCACCTTAGCCAGTGGTTGACGCACTTTGATACCAGCCTGGCTGCGGGCTGCCCGTCCCAGGCTGCTGACACGCATTGCTAAGCGGGTATTCAATGATAAATCACGGTCGATTTTACTTTCGTCTGCCCTAGGGAAATTGACCAGATGTATACTTTCAGGTGCATTTTGATCTACCGAACAGACCAGGTTCCTATACATTTCCTCAGTAGCAAAAGGCATAAAAGGCGCTAGCAGTTTAACGACAGTCACTAAAGCTTCATATAGAGTGTTGTATGCAGACAGCTTATCGCTATCGTTCTCGCTCTTCCAGAAGCGACGGCGCGAACGCCTGACATACCAGTTAGATAAATTATCGACAAATTCCTCAATTTTCCTACCTGCATCAGTCGGATTATAATTCTCCATTTCCGTATTTACATCTTTTGCTAGTTGATTTAGCTCGGAGATCAACCACCTGTCAAGTTCAGACGGCTCCGAAACGACTTTTTCCTGACTCGGGACATACTTATCGATATTTGCGTATGTAACAAAGAAAGAATAGACGTTCCAAAGGGTCAACAAGAACTGCCGAACAACATCAGCTACCATTGTGGTATCGAAGCGTCTTACCATTCCCGGCGGCGCTGATGTATAGCAATACCAACGCAGCGCATCAGCACCGTGCTTCTTTACAACCTCCATTGGAGCAACCACGTTACCCTTACTCTTGCTCATTTTCTTTCCCTGGGCGTCGAGCACGAGTTCCAAGCAGATGCAGTTCTTGAAGGTAGGTCGGTGAAAGAGGAGGGTCGAAATCGCATGCAGACTGTAAAACCAACCGCGGGTTTGGTCGACTCCTTCCGAGATAAAATCTGCTACTCCGACAACCTCATCAAAAATATCTTTGTTTTCAAAGGGATAATGAAGCTGTGCAAACGGCATCGAACCTGAATCGAACCAGCAGTCCATCACTTCAGGAGTACGTTTCATGCTGCCGCTGCATTTACTGCACGAAAAGCTGACGCGGTCCATATAAGGACGGTGAATATCGATAGGTTTCACAAGACCGCTAATACCAGGTTTTTTCTCCAATTCTTCAACACTGCCGACACATTCAAAAGCACCGCATTTTTCACATCCCCAGATAGGCAGCGGCGAGCCCCAATACCGTTCTCGGGCAAACGCCCAATCTATGTTGTTTTCAAGCCAGTTACCGAAACGGCCGTATTTTATATGTTCCGGGTACCAGTTAATCTCTCTATTTCCAGCGATAAGCGCATCCTTTACGGCAGTGGTGCGGATGTACCATGTTTGCTTGGCGTAGTAAAGCAAAGGTGCTCCGCAACGCCAGCAAAACGGGTAAGTATGACGGATCGTGGTGCTTTTAAATAATAGACCCCGCTGTTTTAAATCGGCGAGTACCAGGGGGTCAGCCTGTTTAACAAACTTTCCAGTAAACGGATAACTACCGATGATATTTCCCTGCAAATCAACCGTATGCACGAGATCCAATCCAAATGCCTGTCCGGCACCGAAGTCGACTTCACCGTAGGCAGGCGCAACATGTACAATCCCGGTTCCTTCCTCCATGGAAACAAAATCGGTAGCTATAACGTGATAAGCCAGGTTACGATCTGGTTTTTGCACAACCAGATCGGCACGTGTCTCGAAGCGGCGTCGCTCGATACCGAATTTGTGAGGATTAAAAAGCGGTTCGTACTCAACTCCCACGAGGTCTTTCCCTGGCAGCTTGTCGATAACACGGCTATTCTCTAAGTCTGTATGCATCAATCGTGCTTCGGCTAAAATAAGATATTCATCTTCTGCTTCCACCACAGTGTATTCAGCATCAGAGGCAACTGCCAGAGCAGTATTACCAGGTAAAGTCCACGGAGTTGTCGTCCATGCGAGCAGATATATCTTCTTGTCGCCTATTTTTTCCCGCAGACGGCGTAAAACATCTGAGTCCTGTTTGGACTTCAAATACGTACGGAACTTTATGTACACGGAGGGATCTTCAGTATCGTCCTGGTAGCCTTGCGCCACTTCATGCGAACTCAGCGATGTACCGCAGCGGGGACAGTGCGGTGTGACTTTGTATCCCTGGTAAATAAATCCTTTATCCCACATCTGCTTCAATGCCCACCAGACAGATTCGACATAAGTATTATCCATTGTTTTATAAGCGTGTTCGAGGTCAACCCAGTAAGCTATGCGCTCGGTCATCTCGTTCCATTCACCGACATACTTGAAAACGCTTTCGCGGCATTTCTTATTGAACTCCTCGACACCATATTGCTCAATCTGCGTCTTATTAGAAAATCCCAGCTCTTTTTCAACCTCAAGCTCTACTGGAAGGCCATGGGTATCCCATCCCGCAATTCGCGGTACATAATACCCTTTCATCACCGCGTACCGTACAATGACATCCTTGAACGCTCTTGCCAGTACGTGATGTATGCCGGGATTTCCGTTGGCAAAGGGAGGTCCTTCAAAGAAAACAAACCGTTTATTTCCCTCGCGGTTCTTCACACTTTTAATAAAAATGTCGTTTTTCTTCCAGAAATCAAGAATCTTTTCCTCTAATTGAGGAAAATTGACTCGACTGTTAACCGGTTCGAACATTGTCATACCTCCAAATAGCACCTGTCACCCTGAGTGAAACGAAGCGTCTCGGGGTATAGGAGTATTCCCTAAAATCCTCTCTCCTCTGAGATTCATTCGCCGCGCTCAGAATGACAGGTTAAAAAATAAGTCCCGTCCTTGTAAGGGACGGGACTTGATAACCCGCGGTACCACCCTAATTCCTCTGCCCTCGAATCGATACGAGAACCAGGGGCTCTCTTTAAGAGCACATAAGAATGCCCTCGTCATGATTAACGGTTGACGGGTCCGACCAAGCCTACTACCCCGATATAATCGGGGATTGGGTTGATAGCTCAGGAGGGATTTTCAGAGGGCTGGGCACACCTGCTCACACCTGACCAGGCTCGCTGAGTGACTGTAATCCTCTTACTCTTCTCCTTCAACGCCTTTACAAATATTAAATATAACATAACCACATAAAAATTAAAACTCGAAAACCACATAATTTTGTCTTTCCTGCGGACGCAGGAATCCATCAAATAGTTACCGTAAAGTAAATTAGTTCTGTTAAAGTGTATTCATTTTACGGGTGCGATTTAGAATGATTGCGAAGACAAAAAAAGTTAGTGCACTGCAATACTTCGGCAACGAACACAATGGATTCCACAGCTCTAACAGGCAGCAACAGGAAGCAACATTCGGCTTTTTCGGATTTCGATATTCGGATTTTTTAATAGTTAGGTGGTTGTCGTCGTGGACGAGAGTAATTGCCGGGCTGACCTTGCGAATTCCCCCAGTTGTTTGTATTACTCCGGGAGTTCCATGTATTTCCACGCTGGTTGGACACAGTACTCCTCTGATCATTGCTGATTGGGTTCCCTCGCCCGCCAGTTGAAGGTCGCTTCGGTCTGATGACTACTTTACGTGATTCTCCCTCACCGATACTCTCCGTATAGACGGCAGGGTTATCGGCTAAAGCGAGATGCACAATTCTGCGTTCATAGGGCGGCATCGGCTCCAGGGTAAAGGGGGCTCCCCTTGTCTTAACATGGTCTGCCATACGCAGGGCAAGAGCTTTTAACGCTTCGTGCCGTCGTTCTTTATAACCTTCGGCATCAACAATTATCGGAATCCAGGTCTGGGTTTTATGACCAACGATGAGACGCAATACATACTGTAGAGCCGCGAGCGTCTGTCCCCGCCTGCCGATAAGGATACCGAGGTCATCTCCCTCTATATTAAAGGCAATCGGAGCGGCGGGCTGCCCCTCGCTCTCATCTGGATACGTAGCAGATATCACTTTGCCCTCGACTTCGAGTAACCCAAGAAGCTTTTGTAAAATCTCGGCGGCAGTAACATTTACTTCCGCTGCTGGCACGGCTTCGGGCAATAGTCTTTCTACGCGCACACGCGCCTCTTCTGCCCCGATCCCGAAGAGCCCACCGCTCTTTCCTTCGCTAAGAACAGTGATACGCACTTCATCGCGCGAGAGGCCCATTTCATCCAGGGCTTTTTCAATGGCTTCTTCAGCCGTTTTTGCGTTTACTTCCAGAACATCCATGGTTTTTTTCCTTTTTCCGCGGTCGGATTCGTACCTTGCAAATCGCCCTTTTTCTGAGTAATTTGTCCAGAGCTGGAGGTTAGTTTAGCAGGCGGTTTCTTTTCAGGTTGTTTTCTAAACATGGTTGCCAACGGACCCCAACCGCTTATAAAGTATTGCATAACAATGCTGATGATATTTGATGTCAGCCAATAGAGAGCCAGTCCGCTGTTGAAAGACAAAGACATGAAAGCGAATAGCAGCGGCATCATCCACAACATCATCTGGCTGTTTGTCTGCTGCTGCGGATCGGAATAACTGGGGGTGGTCATCTTCTGTTGTATCCACATCGTAGCGCCGACCAGAATCGGCAACAGGATAATCTTGTCAGGTGCTCCCAGGTCGAGCCAGAGGAACTGACTATTTAGAGGTACCTGGTCGAAAACAATCGGCCACGAAGTGTAAATGTGCCGTGAGAGATTTAACAGTTCTTCCGGCGTAGTGGCTAAAACACGGGAGATTGATTGATACAAGGCAATCCAGACCGGCATCTGGATAATCATTGGCAGGAGGCAGCCGGTTGGGGAAACACCTGCCTCTTTGTATAGAGCCATTTGCTCTTTGGCGAGCTTCTGCCTATCCTTGGCATATTTTTTCTGGATTTCAGCCATTTTAGGCTGAAGTTCCTGCATTTTCTTGCTTGATTGCAGCTGCCGGCGGGATAAGGGATACATTACAGCTCGAATGACAATAGTGAGCACGATGATAGACAAACCCAGATTGTTAAAAAGAAATCTGGTCAGGACGACCATTATGTTGATCATCGGGCTGAGTATTATTAAATCCCAGATTGCCCCAGCGTCCAAGCTAACCTCACTTACTCGTTGTTAGAGAGAACTTTTGCAGCGCCCCGTTTTGCGCGTTTAGACCATAGAAATTATCCGTAGTTGTGTGTATATATACTATTCCGTCAGCGGCGAAAAGAGGTGCGTTAATCGCTTCAGTTGTAAAACCTGTTAGTTCCTTAACGCCTTGGCTATTAGTATCGATGGCATATACGCGACTGGTCTTCTTTGCCAGGTCGGAAACAGCAATAACAAGAGTATTATCCACAATTACAGGCGATGAACTAATGGAGCCCTTGTCATTGTTATATCTAAGGTCGATCGCATCCATGAAGCCGCCCGTTGCGGCATCCAGCATGTAGACTTTGCCGTCGAGACAGGGTGCATAAAGAATCCCGTTTTGAAGGACGGGTGTTACCCAGAACCAGTTTTGGGGACTATTTGTAATATTGTCGGTGGCAGGAAATTTCCAGACTAATTTGCCGCTCGTATCGAGCGCGTACATGTGACGGTCGTAACTGCCGAAGTACACAATACCGTCATTTACTAACGGAGCAGCCGTGATAGCTCCTTCAGTTTCATACTCCCATTTTTTCGTCCCGGTGTTGATGTCGAGTGCGTACACTTTTTTATCGAATGAGCCTATGTAGACCGTGTCGGTTCCAACAGCTGGCGCCGACCATATTTTCCCGCCGATACTGTACGACCATTCTTTATATCCTTCCGGGGCGGTCAAGGCATATACCGTGCCGTTCGCTGAACTCAAGTAAACTTTGTTGTTCGCGACCGTTAATCCGCCAATAATAACGCTGCCAAGCCCTCCTTCAGGAGGATATATCCAACGAGTCTGGTCTCTTAATCTTCCGTCGACAAGCTGATAGGCATGTACCCGTCCATCATTGCCAGCGAAATAAACGAGGTCACCTGCTACTCCGGGAGAAGCATACATGGCTACCGGTCTCGTTTGTGATCCACTGCAAGTGGGGATGCAGCTCAGACCACCGGAGGCGGATACTACCAGGTTTACTGGTGTCCCAAGTACTGTGCCGGTCTTATCAACAGAGTATATTTTACCGGTCATAGTTGCGAAAATGAGCGTGTCATCGATCATTGAGACACCTGCCCAACCGCGCGCGACTACGCCGCCCGTACAGCTGGCAAGTAGCAGCAAGCCTACTATAAGAGCAACTAATGCTAGCGAATTCTTTATTATGCGTGTGTTCAAATTCAACTGACTTTCTTCAAGCTTTACGGTACCGGGTCATAACCACCTGGATTAAATGGATTACAGCGTGCGATTCTACGGGTGCCTAACCAGCCCCCCTTAAATAAACCGTATTTCTCGATTGCTTCGTACGTATATTGCGAGCAGGTTGGAATAAAACGGCACGAAGGCGGAACAACTTGCGAAATGGTTGCCTGGTAGAATGTTATCAAATTTAAAGCCACTTTCTTCACAGTGTTTATCTCTATTGTTCTGGTTTAACAATTTCCAGTATCCGGGCACGATTAAACAAAGTCAGGACCGTTTTTTGCATTTCTGCGTACGTCGCTATCGATGATCTTGAGCGGGCAATTAATACGATATCCCATCCTGGTTTAATTGCGTTAAGGCGAACAATTTCACGCAATCGACGCTTAACTTTGTTCCTAACGACCGCTTTTCCCACTTTCTTGCCAACTGATAAACCGCTCCGTGATATGGGAAGACCGTTGGGCATTGCCCTTAAGACTATTAGATCGCTAGACCAGGAACGACCATTCGAGTAGACCGTTGTGTATTGTTCAGGCCTGGTAAGGTGCTCGATTCGCCCCGTCGACCCCTCCATTTGCCTATTATTACACCACGGTCAACCGTTTTCGGCCTTTCTGGCGTCTCGCCTTTAGAACATCCCTGCCTCCCCGGGTACTCATTCTTTTAAGAAAGCCATGTTCGCGTTTCCGCGGTATTTTTTTGGGTTGATAAGTCCTTTTAGGCACGGTTAGTATCCTTTAGATTATCTGTTGTCTGCGGCGGAGCTACCGGAGTTGGAGCCGGTGATGTTACGGAGGCTGACGCGCTCGAAGCCGGCGGTGCAACCACAAGAGGCGCCGGGTAGACATGTTCGGGCACGAAAGGTAGTAACGCTAGCTGACGGGCTCTCTTAATAGCTGTAGCTAGCGCCCTCTGATGTTTTGCACACGTTCCTGTACGCCGTCTTGGGTCGATTTTAGCCCGGTCAGAAAGATAAGCCCTTAATTTATCCGGGTTTTTGTAATCGATTACTTCATTCTTGTTCGCACAGAAGAAGCACACTTTGCGCTTCGGGATATACCTGGGACGTCCAGGCCTTAAATTACGCGGCCGGGGTCCTCTATCCCGTGATGCTGTTGCTGGTCCCGATGTTTCTCTGGTCACTTTTCATATACTCCACTAAAAAGGAATGTCATCTGGTTCAATTTCACCAGTTTCGCTTTCTCCAGGTTTATTTTCTGCAGCTATTACTGCTGCCTGTCTATCAAGGAATTTTACGCGGTCAGCTACAATTTCATTTCGCGCTCGACGTTGCCCGTCTTGTCCGTCCCACGTGCGCAGTCGTAACCGTCCTTCAACATACACCAGTCTTCCTTTGGTCAGGAACTGGTTACATTGTTCCGCCAGCCTTCCCCAGGCAACCACGGAAAACCATTCAGTTTCTTCTTTTCGTTCGCCTTCCGGTGTAGTATATCTCCAGTTTGTCGCAACGCGAAAAGATGTTACCGGCCGACCGCTGGGCGTAAACCGCATTTCAGGCTCATTACCAAGATTACCAATGACTGTGATTCTGTTGACACTTACCATGATTCCGCAACTCCTTCTGGACGCCTCGAGCGCATTGCGCGCCCACACCACCTTTGCTACTCAACTTTAACGAGGAGATGACGGAGGACATCTTCTGAGATCTTTAGGTTTGTTTCTAGTTCCTTATTCTGACTGGCTTTCGCCTGCATTTTTAGAAGAAAATATATACCTTCCCCGGAATGTTTTATGGGGTAAGCTAATCTCCGTTTTCCCCATTTTTGGATGTCGCCAACTGCGCCACCTTTTCCAGAGATAAATTTTTTAAGGTTCTCGAGTACCGCATCTACCTTTTCGTTAGCTAGATCAGGCTTCAAGATAATAATGAGTTCGTAGTTGTTCAACTTTTCTGTTGCTATTTTTTCAGATACCATCCACGCCACCAAGATTCATTAGTTTACAAACAATATAGCATAACACAATCTGCGGACACAAGACAAGTTTTTTTGCTTTGCGACAAGCAGGTCTTCATCTTGACATATAAGGTTTACCTTGATAGACTTTTACTGGTTGGGTATATACCCATCACAGTCCAAATGGCCCCGTGGTGTAGCGGTTTAACATGCCACCCTGTCACGGTGGAGATCAGGGGTTCAAATCCCCTCGGGGTCGCTTCCAAGATTTTTTTTGTGAGCCTCAAAAGACAGCCTAAAAAATGGTTCCAACTCAATCCTTGGTTTTAAGGCTACTACAACTCCCTTACTATCAAGAAGGATATCATCAAACAAAACTCTTGCAATTCTGTTTCTCTCCGATTGGTTAGCCTCTTTCCATGCGATGTTAACGGCGGTTAAGAATCTCGCAAGCTCTTTAAGGATTTCACTTTTGCAGCCTATAGGATTCAGTCGCTCAAGCTGATTCTCGATAGATCGATAAACGAGTTAGGTTCGGGATCCTAAGATCGCTATTATTTCTTTAATATCCGGTAATTGCTCGATAGGGTATATTTTGATAAACGTTACGACCTGATTCTCGTCAATCACTATGTTTGCGCGTTCAGAAAAACCATCTTTGTCTCTGAAAACACCGTAAAGTTGCGCCACCTCACCGTGAGGCCAGAAGTCACAAAATAATGTAGTCTTTTTAATACCAAGTGATTTAGCCCATGCCTTATTCGAGGGTACTGAATCAACACCGATTCCGAAGGCTGTGGTATTAAATATTTTGAATTAGGCGAAATTCTCTTCCAGAGATTTCATTTGATCGCTTCAAACAGGTGTCCATGCTAGTGGTCTGAACGACAGTAGTACCTTTTTCCCCTTTAGAGAAGAAAACTTCACAGTATTTCCGTTTTGATCTTTAAGTGTAAAATCCGGAGCTTTGACACCAATCTTAGTCATCTAATTACCTCCTACAAACGGAAATATATAGTGTCACGTCGATTTATGGCGCGCTAGTCAATATCTATTTTCCCAGCATCTTGAGGGTTTCTTTCTTAAACTTGTCAAAGTCATACTCGGATCCGTTTATCCAAGTGCTAAATAGGTTCGTTGCACCGCCCATCAAGAGAGCTTCCTTTATCTCATCATCAGTTGCTCCATTGGCTTTGGCAGCCTCGGTGTGGAAAAAGATACAATAGCGACATTTTATTGTTGCTGCAACAGCTAGACCAATCAACTCCTTGTACTTGTTTGGGATTCCTGTCTTCATTAGCTGTACTTCTTTCAAGATTCCCCATACATTGCCTACTGCAGATTCTGGAATCTCCTTGATCCAGTCTGGAGCAAATCCGAACATACCCTCGATTTCTTTCAACGCTTCTGCCCTTTTCATTTTTTCTAACCTCCTTCTTATTTATTGTTATATACACTTCATCTCGTATCCCCTTGAATATTACTCGTAAATTCATAAAAAAGTTATAAATTTTAGCCAACAAAGATTACAAAATAGTGAAATTTGGTTAGGTTTTTTGGTAGATGCGTTGTTAGATGGCTCATTTATATAATTAGCGATTTGATGGGCGTGGAACAAAAGCCCAAAATTGTGTTCTCAATTAATCATTGAAAATAAGTTGCTGTTTGGTTACAACGTTATAATTACCGTTAATACCAACAGCACAGGTCTTTTCTTCTCGTGGGTTGAACTTGCTTGTTTTGTTACCTACCAACTTAGACAACGTCTGCCGGCTTAGAGGATACTGTTACAGTCGGACTGTTGGTTTTTTGTTCTGGCGTCTCAGCTTCGTTGGCTTTGGGGCTTTCTGTCGTGGAAACTGGGGTTTGTGCTACCGGCACAATACAACTGGTAGTTAAAAGAGCTACCATAGCAATGGTTAAAAAGAACTTCTTTAACATAAGAGCATTCTATAATCGCTAAGACTTTTGTGCAAGTGTCTGTACTCGTTCGGTAGATTAGTGACACCTTACCTCCTTAATATTTTGTTCTAAGAATTGTTGAGGGGTAAGGTAATTGAGAGCCTGGTTAGGTCGATAGGTATTACATATTTCCTCCCATTCTAACA
>Ga0315281_10006915_pt1 | contig 16049 bp, 14 predicted proteins | sample YL17G07_0_MG_FD_204540 | JGI IMG/M metagenome (GOLD analysis project Ga0315281, IMG submission 204540) | Sediment microbial communities from Yellowstone Lake, YNP, Wyoming, USA - YL17G07_0 | ecosystem: Environmental > Aquatic > Freshwater > Lake > Sediment | place: USA: Wyoming | collected... | reverse complement strand
ACTAAAGGCATAACAATTGCAGATATAAGACATACTATTTTCTTTCTCCCCCTTATTTATTTATTAGCATTTAATTTTGTTAAACGAAATTGGTATTTTTATCTTATGAGCATAGGAATAATTCTTTATTCTTTAATCTGGATTTTATCACTAATAGCTTCTGCAAATTCTGCCTATGAAGTTGCTCAATATCTCAATAATAACATTAATGGAACTTATTATGCGGAGCCCATTCTTCACTATGCAACGAAACCCAGTGTAACAAATATAAGTCAAGCCCAGTACATTGTCTTCGGAGAGGGATTTTCTTATTCCTATCCTTTGGAAAACTGCACAATAATCAAAAATTTTGACTCAAAACTCCTTGGATTTACAATAGCAAAAAGGTTTATATGTAAAAGATAATAATGATAAATATGAAAAATTCTAAACTTGATAAAATTTGGAATAAGCACGCAAATCAGGAGTTATATAAAAATTATGATTTTAGCCTGAAAAATATAAAAAAATCAGATGATTATAATACACAATGGATTCTAAAACTTTCAAGGCAAAAAAAAGGAAAAAAGCTTCTTGATGCTGGTTGTGGCATTGGTTATTTTATTACAATGGCAAGAAAGCTTGGATTAAAAGCCGAGGGCATAGATATTTCTCCAGAAGCAGTAAAAATTGCAAAAAAAAGAGGAGAAAAAGTAACTTTTGGAGATTTAAGAAAAATGTCATTCAAAAACAATAGTTTTGATATAGTACTGGCAGAAGGCTCAATTGAACACTTTCCAGAAACAGAAAAAGCCTTAGAAGAAATCTTAAGGGTTCTTAAGCCAAAGGGAATATTTATAGGAAATGTTCCAAATAAATATACTTTATTTACCCTAAATAAGATTATACAACAGATTCTTGGAATCTGGAAATGCGGCTATGAAAAATCATTTACAAAATCTAAGCTTGTCAGAATGCTTGAAAAAAATTTCATAATAATTGAGATGCAAAAATCAAAGATTGCAATCGGAAGCAGGCATCCTATAATAACAAAAATTCTGAGAGAAACTGATTCATTTCTTATGCTTTTTGGCTTTGGAGGGGCTCATCATTATTTTTACTGCATAAAAAAATAGTATATTAAAAGAAAAATTGATAAACAAAAATTCCAAAAGATGAAAATAATATTTAATAAAAAGATAAATAAAAAATAATAAATAAACTGCTAGAATATCAAAATAATAATTATATAATTAAGACAGAAGTTATATCAAGTCAAAGATAATTTAATAAAAGAAAAATAAGAATAAAATGAATAAAAAATTAAAAATAGCATTTGTAACAGAATTTTACAAGCCTGCAATAGGTGGAGTAACAAAAATGGTTGAGGAGATAGGAACACGTCTTGTAAGTCAAGGGAATGAAGTTCATGTTTTCTGTTCTGATTGGGACAAAGAAAAAAGAATTGAAAAGAAAGAAGAGATTATTGATGGCATTCATGTTCACAGGTGTTTTCATATTACAAAAGCAGTTAATTTCATAACATTCTGGCCTTCTGTCTTTTTTAGACTGCTGAAAGAAAAATTTGATATTATTCATACACAAGAAACAGGACACCCCCATGTTTTTCTTGCTGCTTTGGCTGCAAAACTATCAGGAGCAAAACATTTTCACACAACTCACTGCCCCTGGACCTCAAGCCACCGCTCATTCTTAGGCAGAGCTTTTTTACCTTTAGTTTATCACATTTTTATGAGAATCTCATATAATCTTTCTGACAAGATCATAGCAATAACTCCCTGGGAGCTTGATTTCATAGAAAAATATGGTGGCAAAAAAGAAAAAATAGAAATAATTCCAAATGGTGTGGATAATTTATTATTCAAGAAATTAAAAAATGATTTTAGAAAGAAAAATAAAATTAATGGAAAAATGGTTTTATATTTTGGCAGATTAAATATCACAAAGGGCCCGGATAAATTTGTTCTTGCTGCTCACGAGATATTAAAGCAAAGAAAAGATATTTTCTTTGTTATTCGCGGCCCAGATGAAGGAATGCGCGAGGTTGTTAAAAAAATGATAGGAAATGAAAAAAACATTATCCTTCTTTCTGAAACACGAGACAAGGAAGAAATAGCTAAGACTTATCAGGCAGCAGATATCTTTATCCTCCCTAGTTTTAGAGAGGGCTTGCCTTTAACATTATTTGAAGCAATGGCTTGCGGTTTGCCAATAGTTGCAAGCCCTGTAAATGGAGTTCCTTATGAAATGAGCAAGGAAAACGGCTTTTTTGTAAATTATGGAGATATAAAAGGTTTAAAAGAAAAAATTCTTTTTCTGCTCAAGAATCCGCATATTGCAAAAAAACTTGGTGAAAACAACATAAAAAAAGCAAAAAATTACACCTGGGACGCTATAGCAAAAAGGTATCTAAAATTATATAATGAAACAGGATAAAAAATCAGAGATTAAACTAACAGAGCAGGGATTAAGTATAGATAAAGCAGTAAGAATAGAGAGAAAAATGGTCAGAGAATTTAAAAATTTTGATTTATATTTTTCAATTTTTCTTGAAAAAATAAATCCTGGCAGAAAAGAAAGGATTCTTGATGCCTGCTGTGGTGGTGGATATTTCACATATCTTCTCTCAAAAAAATTCAAAAACATTTCTGGCTTTGATTTGTCTCCATTCTCAATTAGGGTTGCAAAAATAGCATTTCCAAAAATAAGATTTTTCACATCAGATGCAGAAAAAATAAAACTTGCTTCTAATTCTCAGAATATCATTTTTGTTTCAAATGCTCTTCATCACTTTCCAGAGCTTGATAGAGTTGCCAGCGAGTTTTCAAGAATACTCAAACAAGAAGGCAGAGTTTTTGCAATAGAGCCAAACCTCTATAATCCTTTAACTCTAATTAGAGAAATTATTGGAAACTGGAAAGGGCAAAAATCAAAAAACGAATATCCTCTTTCTTCTCATAAAGTAAAAAAAGCATTTTCAAAATATTTCAATGTTAAAATTTCATATTTCAAGTTTTTCACAAAATTAATAGTAGTTATGAAGAAAAAATAGCCTTATTTTTCAATATAGATTAATTTATATACATCTTAAATCTTGCAAATTTTATGAAAATAGCAATAGTTTTAGGAACTCGCCCAGAAATAATTAAAATGAGTCCTATTATTCGGGAATGTGAAAAAAGGAAAATTGATTTTTTTATTCTTCATACAGGTCAGCATTATAGCAAAGAGTTAGATGAGCAGATATTTCAAGATTTAGAGCTTCCTAAACCAAAATATAATCTTGGAGTTGGCGGACAGCCATACAGAAAACAAGTTGGTTTAATGATTAAGGAAATAATTAAAGTTCTTGAGATTGAAAACCCAGATTTTGTTATTGTTCAAGGTGATACTATATCTGTACTCGCAGGAGCATTAGCTGCAAATAAACTTAATATAAAAATAGCTCATCATGAAGCCGGATTAAGAAGTCATGACATTACAATGCTTGAAGAAGTAAATAGAGTTATTGTAGACCATATTTCAGATTATCTTTTTACTCCTACACCTGATGCCTTAAAAAATCTGCATCAAGAAGGCAGGGAGCCTGAAAAAATATTTTTTACAGGAAATACAATAGTAGATGCCATAAATCAGAATATAGATATTTCTGAAAAAAAATCAATCATCTTGGAAAAACTTGGATTAAAAATCAAGAATTATTTTTTATGCACTGCTCACAGGGCAGAGAATGTTGATGATGAACCAAGATTAAAAGGTATTTTAGATTCTTTTGCTCTGCTTGAAAAAGAACTTAATATTCCTTTAGTATTCTCACTTCATCCAAGAACAAAATTAAGGATAGAACAGTTTAATCTTAAAATCCCAGAAAAAGTTATTGTAATTGAGCCTCCTGGATTTCTTGATTTTATCAAGCTTGAGAAAAATGCCCGCCTTATTTTAACAGACTCTGGAGGAATTCAGGAAGAAAGCTTTATTCTTCAAGTACCTTGTGTTACTTTAAGAGATAATACTGAAAGGCCAGAAACAATTGAATATGGGGCAAATATCCTTGCTGGCACTGTCCCTGAAAAAATCCTTGAGTGTGCTAAAAAAATGCTCTCTAAAAAAGATTTTTCTATTTCTGAAAGTCCGTTTGGCGACGGAAAAGCAGCAGAAAGAATAATAAATATTTTAGAAGAATCTATTCTGAATAAAAAGTAGAATCTTTCTCATTAGCCCAGTAAAATCCCTCTTTTCTCAGCATACAGGCAAGGCAACAGCCGCAATGCTTGTTTTTTACATAACAGCTGTGAGTATTCTTAAAATCTACTTCAAGTTTCTTGCCAAGAATGATAATATCTTCCTTGTCCTTGTCTATTAATGGTGCAATAATCCTGCTTCCAGAAATTCTGGCAATTTTGTCCATATTTCTCACAAATTCTTTTGTTGTGTCAGGATAACTTTCTCTTCCCTCATTCTTGAATCCTGTGAAAATATCAAATTTTTCCTTGTTTTTTATATATCTTGATTCAGCAAGAGCAAGAGCATAAACAAGAAAAATAGTGTTTCTGCACGGAACATAATACCTGTTAGATTCTTTTCTTGTATCTTTCAAATCTTTCCTTCCAAGTTTCTTTATTCTGCTTGTTTTATTTATTAAAGAAGATGAGATTTTTCCAAGCCAGCCAAGTTTTATTTCCTGAAATTCTGCATCAAGTTTCTTTGCGCAGTTTCTTGAGCATTCCCTCTCTCTTTTAAGAGATTTCTGCCCATAATCAAAAAACAAAATTATAATTTTCTTGTATTTTTTATTTTTCACATAATAAGCAGTTGTTACAGAATCTATTCCGCCAGAACATAAAACAATTGCATTTTTCATTATGTATTTTTCATTAAAGCTATTTTGGTTTGCAGATGTTTTGTTTAGTATTTATTTCAATGCTATATTTTTCCTTCTTTAGAAGGATTTCATTTGTATACATAAGAGTTTCACAATCTTTATAAATTGTCCTTCTTTTTATCAAATCATGAAGAAAAAAGCTTCTGAGTTAAAGAAAGGGGACAAAATTATTATAGGAAATGAGATTCTTGTTATAGAAACAATAGAAGTTTCTGGAATAGGAAAACAAGGCGTGCAGAAATGCAGAATAGAAGCAAAGAAACAAAACAGAGAAAAGATAGTTCTTGTCAGGCCTTCAGATTATCCTCTGGAAGTAAAATAAAATTAGATAATTAACATATTGAATGAAAGTTAACCAAAAATAAATAATTAAAAATAAAAGTGATAGACATAATTATAACATCTTACCGAGAACCTAAAGCAACACTCAGAGCAGTAAATGCTTTTTTGAAGCAAAAAATAAAGCAAGATTTCAGGATAACTGTTGTAGACCCTTTTCCAGATGTTGGCAAGTTCCTGAAAAAACATATTAAAAGCAAGAATTTTGTCTTCTTTCTAGATCCTGGAGAAGGAAAAAGTTATGCCTTAAATATCTTGTTCCAGGATTATGCTTCCAGTAATAAGAATGATATTTTTATTATGACAGATGGAGATGTTTATGTCTCAGAAAAATCAGTTCAATTAATATTTGAAGCTTTCAAAGACAAAGAAATAGGGTGCATAACAGGAAAGCCAGCTCCTCTTGATTCTCGGGATTCTAAGTATGGACTGTGGGCTCATATTGCTTTTGCAGGAATAGATAAAACAAGAGCAAGACTCTCAAGAGAAAAAAAATTCTTTGAATGTTCAGGATACTTGTTTGCAATAAGAAAATCTGTAATCATTGATTTTCCTCTTGAGACATCAGAAGACAGCATTATTCCATTTTTATTCTGGAAAAAAGGATACAAAATAAAATACCTACCAGAAGCAGAAGTTTATGTCAAGAATCCTGACAACTGGAAAGACTGGCTTGCGCAAAAGGTGAGAAATATAAAAGCTCACGAGAACTTGAGCAAGATAGCAGTAGACATGCCAAGAACAAAATCTTTCTGGAATGAGATTAAAGAAGGAGCCTTTTTTGCAATACGCCAGCCAAGAAATCTTAAGCAATTTATCTGGACTATTGAATTATACTTTGCCCGCCTTTATTTGTATATAAAAGCTTTCAAAGAGCTGAAAAAAAGCAGGAAATATGCAGATGGCTGGAGAGAAACAGAAATAAAGTCAACCAGAACACTTGACTAGCTAGATTATTTTATTAATTAGGTGTTTTATTATTAAAAATTATTAATTATGTTATAATAAGAATATACTTTATTGTTTTCTGCAATTAATTTCAACATCAAAATAAAACTATTTAACAATATTTTTAATCTCTTTTTCTAATTCCTCAAGTGAAGTTGTAATCTTAGTGGTTCCAGCAATAATAGCTGAAATCTCTTCTATGCTTTCTTCTGGTTTTCTATCTGTTTTTATCGCAATTACTTGAATTTTCTTGGCATGGGCATAACCCATTTCCCAGGCTGTCCCTGCTCCCACATTAAATCCATTTAAGCTTGCTATGACAAGTTTGCAGTTATCAAATCCTTTCAAGTCTCCTTTTGCAATTCTCTTTACATCTTTCATGCTTTTCCATAATCCACAGTCCCTATGTGGCAGAAATGTTTCAAATCCATGTTTTTTGCATATCTTGTCAATTTTTTCCAGAAAATCTCTTTCTTCCTGAGTGCATAATGGCCCTGCGACATATATCCTATATTTTTGTTTCATAAGATTTATAATATAATAGAGTTAATAAGTTTTATGAAAAACAAAAATTTTTCAAACCATCAAAAATCTTAAGATTTTTGGGGCACAGGAAATCTACAGATTTCCATGTATTAAATTTTTACAAATTTAACATTATGAATATATTAATCATAAAATTAGGAGCAAAGGGTGATGTTGTAAGAACTCTTTCTATTCTCCCAGCTTTAAAAGAAATGTATCCTGATTCAGACATTTTTTGGTTTACAAAAGAAAATTCTGCTGAATTTCTTGAGGATAATCCTTATATTAAAAAAATTTTGACAGCAAATAGCAAGATTAATGAAAAATTTGACATTCTTTTTAATTTTGATATAGATGAAGAAGCCTGCATACTTGCCTCAAGCATAAAAGCTGAAAAAAAGCTTGGCTTTTATATGAAAGATGGATTTCCTTCTGCATTTAATCTTGGTGCAGAATACTATCTTAATACTTTATTTGATGATGAGCTTAAGAAAAATAACAAAAAAACATATCAAGAAATGATGTTTGATGCAGCTGAACTTAAATGGAAAAAACAGCACTGCCCTATTTTCTTAAATAAAAAAGACATGAAATATGCTTCTGATTTTATTAATAAAAATAACATAAAGAAAGAAAAGCTTATAGGCATTCACTTAGGAGCAAGCCCTCGCTGGCCTTCAAAAGCATGGCATCCTTCTCAAGTCAAGGAATTTATTGTCAAGTCTAGAAAAAAAGGATATAATATTTTATTATTCGGAGGCCCGGATGAAATTGAAAGATACAGCAAATTTGCAAAAGAACTAGAAGATGAAGGAATAAAAATTTTTCTTAATAATCCTCAAAACTCAAATAAAGAATTTTCATCTCTTGTAAATCTCTGCAGCATTATGGTATGCTCAGATTCCCTGGCTTTGCATGTTGCTCTAGCCTTGCATAAGCCGGCAATAGGCTTATTTTTCTGCACATCTCCTGATGAAGTTGAAGATTACGGATTGCTGAAAAAATTAGTCTCACCAGTGCTTAAAGAATTTTTTCCAGAAAAATCTGATTTATATGATGAAAAGCTTGTAAAAAGCATTTCTGCTCAGGAAGTTTTGAATGCAGTTGAAGAAATCATAAAGCAGAGAAAAGTTGTTAATGGAATAATACTAAATAAAAGCAAATTTCTTATAATTAAAAGAAAAGAAGGTTTGCATGCAGGAAAGTGGGCATTTCCTGGAGGAATTTTAGAAAAAGGAGAGACAGATAAAGATGCGCTAGTTCGCGAGATTAAGGAAGAAACTAATCTTGATATTAAAAAAATAGGCAGGAAAATAAGCACATATAATTACAAAAGAGAAAATGAGCTTGTGACAGGAAATTCATATCTTATTTTTGTCAATAGTTTTGATGTAAAAATAAATAATGAAATAGATGATTTTAGGTGGGTTACAATTGAAGAGCTTGAGAATCTAGAACTTGCTCCTGGAATAGAAGAAGAGGCACTAAAATCATTGTACAAATAATATGAAAAACCTTTCACGCATAATTAGAAATTTTTCAGGCAGGAAGATAGTTGTTATAGGAGATGTAATGCTTGATAAATTTATTTATGGTGATGTTTCAAGAATATCTCCAGAAGCTCCTGTTCCTATAGTCAAAATTGAAAAGGAATTTTATTCCTTAGGTGGAGCAGCTAATGTTGCATCCAATGTCTCAACTCTTGGCGGTGATGTTTCTTTATTTGGTTTTATAGGAAATGATAGTGAAGCAAAAATTATTAAAAAACTGCTTGAAGAAAAAAAAATAAAGCATTATCTTCAAGAAAGTACAAAAACAACGCTAAAAGTGAGAATTATAGCAAGAAATCATCAATTTTTAAGGATGGATTATGAGAACTGCGAAGACAAGCACTTTAGCCAAGAGATTTTTAAGAATTTGAAGTCAGCACTGCAATTTTGTGAGATTGTTATAATATCAGATTATGCAAAAGGAACTATAACTGATGAGATTATGGACTTCTTAAGGCAGAATAATTCAAAAATAATTGTAGACCCCAAGCCAGAAAACATTAATCTTTACAAAAATGTTTTCTTGCTCACTCCAAATGAAAAAGAAGCTTTAGAGATGTCATCACAGAAAGATATCTATCTTGCTGCCAGACATTTAAGAAAGATAGGAAATATAATTGTTACAAGAGGAGAAAAAGGCATGCTTCTCGTTTCAGACAAGGAACTTGAGATTCCTACTTATGCTCGAGAAGTCTATGACGTAACTGGTGCTGGAGATACAGTGATTTCTGCTCTTGCTCTATCTCTTGCCTCAGATGCCTCTTTAGAAGAAGCAGCAATAATTGCAAATCATGCAGCAAGCATTTCAGTTAGCAAAGCAGGAACATACTCTGTAAATCTCATTGACCTTGAAAAAAAATTTATTGGAGAAGAAAGCAAAACAAAGTCATTTACTGAGCTTACTGAGATAATTGAGGATTTAAAAAAGCAAGGCAAGAAAATAGTATGGACAAACGGGTGCTTTGATTTATTGCATGAAGGGCATATTAAATACCTGAAAAAAGCAAAAGAGCAGGGAAATTTTCTTGTTCTTGGCCTGAACTCAGATTCATCAATAAAAAGGCTTAAGGGCGCTAACAGGCCAATAATGCCTGAAAAAACAAGGGCAGAGATTCTCGCCTCTCTCGAGTTTGTTGATTTTATAATAATTTTTGATGAAGATTCTCCTTGTAAACATTTAAGTATATTAAAGCCAGATATATATGTTAAGGGGGGAGATTATACTCTCGACACCATAAACCAGATTGAAAGAAGAATTATAGAGAGTTATGGCGGGAAGATATTTATAACTGGCTTGGTGGAAGGAATTTCAACCTCAAAAATAATCGAAAAGATGAAAAATGACATCTCCTTGCACTAAAGCTTCAAGGTTCTGAAGAACCTTGACAGTCATCAAGAATATAAATTCTTGAGATGCAAGGTTTCCTTCTTATGTCAGAAATCTTTTATGGATTTCTGAGCACCCCGAAAATCAGGGAGATTTTCGCGGATAAGGAAATATACACTTGGAAAACAAACAAAAAACATATCACACCTTAAAAAGTACGGTTTTCAAGGAATACAAATAAAATTCATAATTGAGCAAAGATATAAAAAAAGAAATCTTTGCCTATATTACAATGGATAAACATGAAGCAAAAGAGAAAGTAAGAACGTGGCTTAAAGACTGGCATAATCTTGCATTTCTTTTAATTCTTGTGTTTGCAATAATACTCAGACTTTATTTTTTATCTTTAACATCCTCCCAGCCATTATGGTGGGACGAGTCTGAATATATGCTAAAAGCAAAAAGCATTGCTCTTGGCACACCAGATACTGGCTGGGCACAGCTTCGTCCTGTCTTGTTTTCGTATTTTTCTTCATTATTTTTCTATTTTGGATTTGGCATAGGAATCATCAAGTTTATTCTTATGCTCTTGTCAATAGCAAGTATTATTCTAATTTATATTATTGGAAAAGACTTGTTCAGCAAGAAAGCTGCATTAGTTGCATGCTTTCTTTTTTCTGTTTTTTATCTGGATTTATTCTGGGGCAACAGGATTGGGACAAATTCTCCTGAATTATTCTTTGGCTTGTTGATTTTTTCTTTGTTCCTGCATTATTACAAGCACGGAAAAGAAAACTATCTTCTTTTTATTTTTCCACTCACAGCCATAGGCTATCTTTTAAGATTTACTTCTGTTCTTTATCTTCTTATTATAATCTTATTTCTTTTAATTGTTAAAAGAAAAGAAGCATTTAAAATAAAGAAGTTCAATTATTCATTTCTTATCCTGATTGTGCTTGCAATTCCTGTTTTTATTTTTGCATTCTTAAACAGAACAAATTTATTCTTAAATCTAAGCAACGCACTGCAGGGCACAACACTATATCAAGGACTTCATACAGCAATTCCTGTAACTTCTGAATATCTCAAATTAGTTTTCTTCAGCCTTCAGGGCAAGCCTTTTTCAGGGATATTTTCTTTGCTTAATCTTGCTATATTTGCTCTTTTTATTATAGGCTTCCTTTCATTTTACAAGCTCTTTTTAATGTTTGATGATGTTCTGTCTGGAGGAAAAAAATATGCAAGCTATTTATTTGTTTTAATCTGGCTTCTTGTAGCCTTGCTTTTCTATGGTTCTGTAATTAATATTTTTGATGACAGATATTTTCTTATGGCCTTCCCTGCAATTTTTCTTGTTATAGGATTGGGAGCAGAAGGTGTTTTTAATCTTATAAAAAAATCCAGCAAATATTTTGCAATTATAATAATTGCAGCAATTTTATTATTGGGAGGCTATACTCTTATTTATCATTCTGATGAAATAATAAAGGCAAAGCTGAATACCTATGACAGCCTGAAAACAGCAGGCTTGTGGATAAAAGATAATTCATCTCCAGGAGATTTTATAATAAGCAGCGCTGTTCCCGAGTTGACGTATTATTCTGAAAGAAATGTGTTCCATTTTAATTCAACTCAGGCACAATTTTATGATTTTATCAAGGATAAAAAACCAAAATATATAATTATAACAGCTTGGGAAAAATCACCTGACTGGGTTTATTCTTGGTATCAAAATAATTCTGATATTGAGCCTGTAAATGCATTCACTTCCAAGGATACAGGGCAGCCAACAACAATAGTTTATAAACTAAAAAATAAATAATAAATAAAAATCCCAAGAAAAATTTAAACAACTTGATTATATTAAAATGAAAACCCAATTACGCAAGGATATCTCGCAATATAAAATGCTAGAAAAAAACCAAATTAAATTTATGAGCAGGAAATTTCTTACCCTACAAGTTAGATGTATCCTTGCCTATATATAATGAAAATACATTTTATTATACCTCCAACAAAAGATAGAAATCCAGACAGACTATTTGGCTGCAACTACTCTTTTTTCCTTCAGCATAATATATTCATTCTTTATCCTGCATCTTATCTGAAAAAAAAAGGCTTTTCTGTTGAATTTACAGATTGTGTTGTTGAGGAAAAAACTCTTCAGGAAGTTTTAGAAGAAGAAGCAGATGTATATGTTTTTTATTCTGTATTTCTTTCCAGGGATTTGGACATAAAAACTGCGGATATAATTCAAGAAAGATGGAAAGACAAGCAAATAATATTTATAGGTGCTGATCCAACAATTTATCCTGAAAAATACTGCATGAAGAACAGGTTTGTAGTAAGAGGAGAGCCAGAAGAAACTCTTCTTGCCCTTTGCCAAGAACTTAAGAAAAAAAACCAAAACTTCAAAAAAATAAAAGGATTAACATTTTTTAATAAAAAAAGAATAAATAATCAACCTCGTCAGTATATAAAAAATCTTGACAAGCTTCCTTTTCCTGACAGAAATTTTATCAGAAAGCCTTTCAAATATTTTAACCCAAAATTCAGAAAATTGCCTTCAACAACAATGCTTACTTCAAGGGGCTGTGCTTTCAGATGCTCTTTTTGTATTCCAAATTCATTAAGTTTTGCAAGGGAAGTGGAGTGGAAGAGATATTTCAAGAAAAAGCCTTCTGTTACCATGAGAAGCCCAGAAAATATAATCCAGGAATTTAAAATAATCAAGAATCAGGGCTATAAATCAGTATTCATAGTTGATGACCAGTTTGTATGGGGAAAAGAAAGGACATTAAAAATACTAAGAGGCATAAGAAATCTGGGTTTGGAGATTTCGTTGCTTGCAAGATGTGATATGCTCTCTGATGAAGATATTGTCAAGGAAATGGCCCTCTCAAATGTAAAATTTATTGATCTTGGCGTTGAGTCTTTCAGCCAGGAAATACTGAATGATATAAAAAAAGACTTGGATGTGAAAACAATACACAAATGTGTCAGGAACTTAAAGAAATATAATATTGAGCCAGAAGTTAATATTGTTTTTGGCTGCTCTCCTCTTGAGACAAAGAAAACAATAAAAAATACAATTAATGAAGTAAAGAAAATGGATGTTGAAGTTGTTCATGCAACAGTCTGCACTCCTTTTCCAGGAACAGATTTCAGGGAAAGAGCAATTAAAAATAAATGGACTGAAAATAAAGAATATGTTCCCATTGACCCCGGAGCAGATTCTTTGATAGAATATTCCCATTTATCAAGAAAAGAGCTTGTAAAATCAGTAAAGTCTGTATACAGAAAGCACTATTTTTCACCCCGCTATATCCTGAAACAGCTTTTAAAAACACGCTCTATAGCAGAACTAAAAAATAAGGCAAGAGCCGGATTTGGCATTTTCAAAAACATCCTGCTCTCTAGAAAAAAATAATATAAAAATGAAAAAAAACAAGCAATTCAGTGTAAGCATAATGGTTCCGACTTATAACAGGGCAGAAATGCTTGAGCAAGCCCTGCTTTCTTTAAATGAATTAGATTATCCAAAAAACAAGTATGAAGTTATTGTTGTAAATGACGGCTCAACTGATAATACTAAACAAGTTGTAAGAAAAACAGCCAAGAAAGTAAGTTACAAGCTAAGATATTTATTCCAAGAAAATAAAAAGCTTTCTGCAGCAAGAAATCTTGCTATCAAAAATGCAAAAAATCAAGTGATTGTATCTGTTGATGATGACATGGTTTTTCCTAAATACTGGCTTAAAAAACTGCTCGCGCCCTTAAAAGACAATAAAGTTGGGGCTGTTGGCGGCCCATCTATTGCCCCAAAGTTTGCCTCATTTTTTCAGAGAGCAGTTGACCATTGCATGACAACATCTTTTGTTGGAACAGGCGGCATGATTGGAACAACAAAAAAAAGTTTTGTTAAATACTATCCTCGCGGAGGAAACATGGCTGTTAAAAAAGCAGTTCTGGATGAAGTTGGCTTGTTTGATGAAAAATTCATTCCAGCAGAAGAAATAGATTTGGATAAGAGAATAGAAAAAGCAGGCTATAAGCTTACTCTTGCAAAAGATGCTATTGTCTGGCATATGCCCCGGGCTTCTCTAAAAGGATTCTTGAAGCAGATTTACTCAAGAGGCATAATGAAAATACAATTTACAAGAAGATATAAAGAGTCATTTGAATTTCTTTACTTCATGCCTCTGATTGGAGTTCTAGGAATTATATTTCTAATTATTTTCTCATTCTTCAGCAAATTTTTGCTCCACTCATTATTATTTCTTATTCTTGCATATCTCCTCATATTATTTATTGACTCATTAATTGCATTAAAAAGAATAAAAGATTTGCGAGTTTTGATTGTTATTCCATTTTTGATGTTTCTTCAGCATTTCACCTACGGCTTGGGAACTCTGGCAGCCCTATTCAGGAAACCTTGTTAAAAATTAATCAACAAATTTGTACTTAATTAGTGTCCATATAGCTTCTACACCATCTTTCCATCTTATCTTTTTTCCTTCTGTCATCTTTCTTGGAGAGTAAGAAATTGGAATTTCGAGAATTTCTATGCCTTTTTTAGCTACTTTTGCAGTAACTTCTGGGCAAAATTCAAATCTCTCGCATTTCAAGTTCAGGCTTTTAATAACATCTACTCTCAGCATCTTATAACATGTTGCTTCATCAGTTATTTTTATTCCATAAATCAGATTGGCAAGCTTGCTGAGAAATACTCCTCCTATATAATAAGATAAATAAGAATGTTCGTGTTTGTCTCCAAGATTTCTTGAGCCATAAACTACCTTTGCTTTTCCTTTTATTATCGGCTCTACAAGTTTTTTATAATCTTCAGGATTATACTCTAAGTCAGCATCCTGCGCAATTACAATATCTCCTGTAATATTTTTCAATCCAGTCCTGATTGCATTTCCTTTTCCAAGATTTTTATTTCCTGGATGCCTGACAACTTTTATTCCCTTAATTTTTTTTAGAATTTCAGGAGTTCTGTCTTTTGAGCAGTCATCCACTACAATTATTTCTTTTTTTATTGGCAATTTTACTTTTTTTACTTTTTCTACCAGCTCTTTGATAGTTTTTTCTTCATTATACACTGGAATAATTATGCTTAGTTTGTTGGACTTCATTTTAATATATGCAAGAACAATCTTTTCTCAATTTGAATTTTATTTTTCTTCCTTAATATTTATTATAAGATATAGTAAGGCAATTATTGACAAAAATGCCAGCAATACTGCAAGATACTGGATTAATCTTGCCATTTTATACAGCAAGCTGTCTCTTGAAAAATTATCAAAGCTTACTCCATTATAATTTAATGGATACATAAATAATGTATGAGTTGAATCTGCCATACTAAGAGTTTGTGGTACAAGGTTCATTCCAGTTTTATAAACCTTATAATAATCTTCTCTCTTATCTGAGAATGGAAAATAAAATTTATCCTGCTCAATATTCCCTATAGTTGCTTTTTCCTGGGAATTATTCTTGAAATATGAAGTTATTTCCTCCATGCTATTGTTAAAGTCTGGCTGCGAGGCAATTGTCCCCCACCCGCAATCATCTTTTATACATTCAATATAATAAACAGGCATTGTTATTCTGCCACTTAAATTTTGTTGTTCTTGAAGGAGTGAAGGAAAATAGGCTGATTCAACATAATGCTTGTCATTAAAAATCCATGTTAGTGTTCCTCTATAAATTCTCGAATCAACAACCACAAGTGAGTTATCTTCAATATTAGCTTGCTTATAGCTCATCATCTGGGCAATAGCTGATTTTCCATAAAAATGATTGCTTATATAAGGTGCCTGGTATCCAAGTATAATCAGACTGAGAACTAATAAAATAAGAAAAATATACCTTCTTCTTATCTTGATTTTATTTTGTATTTTCTCTAGAATCTTGTCAATTGAATAAGCAGCAGGAGGAATAAGCAAAATCAGGACAAAAAGATAGTGTTTTGAGAGCAGAATTATTGATGCAAGATAAAAAAATGGAATTATAAATGAAAGAATAAAAAACCAGAAGTAATTCCTGTTTTTCCTGAATATAAATATTAATCCCAAAACCCCCAGTATAAACACAATAAAATCATTATAAAGTATGTAAGTTAGTGCGTACAATGAAGAAGGCATCTTGCTCCACGGAAGTTGCTTTGAATTTCCTGTAAAAAATCCAAGATAATCTGGCTTTGCCTTCCATCCAGCATCCCACGAATAAAATTGGGCTGCCTTGTCTTCTCCATAATGAAAAACTCTTGTAAACTGAAAATCCAGAATTCCTTTCTCCTGATAAAGAAGATAATTGTGAATAACAGCAGGCATAAAAAATATTCCTGCAATTATCATGAAAACAATCAATTTCTTTATTATCCTCTTCGTAAATATCCTGCTTGTTTTTTTCCAGTTATAATAAAAAGCATAAATAATCAAGGGAGGTAGAAAGAAGAAAACATACAATT
>Ga0315281_10006914_pt1 | contig 16049 bp, 17 predicted proteins | sample YL17G07_0_MG_FD_204540 | JGI IMG/M metagenome (GOLD analysis project Ga0315281, IMG submission 204540) | Sediment microbial communities from Yellowstone Lake, YNP, Wyoming, USA - YL17G07_0 | ecosystem: Environmental > Aquatic > Freshwater > Lake > Sediment | place: USA: Wyoming | collected... | reverse complement strand
ACGCAACGCATGACATGGCCGGTGCCTTGGACAGCGTCGGCGTCAGCGCGCAACAGCAATGGCGGCAGCTCGCGACTGGCTCGCATAGGCGCTTATCACCTTCCACATGGCTTGGATCACGTCGTCGACATCGGTGTCGCTCATCGCGGGAAACATCGGCAGCGAGAGAATGCGTTCGTAGGCCGCCTCGGCGTTGGGACATAGGCCCGGCCGAGTGGCAAAAGTTTCGCGGTAGTAGGGATGCAGATGCACCGGCAAATAGTGCACGTTGACGCCGATCCCTTCGGCGCGCAACGCGGCAAAGATGCGCGCGCGGTCGGCGCTTAAATAGCGCGAGTCGAGTTGCACGACATAGAGATGATAGGCATGCTCCACCGACGGATTTACCCCGAGGGGCAAAACTCCAGACAAGTGGGCAAAAGCATCATCGTAGCGCCGCGCGATAGCGCGCCGGCGCGCCACCCAGTGGGACAACTTGCCAAGTTGACTCAAACCCAGCGCGCACTGGATATCGCTCAGCCGATAATTGAAACCGAGTTCGACCATCTCATAGAGCCATGAACCGATTTGCTCGCGCTGAAAATGATCCGAAGTAATGCCGTGATTGCGAAAGCGGCGCAGCGCATGGGCGGTTTCGAAACTCGCCGAGGTAATCATGCCGCCCTCGCCCGTGGTCATCGCTTTGACCGGATGCAGACTGAAGACTGTCAGGTCGGCCAACGTGCCCACCGGCCGTCCTTTGTAAGCGCCGCCCAGTGAATGACAAGCATCGGCGACCAACGATAAGCCGTGACGCGCCGCTAGGGCGCATAAAGCATCGTAGTCGCAAGGTTGACCGGCGTAATCGACGGCGTTGACCGCGCGCGTCTTCGCGGTGATCTTGGCTTTGACGTCCGCTGGATCGATCAGCAAGGTCCTTGGATCAACGTCGGCAAAGATCGGCGTGCCGCCTCGATAGACAACGCAATTGGCGCTGGCAGCGAAGGTCATCGACGGCACGATAACTTCATCGCCAGCGGTAATACCCAGCACATGCATCGCCGCGTGCAGCGCCGCCGTGCCGCTGTTCACCGCCACCGCTTCGCCGGCGCCGGTGAACCCAGCAAAGGCGCGCTCGAACTCGCGCACCTTGGGACCCGTGGTTAACCAATCCGAGCGTAGAGCATCGACCACCGCGCTCACGTCGCCGTCGTCGATGCTCTGGTGTCCGTAGGGCAGCAGCCCATCGCGCACCGGCGTGCCGCCGTCGACGGCCAATTTGCCGCTCGTCAACTGTTTAGCCATGGCAAGCCGCCAACCGCTGCAACTCGTCGACGCTCAGCCAAGATGAGTTATTGTCGCTACTGTAACTAAAACCTTCCGGGCAAGGCCGGCCGCCGTTGCGGTTGACCGAACCGTTCGCGGCCGGCGCGCGAATGACGAAGCAGTCGTCATATTCCACCGTATTGCGCGCGTCGTCTTGCGGCACCATGGTTTCGTGGAGTTTCTCGCCGGGCCGAATGCCGACAATGTCAAGGCGGCATTCCGGCGCGATGGCGCGCGCCAAGTCGACGATATTCATGCTGGGGATTTTCGGCACGAAGACTTCGCCGCCATGCATGCGCTCGAGACAGCGCAGCACGAACTGCACCGCTTGATCGAGGGTAATCCAGAAACGGGTCATCTTTGGATCGGTCACCGGCAACACGCCGGTGGCGCGCATCTGCTGAAAGAAAGGAATCACGCTGCCGCGGCTGCCCATGACGTTGCCGTAGCGCACCACACTGAACTTGGTGCCGTGATGTCCCGAATAACCGTTGGCCGAGACAAACAGTTTGTCGGAACACAGTTTGGTCGCGCCGTAAAGATTGATCGGATTGGCCGCTTTGTCGGTGCTGAGCGCGATCACGCGCTGGACGTTGCGATCGATCGCCGCGTCGATGATGTTGGCGCCGCCCAGGACATTGGTCTTGATCACTTCGATGGGATTATATTCCGCCGTCGGCACCTGCTTGAGCGCGGCGGCGTGGATCACGATATCGACCCCATCCATGGCGCGATAGAGCCGGTCGCGGTCGCGCACGTCGCCGATGAAATAACGCATGCAGGGATACTGTTGCTCATTGAAATGCTGCTGCATGTCGAACTGCTTGAGCTCGTCGCGGCTAAAGATAATCAATTTGCGCGGCGTCTGGCCCTGCAGAACGGTCTGCACGAACTGTTTGCCGAAGGAACCGGTGCCGCCGGTTACCATGACGACTTTGTCTTTTAGCATGTGTGATTGTTTTTCCATTGCCTATCCTCATCGCTCAAACCACGCGCGTCAACATCTTGACGTTTCGCTGAAAGCTTGACGCTAACACTCGCGTAATGGGTCGTTTCTTCTTCGAAAGCCATGATTAAGCAAAGTCCGATCCAGCCTCACTGCCCGGCTGTCGAACCTAGTCGCTTCGTAGCGCCGCAGGGAAGCCTAATGTTGAATCGTGAGCCCACCCCGAGTTGGCTTTCGACGCTGATTTCGCCGCCGAGCAGCGCCAGGAGCCGGCGCGCGAGATAAAGGCCGATGCCCATGCCCTCGTAGCGCCGCGAATCGTTTTCATCGACCTGGCGAAAGCCCTCGAAAATTATTTTTTGTTGCGCCGCAGCGATACCGATGCCGGTATCGGCGACGGTGATTTCCAGCAGATGATTTTCCAGCCTGGCGCTGAGGATGATTTTTCCCTCGGCGGTAAATTTTGCCGCATTCGCCAGAACATGCTTCAGTATCTCCTTTAAGCGCTCCGGGTCGGTGCGAATTTGCCCGCGACAAGCGCCGTAATCGCTTTCAAATCGGATCGGCTTTGCGCCGATCAGACGCGGCGCCTCCGCCGCGACAGCGTCGAGCAGGCCTTTGATCTCTACCTCATCGTGCCGCACCTTCAACTTGCCGGCGTCCAACTCGAACACTTCCATCATATAAGTCAGCACCGTCAACAGGGCATCGGCCTGGGCCAAGATACGCCCCACCGCGTTGGCGGTCTCACCGGGCAATGGGCCAAAACTTTGCTCGGCGATCAGGTTGGCGAATCCGACGATCACGCAAAGCGGACTGCGCAGTTCATGGGACGCTTTGCCGAGAAAACGAGTTTTGACGTTCAAGGATTGCTGTAATTCTTGATTGAGTACTTCCAGAGCGTTGGCCCGCTCCTCCGCCTCACGGTAAAGTTCCGCGTTCTCAAGCACCAATGCGATGAAGCCGCAAAAAGCCGTCACCAGCGAAAGATCTTCCGCGCTCCACTGCCGCTCGGCGCGCGCATGAATCGACAGCACGGCCAGTCTTTTACCCGCCCAGTCGATCGGTAGAAAAAGATGAGAACGATAGCCCGCCGCGCCAAAGAGATTTTTTTCCCACGAGGCGGCGGCTTTATCGAGATCAGGAACGACCATCATCTCGCCGGTCTTTGCGACCCACCCGGCCAGACTCGGCTCCATGGGAAAACGCTTGCCAAGCAGGCGCGGCAGTCCGGCCGCGCCGGCCATTTCCAGATCGCTACCGTCCGGCAGCATGACGCACGCCGCGTCGCCATCGAGCAGCGCCGTCGCGAGCTCGGCGATCTTCGGACACAAGTTCTCGATGCCGACGAGCAACGCCAAATGCTTCACCCCATCCATCAAGCGGCTGACGTTGTGCGCGTTCGATCGCGCTCCGGCGAGAGATGCCGGCACGACGCGGTTTGGCACTGCGGCAATTATTTTTTTACTTTCGTCGCTGCTACTTTGCTCGGCCTCTATTGCCAGCGCGGTCGCAGTCTGAGTTTTTTTGACCGGGGAAAATAAATCGCAGATGGTGCGAAAGTCACTGACCTCGACCAACACGTCGCCAAGCATGTCCTGACAGCTCGCCAAATCGAGTCCCAAGGCCCGCCAAACTGCCGGGTTGATCGAGCTCGCATCGAGCTCCAAGCCGCGGCCGATTTGAAAATGCTCGCTGAGCACATCGGCCACGTGAATCAAGCTCACGGTCCTGCGCGTTTCAGTATCCACATCCTCCGGCAGTAACAACGGGCGGTGATGATAGTCGATGCTCTGAATCAGCGCCGCCGGTAGATTCCACTTGGCCGCCACTGCCGCGCCGGCCTTGGCGTGGTCGGTATCGAGAAACCGGCGCTCGGCCCTTAACAGATCGATGCCTTCGGTTTGAGCGAAATTGACCGCGTCGAGAAATTCATTTTTGAAGAAACGATAAAAAATCGCCTTGCCCATGTCGTGCAGCAGGCCGGCGATAAAAATTTCTTCGGCGCCTCGATGGCCGACATGGTGGGCGAGCTGGCGCCCCCAGATGGCGCAGCCAATAGAATGCTCCCACAACTCGCGCATGGTTAGGGCCGCACCCTCGTCGTTGGCGGAGTAAGCGAAACTACTGAGAGCGGCGGCGAGGGAGGATATCGTATTGACGCCCACGATCGGCACCGCCTGAGTCACCGTGGTTACGGCACGGACTTGGCCATAGTAAGGGGAATTGGCGATCTTCAACAAACGCGCGGTGAAAGCCTGATCTTGGATAATGACGCGCGCGATCTCGCGCGCGCCGACGCGATCGTCGCCCGCCAGTTCGAGAATCTTACCGGTCACGGGCGAGAGCGGCAGCTCGGTTATCCGTTCCAATACTCGGTCGACGCGTTCCATGGTTTTCTCTGAAGAGAATCGGCAAATTTCCGACTCTCTTTAGCCATCCCAATGACGCCGAGAAGCTATTCAAAAGCCGCAATAAAGGACTGAACTACCAAGCGGGGTGGCGGAGCAAAACTTGCGGGCAGAAAACGAAAATATCCGTCGCAGCTTGTCAAATCGGCGCCATCAGCCGGAGCTGCGGCTGTCGCCGCAGTGGCATCGCCAACAGCAGAGACACACGCGCCGAACAAATCGTTGAGCGGCGCGAGAGCCGCGAACTTTTTTAGAGATTGATGAGCAGCGGATGGCGCAGCGGAAAATCATCCAAGACCAACTGCATGCCGCACGAAGACGCCGGATTGATGACTAGCGGTCCCTGTAAATTGACCGTCATCTCTTCCAATTTGTCGCGCACGGTGACGATCAGCAGCGGGATCAGTTCCTGCTCCGACTGCGCGCCGAGGGCGCTTAACAGTTCACGGTTCACGGCAACGGGAAGAGGATAATTCAACGCGATGGAGGCGGGATGGATCACTGGAAACGACAGCTCTTGATCGACCGCGCTGAGCACGAAAAACGGCGACTCACTGCCGTCGCCCGGCTTGAAACGCTCAAGCTTGAAGCGCTGACAATCTGGAAAACCAAGCAGACCGGCGGGGAAGTGAATTTCCTTTTTCGGCAGATCGGCAACGGTCAATTCGTCCGCCTTTTTGTCGGCGGCACAGCTGCGACTACTCACTGGAACCCTTTGGCGTTTCGCTTCGGAACCGTTTAAACGCATCTTCAAGCTTCCTTTCAGAATCAAGCACGTTGGCCGCGGCTTGATTTTCTTCCTGTATCGCCTTGTATATTTCTTGGCGCAGCACCCGCACTTCCCGCGGCGCGCTGATGCCAAGCCTAATTTGGTTGCCGCTCACGGCCACCACGGTGATGACGATATCGTCACCGATGGTGAGGCTTTCGCCGGGCCGGCGGCTAAGGATCAACATCGTTACCTGTTAGCGGAGAAAATCGAGGAGGCTCATCTGAACCACCTCAGCGGCCGATTTTAGAGCGGCTTGCAATGCCTGCTGGTAACGGGAGAAATCGGAATAGACCGATAAAACGTCCGCGTCCTCAAGCTTTGAGCGTTGAGCCATGGTGCTACTCTTAAAAACCTCAAGAGCGTTAGTTGATAACTGCGTCCTGTTCAATCGCGCTCCTACTTCAGCACGAAAGGTATCGAGTTGATTGATCGCGGCATCGATGCGCCCCAGTTGAGGATTGAACCCATTCGTGTCGGTTTGTGCCAGAGTAAGAACTGCCGAGGGGTCAGCCGAGTGCGTTGAGCCGGCAAAACTCAGATTGGCAGCGGTGATCGTGATGTTGTTGGCGCCATCGGCAAGATTGTTGAGGGTGATATCCGTGAGCGTACTGGCACCGGCGTTTAATGCCCCGCCGGCAGTAAACACCAAAGTCCCTTCCGTTGACACCTGATAGAGATCGCCCGGGGTGCCGCCGGTGATTTCATTCGAATTGGCGACGACGCGATATTTGAATGTGGTCGCCCCCGTCTTGGCAAACAAGACGGTTAAATTATGGGCTTGACCAATGGAGTCGAATACCGTCACCGGCGCGGTAAAATTCGCCTCGCCGAGAAAGGTCGCCGACGTCGCTTCGGTGCCTACGGCATTGGCAGGCGTGAACCCAGCTCCAGCCACGATACTGGAATCGAGATTGACAGCCATGCTTAGGGTATTGGTTGCACTGCCACCATTGAGAACCGTTTCCAAATCTCGCATCACGTCGAACACGCCCACTCCGCCAACGACACCGGTGCCTTGGAAGACTTGGTTTCCGGGAATATTGGCGGGCAGCGTACTCGCAGCATCGATTTGGGTGGACACCACTCCGTTGTCACCGATATAGTTCACCACTCCGCCGGCTTGGGTAAAAGGCGCAAGACCGTTTTTAAAACCGCCGAAGATGAAACGGTTATCGACATTGGTGTTCGCGCTTGACACCATCTGTAGAAGGATTTGGTGAATTTCCTTCGCCGTTTGCTGCCTTTCAAGAGACGTATTGGTGTCATTGACCATGCCCAAAGCCAGCTCCTTGGCTCGCGTCAGGCCTTCAATGACATCGCCGAGCTTCTGATCGGTCATCGTCAAAAAAGGCGTGGTGTTGTCGATGTTCCTCTGGTACTGGGCGATGGAGGCCTCCACGCTGCGCAGATCCAACGCGCGCGTAGCGCCGATCGGATCGTCGGAAAAATGATTAATGCGCAACCCTGAAGTCACTTGTTCTTGGGTTTTAGCCACGCGGCGATAAGCCTGTTGCAAGCCATCGTTAACCTGCGCGGTGATTGACTGTTGTGTGATACGCATCGCTATCTCACCATACTGATCAGCGTCTGATACATGTCGTCGGCCGTCCTCACCAGACGCGAGGAGGCCTCGAAGCTTCTCTGGAACAGGATCAGCTTAGTCATCTCTTCATCGATGTTGACTCCCGATACCGATTCGCGCCGGGCTTGCACTTGCGCCAGCAGCGACTTTTGAAAATTCAAACTGTTGTCGATGGTTTGCGCGCTCGATCCCACATTGCCGAGTAGGGATAAAAAGTGGTCTTTTAAAGTCATGCCGCCAAGAGCCGCAAAGGTTGTCGACTGTAAATTTACCAGCGCCAGAGCGTTGCGATTGTCACCGGGAACTCCCGTTGAGGTCTGCGCCGCCGCGATCAAACGAGGGTCTGCCGCCAAGGTGGGGTCGACCTGAACCACCGCAGCCGCCCCAGCTACGGCGGCAATGGGAGTAAAAAAACTTCCGCCCGCCGTGCCCGTCAGATCGAAGCCGAGAGCGTGCTGAATGTTCACCTCATCAACCAGGGTCTTGGCGAATTGGTCAAGCGTGGTAGTGAAGGCCGGCACTTGGGTATCGCGCATATTCAGAGTGGCGCCAATCTCTCCGCCCCTCAGAAGAGTTGTCGCGTCGAAAGACAGACCGTCCGGCGTTTGGTACATCACCATGTGCAACCCGGAAGGGGCGAGTTGGCTGGTATCGAGAGTTGCCGCGCGGCCCTCGCCGACCAGAAGCAGCCCATCCGCGATCACCGTGACCTGACCGTCGGGATCCTCACGGGTGGTTGCTCCCGTCAGACGAGTAACATCCTGCAAAAGAACCTGGCGCTGGTCGCGAAAGTCATTGGCCGGTTGGTTAGCGGATTCATTGAGAGCGATCTGCCTATTGAGCGCAGCGATCTGACTCAGCGCCTGATTAAGTCCATGCGCCGCGCTGTCGAGATTGTTGTCAAGATTGTGTTGTGCAGCGGTAAGAGACGCTCGCGTCTGTCGCAAAGTTTCCCCGAGGGCCTGCGCCTTCCCAATTAGAGCTACCCTTTCCTGCAAACCAGAGGGATTATTCGCCAGATCCGACAGCGCACTGAAGAAGTTGCTAAGGGCCGCGTCGATCCCGCCCGAGATAGGAAATGACTCCTGGACGCCGGCGAGTGCGCTACTCTCCGCTTCCGTAAAACCAACACTGCCATGGAGACTCAAAAGCTCGGCCTCGAAAAACCGATCGACGACCCGTTGCACACCCGTGACTTGGACGCCTTGACCGAGAGTAAGGCCGCCCTCGAACGACGGAAAAGCCGTTGTCATATCTGCTCGCTGGCGAGAGAATCCCGGCGTTGCGGCATTAGCCAGATTGTGACCCGTCGTCTGAATGGCCAACTGCTGCGCTTTTAAAGCTTCAGCGCCGATGGAGAATGTGGCAAGAATACTCACAGTTCAGGCTTTCCCTTGGATCAATCCCGCTGCTGGCCGTTGCCCTGACGCGACCCCGGTATCGCCGTAAACGGCAACCGACGGGACCATCAGCGGACGCAACGCGTCTTGGATGTGAACGAGAAGGTTCTCCATCAGTCCAGACAATTTCTTTTCGTCGGCTTGAAGCCGGGTAAAAATACTGCGCACCCGTTCTCGCAGATCGCGCAAACGGTCCCCATTCACTTCATCCGGCGGCAATTGCACGAGCAGTTGCGCCAATGTCGTCGAAACCGCGCTGGGCGCCATTTGTTTTAGGACTTCCGAGCGTTTCTCCTCAAGCTGACCGAGGGAAGCGAGCCAGCTTTCCCGCGCTTCGATGTGCTCCAGAAGATGGGTCACGTCCCACTCGACGATGGCTTGCTTTTGCGCCGTCAGATTGCGCCAAAGCTCCTCGCCTACGGCAATCTCTTCTTCGAGAACGCCGGCCAGCTTATTCAGATGAACATTCACGACGGCTCCCTACTTCTTCTCTAGGATGCGCGCCACTTCGCTGCGCACAATACTCTTGGCGACATCTTCCGAAGCAACATTGTAACTGCCGTCGTCGATTTGTTCCTTGAGCGCTTTAACTTTCTCGGCGCGCAGCTCATCGCCCTTTTGCGCCAGTTCGGCAATGCGTTGCAACTTGCGCGCTTCCGGCGAAATCTGCACCTTTGCCGACTCGTTGCCGCGTTGCGTTTCCGAGCTTTTTCCCGTTCCGCTGGAAGCGACTTTTTTGTCGTTTTGCACCGCTTTGGAAAGTTCGGCGTCGCCAGCACCACTAGGTGTAATCTTCATTTTATGTACCTCTGCAGTTCTTATCGGCAAATTATTGACGGACTTTAAGCCCCTTTGAATTCCATACTATACAGCCTTGGGAGTCTTTCGCCTACGCTTTGGAACTCAGTTTGGACCCTTTTAATTCGCCGCCAAGAAAAATCGTTGGGCTCACCGCTTTGCCGTCCCGTCTGACCTCGAAATGGAGATGATCGCCAGTGGCGCGGCCGGTCTGGCCGACCAAGGCGACTTGCTGACCCGCTGCGACAGTATCGCCGGCGGCGACAGAATTAGCAGAGTTGTGTCCGTAACGGGTTACCCAACCGCCGCCGTGGTCGACTTCCACCATGTTGCCGTAACCGGCAGTCCAACCGCTGAAGACAACTCGTCCCGGGGCCGCGGCTGCGACCGGTGCGCCGCCGGGCGCGACGATATCGATGCCTTGATGAAACTTGTTGCCACCGGTGAGCGGGTCGGCGCGCATGCCGAACGGCGAAGAGATCACACCCGCTGCCGGCACTTGAGGCCGCGCTGGAACGGGATCTATTTCAGCCGGCGGCAATGAAGTTGGACTTGGCACTGCGCCATCGGGCTTCGCCGTTCCGAGCGCGCGCGCCAGCGACCGCTCCACGGCCTTGGAAAATCCGGTTGAATCCCGCTGCCCCGCCAAGCGCGCCACCTCGGCGTCCATCATCGAGGTGTACATATCGCGGGACGACGATTCGCCCTCGCCATCATCTAACTGCGCCGACGAGGCGCGCATCGCCTTCAATACTTCCAGGTAGAGAAACGAAGAAAACTCCTGGGCAATTTTTTGCCGCTGTTTGGCATCGCCGGCCGAAGGATGCGACGTGGCGTGCTCCGCCCGTTTGAATGCCGCCTCCGATAACGACGACTTCACCAAACTTTCGATTGAACTGTTTTCAATCGCCATAGATCACATCACCACGAGTTCAGCCTGCAACGCGCCGGCCTCGCGTAGCGCTTCGAACACCGCGATTAAATCGCGCGGCGTCACGCCCAACGAGTTGAGCGCATTGACCAATACACTGAGCGATACGCCCGAGCTCTCGGCCAATTCGATGAGCTGGCGGTTTTCCGGCTCTTTGACCGTCACCGAAGTATCGGGCACCACGGTGGTTTGACCCTGGCCGAAGGGATTGGGTTGCGACACATTGAGATCAGTCTTCACCGTGATATGCAGACCAGCGTGGGCCACCGCCACCGGCGCGATACGCACGTCGCGGCTAATGATGACCGTGCCGGTGCGCTCGTTGACGACGATGCGGGCGGGATTGTCGGGAGTGATCTCCGCCATCTCTAGTCGAGAAATAAAGCCAATCTCGTTGTTCTTGTAAGCTTCCGGCACAGCCACCGAAATCACTCCGGGCGAAGTCGCTTGCGCAGCCAATTGCAGTGGCAATTTGTTCAAGGCCTCGGCGACTCGTTTCGCGGTAGTAAAATCGGGCTTCGCCAGATGGATGTGGACCTGGCCGTCCTTCGAGACAACTGCGGAAGGGATCGTTCGTTCAAGCAACACGCCGGCAGTAATCCGCCCTGCGGTCTGGTGGTCTTTGGTGATCTTGGCGCCGGCTCCCAGCGCCGTGTAACCGCCGCCCAAGCTCACCGGCCCCTGCGCCACCGCATACACTTTGCCATCGACTCCTTTGAGCGGCGCCAAGAGCAGCACGCCGCCTGACAGACTGGCGGCATCGCCGATGGAGGAAACGGTCGCGTCGAGCCGCGTGCCGGTTTGCACGAAGGCCGGCACCTCCGCCGTGATTATCACCGCGGCGACATTTTTTACCTTCACGTCGGCGGGGCTGACGCGAATGTTGTAATCTTGCAGCAAATTAGAAAGCGTCTGAACGGTAAATTCGGTGTTCTGTTTATCGCCGGTGCCGCTCAGTCCTATAACCAAACCGTAGCCGAACAACTGATTGGCGCGATAACCTTCGACCTGCGCCAAATCCTTGAGCCGCGCCGCGTGAGCCGGAAAGCAAATTGCAAAGTGCAGTATGCAAAATGCAAAAATAAAATTTCTTACCGTTGCCTGTTGCCTCATGCCTATTGCCTTCTTCAAAACGGCCAGACCAAATCAAAGATCCACGTGCCCCAGCCCGATCTTTGCTTGTCGTCGACGACGCCGAGCCCGCCGATGGTGATATTGGCATCGGCCAGTTGCGCCGAGGTCACCACGTTGTCGCGGTCGATATCCTGCGGCCGCACCATGCCGGTCAAGGTAATGAATTGTTGCTCATGGTTGACCAAGATCTCGCGCGTGCCTTGGATCACCAAGTTGCCGTTAGGCAACACTTCACGCACCACCGCGGTGATGGTCGCGGTCAATTGACCGCTGCGCGTGGTGGAGCCGGCTCCTTTGTGCTCGGTATCCGCGCTCGAGCTTAACAGCTCATCGCCCAGCTTGAAGAGATCGAGAAATTTCTTTTTGCCGAAGAAAGTACTCAGTCCCGCGGTGGCCGATGATTTACGGGACAAATCGGTGTCCGCCGTGTTGCTCGCCTTGGCATTTTCGACGATGCGCACCGTGATGATATCGCCGACCCGCAGCGCCTTTTTATCGGCGTAGAAAAACACATGATCGTCGGCCGGCCACAACGAGCCCTTCGACATCGGCTGCATGCTCTTCGCGCCGACATCGGTCTGGCCCAAACGCGTCACTTCCCGGGTCATCTCCGATTCCGTCGGTTTCGGGAAAAACCGTTTCTCCACCATCGGCCCGCAGCCGTAAACCAACGAGCCGATAAAAATGAACAGGAACAATTTTTTAACCATCAATTCAACCTTACGTTGCGGCTATCGAGCACGACGCCGCGCAGGTGTTTGCCCGAGGAAGCATTTTTAATTTGGATCAGATCGCCGATCTTGCCGCCCTCTTCGGCCACGCCGTCGGTTTCCACTCGCAGGCCGCCGGTTTCGAACACCAAGGTGATGGGGCTGCCCCGTTTCACCAAGGTCGGCCGTTCGAGAGCGCTTTGCGTAATCAGGTCATTGGTGTCGATGACGCGCGTCGGCTGCTTGCCGACGACATCGTCGACTCGGGTAAAGGGCCGGCTGCCACGGGCACCGATTTCGCGGCGCTCCAAGCGCACGTCTTTGGCGCCGATCAATTCCTGGCGCGCCAGCGGCGCCGCGGCAACGACCACTTGCTCGAAGACGCGAATTTCGGCTTTCACCCAAAACTTGGCAGCCTCTTTACCGGCAATCTCAGCGGCAAGGTAAAAGTTATGCATGCCGCTGTTGGCAATCACGTTGGGCTGCAGCACGCGATAATTCACCGCCCCCGCGGGAAGCGCCATCGGTTGAAACGGCAACGTGCGCAATTCAACGCTGTCCGCTTTCCACGGTCCGTACTGAAGCGTATGACGCCGGAGGGCGGCCTCGACGCTTTCTTTAACCGGGAATTGCGTGTCATTGGCTTGGGCCGCCGCGACAAAGCCAAACAGCAGCGCCCATAAGCCGCGGCGCGCGACCTTGAGGAGCTTCCTCATCGAATCATTATTTCGCGAAGAACGACGCCTCATGCTCATTAACCTCGGACCAAATTATTGGCCGCCTGCATCATCTCATCGGCGGTGCGAATCGCTTTAGAATTGATTTCATAGGCGCGCTGGCTGGTGATCAATCCGATCATCTCTTCGACGACGTTGACATTGGAGCCTTCGACGAAGCCTTGAATCAACGTCCCTAAACCCTGACTCCCAGGCGCGCCGGTGATCGCTTCGCCGGATGCCTGGGTCGTCACAAAAGCGTTGCGGCCTTGGCCTTGCAGACCCGCGGGATTGATGAAGCGTGTGATCTCAATAACGCCCACCTGCTGCGGTTGAGCTTGCCCGGCCACGGCGACTGAAACGGTGCCATCGACGCCGATCACGACGTTGGTCGCGTTTTGCGGAATGGTGATCTGCGGCTGCAAGAGAAAACCGTCGCTGGTCACCACTTGGCCCGTGCTATTTTTCTTGAACGTGCCGGCACGGCTGTAGCCGGTTTCGCCACCCGGAAGTGTGATTTGGAAAAACCCTTCGCCTTCGATCGCCATGTCCAGCGGGTTGCCGGTCTGCTGCAAATCTCCCTTGGTAAACAATCGCTGGGTCGCCACCGCCCGAGAACCGTGTCCGACCTGAAAGCCGGAGGGGATTTCCTGTCCCTGCGCCGAAGAGGCGCCCGGCGCCTGCAAGGTTTCATAGACTAGATCTTGAAAATCGACGCGGCTGCGCTTGAAGCCCGAGGTCTGCACGTTGGCGAGGTTGTTGGCGACGACATCGAGCGTCAATTGTTGGGCTTGCATCCCCGAAGCAGCGGTCCATAGTGCGCGCATTTTATCTCCTTGTTTTGCTCGGAATCTTGGATTCCAGATTACAAATTCCAGATTCCGGCTTTGGAATTTAGAATTTTGAATTTGTAATTATTCCCTACCTGGCGCTATCGCCGATCATTTTCTCAGTCACCGAATCCATCAGTTTGATGGCGCGCTGGTACGACTCGAACTGGCGCTGGACCGAAACCATCACCATCATGCATTCGATCGGACTGACATTGGACTGTTCGAGAAAGCCTTGATACATTCGCGCATCCTCAGCGGCGGTGACGTTTTCAGCGTCGCTGCTAAATCTGTTGACGCCCACTTTCGACACCTTGGCGTTATCGATAAAGCGGGCGATGCGAAGCTTGCCAATTTCGTTATTGTCCGAGCGCACCTTCCCATCGATGCCAACCTCGATATTTTGTCCTCTCAACCGAAGCGGTCCGGCCTCCCCCAAGATGGCGTTCCCTTCAGGGGTGATGAGCGTGCCATCGCTTTTCATGGTGAAACTACCGTTGCGCGTATAGCGCTCCCCGTTCGCGGTCTGAATGACAAAATAGCCGTCACCTTCAATGGCCAGATGAAAGGGATTGCCGGTCCCTTGCAATATGCCCGGACCGAAGTTGGTGCGCTGTGCGCCAATGGCAACCCATCCGCCGGGGCGGTCGTCGGCCGGCAAGCGATTCGCCAACACTTCGCTGAAAGCCAGCCGTTGGCCTTTGTAACCGCCCGTGTTGGCATTGGACAAATCCTGCGCGGTGACATCCAGTCGGTGCACTTGCACCATCATTCCGGAGAGGGCTTTGTAAATCGCTGCATCCATTTTGATATCTACTTTAAAGCAATCCCTGTACCCATGAGCGCGCTCACGCGCGCCGCCCCTGACGTGGCAAGGGCGCTGCGATCGTTTGGTTTTTCCTCTGGCTTATCGCCGCGGCAAACTGCGATTGGCTGGCGGCGCGATCGTTGGCCGCCTTCCTGATGATATCGGCCAAGAGAATCGGCTGGGAATTTTTTTCCGGCCCATCGGCAATTTTTGTCCGCTTGGGAATTTCCCGACCGGCACTCTCATCGCTGCGTTTTTTATTCACCAGGGGCCTCCTATCTTTGTTCGCCATGCGATGGAGCTCTTGCACGATCTCCACCTGGGGCAAAGGCAAATTGAGCATCGAAGAGACGCGGCGCGGTTCCTGCCCTTCGCCGAGCAACAAAGCCGCGGCGGTATACTGATCGCGCTTTTCGCCGCCCGGTTGGAGCATCAAATTGCGCATGCGCTGCTCGGCGCTTTCGGCGCGCGCCAATAGGGACTCAAGATTTTTCTGCACCAACTCCAAGGAGCGAAAAAAACTATCGTTGGTGAGTTGGGCGCTGCGCAGCGCTTCCTCGAGGTGCGTGAGACTCTCGCCGCGCTTTTCCAACGGTTGCTTCTGGCGCTGCTTGACCACTAAGTAGACCGCCAAGAACACACCTAAACTGAGGACTAAAACGATGCCGGTATTCATGTCTCTCTCCTATTTTTTTCATCCATTGCCAGGGATTTTCTCTTTAGGCTCTGATATCGAGCTTCTTCCCTTTCACTCGAGTTTTTTCCGCATCGGCGATCTCAGCGGTTTCTTTGCCCGGCTCGCCGGTGAGATTTGCCGGCGCCGGGCGCTTGCCTTGCCGCTCCTCGCCGCGATTTTTTCCGTCCTTGTCCCGTCTGAGCCGATCCGTTTGACCGAGCGAAACGGAAGGCGGAACGATCCGGCTGACTGAATCAGCCATGGGTCACCTCGCGAAGCAGGCTAAAGCGACAATTTTTTCCGTGCGCCGTTCGCCAAGCCCGCGGTTCGGCGCCAAATATCGGCCAGGTCGGTGAATTGCGGCAACTTTTTCCGTGCGCCATTGACCAAGCCCGCGGTGCGCATCATCTCATGCGCGATGCCGTTGACACGCGGAGACTTGTTGTCGCTGACAAGGGCATCGTTGTTGTCGTTTTCCATCGCGCTATTCTGTGGCGCGGGCTGCGATGCGGGCTTCGGCGCGGCCTTTGGCGCACGCTCGACAGCACTCATTTTCCGCCCCTCGCTACGCTCGGCGCGAATCGGCGCAACGCTTTTCTTGGCGGCCGCTTTTGGACGCGGCGATTGCCGCTCTTTGGGCGCGTGGTCTTGCGAATCTTGGAGCAATTTAACTTGGCTCACCGGCAGATCGAGCAAAGCTGCCACCTGGCTCGGTTTTTTTCCCAGGGAAACCAGTTGCGCCGCCAGCTCGTAGGGAGTCGCCGTCTCAACACCCGGTTGCGCCACCTGTTCCCAAAACTTTCCGGTGGCTCGGTCGGCGCGGGATCGCATGGACAGGAGGTTCTGCAGCATTAAATCTAAAGAGTTAAAGTAATCCAAGTTTGCCGAGTCCAGGTCGTGCAGCTGCTTATCGAACCGACTCAGGTTGTCGATGGGTCCGGCCATCCCGCCCCAGCGTTTTTTCGCGAGAATCACTACCCACGGCGCCAGAGCTAGGCTCATCGCGACGATCCATATCCAATTCGCGTCC
>Ga0315281_10006913_pt1 | contig 16050 bp, 8 predicted proteins | sample YL17G07_0_MG_FD_204540 | JGI IMG/M metagenome (GOLD analysis project Ga0315281, IMG submission 204540) | Sediment microbial communities from Yellowstone Lake, YNP, Wyoming, USA - YL17G07_0 | ecosystem: Environmental > Aquatic > Freshwater > Lake > Sediment | place: USA: Wyoming | collected... | reverse complement strand
CCATCATCGTCACGCGCCAATTCACGCTGCTGCTCGGGCGCGCGGCACGCGGCAATGTGGAGCCCGAGGCAGTGACCGCGCTGCTGGGGTTCGGCCTGCTGTCGTATCTGCCGGTGGTGCTGTGCCTAGCGCTGTTCATCTCGGTGTTGCTCGCGCTCACGCGCAGCAACCGCGACAGCGAAATGCAGGTGTGGTTCGCCTCGGGGCAGTCCTTGTCGGCATGGATCGGGCCGGTGCTGCGCTTCGGCATACCCATTGCGATCATGACAGCGGCATTGAGCCTGTTCCTTACGCCCTGGTCGCTGCGGCAGAGCGCCGAATACCAGCGCCTGCTGCAAAGCAAGGATGAAGTGTCGCGCATGACCCCCGGCACTTTTTTCGAATCGCGCAGCTCGCAGCGCGTCGCCTTCGTCGACACCACCTCCGACAGCAAGGAAGTCATCAACAACGTGTTCGTCGAAGCGCGCCACGGCGACCGCACCAGTGTAGTCGTCGCGGAAACGGGCACACAGCAGATGGCAGCCAATGGCGACCGTTTCCTGGTGCTGCAAAAAGGCAGGCAATACGATGGTGTTCCGGGAACGCCTGAATACCGCATCGTCGATTTCGACCGGACACTGATGCGCATCGAAGCCAAGGAAGCCAAGGCCGAGGCGCCCTCGTCCAAGGCGCTTGCCACGCTCGACCTGCTCATACAGCCCACACCCGGCAACATCGCCGAACTGCACTGGCGCATCGCGCTGCCCATCAGCGGCATACTGCTCGCGCTGTTCGCGGTCCCGTTATCATTCGTCAACCCGCGCTCGGGCCGCTCATGGAACCTGGTACTCGCCATCCTGGTATTCACGCTCTACTACAACCTTCTCAACATTTTCCAGGTGCGCACCGCGCAGGGCAGCATTCCGCTTTGGCTGGGGTTATGGCCGGTGCACATCGGCATGCTGCTCATCCTGCTGATCCTGTTCTTCAGGCATTTGTTTTCGTTCAGGTGGCTGGCGTTTGGGCGGGGGTGAGGAGCTACGCTGTGATTCCCTGGAACCGAATTGGGAAAATGGTTGAATAATAGGGAACGCGAGATAACGGGAAAGAGGGAGGCAGGCGATGCTTTGCGAGCGGTCTGGCTTTGAGGGAGGCATGAGAAATAATTACAGCCCGCTTACGGAAAACGCGGCCCTGTTTTTTTTGCGTAAACTCGGCTCTCTGATGAGCGCGTTTACCATCGCTGCACTAATTGCAGGATTGAGTGGCTGTGGCCGCGGCGGGGATGTACCGCAACTGCCTGCCAATGCCTTGCTACGCTTCGTAAACGCAGCGCCCGATCTGGGGAATGTCGAATTTACGATCGGGACGACCAAGATGACGCTGGCGCCGCGCGCGGTCGGCGCCGCGATTGCGGTGGATAGCGGTATGGCGACCATTACTGCGCGTGAGACGGCGGAAGGCGAATTGCTGCAATACTCCGCGAATCTTCTGACTGGCGAGGAATTGGTTGTTGGCGTCGCGATCAATGCCAGCGCTAAGGCCGAGCTCGTGAAGGTGGCTTCGGTGCCGTTGGCCGGCTCCGGTGCGGGGATTGTTTATGCCAACCTCACATCCTTTCATCCGTCGATTGATGTTTATGTCTTGACGACCGGGGCAACGCTCTCTACAAGCAGCCCCTCCATGACCGGAGTGCCGTTCAAGTTCTTCGTACTTTCCGCAGTCACACCGGGAACTTATGAAATCGTAGTGACACCCGCAGGGAAGCAAACCGAGTTATTCCGATCCTTGCCGATCACTGTGGCGAGCGGCGCCACGACGATTCTGATCGGCATGCAAAACTCGGTGCAGGTGCTGACGCCGTTGCCCGTGCTGGTTGCCGGCTCTCAAGTCACCCCGCTCGTCGATTCCAGGCCGAGCGTGCAGATCCTTCGTCCATTGGCGTCTAATTACTTGGTGTTTGAGAGGTTCACGATTGCGTCGATCGAGACCAAGCTGACTGTTGACGATGACGTAGTTGCGATACCGCGTTTTACGTCTGCGCAAGGAGCGATTTATCACGTCTCGCCAGGCGCTCGATCATTCGGCCCCGGTTCGTACTTCGGCCGTTTTCCCCTGACCATCGCGGCTGAATTGAGCTATGTGCAGCGCTATGGAATAAATGGTTATTCGGTGGTACATGAAACTCCGTCCACAGGATATCTCGCTCCCGAAGTTACCGGCGACTACCCGGTACCGGCAGGCAAGGCGCGCATAAGGATGCATGTCGATAATTGCTGCCGCAACACCGATGTTCGGGTAGGCGGGGTTCTGCTTCAGGCCAATGTGCGACAGGGCGAGTGGCTGTTCGATCTCGAACCTGGCTCCTTCTTGGTCCAAATTTCCATGCCGGGCACGATGCAGGGAGAGGGGAGCGCACAATTCACTACTTCTGTGGGGCAGTACTATCAAGTCCACATCTTCGACATCGGTCAAATCTCCGCTCAGTTTCATTACTTGGGCGGAGGGCCGGTATTGCGCTCAATCTTCGTGGATAGCGATGATTGAGATTGGCAATTCAGCAATGCCCCGATGTTTTCTAAGGCGGATTCAACTTCCCCTGTAATTCTGTTTCGCGCCGATCCCGCTACTGATTCATATCCAGCGAATTGCTGAGGTCGCCCACTTCCTTGCGCGCGCCAGAAAGGGATTCCAGGCCGAAGCGGCGGGTGACGAGTTTGAGGATGGAGGTCGTGTCGTAGGGCGCGCTGTCCACGTAGCCCTTCTTTGCGTACGGTGAAATGAGCAGTGCGGGAACGCGCGAACCCGGGCCCCACGCGTCTGCCCTGGGTGGCGGCACGTGATCCCAGATGCCGCCATTCTCGTCGTAGGTGACGACGACGAGCATGTTCTTCCACTGCGGGCTTGCCTGGAGCTTGGCCACGACATCGGCGACGTGCGCATCGCCCGTCATTACGTCGGAGTAGCCCGGATGCTGGTTGAGGTTACCCTGCGGTTTGTAGAACGTCACAGGTGGCAGGCTGCCGCTCTGGATGTCGTTCAGCAGGTCGGTGTAGTCCTTGAGATGCGCCGCCCGCTCGGTGGCGCCGGCCGCCGTGACCGGGTTGAAGCGGCTGAAGTAGTTGAACGGCTGGTGGTGCGGCTGGAAATTGGGTACACCACCGTTGTAGATGGCCGCGCGCTCCGAGAGCGCCTGGCTCCAGGCTCCCGCATACCACTTCCAGTCCACGTTCTTTGCGCTTAGCGCATCGCCAATGGTCCTGAGCGTTTGCGCGGGCAGGGGGATGGCGTTGGCGGAGCCGCCGCCGTTCGGATCGGCGAGGCGTGGATCGCCGCCTGGGGCAGGCGCCATACCGCTGGGTTGATAGGGCGGCTGGGCCGTGTTGATGGCGTAGTAGTTGCCGTCGGCATGCAGCGGCGTGACGCTGCGATCCGCCGGGAAAACGGGCGGCCCGGCGAGGGCGCCGGCCGGAGAATTGGCGTCAAGTGTCAACCGCGTGCCGCTGCCATCCACGCCGGAGATGCGCGCGGCCGGCGGATTCGGCCAGACCGGTGTGCAGGCGCAGACCAGCCAGATGTGGTTGAGGAACGAGCCGCCGAACGCGCCATGGAAGTAGTTGTCGGCGAGGGTGTATTGCTGCGCGAGTTTCCACATCTTCATGGCCGTGCCATCGTAGTGGCCCATCACCAGGCCGCCGGCATCGGACCATGCGACGAACTGATTGTTCTTGCCGTCGTTGATCTGCATCTGGTTCTGGTAAAAACGATGCACAAGGTCGGGCATGATGACCGACAGACTTGCTCCACCCAGACCTTGAGCGGGAGCGTCGATGCGAAATGGCTGGTTGGGGAGATTGGCGACGAACGACCATGACGCCGCCTGCGCCGCGCTGGCGCTCCACGCTTGCGGCAAGGCGGGCAGGGGTGTGACGCCATCGCGGTCCAGTTGCCGATAGCTCGATGGATTGGCCAGCGCGCTGGCGATTCCGTTGGCGCCGGGAAAGAGGCCGTAGAGATTGTCGAAGCTGTGATTCTCCAGATAGATGACAACGATATTCCTGATTTTGTCGAGGGTGCCGCTCGCGCTCGCGAGTATCCGGCGCGTGTCGTCGGAAGGTTTTGCTGCAGCGAGGGCGAGCTGGATGCGTTTCAGGCCGTCGCTCGATGCCGACTTGAGAATAGCCTTGGCGGCGGGGTCCGTTTCCTTGTTGAAATCCGCCAGAAGCTTGCCGCTGCTCACTCCCAAGGCATCGGCGACTTTCTGCAGCGCGTTGGCATAGGTCAGCGCGTTGGTTTCCATCTCCGCAACGACGGCAGTGGAGTGCAGGCTGATCACGCCGGGCGCATCCCTGGGCGCGCGCAGGACCATACGGCCCGGGACGGGTGTTGTGGCGCCCGTATCCGGGTCGTACTGGATTGCATCGGCGCCGATTTCCGCGACGACCGCGCTCCCGGAAAGCGCAAAGTCGTATTGCCCATTGTTGCCGGTGACGACCGAGGATTCGCCGCTTTCACAGACGCCGTTGTTGTTCACGTCGAGACACACTTTGGCGTTGCGAAAGTAGCTGCCGATGACCACCCCGCTGGTGCCGCCAGGCGGGGGAGCGCTACCTGCGCCACCCCCTCCGCCGCCCCCACCGCCGCAACCGGCAACGAGCAGCGCCAGAGCGATCATCGCCCTATTTGCACATCGCATAGAAGCTCTCGGGGCTGGCGTAGGCCATATCCAGCCACGCCATGCGCTGGTTCAGGAAGCTTTTCAGGAACGCCACTTCCTCGCCGTAATTGGAAAACGTGTAGTAGTTAAAAAGCGGCACGCCGAAGATCGGCCATCTTGCGAAGTTGCGCTGTTGCGGGAGATCGAGCCTGCGCGAGTAGGTATCGATGCTGGAATTGATGAACTTTTCCAGGGCAGGCCGTTTCTGCTTCCAGCGCGCGATGGTCAGCTTTACGAAATCGGGGTTGTCGAAAAGTTTGGTATACCAGTTGGGCCAGCCATACGGCGACTTGCTGACCCAGCAGCCCTCGGCCTGCCAGTTGTCGTTGGAATTGATATTGCCTGCGGAAATGTCGAAATCCCAGAGCGGCCCCATGTTCAGCAGACGGTCAAGCGGATTGGGCGCGGCATCGGTATCTTTCCACAAGAAGTCGCTGCTCCAGAAGACAGCGTCATTATTCTTGAACAGCTCGCTCAACAGGTACCAGTCGGCGAAACTCGCCGGATTGATTTTGTCCAGGCGGCTCGCGCCATACACATCCTGTTCGACCGTGTCGAGAAGGTTCTTGGCGAACGCAAGCTGCTTCGGAGTGATGGCCGATTCGTCTGGTGTATCGATGCAGATGAGCACGCCCTGGGGGGTGTGGTGCTGAAGGTTGATGATTCCGTCGTTGTAGCAATCGAGCCGCGCATCGACCTCGACGATGTAGCCGCCGTCGACATCGTTTACCGCGGCGTCCGTGCTCATTTTTTTGATGTTCAGCCGCTCCGGTGCGATGCGGATGTCCTCGGCGAGCAGATAGACGCCGATATAGTCGTCGTTGAGGTACACCTCGACGTGCTGCCCCGATGGGGTCCACTTCAATCCGTCGGAAAACACGCTGCTGTTGCCAAGGGAAAACACCAGCTTGTTGCGCATCAACGACCGGTCGAAATAATCGGCAAGCAACACCCAGTTGCGGCTTTTCTTCATGCCTGCGACATCCGAGATTTTTGCGTAGCTCGCATCGTTACTGAACTGGACCTTGTAGGGATTTTTCGGCTGGCCCCAGGTCGAGTGCCCCCGGCCGCGGATCTTCCCGTTCAGATTCGCAGCCTGGCCGGTAACGGCCGGGTTTGTCAATATGAATGTCGCATCGACGTAAACCTCCCTCGAAACGATGGGAGCGCCTGTTTTCGTGGTGATCCGAAATACGGGTACGGTAGTTAACGTGGGAGGCAGGGCCGCCAAGATTTCTTCGAGGCCGGAAGAGGAGGACAGGTGAATGGTGGCATCAGCAGCCTTCAACGCGACCACCACGGACTTCGCCACTGCCTTGGTCAACGATCCCGTGGCTGCGGTTGAATCCAGGTTAAGCGCAAACTTCGGGGGTAGTCCGAGTTCATTGCGCACCAAGTCTTCAGCGAGGGGAAAATTGCTCTCCGCGGAAAGTAGCACGAGCGTCGTAAAAGGTGTGATGCCGGTGCTGTAACCGCTCGAGGGAGAGCCCATGCGGTAGGACACATCGACCGTAGCCCCGGATTGGTCGCTGTCGCGCGATAGCCCGGCGATAATTTCCGCGATCAGAGGCGCCGTAGACCCTTTCGGGATCGAGAGCTGGTACGCGCCAGTCGAATCGCTGCGGGTTTGCGAATCGCCTGCTTCGCACCGGCCGCTGTAATTCAGGTCGATACAGACGAGAGCGCCTTCGATGCTGCCGTCGAACACCTTGCCGGCGATGATTTCCTGCTCCATCGTTGCGCCGATACCGGCACTGCTGCCGCCACCGCATGACGCAAGCAACCATGGGAGTACCAGCACAGGGAAATACCTGCGAAGACGCAACGTAACAAAACCAATTGCCCATCGCATGGAATTTCCCCTGGATGGCGTGTCTGAGGTAAACAAGTTACTACCTGTGACATTGCGTGTTTTGATCCATATCAAGTAGCATGTAATCGATAGGAATCGCCTATGTTCCGCTGCGCCGGTTTGGGATGCTGGAAAGTGTATGTAGCAGATTAGTGCTATCGAAGTGAGGTTTGCTACTATAGTCGGCGTTGCTCACAGGGGTATTCAAGACAGCAAATACTCCAGACATCAGTCAATCAACCATTGGCGCCATGCACTTGATATTGCTCATGCTAAGACCCGCTTTGATTTTTCTGTTTGTTGTCATTTGCATGTCCGGATGCAACCGTGAAGCGGCCCCCCCAAAGCACCAGGATACTGCCGCCGGACTGACTTCGCCAGCGAGCAAATCCAGCCACGAGAAGCTGGTGGCGACGCATTATTTCGGCAGGCAATGGGCTAAGAACTTCATCAATGCCTTCCGGCGCGATGAAGTTCCCGGGGATTTCCGGCGCATCCGCGAGGACGGATTCAACGCCGTGGTGCTGGTGATTTCATGGGGCGACTTCCAGCCAGTCTTTCAGCCCTGCTGCCGCTACGACGCGCGCGCCTTCGAGCGCCTGCGTTTTCTGCTGCGCGAAGCAAAGAATGCCGGTCTCAAGGTGATACTGCGGGTCGGTTATTCATTGTCTTTTCATCCCGACGCGGGCAGTAGCCAATGGCGCATCCAACGGCTGATGAATGATCCTTCCGTGCGTGCCGCCTATTTCGCCTTTGGGGACAGTATCGCTGCCGAAATCGCAGATCATGAGCAGGTGGTGATGAGCTTCGGTTCCTGGGAGGACCTGTTTCTGTACCACATTGAAGTCAGTGCCACCACCGATTATGCGGAGTTCCTGTCGACCTTGCCACCAATCGATCCGCTGCTCGCGGTGCAAAAATCTCTGGAACAGAACGGACAGCGGTTTCCTGTCAATGAGGGTGCCAGCAAAGAATTATTTCAGCGTTACTGGGACTGGTTGTTGATCGAAAAGTTTTTCAAGCCCATGCAGGCCAGGCTACCCAACTACAGTTTCGAAGTGCGCGTCGACAAGGAACCCTTGCCGGTGGCGGGTGGAGCAACCAGATGGCTCGGGCACGAACGCACCTTTGTGCTTCCGAATGCCCCCGCCCTGACCATCTACTGGGCGCCGTTCTGGGGTGCGCGCAATGAGGGCGAGCGGCTGCGCGCGAGCGAGAGCACGGCGCTATTGACGCACCTGCTGGAAAGCCTAAACAAATTCAGCGATGTGCCGCTATTCCTGGATCAATTCAATTTTCTCGACAACACACCCGGCTTCGAACGCAACGCGACCATCCGTACTGAGGAGTTGCCCGCTTTTCTGGAGCAGGCCGCCTGCGTGCTGCGCAACAAGCATGTGCGCGGCTATGCCCTGTGGACCGGACGCGACTATCGCGAGAGTCCCTTGTTCAATCCGGCATTCGTCTATGGCATGGACGGCTGGATATTGATCCCCGCGAAAGGCTCACACTCGGCGCTCGAGACACTACCGGCTGGCGACTTTCAACTCCGCCTCGCCGCAGGTGACACCCTCAGCCAGGCGATAACCGACATCCGTGGGCGTCTTCTGCATGCCGACCAGCGCCGCGATCAGGTCTGCGTGGAAGCTGTCGCTGCGCAGACCAGTCAACTCGATGTCCAACTCGGCGACAAGGCGCCAATAACAAGGCTTGCGTTCGATGCAAATCCGAATCCGAATACTGTTTGCGCTGACCTGACTCCAGTGATGGACGCCGGCAAACAAGTGCTTCGCCTGCACTTGCAGAAGGGCAGCCTGGCGCTGCGCGATGTACAGGTCTTTGACCACGTTCAATCTGGCGGTGTCTATGACGAACAGGGCAAGGCTCTCGCCCTGCGCGGTTCGGTCCGGGCTATGAACCGGGTTTTCCTGGCCAAACCGGCGCCGGCACGCTGCAAACTATGAACTTACTGCATTTCGCAACATATCTACAATCAGTCCGGAGTCGGGAATGAAATTGATAAGCGACTCTTACATGCCTACAAAGCTCGATCCCGCGCCGGGAGCGCTTTTTTTCCGTTGCAATATCTGCGGCGTGCACAATGGCCTTTTGGCGTCCACGATCCATCGCGAGGACGGGGCATGCTGCGGTTGCGGTGGCAATGTGAGATTTCGCTCCATCGCGGCCGTGCTGACGCAACGCCTTTTAGGCAAAATTGTCATTCTTGATGAACTTGAATCAAATGACAGTATTCACGGTGTAGGAATGAGCGATGCTGAGTGTTATTCATCACGACTGCAATCGAAATTCAAGTACACCAACACTTTTTTTCACTGCGAACCTCTCCTGGATATCACCCAGCCTGATGAGCGCTGGATAGGACGCAATGACTTCGTAATCTCTTCCGATGTGTTCGAACATGTTGCGCCACCGGTGCAACGGGCATTTGACAATTTGCATGCGCTCCTTAGACCAGGCGGGACAACGGTTTTTTCCGTACCGTTTTCGTTGGAGAATGAAACTCAGGAGCATTTCCCGAATCTCCACAAATTTACTGTTCGCGAGGAGTCAAGCGATGTTTGGGTTCTCGATAACGTGACAACTGAAGGAAAGTCCGAGCAATTTCGCAACCTGGTTTTTCATGGAGGTCCCGGTACTACTATAGAAATGCGGTTATTTTCCCTGCCGGCGTTGAAACGCCATTTCGAAGCGGCTGGTTTTGTGGATTTTCGCGTTCACAACGAAGCCTCTTTTGAGAACGGCATTTTCTGGCTTGAGCCATGGAGTATTACCATTTCAGCAGTGCGTTCCCTGACCTAAACAGTACCCTTCTGTGAGAAGCCGGGGTCAGACAGAGAAGGTGATTTGCCCAACAGTGGTGATTGAATTTGCCTCGCGACTCCCAGTGGTTTATTATTGCGCCCTTCCTCGTTGAGTCCGCCAGTCTTCTTTACAGGCGCGGTACTTGCGGGAAACCGCGGAGAGATGGATGAGCGGTTTAAGTCGCACGCCTGGAAAGCGTGTAAGGGTTAATAGCCCTTCGGGGGTTCGAATCCCCCTCTCTCCGCCACTGAGTGAAATCAGCCAAATTATTTACCATATTCGATATAGGTTTGAGCGATCCGACTGCTCGGATCGCGCGGGGGATTCGAAAGGCGGCGGCGATGCCGCAGGCCGCCGCGCCGGAGCCGCGGGACGTGACCGAATCCCTCTCTCCGCCAAAGATTCCTTATGCTCACGACAGCGCTACTCTATGACAGATGAACATGTCCTGCCTTATAGGGGCGAGCGCTTCACGCAGGAATGCGGGGGCGGTATCCGGTATGAGCGCTGGCAGCGAAATGTCCTTGCGCCTCCCATTGTGCGCGGTAAAAAGGTTCTGGAAGCGGCATGTGGGGAAAGGTATGGGAGCGCCATTCCGGCACTGTCAATGTCTTCTGTTGTAGGTGTTGACGGCGGTACGGAGGCAATATCTCCTGCGCGAGAACGCTATTGGGCCATGTCGGCCAAAGTACAAGTTGAGATCAGGAATTGCGAAGTTGCGCGTTTGCGCGGGAACCTAGTTTCCAGTGACGCCACATTGAAACTAGCGCAGGCGAGGCTGGCCTGCCGCGAGAGCTTCATGAGCTGGATGCGGTTGCCGTTCAATTTCCTTAGGCGCTGGCTGGGTTGGTAACAACATCCATGATCGACATCATCGTGCCCGTTTACGGAAATGCCGGACTTACGCGGCGTTGCATGGAAAGTGTTCTGGCAACTACCTCAGTTAGTGATCGTGAGCTGGTGGTCATCAATGATGCAAGCCCTGAGCCGGAACTGATCGGTTACCTGTACGGGTTGCGCGACGCGGGGCGCATCACGCTGCTCGAAAATGAACGCAATCTTGGTTTTGTGGCTTCCGCCAATCTTGGAATGAGACTGCACGCCGATCGCGACGTGCTATTGCTCAACAGCGATACCGAAGTGGCCGGAGATTGGCTGCAACGCATGAGAGCGTGTGCTTTATCGAATACGAGTACGGGGACTGTCACGCCCTTCTCCAATTCCGCCACGTTGGCGAGCTACCCTTGCATTTCAAAGGAAAACCCGCTCGTTTTGCCGGTTTCCGAAATGCAGGAATTGGTTGCGCGGGCAAATTCTGGCAAACGCATTGAAATACCAACCGGCGTGGGATTCTGCCTTTATCTCACACGCCGTTGCCTCGCAGCGACTGGAGATTTCAACGAGGCCGAATTCAACCGCGGCTATGGCGAGGAAAACGACTTCTGCATCCGTGCTTCCGGCATGGGCTTTATGCACTACTTGTGCGGCGATGTATTCGTGAGCCATTCGGGCGGCGCTTCGTTTGGCGATGAGCGAAATACCCTCGTGGCGCGCGCGCAGGAGACGCTTGAACGTCTGCATCCCGGGTATGCGAAAAAGATCGCGGATTTTCTTCGCGATGACCCGCTCAGACCGATGCGTCGCCGCATCGATCTTATGCGCCTGGCTTTGTCTCCACGCCACAAGGTGCTATTGGTGACGCATGCATGGGGCGGCGGAATTCTGAGACATGTAAACGATCTCGTTCGCCTGCTCACAGATGATATCGAACCGTTACTGCTCAGGCCGGCAACCGGCAACGTCGTGCAACTTATCTGGGCGCGTGCCAATGAGGAATTTTCGGCATGTTTCCGTTTCCCGGAGGAGCGGAGCAAGCTGATTGCGGTCTTGAAATTGACCGGAGTCGGCCGCGTGCACTTCCATCATTTGAATGGCCTGCCAGAAGGTATCAGGGACATTGCAAATCTGCTGGAAGCCCCATACGACTTCACGATCCATGATTACTACACCATAAACCGGAACTATCAACTGGTCGACGTGCATGGGCACTATGCGGAGTCCATATTGCCGCGTGATATGGCGTGGCTGGACCGCAACGATACGTGGTTGCGAGAGGCGGCGAGAGTTATCGCTCCTGCCGAGGATGTGGCGAGGCGGATGGATGGCTATTTTCCCGGATTGAAGATCGAGATCATGCGTCACCCTGAGGGCGACCCGCGTCCGACATCGGGGCGGCGTTACTTGAAGGTTCTGGTCTTGGGCGGTCTTTCCGAAGCCAAGGGCTTGCGCATGCTCGAGGCTTGCGCTGCTAGCGCCCAAAAGCTCGACCTGCCCATAACTTTTGTGTTGCTGGGTTACGCTGAAAAACCGGTAAGACAATGGCCGGAAATTCCGTTATTCATTCGCGGTGGATACCAGGAAGAGCACCTCGAGCAAGCTATCGCGCACGAGAATCCGAACCTTATTTATTTTCCGGCGCAATGGCCTGAAACCTATTCCTATACTCTGAGTATCGCTCTGCGCACAGGCGTGCCGATCGTCGCGCCGCGCCTGGGCGCATTTACCGAGCGATTGCGCGATTACCCTGATGCGACCTTGTTGGAGTGGGATATTTCTCCAGACGAGTGCGTTGTCCAACTGATGCACGTTGGGGTAGGCGATCGTGTACAAGAGCAAATTACTTTCCCACAGAATCCAGGGACTACGCTGCAAACTTATCGGAACTGGTATCTGGCGGCTTTCCCCACCGCAACCGCTGCGCGTATTCCAGCAGCCGAGGATTTGAATACAATCAGCACCTCCAGCGCATGGTATTTGTCTGAAGTTGCTGTAGCAGTGTCGGACGAGTCCTCACTTGAAGAACTATTCCACGCAGGTGTGGAGCAAGGTTATCCCGAAGCGCGCCAGCAATTATGGCGGCGCCTGGCAGAGGAGCCATCCCGGATTGAGGCACTGCAGCAAAACATTCTATTTTTGCAGCAGCACATTCGGTCCTTGCAAGAGCATAACGAGGAGTTAATCAGGAATTACAGAACGCTGACTGTGGAGCATGAAGACCAGGCCCGGTTGGCCAGGTCTCATATCCAGCACCTGGAAAACGATCTGGCCATGTCGCGCGCAAGAGCGCGCGAATTTGAAGAAAGCACTTCTTGGCAAATCACTTTGCCTCTTCGCTGGACTATGCAGCAAGTCAAGAATACTTACAGGCGGCTGAAGCGTGCCAATTACATGTTCAGGCACGGCATGCAACAACTTCCATTCGTGTTGCATATTCTGAGAACCGAAGGTGTCATCGCCATGTTTCGGCGCATCCAGACTAGATTCTCTCGTGCTCAAACGGTGGTGGCACCGCCGAATTTTGTGCAATACAAGCTTGAGGAAAGCATTGCGCCGCTTGAATTGTGTACATCGCAACAGCCAATTGTTTCAATCGTCATCCCGGTTTATGGGCAGCATCTGCACACTTTTTCTTGCCTGAAAAGCATATCGGAGATGTCGGGCGATTTGGCGATCGAGGTAATTGTCCTGGATGATTGCTCTCCCGAGCAGGCAGCAGGCGCGCTGGCCGGCGTGACAGGGATACGCATCGTGCGCAATGAAACCAATCTTGGTTTTCTTAAAAGTTGCAACAGAGGGTCACGCGAAGCCAGTGGGGAATATATTGTTTTCCTCAATAACGACACTTTGGTTACGGAGGGCTGGCTTGAGGCTTTGCTGAGTGTCTTCAGGTTGCATCCCGACGCAGGTCTGGCCGGGGCAAAGTTGATCTACCCCGACGGCCGACTCCAGGAGGCTGGGGGTATTGTCTGGCGAGATGGCTCTGCCTGGAATTACGGGCGCGGTGACGACCCCGGCAAGCCGGAATACTGCTATCTGCGTGAAGTTGACTATTGTTCCGGGGCTTGCATCATGGTGTCGCGCGAGCTGTTTCTTGCGGCTGGGGGATTCGATGAGCACTTTGCCCCAGCATATTACGAAGATACCGATTTGTGCTTTGCTCTGAGGAAGGCAGGAAAGCGAATTTTCTATCAGCCTAAGGCAGTCATTATACATTTTGAAGGCGTCTCACATGGTACCGACGAGTCGGAAGGCTTGAAATCTCATCAGGTGGAGAACAGGCAAAAATTCTATGAGAAGTGGCAAGCCGCACTGGCTAACCATCGCAGTAATGGATTCGCACCTGATCTGGAGCGCGATCGCGGGGTGGAAAAACGATTGTTGTATATCGATGCCACCATTGCCATGCCGGACCAGGACTCCGGTTCGGTTAGGGTAAGTCGCCTGCTGAGTGCGGCGCGCGTACGCGGCTGCAAGGTCACTTTTATTCCGGACAATCTGCAATACATTGAGCCCTATACGGGCGATCTGCAGGATGCCGGCATAGAGGTTCAGTATTATCCCTATCTGAAGTCGATTGAGGAATTTCTGGAAGCCCATGGCGCCGAATACGACGTAATTATCCTGGCGCGCTATTACGTTGCAGAAAAGTATGTTGCGGCCGTGCGCAAGTACGCCCCGATGGCGTTATTGGTTCTCGATACGGTTGATCTGCATTATCTCAGACAGCGCCGGCTGGCCGAGATCGAGGGCGGTATGAATGCCGTCCAGGCTGCGGAAAAGACCTTTGCCAGGGAAATTGCTGTTATGCGCGCAAGCGACGTAACCTTGGTGGTAAGCGAAGCAGAGAAGGAAATTCTTGCCGAGCAGCTGCCCGAGGTGACCGTCAGAGTTTTAAGTAACATTCATGACGTTGCCGACCATATAAAACCCTTTTCGGAGAGACGCGGCCTGATGTTTGTCGGCGGTTACCGCCATCCCCCCAATGTCGATGCGGTCATCTGGTACGCGAACGAGGTGCTGCCCGAGATCAAGCGCCGCCTGCCGGGAGTAAAGACTTTCATCATTGGCAGCAATCCTCCGCAATCGATCGAGAATCTGACCGATGACGCGCTGCAGATCGTCGGATTCGTTCCAGACTTGACGCCCTATCTACAGAGCTGCCGTGTGTCGATTTCTCCCCTGCGCTACGGCGCCGGAGTGAAGGGCAAGATCAATCAGGCCATGAGTTTCGGCTTGCCGGTCGTGGCTACGACACCTTCCGTCGAAGGCATGCACCTTCGCGACGGAATTGAAGTACTGGTGGGAGACACCCCTGCCGCTTTTGCCGATGCCGTTGCTAGAATTTACAACGACGAGACGTTGTGGACGCGCATTTCCGCGGCGAGCCGGGAAAATGTGCACGTGCATTTCTCCGAACAAGTGGCAGGTGAGGTACTACACGAGCTATTCGCCATTGCGGAAGATTGTAAGCAAAAGCGGGGAAAGCGCTGATGCGTATGCGGTATTGAATTCAGTACGCATTTCTGACGAAGTTCTCGTGGGCTGTAGCAGCCTCGTTACCTGGGCTGTCCACGAAACGAAATAACTGATATCTGCAAAGATGCTTGCCCCATGCGCAAAGGCAAAATGTCAGATTGAGTGGACTATCCTTACTTTACGGTGAGACCGGTTCGCAAAGAAAAGGTGATGGATATGAAGAAGGATGCACGTGCTGGAATCGGCTTTCCCAATGGGCACTTTTACTCGCCTGTTGTTGATCAAAAAGAAGCCGAACAGCAACAAGCCCGTATTTGGCCCGATTCACCTCGAATATATGGCATAGACTTTGATGATGACCAACATCATCGAATACTTACAAAAATCTTTCCGGCATTTATCAAAGACTACGACTACCCAGAAGAGCTTCAGGATACGAACGACCTGGCACGCTTTTATACGAGGAATACGCAGTTTGGCTGGCTTGACTCGCGCGCTTTGTTCGTTCTTTTAAGACGATTGCGGCCGCGTCATGTTATAGAAGTTGGCTCTGGATATTCCTCTTTGTTGATGGCAGATGTAAATAATCGCTTTAATGCCAACGCCACTTCAATTACATGCATTGAGCCGTACCCGCGCCCGTTTCTTCGTCGTGGGATAGCCGGAATCTATGCAGTAATTGAAAAGAATGTTCAAGAAGTACCAGTTGAATTGTTTGAGTCTCTTGAGGCAGGAGACGTGCTTTTTATAGATTCCTCACACGTCTCTAAAACCGGAAGCGATGTCAATCATCTTTTTTTTGAGATCTTGCCCCGACTTGTAAAAGGCGTTGTCATTCACATCCATGATATTTTTCTCCCGCATGACTATAAGAAGGAGTGGGTGCTGTGCGACGGCAGGAGCTGGAATGAACAGTATTTATTACGCGCGTTGCTCATGTACTCGTCTGCATTTAGGGTTATGTTCGGTTCAAGTTATGCGTATTATCGTTTTCCAGAGCTTGTGAAGGCAGCCTTAAATCTACCTTCTGGAGCAAGTTTCGCTGGCGGCAGTTTCTGGATTGAGAAGGTGCAATAGCCTGTTGCGCATACCCGAGTGTTGGTTACATTGCTTCTCGGAGAAGCGTAAGACTTTATCTGGATTGCCGACCAATGGATGTTCCAAGAATCCGTGTCCTGCCAATTTTTGTATACTACCCGTCACATCTAGCTTGCCGAGGAAAAAATGCTGATCCCCGCAAAATCCAGAACTCGCAGAACCCTCATGACGGTGAGCGAAACCGAATCTTCGCGATTGCCGTTTCAGCAATGTTGTCTTGACTGACCCTGACAGGAGATCACCGATGAATCGTCGTCACTTCTTG
>Ga0315281_10006912_pt1 | contig 16050 bp, 17 predicted proteins | sample YL17G07_0_MG_FD_204540 | JGI IMG/M metagenome (GOLD analysis project Ga0315281, IMG submission 204540) | Sediment microbial communities from Yellowstone Lake, YNP, Wyoming, USA - YL17G07_0 | ecosystem: Environmental > Aquatic > Freshwater > Lake > Sediment | place: USA: Wyoming | collected... | reverse complement strand
TGAAAGCAACAATTTCGCTATTAAAGGGCTGGCTCTGGCTCAGCAAAGCAAAGGCAAGCACGTGGTGGTCTCGGCTATCGAGCATTTCTCGGTGCTTCACTCGGCAAGGACGCTGGAGAAATGGGGATTCGAGCTGACCGAGGTGCCGGTAGACAAGTATGGGTTAGTCAATCCCGAGGATGTGAAGAGAAGCATCAGGAAGGACACTGTTCTGGTCTCTGTGATGCACGCCAACGGCGAGGTAGGCACTATTGAGCCGATAAAAGAAATCGCCAGGATAGCCAAAGAGAACAAGGTGGTCTTTCATACTGATGCCATAGCTGCAGCCGGAACGATACCTGTGGATGTAAAGGAACTGGGGGTAGATGCTTTGAGCCTGGCGGGAAACCAGTTCTATGGTCCCAAGGGGGTGGGTGCACTATGGGTGAGGCGGGGGGTGCGCATCATGCCTCTCCTCGATGGCGGAGTGCAAGAAGGAGGCCGGCGCGCCGGCACGGAGAATGTACCAGCAATCGTAGGGTTAGGTAAAGCCGCCGAACTGGCGAAGGCTAATATGGCTGTGCGGATGAAGCAGATCATCCCGCTCCGCGACCGTCTGCTCAAAGAGTTGCCTGCTAAAATTGAGCATGTAATGGTTACCGGCAATATGCAGAATCGCCTGCCCGGGCACTCCAGCTTCTGCGTGGAGTTCATCGAAGGCGAGTCTATGCTCATGTTCTTGAACCTCGAGGGCATTGCAGTATCCAGCGGCTCGGCCTGCACTTCGAGGGCCCTTAAAGCCTCACATGTGCTCATAGCGATGGGTATATCTCATGAGCTGGCACAGGGCTCTCTTCTTTGCACCTTCGGCCTGGATAATACTAATGAAGATGTGGATTATATGGTGAAGGTGCTGCCACCCATAGTAGATAGACTGCGGCAGATGTCGCCGCTTTATTCCAAATTCATCAAAGCAAGCAAAGGAGGCAAATGATATGCCTGTTTACAGCGAAAAGGTGATGGACCACTTCATGCATCCACGCAACGTGGGTGAGATCGAGAATGCTGACGGCATCGGTGAGGAAGGCAACCCCGTATGCGGGGATATGATGACCTTCTATATCAAGGTCAAGGACAACCGTCTGGAGGACGTTAAGTTCAAGACCTTCGGCTGCGGGGCAGCCATCGCTGTGTCCAGCATGGTCAGCGAGATGGCCAAGGGCAAGACAATTGAGGAAGCATTGAAAATCACTCCGGCTTTGGTGGCCGAAGAACTTCAGGGACTGCCCAAGAACAAATATCACTGCTCCAACCTGGGGGCTCAGGCTTTACATAAAGCTATTGAGGACTATCTGGGCAAACAGAAGGCGCAAGGAGATAAGAAAGCATGAAGAAGCAAAAAGAGAAGAAGCACGTTGTATGCCCTTACTGCGACGAAGAGATAAAGTCAGCGAACCTTCCCTACTGCACGACTTGTAAAGTGACCGTATTCTACTGTCCCAAGTGCGGCAAGCCCACGCCGAGCGATAAGAAGGTATGCACTCAATGCGGGGCTGAAATTAAGTGCTGATATCTCCATGAGGAGGGGTATCCAGTGGCAGATAAAGAAAAGATGACCATTGCGCTTTTCAGCGGCGAACTCGACAAAGCCTTGGCTGCTTTCATGCTGGCGACTGCAGGTGCCAGTATGGGCATGGAGGTCAAGATTTTCTTCACCTTCTGGGGACTGAATGTCATTAAAAAAAACGAGGGCAGTATCAAGAGCAAAGGTCTGATGAGGAAGATGCTGAACATCATGAATCGGGGTGGTTCCAAGCGATTAAAGCTTTCCAAGTTCCATATGTTCGGTATGGGAACCTGGATGATTAAGCGGCTGATGAAAGAAATAAATATGCCGTCTGTAGAGGAGTTCATTGTAATGGCCCATGAGATGGGGGTGAAGCTTATACCTTGCAGCACTACTTGCGGGTTGATGGGTGTGGAACAGGAGGCTTTTCGCCCTGAGGCAGAACCTTTAGCTGGTGCCGCCTATTTCTTGGGTGAGGCCAGCAAATCGAAGGTGACCCTCTTTATCTAAACGGGCTTTCGCCCATGCGAATCAAGGAGGGGATGTGAAAGCGGATCAAACCCTGGACTGTATGGGTCTCTATTGTCCCATGCCTATCGTCAAGACTGCGGAGAAAATTAAAAAGCTGAAGACAGGCGAGGTACTGGAGGTGGTGGCTGACGATAAGGGGATAAAGCTGGACATGCCTGCCTGGGCAAAGGCTACCGGACACGAGTTTTTGGGGATGGAAGAGAAGGGCGGGGAAATAAAGGTCTATGTGAAAAAAACGCATGACTGAGGGGACATCTTCCGGACATTGAGGATGGACTACTTGATAAAACGAAGAGACGCGGCTACCGCGCCTCTTTCATTTATGGTGGGTTCTTCTGGGTTTAGCACTACCCATATAATAGCTGTGTCTCGATTTCCACATCACTTCGATAAAGGCGATTAAAAAACAGACCACCACGATACCGATGAAAAGCAGTATGCAAGTTTGCCAGGTCATTTGATATCCTCGCCATACAGGGACTTCATTGCCTTGTATGCCACATGCCACAACCCCCCTTTGGCTTTTCAGAGAATATCGTATAGGACTGGTACTGTTTTGTCAAGAACAATCTACTTGACTCATCTTCACTTTTATCACAAAAATGTCGGAGAAATCAGGGCGTTGGTAAGTTTTACCTTGACAACGGGTGGGAGGGATAGTAGCCTTGTGGCCGGGATACGATGGTAAAATGAAGACGCTGATACTGGGTATAGGCAATACCGTACTTAGCGATGATGGTGTTGGCTGCAGGGTAGTGCAGCGACTTAAGAAGAGGCTGCGGGGCAGGCCAGATATAGCTGTGAAGGAGACCTCTGTGTCAGGCTTGAGCCTGCTGGATGAATTAACTGGCTATGAGCGGCTTATCATTGTTGACGCCATACAAACAAAGGGAGGCGAGCCCGGCGCTATTTACAAGCTATCGCCCAGCGACTTCAAAACAGGGCGCATGGCTATTATCCACGATCTGGGCCTATTCAGCACCCTGGAGTTGGGGCGGAAGCTGGAGATGGGGATGCCCCGCGAGGTGATTATCTTCGCCATTGAGGCTAAAGATATGGTCACATTCGCCGAGAAGCTAAGCTCGGAGGTGGAGAAGGCCGTACCTCAGGCGGTTGATATGGTGCTAAGGGAGGTGGATGGTAATTGAATCAGGGGTATGTTGGAGCACCTGCTCGAATTGAAGAGTACCAACTCGGAGAAACTATGTAGGGGCGGGTTTTAAACCCGCCCCTACGGACTCTTTTACGTTCCTCTAAATATCTGGTCTAGTCGGTACTAACTTCGTCCAGCACTTCGCCGTCGTGGCTGAGTAGCTCTATGGACAGCGGCATTTGCCCTATGGCATGGGTGGCGCAGGAAAGGCACGGGTCGTAGCAGCGTATGGCAACCTCTACGCGGTTGAGCATGCCCTCGGTGAGCTTGTCAGCCTTGACGTAATCTTTGGCTACCAGGTAGACAGCGCGGTTCAGAGCCAGGTTGTTGTTCTGGGTGGCCACGATGATGTTGGCCTTCTTGATGGTGCCGGCTGAATCCACCCAGAAGTGATGGAACAGAGTGCCGCGTGGCGCTTCGAGGACCCCGACACCTTCCTCGTTATATTTAGATGAGGAGGCTCTCAGCTCGGTACCGCAGATTTCGTCTTTCTGAAGCAGCTCTTTTACCCTTTCTGTAGCATAGAGGCCTTCGATAAGGCGTGCGTAATGGAAGAATAGCGAGCCTTCCACCATACCGCCGTTGCCCAGCTTCTTGAACTCCTTGAACTCTTTGCCTGCCAGCGGTGTCGTGATGTTATCGGCTACATTGACTCGGGCCAGCGGGCCAACGCGGTACATGCCGCCGGGATAGCCCATCTTCTTATAGCAGGGGAATTTCATGTATGACCAGTCTTCTACTCGCTCCTCGATGATGGACAGGTAATCCTTGCCATCCACCTGGTCCTCGAGGACGAAGCCCTTGGCATCCAGCAGCCTCAGCTTGCCGTCATATAGCTGCAGGTTGCCCTTGTCGTCAACCATACCCAGGTAGGCTGAGGGGAAGCTGGCGAAATTCGCCATAAGGTCTTTGTTTTTACCTGCAATATCCTTGATGATACTCAGGCCCAACTCGTATATGGCGACAACATCGCCGATTTTGCTCAGAAACTCGTCCCTGGCTTTGGGCGAGAGTGCGGTGTTCACGCCACCGGGTATGGCGAAGTTGGGATGAACTCTCTTGGAGCCCAGAGTCTCGATGATGGACTGCCCATAGGCTCTGCACCATACTGCTTTCTTGGCCAGCTCCGGGTTTGCCCCAATGAGCCCAACCACGTTCCTGATGGCCGGGTCGCCATCCATACCGAAGATGAAGTCAGGGCTGGCCAGATGGAAGAAATGCAGTGCGTGTGACTGCACATACTGTGCCATGTGAATGAGTTCTCGCAGCAGTTTGGCAGTAGGCGGCAGCTCCACTCCCAGTATGGCGTCGCCAGCCTTAGCCGATGCCAGGTGATGGCTCACCGGGCAGATGCCGCAGGCCCTTTGTGTGATTTGTGGCATTTCCCAGAAGACGCGGCCCTCGCAGAATTTTTCAAATCCGCGCATTTGAAGTACGTTGAGACGGGCCTTGGACACATTGCCTTTCTCATCCACCTCTATGGTTACCTTGCCATGGCCTTCTATGCGGGTCACCGGTTTTATCTCTATTGTTCTACGTTCTCCAGCCATTTCAGTACCTCCTCAACTAGTCAAAGCGCATCATTTCGCTGGGCAGCACCGGGATCCGTCCCTGAAGGAGTTCGCTCAAGGCGTATTTGATATCCCCGGCTCGAGGTGGGCATCCCGGAACGAAGCAGTCTACCTTGACTACAGCGTTCACAGGCAGTGCCTTCTCCAGAAGAACGGGTATCTCCGGCGAAGAGGGTATCTTCCCGTCCTTCACGCTCTCGCACTCTATATAGGCACGCCGCAGCACTTCTTCTTTGGGGAAGGCATTGCGCATAGCGCAGATGCCACCAAAGCAGGCGCAGTCGCCCAGCACAATGAGTATCTTGCACTTCGCCCGGAGTTCCTTAGCTTCCTCCTCATGCTCGTTCATGCCTATCGCCCCGGTGATGAGCCCGACATCCACTTCGGGGAACTCCTTAATATCCGTTATCGGGCTTCTGGTAAATTCCACAGCCTGAGCTAAGTCAATGATGAATTCGTCAACGTCCAGCAAGGACATTTCGCAGCCAGCGCAGGCGTCAAGCCAGGAAGTAGCTAATTTCACCTTTGCCATAGCAGCAACCTCCATTTACCCAAGGTGTCTTTACTTATATTCCCATGGCCAGTTTGGCGATAATCTCAACGTCATCCTTGATGCCCGAAGGTGGCTCCAGCAACTTCTGGGAATGGCCGACCTTGCCATCGAGAGAGACGTACTTGCCTTTTCGTTCTGCCCAGATGGGCGAAGGCAGCACTACATCAGCGCAATCTGTCAACGGAGAGCGGTAGCTTGCCTGCACCACCAGGAACTCTGCCTGGTCGACTGGAGTCGCCCAGTCACCCATCTCGAACTTATCGTCGCCCATCAAGACATAAACCATTTTGGGCTTAGCTTTGGCCATGCCATTCTGGTTGGCAATGCCGAGTTCCCAAGCACCGCGGCTGTTGCCTCTCGGCTTAAGTGAGATAACCTTCAAGCCGTCATGGTTCGCCAGTTTAGCCAGGTCGAGCACACGGGCGACGAGCTTGGGGTCCTTCTTGTCGAGTATACCCTCGCCGTAGACGACCACTGCATTCTTGGCGGTGCTAAGCATAGCCGCGGCCTTTCGTATCGCATCCTTATCTAGGCCGGTGGCTTCCACAGCCTTGGCTAGCGAGACGAATCTCATTGATTTCTCGGTGTCCTTGGCCTTTTTAGCTATCAATCCTTCCAGGGCACCCAGAAGTGCTTCTTCGCTGCCACCATTAGGGCGCAGCCATACATCTGCGCGGAAACCGAACGTGTTCGGGCGAGAGTCTACGACTATGATGCTCGCCTTTTTCCGAGTTTTGGCGCGCAGTATGTAGCAGCCAGCTACGGGGTGGCTCTCTAAAGGATTCGAGCTGACCACCAGCACACAATCGGCATCCAGGATAGCCTCCAGAGGGCTTTCTATCTCAAGGCCTTTGCCATTCTTGGAGAAAACGCTGATGCCCTGAGCCATGGCTCTATAGCTGGAGCCGTCAAGCGTGTCAATGTAACTGGTGCCTACAGTATTGCGCATAAATTTGGCGAAGGCGTCCAGAGTCTCGCTGGGACACAGGCTGGAGGCGAAACCGCCTATGCTGCCGACTCCCCGGCTAGCCTTATAGTCCCTGATTTTCTCACTAACCAGTTTTGAGGCATCTTCCCAGGATGCAGGTTCAAGATTGCCTTTCTTATTTCGAATAAGTGGAGTGGTTACCCTTGGGGTCTCGCTATAGACCTGCTGGAAACGCCCCATAAGACAGAGCTGTCCTTTCAGTCCAGTGAGGTTAGCGCCATCGATGCGCACTACGTTATTATCCTTGACCAGGACATCGGTCTCACAGCCGATGCCGCAAAGGCTGCACATGCTGCGAATAACCTTTCCCTCACTGGTCCTGCCTCTGTAAGCGCTGACTTTGCTGAAGATAGCCCCTGTGGGGCAGGCCTGCAGACAGGCTCCGCATGAGATGCAGGATGACTGGCCCAGAGACTGGTTGAGGTCGGCTACTATCAGGGTGCGCCAACCGCGTCTACTGAAGTCCAGTGTATGGTTCCCTACCACCTCGCCGCACACACGCACGCACCGGCCGCAGAGTATGCAGCGGTTATGATCAATAACTAGGAAATCATTCAGGGTATCGGTAGGCAGCGAGGGGAAGGTGTAAGGATAGCGCGCATGGTCCATCTGATAACGATAGGCCTGTGCCTGCAGCTCGCAGTCTCCGCTCGCCGCGCAGAAGAAGCAGAAATGGTTGCGTTCTGTGAACATCAGCTCCAGTATAAGACGGCGGTATTTTTCCAGATTCGGGGTATGTGTCCTGATTACCAAGCCCTCGCGGGCGGGATAGGTGCAAGACGGGTTGATGCGCCGTTCTCCGTCTATCTCCACGACGCACAGGCGGCAGGCACCGACGGTTGATAAGCCCTCTAAGAAACAAAGCGTGGGGACATAGATGTTATTGGCGCGGCAGACCTCCAGGATGGTATCTCCCTCTTTGCCTTTTACCTGGTTGCCATTGATGGTCAGAGTAATCTCTTTTCTATCGCTCATCGGTCTACTCCTCCCCTCCTACTTCGAGGTCGCATCGCAGGCAGCGGGAGGCCTCCTCTCTGGCCTCGCCTGGCCTAAAAGCTAGCACAATCTCTTTGTAAGAAGATTTTCGCTCCCTGGATTCTATCTCGGCAGGTTGTACTCTTGCTCTCTCTTTGACCTCCTCTTCAGTAGGGGCTATTTGAGGGACTTCTATAGGTTCGTAGCCGTCTCTCTCAACGAATATAGAGAGCGGTTTGCCCTGCAAATATCGCTTGATGGATGTCGCAGCTCTCTGTCCAGCGGCTACTGCCCAGATCACGGTTTTGGGTCCGGTTACAGCATCGCCGCCAGCGAAAACGCCGGGCTTATCGGTGGCCAGGGTGCGTAGGTCTGCTACAATGGTGCCACCTTTGCCAACCTTGACACCATCTTTTATGAATGATGTGTCAGGCCGCTGTCCAATAGCCTCAATTACAGTATCTACCACCATAGGGTAGGTGTACTCCGGGCCAGGTAGGGGGCTGGGAGTGCGTCGCCCGCTGGAATCGAATCCCTTCAGTTCCATGCGTACACATTCCAGTCCGATTAACTTTCCATTCTGGCTCAGCACCTTAGTCGGGGCGACCAGACAGTCGATATGAATGCCTTCCTTTTCGGCTGCTTCTATCTCCTCGTCAATTGCTGGCATATCCCTGCGCTCTCTGCGGTAGAGGATATGCACCTCCTCGGCGCCTTGCCTTACGGCTGACCGGGCGGCGTCTATGGCGGAGTTACCGCCGCCTACTACGGCTACCCTCTTTCCTACCTTAGGGTTCTTGCCAAGGTTCATCTCTCTGAGATAGTCTATAGCATCGTAGACTCCTGCGACATCTTCGCCGGGGATACCCATCTTGTCTCCCTTATGAGCGCCACAGGAAATGAAGACCGCCTTGTAACCTTCTTTGAGCAGGCTGTCTACATCATTGACCTTGGTATTGAGTTTAAGTTCCACTCCTAGCTTCAGGATATTATCTATCTCAGCTTTGAGAATTTTCTTAGGCAAGCGGTACTCAGGGATAGCCACTGCCATCATGCCGCCAGCGACAGGCAGGGCTTCGAAAATGGTTACATTGTAGCCCTCTCGGACTAGCTCATAAGCAGCGGTGAGACCCGCTGGCCCGGCACCTATAATGGCTACGCGCTCCGGCTTTCTGGGCTTCATGGGAGGCACGAACTCGACGTCGTGCTCATAAGCATAATCGGCAGCCATGCGCTTGAGGTCTCTTATGGATATTGACTGATCAACCTGGGCGCGGCGGCACTTGACCTCGCAGGGGTGGTCGCAGACACGGCCCACCGACATGGGGAAGGGCAGCCGTTGTCTGATTAACTTGTACGCGTCTGCGTACTTGCCTTCTTTAATTAGCGAAACATAGCCCGGGCAGTCCAGCTCTACAGGGCAGGTATGCTGGCAGGGTGCTTTGAATAGAGGCTGGCACACTGCTGCGGGGCAGTGTTTATCAATAATATGTGCTTCATACTCATCGCGGAAATGCCGTAGGGTGCTGAGCACCGGGTTGGGGGCGGTCTGGCCCAGGCCGCATAGAGAGGCCGAGCCCACCATCTCCGCCAGCTCGCTCAGCACGTTCAGGTCTTCCATCGTGCCTTTGCCCTGGGTTATCTTGGTCAATATCTCCAGCATCTTGGGGATACCAGCACGACATGGGGTGCATTTGCCGCAGGCCTCGTCTCTGGTGAACTGCAGGAAGAACTTGGCTACGTCCACCATGCAGTTATTCTCGTCCATAACAATGAGGCCGCCCGAGCCCATGATGGCACCCAGAGCAGTAACGGCCTCATAATCTACGGGTGTGTTCAAATGCCCTATCGGTATGCAGCCGCCGGAGGGGCCACCTATCTGGACGGCCTTGAATTTCTTGCCATCTGGTATGCCGCCGCCGATGTCGAACACGATCTGTCCCAGAGGCGTGCTCAATGGCACTTCAATAAGCCCCGAATTATTTATCTTGCCCACCAGGCAGAAGGTCTTGGTGCCCCTGCACCTCTCAGAACCTGCGCTGGTGAACCAGGCGGCACCCTTGTGAATGATTTGAGGCACGTTTGACCAGGTTTCCACGTTATTTAGAGTCGTTGGTTTATCCAGTAGTCCCTTATTGGCAGGGAATGGGGGTCGCTGACGGGGATTGCCTCGTTTGCCTTCGATGGATGCCAGCAGGGCTGTCTCCTCCCCACAAACGAAAGCACCGGCACCAGGGAAGACACTGAGATCGAACTCGAAGTTAGTGCCCAGTATGCTTTTGCCCAGGAGGCCTAATTTACGGGCTTCGTCCAGGGCATGGTTAAATGTCTGGATAGCTAAGGGATATTCGGCGCGGACATAGGCATAACCACGGCGCACGTTGCCGATGGCATAGGCACCGATTGCCATGCCCTCTATGATGGAGTGAGGATTGCCTTCCAGTACAGCGCGGTTCATATAAGCGCCGGGGTCGCCCTCGTCACCGTTACAGACGACAAACTTCTCGTCGCCCACGGCCCTGCGCACGAAGCTCCACTTCGTGCCGGTGGGGAATCCGGCACCGCCGCGCCCTCTCAGGCCAGCCTTGGTTATCTCATCGATGACTTCCTGGGGTTGCATCTTACTTAAGGCTTTGGCCAAAGCCTGGTAGCCGTCCCTGGCGATATATTCCTCGATGCTCCTGGGGTCCATATCCTGGTTGTGCATGATTCGGATATTCTGAAGTTTGAATGTGGGTGACTCCAGGTCGAGCAGCCACTCTTTAACGACCTTGCCACCGATGAGGTGCTGTTCCACTATGGTGGGCACTTGCTCGGGGGTAACCTCAGCGTAGATCACCCTGTCCATCTGGGGATGGACAACGGTAACTACTGGCTCACGCTCGCAAGGTCCGATGCAGGCAGCCTCGGTGATAACCACGTTTGTTAGCTTGCGGGATTTTACCTCTTTGACAAAGGCGTCTTGAACAAACTTGGCACCACCAGCTATACCACAGGTGCCGAGGTGAACCTTGACCTCGATTTTCTTGGCACGCTTGGCCAGTTTCTCCTGGGCTGCCTCTTTTAGTTTATTGAGATCATCGACTGATGATAGACGCTTCGCCATATCTCCTCCTAAGCATAAGAGCTCAAGACCTCTTTCATCTTTGTGGGACTCATCCGGCGATAAACTTTCTCTTCAATGGACACCACGGGAGCGAGACCACAGCATCCCAGGCATCTCACCATCTCCAGTGAGAATTGACCGTCCTTGGTTGTCTCGCCTGGCTCTATGCTCAACTCCTTCTGCAGGGTGTTCAAAATCCTTTCACCGCCTCGGACATAGCAAGATGTGCCCATGCATGTTGAGATGATGTGCCTGCCTCGGGGAACCATGGTGAAGAACGAGTAAAAGGTGGTGACACCGTATACTGTGCTGAGTGGGATATTCAGATCCCTGGAGATGGTCTGCAAAACGGGCAATGGTAGGTAGCCTATCAATGTCTGTGCCCTTTGTAATACCGGGATCAATGCTCCAGCCTGCCCTCTGTTCTCCTCGATTGCGGCCTGGACCTGGCGGAATATCTCGCCTGCAGTGCCTCGTCCTTCTGCTGTGGGGACTGTCTCTTTTGCCTTCTGTTTAGCCATATAACCCTCCCCTATTGTTGGGATATAAATTAGAGTTCCGGCTTATGCATGGTGATTTCCATTCAGCTCTTTAATGATGGTCTTAACGCATTCAGGAATCGCCTCTTTTACCTTGGGCGTAAATTCCTCGCCAAAGGTGCTGACGTCATCTACTTCTATGGCGTAGATAACAATTTGTTTGGGCATAGCTATGCCCAGTTTGTTGCCAAGCTCAAGCGCAGTAGCGAAGTTTACATCGTGGGGCGAGGAAACATGCCGCGTGTTATTAAAAGCATCCGAGGTGAGGCGATATATCTGGCCTACATTCCCTTCTGCTGTCTGAATTGCATCGACAATGATAGCTTTATCGTAGCCAGCCAGCAGGTCTATCAAGCTCAGGCCGGACAAGCTGCTCTCCACAACCGTTACATCCTGTCGTTGGGCTAGTTTAGCTTCCAACTCTTGGGCGACGCGATTACCCACGCCGTCATCGCTGAGTATCGGGTTGCCCAGCCCCAGGATCAATGTCTTCATTCTTCCTTTCTTCTGCATGGTGGGCCCAGTGCCACTTTTATCTAATTGCTTCCAACCAGGTTCCTGCTCAGCCTCTCTTTCACTTCTCCCTTGCTATCGTAGATCACAATCTCCAGCGGCATCTGGCCTGGCAGAGTATGGGTGGCGCAGGCCATGCACGGGTCATAAGCACGAAATGCCATCTCTACCATGTTCAGCAGCCCTTCACTGGCAGCCGTACCTTTCTTAATCAAGCCCTGGGCTGCCTTCTTGATTGACATCTGCATCGCAGGATAGTTATGAGCTGTGGCAACAATCAGGTTCACTTTAGTGACGATGCCGTTCTTGTCGGTTTGATAGTGATGAATAAGAGTGCCACGGGGTGCCTCGACAATGCCTACCCCCTCGTCCGGAATAGCCGTAGGTACAGTGCGTACCTTAGGGTCGGTGATCTCTTTGTCCTGGCAGAGCTCCAGCAATCTCTCTGATGCGTATAGAAGCTCTACCAGCCTGGCCCAGTGGAATACCAGCGTGGCGTGAACGGGCTTGCCGCCCAGAGTCTTGTACATTTTCTCATATTCGGCCTGGGCCAAGGGTGTTGCCATGCCATCGGCTGCATTGAGCCTTGCCAGCGGGCTGACTCTGTAGACTCCGCTATCTTTACCCTCGGTGAAGCCCTTCCAGCCGACCTTCTTCAGGAAGGGGAACTTCAAATACGTCCAGGGCTCTGTGTGTTCTGCTATGTACTCCAGATACTGTGAAGGTTTGAACTTGACGACCTCTTTCCCATCGGGGTCAACTACGCGGACTTCTCCTTCGTAGAAGTTGACCTTGTTCTTGCTGTCCACCAGGCCCATGTAGTAGCTCTTCATGGTATATACATTGCCGGTGATTATATTCAAATAATCTTTATTAGACAGAACCACATCGTTGAACAGCTTCAGGCTGAATTTGCTGAACTCGACGCAGGATTTAGCCTTCTCCTCGAAGTCTTTTCGTTGCTCCTCGGTGATGGGCTTGCTCATCCCTCCTGGGACGCCGCCTACGGGGTGAGTTGCCTTACCGGCGATAGCTGCCTGGATGCTTTGTGCATAGGCGCGATGCTTTATCACCTCGCCGCCGACCTGAAGTCCAACCTTGGATATCACCCCCAGGATATTTCTTTGAGCAGGGTCACTGGTAGGCCCCATGACGAAGTCAGGGGCGGCCAGCGCATAGAAGCAGGCGATGTGAGAATGAACCATATGTGAGCAGTAGAAAAGCTCCCTCAGCTTCTTCCCCGCCGGTGGCAGTTCAACGTGGTACACAGCGTCTGTGGCCTTACACGAGGCCATGTGATGTGCCCCGGGTCAGACACCGCATATTCTGGGTACAATCCGCGGCAACTCCTCGACCGGCCTGCCTTCGCAGAACTTCTCGAATCCGCGGAGTTCAGGAATCTGGAGGTAGGCATTGGCGACGTCACCGGCGTCATCAAGGAAAATATCTATCTTGCCGTGCCCTTCCAGCCTGGTTATGGGGTCAATGGTAATCTTTTTCATCCTATCCTCCCCTCTCTAGCGCTTCTGGGGAATTTTCCTCTTCAACATTGAAATGGACATGCCGAACCTATAGAATGTGCCTGCTGGATCGACCACCTCGTTTACCATCTTTTCGATATCTTGCTTGCCATTGGTTTCGTAAATCGACGCTATAGCGCTAACCAGCTTTGCCCCCTGGTCAGCGACCCCAGGCGGTGGCCCGAAGCAGCCGCGGCAGGGTATGTTGACCTTGACGCATAGTGCGCCACAACCACCTCTGGTGGCGGGGCCCATACATAGCAATCCTTGCTCCAGCAGGCAGCGCTCCGGGTCGGGGATGATCTCCTGAGTTCGGTATATCCTGGTTATCTTCTTGTTTTCTTTCTTCCGGTCGCACTCATCGCACAGCGTCTTTTCGGAGGCGATAATTGCGCCGACGGGAGGTAAGCTGTTGGTAGCCAGAGCATTCACAACTTTTAAGATCAGGTCTACTGTCGGTGGGCAGCCAGGCACGAAGTACTCCGCGGGCACTACCTGAGCCAGGGTCAGCACGTTATCGAAAAGCTCGGGCAGCGTTAGCTCGCCTTCAGGTACGCTTACCTTTGTTTGCGGGAGAGTTTTATTCGGGTTCTCGTTCGAAGGAGCCTCTATGTAAACTCTCTCCATGATCTCAGCGCGGGTAGTAAAATTAGCTAACGCTGGTATGCCGCCGAAACAGGCGCAAGAACCGAATGATACTAACACCTTGGACTTGGCGCGAAGCATTTTAGCTATATGCTCTTGCTCGGAACTTCTGATAGCGCCATTGAACAGGCAGACATCTATAGACTTATCCGGCATGGCTTCAACATGGTGATATTTGAAGTCCAGCGCTATCGGCCAGAACACTATATCCGCAAGATTGGCAACATCGAGAATCTTCTCATTGATATCAAGTACAGCGACATCGCAGCCGCCGCAGGCAGCAGCCCAGTAAAGAGCCAATTTCAGCTTAGCCATGCTTTCCTCCTTGATTCCAGTCCAAGGGGCCCAGCGCTCTTACTTGCTCTGTCATATTGTTAACTATGGAAGCAAAACGGTCCCCCTCTGAGGCGGAAACCCACTCCAACCTCAATCGCTTCTCATCAATTCCGAATTGGCCCAGCATTTTATTGAGCAAGGGTATGCGCCTTGCGGCTTTCTCATTACCTTCCAGGTAATGGCATTCTCCGAGGTGTCAGCCACAGACAAGCACACCGTCAGCACCGCACTGGAATGCTTTGACTACGAAGGTCGGGTCTACTCTGCCGCTGCACATTACCCTTACTACCCGCACATTGGGGGCATACTTCTTTCGTGAAGTGCCTGCCAGGTCCGCACCGGCGTAGGAGCACCAGTTACACAGGAACCCCACAATCTTTGGCTCAAAGCTCATATCAACACCCCCTCTACTTGCGCTAGAATCTGCTCAGTGGTGAAGTGTTTGCTTACTATAGCTCCGGCGGGACAAGCAGCAGCACAGGTGCCGCAGCCTTTGCACAGAACCTCATTGATAACAGCAATCTTTTTAGCTTCCTCGAAAGTGATGGCTTTATATGGGCAAAGGTCGATACATGTCTTGCAGCCGGAGCAGAGTTTATCGTCAATGACCGATGTGGTGGCTTCAAGTTCGACCTTGCCCTTGCTGATCAGGGATAGAACACGCGCTGCTGCCGCTGCTGCCTGAGCTACTGTGTCAGGGATGTCCTTGGGGCCCTGGCAGCAACCAGCAATGTAGACACCATCGGTGCTGGTAGCCACGGGGTCTAGCTTGGGATGTTTCTCCAGGAAGAAACCATCGGCGGTCCTGCTCAGCGAGAACAGCTTTGCAACCGCACCGACATCGGCGCGCGGCTCGATGGCTGTGCTCAGAATGACCATGTCGACGGGGATGCGGCGCTGTTTGCCGACGAGAGTGTCCTCACATAGCACGATGAGCTTGCCCTCTTCACCAGGTTTCTCGGCTATATCGGAGACCTCACCGGCGCGGCCTCTGATAAAGCGGACTCTTTCTTCCTGAAGCCTGTTATAGAACTCCTCGTAGCCTTTGCCGAAGCAGCGCATGTCTATATACATCTGGTAGATGTATGCATCGGGTATCTTTTCTCTGATTATGTGGGAGAACTTCAGCGAATACATGCAGCAGACTCGCGAGCAGTACTCGTGATAATTCTTATCGCGGCTGCCCATACAGTGCAGGATAGCTACGTTCTTCGGTGTTGAGCCATCCTTGAGCACAATCTTACCGTTAGTGGGACCAGAGGCGTTACTCATCCTCTCGAACTCAATGCCTGTGTAGACATTGGGGTAGCGTCCATAGCCGAAAGAAGTCATGGGTGTCGGGTCGAAGGAATCGAAGCCGGTAGTAACTATGATGGAGCCGACATCCACCTCGATAATCTTCTCTTTTTGCTCGAAATCAATGGCCTTAGCCTCGCAGAATTTCTCGCAGGCGCGGCACTTGCCCTTCAGGAAGAAAGTGCAGTGCTCTTTGTCTATTACAGGTATATTAGGCACTGCCTGAGGGAATGGGGTGTATATGGCTTTCCTGATGCCAAGCCCGGCATCGAACTCATTGCTTACCTTGATGGGGCATTTGTCTCTACAGACGCCGCAGCCGGTGCATTTATCCTCGTTAACATAGCGTGGATTCTTCCTGACCTTGACCTTGAAGTTGCCTACGTAACCTGATACATTCAGCACCTCGCTGTATGTCATCATCTCGATGTTTTCGTGTGACCTCACCGAGGCCATCTTCGGAGTGAGTATTCAGGCTGAACAGTCGAGGGTAGGAAAGGTCTTGTCGAGCTGAGCCATGTGGCCGCCGATGGATGGCTCCCTTTCCACCAGGTAGACTTTATGACCTGAGTTAGCAATCTCGAGGGCTGCCTGAATGCCAGCGATGCCGGCACCTACGACGAGGGTGTTGGGGTTCATGGAGACCTCTCTTATCTCCAGCGGCTGGTGATAGGAGACCTTCCTCACTGCTGCGCTCACCAGAGCCTTGGCCTTCTGGGTTGCCAGTGCTTTATCCTCGGTCACCCAGGCCACTTGCTCGCGGATGTTGGCCATCTCC
>Ga0315281_10006911_pt1 | contig 16050 bp, 12 predicted proteins | sample YL17G07_0_MG_FD_204540 | JGI IMG/M metagenome (GOLD analysis project Ga0315281, IMG submission 204540) | Sediment microbial communities from Yellowstone Lake, YNP, Wyoming, USA - YL17G07_0 | ecosystem: Environmental > Aquatic > Freshwater > Lake > Sediment | place: USA: Wyoming | collected... | reverse complement strand
CGGGATCACAGGCGGGGTAGCGAGCGTCCGCCGTACACTCGGGGAGCGATGGACGACGAATCACCCCTGCCCGGCGTGCCGGTCCTGCATCGGCAGGCCCGACCCGAGCCGAAGCTGCCGCCCAGCCTGCAGGGCCTGCCGCCTCGCTCCGTCCCGGAGACGGCTCCGACGCCCCTTCAGGCGCACTACATCAACCTGTCGGTGATCTCGCTGGTCTGCGGGGCTGTCGCGATCTCGGCCCTTGAGGTCGGCGCCGGTCTCGGCAGCCCGCTGGTCAAGGTCTGCGTCCTCATCGGCGCGCCGATCCTGTTCCTGACCACGAGCGACGCGGCCCTGCGGATCTGGCGCTCGGCCTGGGCCTGGCTGCCGGTCGATCCGGGCAAGGGCCTCTTCCGGTTCGCCTGGCTGGCCGTCACCCTCGTTCTGCTGCTGGCCCTGGTCGGGGTCTCGGCGGTGGTGCTTCTCGCATGACCAGACCCGACGAGCCCGGGATCGACGACCTCGACCACCCGGCGCGCCACCCGGTGCTGCGGGCCTATGGTCGCGGCCCGGACGCGCGATCGACGGAGATTCCGTCGGGTCGCGGCGTGCCCACGTGGCTCGACTCGATGATCAGATACTGCTCCCGGTGCGGCGGCGCGCTGATGTTCGGCACCGTGGCGGGCGAGGACCGCGACCGCCTCACCTGCTCGAACTGCGGGCACATCGCCTACGTCAACCCGCGCCTCGTGGTGACGACGCTGCCCATCACGGCGTCCGGCGAGGTCGTGCTCCTGCGCCGCGGACTCGATCCCGGCCGGGGCTCGTGGGCGCAGCCGGGCGGGTTCCTGGAAGTGGACGAGTCGGTCAGCGAGGCGGCGATCCGCGAGACGTACGAGGAGACCGGGCTGGTGATCGAACCCGGCGAAATCGTGGGGCTCTACACACGGCTCGAGGCGGCTGTCGTGGTCATCGCGTTCGAATCGAGGGTGATCGGTGGGCGCTTCCGGCTGAACCCGGAGGCGCTCGAGATCACCGCATTTGCCCCCGACGCGATCCCGTGGCCGGGGATCGCGTTCCGTACCAGCCGGATGGCCATCCAGGACTGGCTCCGGCTGCGCCATCCGCACCTCGCAGGGACAGTGGAAGTCGGCGGCGCGGGGGAGTAGCGCCGGGCCGCTGCGGAGCATCGGACGCAGGCCCGCCGCGGAGCATCGGACGCGGGCACCCGCCCCCCGGCACCCGCCGCCCGGGCCGCCCCCGGCACCCGCCCCCCGACCATCAGTTCCCGGACGCCGCCACCTCGAGCCGCAGGATCCGCACGTCATGCGCACGGCCCCCGATGAGGAGCGCATCGGCAAGCCGGCCGACCTCGCGGAAACCGGCCGCCTCCAGGAGCACCCGCTTCTCCTCGTCCGCCTCGCCGAGCCGCGCGTGAAGCCATCGCCAGCCGCGGGACCGCGCCTCCGAGAGCATCCCCGCGAGCAGCACCCCCGCCTGCGAGACAAAGGCCGGGTGGACGAACAGGTCGACCTCGGCCTCGACCACGGCCTTCTCGTTGCCCCGCGGTTCCATGGCCGCGCTGCCGACGAGGGCGCCGGTTGCGTTGACCAGGCCCAGCCACGCTCCCGCCCGCGTCGCCTGCCAGGTGTTCTTGAAGAGCGAGTTGCAGCGGTCGTGGATGACGTGGCTCACCGAGAAGAGCCCCTCCATCATCGAGATCGAGAGCCATGGGTTCGGTTCTGCGTAGAGGGTCACGATCCGCGGCACGTCGCCCCAGTGGATCGGCCGGACCCGGACCTCGGACGGTGCCCACCACTCGGCGTCGAATCCGCCACCGCCCGGGCCCTCGCGCCGCATCAGTCCCCGCGGATACGGCTCGAAGCCGAGGCGACCGTAGATCCGTGCCGCCGACGGGTTGCTCGTGCCGAGGAACATCCACCGGCCGCCCTCGGCGTCGAATCGCTCCAGGAGCGCCGCGCAGACCGCCGGCGCGAGGCCCTGCCCGCGAAACTCGGGTAGCGTGAAGACTTCGCCAAGGCTCCCCACCCGGGGGTCGTCGCGCGGCGTCATCGTCCAGGCGGCGCTCACGAACTGGCCATCGGAAGGCGCCCCGACGGCACCTGTGGCCTGGCCGGCCCGCGAGGATGCGTCGGCCCGCGAGGATGCGCCGCCCCCGCCGCCGCCCCGGGCCACCTCGGCCCACGCGAACCGGTTCCCGGCTACATCCTCGAGGAGCCCCTTGGCGGCCACGGTCACGAACAGGTCGGGCTTGTCGTCGGCCCCGAAGGCGCCTTCGAGGAGCCAGCCGAGGGCGCCGCCGGCTGGTTCCGGGAGCGGGCAGTCGGACACGAAGACGTCAGCGGCACCCCGACCAGCGAGGTCGACGGCGCTGACGCGCCGGATGTGGGACGCCACCGAGCGCGACCGCGAAATCGCCGCCTCGGCGCCCTACCCCAGGTCCACGTAGACGTTCTTCACCTGGGTGTAGAGCTCGATGGCGTGCATGCCCAGCTCGCGGCCCATGCCCGACATCTTGTAGCCGCCGAACGGCGCCTCGGTGTGGACGGAGCTGTTGCAGTTCACGCTCAGCACGCCGGCCTGGAGGCCCTTGGCCACCCGGATCGCCTTGCCGATGTCTCGCGACCAGATTGATCCCGAGAGGCCGTACGGGGTGTCGTTGGCGAGCCGGAGCGCCTCCTCTTCGGTGTCGAAGGGGATGATCCCGACGACCGGCCCGAAGATCTCTTCCCGGGCGATCCGCATGTCGTTGGTGACGCCGTCGAACACGGCCGGCATCAGGTACGCGCCACCGGCGAGCGCCGGATCAGTGGGCGCAGAGCCGCCGCAGACCAGCCTCGCGCCCTCTTCCCGGCCGATGCCGATGTAGCCCACGACCCGGTCGCGCTGGCGGAAGCTGATCAGCGTGCCGACCTCGGTCGCGTCGTTCGCCGGATCGCCGACCTTCACGTTCAATGTCGCCTTCACGAACAGGTCCACGACCTTCTCGTGGACCGATCGCTCGACGAAGATCCGGCTCCGCGCGCAGCAGTCCTGGCCGGTGTTGTCGAAGACCGAGTAGGGCGATTCGCGGGCGAACTTCTCGATGTCGGCGTCGGCGAACACGATGTTGGGGCTCTTGCCGCCGAGCTCCAGGCTGACCTTCTTCACGTTGTTGGCGGCCAGCCGCATGATCTCCTGGCCGGTCGCGGTCTCGCCGGTAAAGGCGACCTTGCCCACCCCGGAGTGACCGGCGATCGCGGCGCCGGCCGTGCCGCCGGGGCCCGTGACCACGTTGACGACGCCCGCCGGGAGCCCGGCCTCCAGGGCCAGCTCGCCCAGTCGGATCGCCGTCAGCGGGGTGTAGCTGGCCGGCTTCAGGATGCACGTGTTTCCCGCGGCGAGCGCCGGGCCGAGCTTCCAGCTGGCCATCATCAGGGGGAAGTTCCACGGGACGATCAGTCCGACCACCCCGATCGGCTCGCGCAGGGTGAAGTCGAAGCCTGGCTTGCTGACGGGAATCGTCTCGCCGACGATCTTGTTGGCCGCGCCGGCGTAGTACTCGAAGACGTTTCCAACGGCCCCGATCTCCCAGCGGGCGCTGCTGATCGGCTTGCCGACGTTGCGACTCTCGAGCTGGGCGAGCTCTTCGGCGTGGTCACGGACGACGCGGGCGAACGCAGCCATCGCCTGGCCGCGGCGGGTGGCCGACCAGCGCGACCAGCCCGTCGGGTCATCGAACGCACGTCGCGCGGCAGCAACCGCGCGCTCCACGTCTTCCACGCCACCCAGCGGAGCGGTCGCCATGACCTGGCCGTTGGTCGGGTCGATCACCTCAAACGTCCGGCCATCGGCGGCGGCGACCTGTGCCCCGCCAATGATCATCTTCAGCGCGGCAGGCTTCACGGCGGATGTCATCGAACTGGTTCCTTCCCGGGACGCTGGATGGACGCTGGGTTGTCGCTGGGTGGGCGGGACGCCCGGATCAGGCCCTCAGAAGTAGTTGACCGTGATCCCGCCGTCCACGACCATCGCCGCCCCGTTCGTCCAGCGGGATTCGTCGGAGGCAAGGTAGATGGCCATGTGGACGACCTCCTCGGGCTTGCCGAAGCGGCCGGTGGGGTTGCGGGCCAGGCGGATCCGCTTCGCCTCCTCGTCCTTCACGAGCCAGTCCATCAGCAGTGGCGTCTCAACCGGCCCGGGGCAGATGGCGTTCGTGCGGACCCCCTTCGGGGCGAACTGGACAGCAAGCGACTTGGTGAGCGCGAGGACGGCGCCCTTGGACGCGGTGTAGGCGTCCTGGGGATTCGAACACCCAAGGATCGCTACGAAGCTCGAGATGTTGATGATCGAGCCCGAGCCCTGCTCGACCATCTTCGGGATGGCGTACTTGCAGCCGAGGAAGACGCCACGGACGTTGACCGCCATCACCCGGTCCCACGCGTCGACCGAGGTGTCGATGACCGAGTGGTCCTCCTCGGGCATGATCCCGGCGTTGTTGTAGAGGCGGCCGTACGTGGCCAGGGCGTGGTCAACCATCCCCTTCGCGCTCGCCTCGTCGGCGACGTTGGTCTTCACGAACGAAGCGACGCCGCCCGCCTCCCGGACCAGCCGGACCGTCTCCTGGCCGGCGGCCTCGTTGAATTCGGCGACCACCACCTTCGAGCCCTCGGCGGCGAACATGAGGGCAGCTGTCCGGCCCATCCCGGAACCCGAACCCGTGATGATCGTGACCTTGTCCTGCAGTCGCATCGGGATCCTCCGCGTTCGAGCTGGTGCACGCGAGCGGCAGGGCTCGCGGGTGGATTGCCGGGACGGGCTGGACTGACGTCCGAATGAAGACAGGGTAGCCTTCGAGGGCAATGAGCGTGCATCTGCTTCGAGCCACCCAGACCGTCCTGCGACCACGCGACGAGATCTTCGCCTTCTTCGCTCGACCCCGGAACCTGGGCCGGATCTCGCCATCAGGGATGGGCTTCGAGTTGCGCTCCGCGGACGCCGTGATGCGCCCGGGCCTGCAGATCGACTATCGGATCCGTCCGTTGTTCGGTATCCCGACGGACTGGCGCACGGGGATCACCGCCTGGGATCCTCCGTCCGGTTTCGCCGACGTGCAGCTCCGGGGGCCATATCGCCGCTGGCAGCACACCCACTCCTTCCGCGAGGTCGAGGGCGGGACCGCCATCGAGGACGAGGTGCGCTACGAGCTCCCGTTCGGCCCACTCGGAGACCTTGCCCACCGCCTGGTCGTCCGGGCCGAGCTTCGGCGGATCTTCAGTCATCGGGCGAGGGCGATCGAGGCCCTCTTCCCGACGGTCGAACCGAACCTGCACCCCCTGACCGTGGCGGTTGCCGGCGGAACCGGGTTCGTCGGCGGGGCGATCGCCGCCGAGCTCCACCGACGCGGCCACCGGGTCGTGGTGCTGTCACACCGCGGCGAGTCCGCCAGGGGCACGCTGCCCGACGAAGTTGTGATCCGCCAGGCGGACGTGCGCACCGGGGACGGCCTCGACGCCGCCCTTGCCGGGATCGATGCCCTCGTGGTCGCGCTCGCCTTCCCGAACTCCCCGATCGAGGCACCCAGGCGCGGCCGGACCTTCATGGCCATCGACGCGGCCGGGACGGAGCGGCTGGCCGACGCCGGCGCGCGCGCCGGCGTGAGGCGGCTCATCTACGTCTCCGGGGCGGGCGCGGCGCCCGATGCCCGCCGCCACTGGTTCCGGGCCAAGTGGCGAGCCGAGGAGGCGGTCCGGGCGAGCGGCATCGTGGCCACCGTCATCCGCCCGACCTGGATCTACGGCCCGGGGGACGTCTCGCTCAACCGGTTCGTGGGGTTTGCCCGCCGCCTGCCGATCGTCCCGATGACGAACCGAGGCCGACAGCTGATGGCACCCGTTTTCATCGACGACGTCGCCCGGCTGGCTGCGGACAGCCTCGTCGACCCGGCGGCGGCCGGAGCCACGTTCGAGCTTGGCGGGCCGGACGTGCTCCCGATGCGGGAGATCATCGAGCGGGCCATCCGGGTCGCGGGCCTTCGCCGACCCATCGTTCCGGGCCCGACGGCGCTCATCAAGCTGGGGCTCCAGCCGCTGCGCCTGCTGCCGGCCCCGCCGATGACGCCTGCCGCGATCGACTTCGTCAACCAGCCGGCCACGGTTGACCTGGGCCCGCTCCTCGCCCGCATGCCGCGTCGCCTCACCCCGCTCGACGAGGGGCTTGCCGCCTACCTGGCGCCGGGCTCGGGCCCGGGCACCGTGGAGTTCGACCCCGCACCAACGACCCAACCGGCCCGCTGACACCCACCGTTCTGCAGGAGGACGTTCGCCCCGTGATCACGATCCCCGCCGATCGAGCCCGCTCTCTCTTCCGCTGGAACGCTGCGCTCGCCGTCCTGCATGGCCTGCAGTTCGCGGCCATGCTCTTCCTCTCACTGACCCAGAGCCCGATGGCCAGCTGGCCCATCAGCTCCGGTTACCTGACCTTCGACACAGCTACCCGGACGCTGCTGCCCGCATCTCGCATCCTGTTCGAGCTGCCCGTCGGTCCGCTTGTGGCGTCGTTCTTTGCCATGAGCGCGCTCGCGCACTTCCTGGTCGCCTTCCCGGCGCGCGGTTGGTACGAGAAGAGCCTGGCCCGCAAGCAGAACCCGGCGCGCTGGATCGAGTACGCCTTCAGTTCGAGCGTCATGATCGTGGTCATCGGCATGCTCACCGGCATCCGCGAGATCGGGACCCTGATCGCCATCGTGGGTGCCAACGCAGCCATGAACCTGTTCGGCTGGAGCATGGAGGCGGCCAACGAGAGCCGCGAGCGGCCCCAGTGGCTCCACTACATCTTCGGCTGCTTCGCGGGCATCGTGCCCTGGGTGGTCATCACCGTGGCGCTGCTGACCGGGATCACGGCCACGGACTCCGCCCCGATCCCCGCCTTCGTGATCGCGATCTACGTGAGCCTGTTCGTCAGCTTCAACATCTTCGCCTTCAACATGGTCTTCCAGTTCCGCCGGATCGGCCGGTGGCGGGAGTACCTGTACGGCGAGCGCGCCTACATGCTGCTCAGCCTGTTCGCCAAAACCCTGTTGGCCTGGCAGGTCTGGTCGGGGACCCTGCGACCCTAGCCCACAGGTCGTCGACTGGCCCAGCCAGCGGGGCTCGCTGCCGGGAAACGGCTGCTCGCGCGGCGTGCCGCCTCAGCTCCGTTCGAGGTAGCGCTCCCGGTCCCAGGGATGGACGACCGCGTCGTAGGCCTGCTGCTCGACGCGGGCCGCGTTGAGGTAGTGGTCCACGACGTCCTGGCCGAAGATCTCGACCGCGGCCGCCGATCGTTCCAGCTCCCAGATCGCCTCGTACATCGCCCGCGGCATCCGAGGCACGCCCGTCGCCACGTAGCCGTTGCCCTTGTGCTCGGGCGTCAGCTCGAGGCCGTGCTCGATGCCGTACAGGCCCGCGCCGATCATCGCCGCGTAGGTCAGGTAGGCGTTCATGTCCCCGCCGGGGAAGCGGTTCTCGACGTGGAGCGACGGTCCGTGGCCGACGAGGCGGAACCCGGTCGTCCGGTTGTCGCGGCCCCAGACCACGTTGACCGGGGCCCATGAGAGGGCGGCGAACCGCTTGTACGAGTTGATCGTGGGGGCGATGAAGACGGCCAGCTCCCGCGACAGCGCCATCATGCCGGCCACGAACTGGCTGAACTGGCGGCTGATCCCGTAGGGGAGCCCGGCGGATGCGTCGTGCGTCAGCGGCTTCGCGCCGTCGGGCGTCCACGTGCTCATGTGGAGGTGGCCCGACGAGCCGGTCCAGGTGTGGTCCGGCTTGGCCATGAACGTCAGGCCCCAGCCGTTGAGGTAGGCGATCTCCTTCGCGCCGTGCTTGAACAGGACGCTCCGGTCGGCCGATTCGAGGACCTCGTCGTAGCGGATGTTGACCTCGTGCTGTCCCGGGGCGGCCTCGCCCTTGCTGAACTCGATGGGGATCCGGGCGGCCGTCATCTGGTTGCGGAGCAGCCGGTGGAGCGGCTCGGCCTTCGTCGCCTGGAGCAGGTGGTAGTCCTCGTTGTAGTAGCCGAACCGCTTCGGCACGGTCCAGCCGGCCTCGGACTGCTGCTCCCAACTGTCCTTCAGGACGTAGTACTCGAACTCGGAGCCGGCCTTGACGGCGACGCCCATGGCCGTCGCCCGCTCCACCATCCGCTTGAGGATCGTCCGCGGCGACACGGGGATCTCCGCGTGCGTCTCCTCGTCGACCGTGTCGGACAGGACGATGGCGGTCCGCTCCAGCCAGGGCAGGACCCGCATCGTGTCCCAGACAGGGGCGGCGATCCAGTCGCCGTAGCCCGTCTCCCAGTTCATCAGCTTGAAGCCCTCGGGCGTGTTCATCTCCATGTCCGTGCCCAGCAGGTACGTGCAGAAGTGGGCACCGTGGTCGATGACGCCGTTGAGGAACGCATCTCCCTGGACGCGCTTGCCGACGAGCCGGCCCTGCATGTCCGTGAGGGCCACGATGATCGTATCCACCCGCCCGTCGCGGACCATCGCCTCGAGTTCTTCGAGCCGCGGATGCTTGGCCTGGTTGGCCGGAGTGCTCATCGCATCGATCTCCTGTCGGTCCCTACTTTGCGGTCATCCCACCATCGGCCACCACCAGTGACCCGGTCATGAACGACGATTCATCGGAGGCCAGGAACAGGGCGACGTTGGCGATCTCGCGCGGCTCGCCCGGTCGTCCGATCGGCTGGAACGAGTCGATCGTCGCGTAGACCTCCTTGAGCCCGCCAAGCATCTCGGCATGGGCGTAGTTGATGGGGGTATCCACCCAGCCCGGCGCCAGGGCGTTGCAGCGGATGTTCTGCTTTGCGTAGTCCAGGGCGATCCCCTTGGAGAGCATCACCAGGGCGCCCTTGGAGGTGGCGTAGATCGTCAGGAACGGCTCCGCCACGATCCCGTTGACCGAGGTCGTGTTGATGAGCGAGCCGCCGCCGCCGCGCAGCATGTGGGGGATGGCGTAGCGGCAGCCGTAGATGGGCCCCTTGACGTTGACGTTGAGGGTTCGGTCCACGACCTCGTCGGTCGCCTCGTGGAAGACGCCCGGCAGGTTGACGCCCGCGTTGTTGAAGACGACGTGGAGGCCGCCCCAGCGTTCCGCGGTGGCGTCCGTGTAGGCCTTGACCTGGGCGGCGACGGAGACGTCGGCTGTCACTGGGAAGGCGGCCGGGCCGATCTGGCGGGCGGTCTCCTGGACCGCGTCGCGGGTGATGTCCACGCAGGTGACCCGGGCGCCCTCCTCGGCGAAGCGGATGGCCGAGGCCCGTCCGATGCCCGAGCCGGCGCCCGTCACGATGCAGACCTTGCCCGCAAGTCGATCGCCCACGGCTGCCTCCTCTGACGTCCGGGAGCCCCGGGGGCGCCCACACTTACCGCTCGCTCGGGGCGCGTCTAACCGGTGGGGCGACCGGAGTGCTGCAGGTCGGTCAGGTGTGATTCGTCTCTTGACAGCGACCCGCGGGACGCGCCTAATCCGCGCATCCATCGTACGCCGTGAAGGAGGGATTCGGAGGATGAGTTCAACCCGTGGCGGGCCGGGAATGTCGAAGGACGTCGCGAAGCTCCACGAGCTGGGCTATGCCCAGGAGCTCCGACGGGGGATGAAGACGTTCTCGAACTTCGCCGTGTCGTTCACGATCATCTCCATCCTGTCAGGCTGCCTGACGCTGTTCGCGTTTGCCATGAACACCGGAGGCCCGGGGCTCATGACAATCGGCTGGCTGGTCGTCGGGTTCTTCGTGATCATGGTGGCGCTGGGGATGGCCGAGGTCGCCTCGAGCTACCCGACCGCCGGTGGCCTCTACTACTGGGCCGCCAAGCTGGCCAACGAGGCCGGCGGTGACGGTGCCCGCTGGAGCTGGTTCGTCGGCTGGTTCAACCTCGTGGGCCAGGTCGCGGTCACCGCGGGCATCGACTTCGGCCTCGCCTTCTTCACGAACGCGTTCCTCAACGTCGCCTTCGGCGTCGCGGCCAACCCGCCCACGACGATCGCCATCTTCGGCGTGATGCTGGTGGCGCACGCTTTGCTCAACACGTTCGGCATCAAGATCGTGACGTTCCTCAACGACCTCTCGGTCTGGTGGCACCTCGTCGGCGTGGCCGCGATCGTGCTGGTGACGGTCGTGTTCAACCAGCACAGCCGGACCGACATCGGGACGGTATTCACGACCTTCGTCAACAACACCGGTAGCGGCGGGGACAATCCCGAGTGGCCGGGCCCGATCATGGCAGGCATCCCGATGTACGTCATGCTCATCGGGCTCCTGAACGCCCAGTACACCCTCACCGGCTTCGACGCGTCGGCCCACATGTCCGAGGAGACGCACGACGCCCAGATGTCCGCGCCGCGCGGGATCATCTGGTCGGTCATCGTCTCCGTGATCGCCGGCTTCATCCTGCTCGTGGCGATGAACATGGGGATCACCCCGGACAACGTCTTCACCGCGGCCGACGGTTCCGCCATCAACGGCTACGCGCACGCGCTCCAGTCGTCGACGGGCGTCCCCCCGGCGCAGATCTGGATCGACGCCGTGGGCCAGACCGGCGGCCTGATCGTCCTCTTCCTGGTGATCGGCGCCCAGTTCTACTGCGGCATGTCGTCGGTCACGGCCAACTCGCGGATGATCTACGCCTTCGCCCGCGACGGCGCGATCCCCGGCAGCAGCTTCTGGCACCGGATCAACCACAAGACCCGCACGCCCACCAACTCGATCTGGCTGGCGGCGGTCGGCGCGTTCATCCTGGGTCTGCCGTATCTCTACAGCCCGACGGCCTATTTCGCGGTCACCTCGATCGCGGTCATCGGCCTCTACGTCGCCTACGTCGCGCCGGTCTTCCTGCGGCTGCGCGCGGGTGCTCGCTTCATCCCGGGTCCCTGGACGCTGGGACGCTGGAGCCGCCCGGTGGGGATCATCGCGACCCTCTGGGTGGTCGTCATCTTCGTCCTGTTCATGCTGCCGCAGGCGCAGCCGATCAACATCAACACCTTCAACTACACCCCGGTCGTCTTCCTGGTGGTCCTGGGTGGGGCGGCGCTCTGGTATGCCGTGTCGGCCAAGAACTGGTTCAAGGGGCCGAAGGTCCAGGGCTCGCCGGAGGAACTGGCGGCCATCGAGGCGGACCTCGAGATCATCTGAGCCTCCTGCCCGGCCGTCCGCCGGGCAGGTCCACGCGACGAACGAACGAACAGGCCCGGTGGCATCGCCACCGGGCCTGTTCTCATGCGTCAGGTCTGGGCCACACGGGGTCCGAACTCAGCGCCGCGCCGCCGCCCGAGCCGCCCCGGGCGCCCGCGTCAGTACAGGAGCGTCGCGTCCGTCGGGAGCGTGAAGTCGAACGCGGCGGCCGGCAGCGGGGCATCCGGCTCCAGACTGACGACCTCGGCATCGCGGGTGACCTGGTCCCCGACCATCTCGATCAGGCGGGTGATGACCCCCGTCTCGCGGTCCACCGTGACCTGGAGGCGGTGCTCCGGGCGGTCCGCCCACACGTCGGCCGAGCGCGGGTGGGCGCACTCAAGCACGAGCGCCTCGCGCCCGGCCTGGTCCGCGGTGCCGGCGATGCTGCAGTCGCCCGTCGCCAGCACGTTCTGGCAGAAGCCCGCCGGGTGGACGAACGCGTCGGCCAGCGATTCGGCCTGCAGCGCCGTCAGCGGCCGGTAGACGGTGGACATGCCCGGCAGGTCCCGGTTGTCCAGCCCCTCGACGGTGGGGCGGACGGGCCGTCGGGTTCCCAGCCGGTGCACACCAGAGTAGGTCCGGACCGTCTCGCCGTCGCTGAGCCAGACCTGATAGTTGCCCGACAGGCCGCGACCCGGGTCACTGGTCGTCACGCGGGCCTGGCCGGGGTGCCGCAGCACGACCTCGATCAGGCGGAGCTGCTCGCCGCGCGACCCGATGGTCCGCTCCTGGATCCGCATCCGAAGCGTCCCGAAGCGCAGCTCCGCGTCGCGCATGAACTCGAACAGCTGGACGACGTCCGGGGTCCCCGGGGGCAGGGCCACGATCGCGGCCCGACGGGTCGCGCCAGCGGGCACAGGCAGCCCCGCGGCCTGGTTCCAGAGTCGGATGGACATCGCGGCGAATTCTAGCGCAGCCTCGCCGGCTAGACTGGGGCTCACGAACGTTCGCCCGCGAGGCTTTCACCGATGACTGAGCACGCCGCCTCCACCACCCGCGTCGAAACCGACTCGATGGGTCCGATCGACGTCCCCGCCGACCACTACTGGGGCGCCCAGACGCAGCGGTCCCTGCACCACTTCGCGATCGGCTCGGACCGGCTGCCGTGGCCGATCATCCGCTCGTTCGGGATCCTTAAGCGGGCCACCGCGGACGTCAACCGCGACCTCGGCCTCCTTCCGCCCGAGGCGCATGCCCTGATCGTGCGGGTCGCCGGGGAGGTGAGCGACGGGATCCTGGTGGAAGAGTTCCCCCTGCGCGTCTGGCAGACCGGCTCCGGAACCCAGTCCAACATGAACGTGAACGAGGTCATCGCGGGGCGGGCGAACGAGCTGGCGACGGGATCACGCGGCGGCAAGAAGCCGATCCACCCGAACGACCACGTCAACCTGAGCCAGTCCTCCAATGACACGTTCCCGACGGCCCTGCACATGGCTGCCGCCACCGAGATCAGCGAGCGGCTCATGCCATCCGTTCGGGCGTTGCGCGAGGCCCTCGAAGCGAAGGCCCGGGCCTGGGCGGGGATCGTCAAGATCGGGCGGACGCACCTCCAGGATGCGGTGCCGCTCACGCTCGGCCAGGAGTTCTCCGGGTACGTGGCCCAGCTCGACGGGGACCTTGCCCGGCTCGAGATGGTGCTCCCCGGGCTGCGCGAACTGGCGATCGGCGGGACGGCCGTCGGCACCGGCCTCAACGCCCATCCCGAGTTCGCGGAGCGCGTTGCCGCCCGGATCGCGGAGCTGACCGGCCAGCCGTTCATCTCGGCCCCCAACAAGTTCGCCGCCCTCGCCGGCCAGGAGGCGACGGTCTTCGCCTCGGGCGCGCTCCGCACGCTGGCGACGAGCCTGATGAAGATCGCCAACGACATCCGCTGGCTGGGCTCCGGCCCGCGAGCCGGCCTCGGTGAGCTGCGCCTCCCGGAGAACGAGCCGGGCTCGTCGATCATGCCCGGCAAGGTGAATCCCACCCAGAGCGAGATGCTCACGATGGTCGCCGTCCAGGTCTTCGGGTACGACGCCGCGATCGGCTTTGCCGGGAGCCAGGGCAACTTCGAGCTGAACGTCTTCAAGCCCGTCATCGCCCTCGATCTCCTCCACGCGATCGAGCTGCTGACCGACGGCTGCCGGAGTTTCCGTGAGCACTGCATCGAGGGCCTCGAGGCCGATGAGTCGCGAATCGCGGAGCACGTGGCCAGTTCCCTGATGCTCGTCACGGCGCTGGCGCCGCACATCGGCTATGACCGGGCGGCCCAGATCGCCAAGGCTGCGCACCACGCGGGCTCCACGCTGCGAGAAGCTGCGCTGGCGTCCGGCTTCGTGACCGGCGGGGAATTCGACGCCTGGGTCCGCGCCGAGGAGATGACCCGGCCCACGCTGGGCGGCTGAGGCCCCCTGCCGGGTCGATTGCGCCGGGAAGGCTCAGGGAACCCCATTCGAGGCGATCGCGCGGGGGCACATCGGGCGCCTGGGGTCCCCTCCTACCTGAGCTGCCCGCCCAGGGCCCGGGTGATCAGGAAGACCGCGACAGGCAGCAGGACCGCGGAGAGAAACCCGCGGAGTACCTGCGGGGGCCAGGGCCATGTCGGCAGCCTGCCCACCTGCTCGCGGGTCGCGATCAGGTGGGCCATGGCGTCGGTCACGTCCTTGATGCCTGCGAGACTGGCGGCGTCCACCCGCCGGTAGAGCTCGTTCGACATGGCCTGGACGCGGACGCTTGCCGCTCGCACGAGGCCCGCCTTCTCGGTGACCAGTCGGCCGTGGATGCCCCAGAGCGGCAGGATGAAGCAGGCGACCCCGAGGAGCACGCTTCCCCCGAGCGTGGCCAGCGCGACCGGGTTCCCCTCCTGGAACGAGGCGTTCGCCGTCAGCGAGTAGTAGCCGACGGCGACGTAGCCGAGCCCGATCCGCACGGTCAGCAGCGAGAACGCATAGATCGGACCGGTGTCGAAGAGGTCCAGTGCCGTGGCCTCCCGGTGGAGTCGGGCGACGAGCCGGAGCTGTCGGACGGTCTGGTAGGCGATGATCGGGAACATCGAGTAGCCGAAGACGGCGGTGGGCCCCAGCACCGCCAGCGCCTCCAGGGGTGTCCCGGCGTACGGAGCGATGGCCGCCGCCGGCGCGAAGAGGATGGATCCGGCCGTGATCGCCGCGCCCACGGGCAGCGCAACCCAGATCCGACCCGCAGGGATGGTGGTCAGCTCGTAGCGGCGGAGGGCGAACTCCTCGTCGGTCATGCCGCTCGCGGGTCGGAACGCGGTGACCGCACGATCGGCGACCCGGCTCAGGTAGTGGATCGCCCAGAGCGTGTATGCCCCGTAGGGCGATCCGGCGATCGCCGAAATCGCGATCGAACCGACCGGCGACCGGCCTGTGATCCACAGGAACGCCTGCAGGTAGACGATCCCCGCGACGAAGAGCAGCGGGTAGACCCACCAGCCGCCAGCGGGCAGGCGCTCGATGGCGCCGAAGAGCCGGTTGACGGCGCTCGGCGCATAGGGAGGATCGGTCGTGGCGGGGATGGACATCGGCCGACATCGTCACGAACGGAGGGCCGGTCGTCAAGGTCCTGCCCGCGTCGGCGATCCCGCTTCCGGGCGTGCTGCCGCGGCCATCGACCTGCGCCGGTGCGTCCCGTCACCGAACGCAGACCAAGGTCCGACGACCTTTGCGACCAAGGCTCGTGGCTGCGACCCTCCTGCCGCCCGGAACATCACGGGGCGAGGGGATGAACCCCCCCAGGGTCGATCCAGCCTGGTAACGACCCGACCGCCATCTCATTCGTATCGTTCTGCTTCCCGGCCTGGCGCTGGCACTGTCGGCCTCCAGCGTCTTCGCGTCCCAGGGCGGCAGCGGCAGCAGCGGTGGCAGCAGCCTCACCGACGTCCGGGTCAGCGGCGCCTGCAGCGTCAGCGGCAGCTGGAAGCTGCGGACGAAGCTCAACAGCCATGGCAAGCTGGAAGTCGAGTTCGACCTCGAGCATGTTCGGAGCGGCCAGACCTGGACCGTCGCCCTTACCGACAACGCCGGGCCGATCTTCGGCCCCGCCGTGGTCCCAACGTCTTCGACCGGCTCGTTCGCCGTCCGGGTCTTCGTTCCCAGCCTCGTCGGCAGCGACACCGTCGCCGCGAACGCCGTCAACAACGTCACCGGCGAGACCTGCGCGGGCTCCCTCGTCTTCACCGCCTGAACTCCGGGGCTGCCCCGGTCCAATCGGCCACGCCAGCCTCCGCCGGCGTGGCCGATTGCCGTGTCTGGTGTCGTGGCAGGCCCATGAAGGGTGGGGCCGCTGAGCGGGCTCCGGGAAGGGCCGCACCCGGCCGTGGTCACCGAAAGGGAATGGAGCCGACACTCGGATTTGAACCGAGGACCTGCTGTTTACGAAACAGCTGCTCTGCCGCTGAGCTATGTCGGCCCGGGTCCGCGCGACCACGATGGAGTGTCATCGCGCGTGCCTCGCCGGGCGGTGGGCTGGCCACCGTCGGCGGGCGAGATCATACCGCGCCAACCGCCAGCCGGCCACCGGAGGGCTCCGGCCTGCCGGATGATCTGGTGCTCGCGGGGACCGGCCAGGTGCCCCGCCTGATTGCGCTCGCGGGGACCGGGCCGTAGAGTGCGGTGACCGTCCCCCTAGCGGAGTGAAGATGCCGTCCGCAAGCGGCCCAGTGGAGCCGGATCGCGCGATTGATCCGTCGCTCCGGGCGGCGCTCGACCTGGTCGTCACGCCCGTCGCGCTCCTGGGCCTCGACGGCACCATCGTGCATCTCAACGCGGCCACGGAGCACCTGCTGGGGCGCACGCTGCCCGAGCTGCGCGGTCACCTGCTGACATCAGTCCTGCCGGACACCCTCCATTCGAC
>Ga0315281_10006910_pt1 | contig 16050 bp, 19 predicted proteins | sample YL17G07_0_MG_FD_204540 | JGI IMG/M metagenome (GOLD analysis project Ga0315281, IMG submission 204540) | Sediment microbial communities from Yellowstone Lake, YNP, Wyoming, USA - YL17G07_0 | ecosystem: Environmental > Aquatic > Freshwater > Lake > Sediment | place: USA: Wyoming | collected... | reverse complement strand
CATGCGCCCGCGCTGCGAGGCTTGCGGGCTTGATTACGATTTTGCCGATGCCGGCGACGGTCCAGCGGTGTTCGTAATCCTGATCGCCGGCTTTGTGGTGGTTTTTTCCGCGCTCATCACCGAAGTCCTCTACCAGCCGCCGTTCTGGCTGCACGCGCTGTTGTGGGGGCCGCTGATCTTGCTGGTGACGCTGCTGCCATTGCGGCCGATGAAGGGATTGATGATCGTGCTGCAATACCATCACAAGGCCGCCGAGGGCCGCCTCGAACATCGAGGCGACGTGTGAGCGCAGCAGGCGGCAAACGTCATGGCGGCGTGCCCAGTGCCACCCTTTTTGCTCTTGCCGGCATCGCCATTCTGATCGGAATCGGCCTCTGGCAGCTCGAGCGCAAGAGCTGGAAGGAGGCGCTGATCGAGCAGATGGCCGCCCGCCTGTCGGCTGTGCCGGCGAGCCTGCCGGCGCGCGAGCAGTGGCCGCGGCTCGATCCGGCAGTGGACGAATTCCGCCGCGTCAGTTTTCCGGCCGAGTTCGTCAACGATCAGGAAGCGCTGGTTTATGCCGCCGGTTCGGCGTTCCGTCCCGATGTTTCCGGCGCCGGCTATTGGGTGTTCACGCCGGCGCGGCTGGCCGGCGGCGGTGTCGTCATCGTCAACCGTGGCTTTGTGCCGGCCGACCGCAAGGATCGGGCCAGCCGCGCGCAAGGCGCGCTGGCCGGCACCGTCGCTATCGTCGGTGTGATGCGCTGGCCGGAACGGCGCGGGCTGTTTACGCCGGCCGACGAGCCGCGCCACAATGTCTGGTATGCGCGCGACCCGCAGTCGATGGCGGCGGCCAAAAACTGGGGAGCGGTGGCGCCGTTCTATATCGACCAGGAAGCGCCATCGGCGCCAGGCGGAGTGCCGCGGGCCGGCAAGTTTGTGGCCACGCTGGTGAATAATCATTTGCAATACGCCATCACCTGGTTCGGTCTCGCGCTCGCTTTGGCTGGCGTTTATGGAGTGTGGCTCTCCGGGCGCTGGCGGCGGCGCTGACCGTTTTCTTGTGAAAGCCCGCCCTCCCGGTTAGTGTGCCGCCCACGCGGCCGCGAGCCGAAGCATAAAATCAAGTTGAATCAATGCGTTATATCTCAACGCGCGGCGAGGCTCCCGCGCTCGATTTTGTCGAGGTGATGCTCGCGGGTCTGGCCCGCGACGGCGGTCTTTACGTGCCGGAAACCTGGCCGACGCTCGATGCGTCGACGATCGCCGGCTTCGCCGGTCGCGCTTACGCCGAGGTCGCGGTCGAGGTGATTCGTCCCTTTGTCGGCGACAGCATTCCGGTAAGCGATCTTGGTCGCATGGCGCGCGAGGCCTATGGCAGCTTCCGCCATCCCGCCACCGTGCCGCTGGTGCAACTGAGCCCGGGCACTTTCGTGCTCGAACTGTTTCACGGGCCGACCTTGGCGTTCAAGGATCTCGCCATGCAGCTGATCGCGCGGCTGATGGACCACGTGCTGCAATTGCGCGGCGAGCGCACCACGATCGTGGTGGCCACCTCCGGCGACACCGGCGGCGCCGCGGTGGAAGCGTTTCGCGGCCGCGCGCAAGTGGACGTCATCGTGCTGTTTCCGCAGGGCCGCGTCTCCGACGTGCAGCGCCGCATGATGACCACCGTGGCCGACGCCAACGTACACGCGCTGGCGATCGAGGGAACCTTCGACGACTGCCAGGCGCTGGTGAAGGCGATGTTCAATCACCATGCTTTCCGCGATCGCGTGCGGCTGTCCGGCGTCAACTCGATCAACTGGGCGCGCATCGTCGCGCAAATCGTCTATTACTTTACCGCGGCGGTCGCGCTCGGCGCGCCGCACCGGAAGGTAGCCTTCACCGTGCCGACCGGAAATTTCGGCGACGTCTATGCCGGTTATGCCGCCGCGCGCATGGGATTGCCGATCGATCGCCTGGTGGTGGCGACCAACGTCAACGACATTCTCGTGCGCACGTTTGCGACCGGCTCCTACGAGATTCGCGACGTGCTGCCGACGACGTCGCCGTCGATGGATATTCAGGTGTCGTCGAATTTCGAGCGGCTGTTGTTCGATGCCTATGGACGCGATGCCAAGGCGGTGCAGGCGTTGATGGGCTCGCTGGCGCAGTCGAAGCGGTTTGCGGTTTCGGCTTCGGCGCTTGCCGAACTGCGCGCCCGCTTCACCGCCGACAAGGCGGATGAGGAGGAAGTCGCGGCGACCATGCGCGCCACCTTGCGCGAGGCCGGCTATTGCATCGATCCGCATACCGCCGTCGGCCTGGCGGTCGCCGAAAAGGAAGCGCGCGATCCGGCGATGCCGATGGTGGTGCTGGCAACCGCCCATCCGGCCAAATTCCCCGACGCGGTCGCGGCGGCCTGCGGCGTCAAACCCAAGCTTCCGGACTGGCTTGCCGATCTGGCAAGCCGGCGCGAGCGTGTCACGGTATTGCCGGCGGACCAGGCGGCGGTCGAGCGATTTGTGCTGGCGGCGTCGCGGGCGGCGCGTACAGGAGCCTCGGTATGAGCGTCGAAGTGAGCCGGCTTGCGTCCGGCCTTGTGGTGGTGACCGATTCGATGCCGCATCTGGAATCCGCCTCGCTCGGCGTCTGGGTCGGTTCCGGCAGCCGCGACGAGCATGCCGACGAGCACGGCATTTCGCACCTGCTCGAACACATGGCCTTTAAAGGTACGACGCGGCGCACGGCGCGGCAGATTGCCGAGGAAATCGAGGCGGTTGGCGGCGATCTCAATGCCGCGACCAGCGTCGAATCCACCGCCTATTATGCCCGCGTGCTCAGGGCCGACGTGCCGCTCGCGCTCGACGTGCTGTCCGACATCCTGTCCGATCCGCGCTTCGATCCGGAAGAGCTGCAGCGCGAGCAGCATGTGATCGTGCAGGAGATCGGCGCCACCGAAGACGCGCCCGACGATCTGGTGTTCGACCGATTGCAGGAAACGGCGTTTCCCAACCAGTCGGTTGGGCGTTCGATCCTCGGCACGCCCGATACCGTGCGCGCGTTCGATCCGGCGCGGCTGCGCGCCTATCTGTCGCGCAATTACTGCGGCCCGGACATGGTGATCGCCGCCGCCGGCGCCATCGATCACGCCGCCATTGTCGCGGAGGTGGAGCGGCGCTTCGCCGGGTTCTCCGGCTCGCCGGCGCCGGCGCCGGAGCCGGCGCATTTCGGCGGTGGCACCAGCGTCGAATCGCGCGACCTCGAGCAGGTGCATGTCGCGCTCGCGCTGCAGGGGCTGCCGCAGCGTGACGAGCAGCTCTACAGTTTGCAGGCGTTCACCGGCGTGCTGGGCGGCGGCATGTCGTCGCGGCTGTTCCAGGAGGTGCGCGAGAAGCGCGGGCTTTGTTATACCATTCAGGCCTTCCATGCGCCCTATACCGACATCGGACTGTTCGGTCTCTATGCCGGCACCGATCCGGCGGATGCTCCCGAACTGATGCGCGTGGTCGTCGATGTGATCACCGGCGCCGCGGAAACCATCACCGAAATTGAAATTGCCCGCGTCAAGGCGCAGATGAAAGTCGGCCTGCTGATGGCGTTGGAAAGTTCCGAAGCGCGCGCCGGGCAGTTGGCGCGGCAGATGATGGCCTATGGCCGGCCGATCCCGCTCGATGAAATTGTCGCCAAAGTCGAGGCGGTAACGGTCGACAGCGCGCGCGCCTCCGGCCGCGCATTGATCCGCCGCGGCCGTCCGGCCATTGCCGCGCTCGGTCCCGGCGGCGGCCTTGAAAGCACGGCGGCAATCGCTGAAAGTCTGGCGCGCAGCGTCGCCTGATCGCGCTTGCGAGGCAATGTCCGTTCATGGCGTTTTTTCGCAGCGTCAGTTTTACCGAACCGGGCCCGGCCATTGCCGGCGACGGCGTGGTGCTGCGCGCGTCGCAGATGGCCGACTATGCGGAGTGGGCGGCATTGCGAGAAGCCAGCCGCGGCTTTCTCACCCCTTGGGAGCCGGTGTGGCCAGCGGACGATCTGACCCGCGGCGCATTCCGCCGTCGGCTCAAGCGCTACGCCGAGGATCAGCGCAACGACCAAGCCTACGCGTTCCTGATTTTCCGCGCCGACGACAATAAGCTGGTCGGCGGGCTCACGCTCGCCAATATGCGCCGGGGCGTTGCCCAGGCCGGCAGCATCGGCTACTGGATTGGTGCGCCCTTCGCGCAGCGCGGCTACATGACCGCCGCGGTGCGCGCCTTGATCCCATTTGCCTTCGGCACGCTGCGGCTGCACCGGCTGGAGGCGGCCTGCATCCCCGCGAATGTCGCCTCGGTCCGGCTGCTGGAAAAGACCGGCTTCCGCCGCGAGGGCTATGCCCGGGAATATCTTTGTATCAATGGGATTTGGGCCGACCATCTGCTTTACGCCCGTCTCAACGACGATGCGCCTTAGACGGTTTGGCGGCCTTGGGATTGCCACGCTTGAATTGCTATAATTACGGGCAGTGCGTGACAATCAATACGGACAAAAAATGCGTCAAGTGGAAAAAAGCCGGAGAGCTAAGACCGCAGCGGTATTTGGGCTGCTGGCGCTTGCTTTGGCAATCGGCGGCTGTTCCTCGGTTTCGAACATGTTCGGATCATCCTCGTCGGAAAAACCAGAGCCCTTGGCGCAAGGGACGGCCGTCGCTGCGACCGCCGCCGGCGGTACCCCCGCCGATGATAATATCGAATGTCCGAACGTCGATGTGCGCACCGGCGCCGCGACATTGACGATCGGCAGCAAGGGCGCCGCTGCCGATTCGACGGCGGTCGATTTGCGCTATCAGGGAACAATCGTGCGCACCGCGCGCGAGTGCGTGACGCGCGCCGGCACCATGACAATGAAAGTCGGCGTCGAGGGACGTATCATCAACGGACCGGCCGGCGGCCCCGGCCAAATCGATGTGCCATTGCGCATCGCGGTCGTGCATGAAGGACCGGAGCCCAAGACGGTCCTGTCGAAATTCGTCCGCATCCCGGTAACGATCGGACCGAACATGGATCGCGCCAATTTCACCCACATCGATCCGGAAATAGCTTTTCCGCTGCCGAAGCCGGTCGGCAACATCGATTCCTATGTGGTCTATGTGGGGTTTGACCCGGCCGGGGCGCCCGCGCCCGTGCAAAAACCAAAACCAAAGCCGCAGCGTAAGCGCTGACTGTCACCAGCCGCGCAATTCGACGATCGTGCCTTTGAGCGCGCGCATGTCGGCGATCACCGTGCGGGCGCCCGCCGCCTTCAGGTGCGAGCCGAGATGGCCGCTGGCGTGACTGCCGCCGACGAATCCGATCGCGGTCATTCCGGCGGCGACCGCGGCCGCGACCCCGACCGGTGAATCCTCGACCACGATGCAGTCGGAAGGCGGCACCCGCATCTTGGTGGCCGCTAGCAGGAACAGGTCGGGCGCCGGCTTGCCGCGGCGCACGTCGCTCGCCGAGAACAAATTGGGCTCGAAGAAACGGATGAGATCGGTGGTCTCCAGGCTCACCCGGATGCGGTCGATCGTGGAGGAGGAGGCGACGCATTTCGGTCCGCGCAGCCAAGTCAGCGCGTAGGACACGTGTGCGGTTGCGCGCAGTTCCTGCCGGAAACGGCGCAATGTCGCGGTCGCGACGGTGACGGCGAAATTCGGCGGCAATTTACGCCTGGCGGCGAGTTCCACCTCGGCAAACATGTCGGCAGGGCGTCGCCCGGTGAAATAGCGCGCAACCACGTCGGGCGTGAGCGCAAAGCCGGCGCGCATAAACTCCTGCGAGACAACCTCGGTCGCGAGTTGCTCGCTGTCGATCAGAACGCCGTTGCAATCGAAAATGACCACGGGTCCTCCACCGCCGACCGGACCCCCCGGCTGCCAATACACAATTACAAACAACAGAAACGAATCAGTGAAGCGAAGGATAGTCACTGAGTTGAGCGTGGCAATATCCGCCGCCGGCAAGTTCGGCGGTTGTGCACAAAGCCCGAGGAAATAGCGGGGATAAGTCGGCGGGCGGCCCAGCGGCGGGCGCGCAAAAAGGTCGCCTAATTGAGCTTCTTCCTGACGTCTTCGATGCCTTTGGCCACCAATTCGCTGGCAATCTTGCCCTTGGCTTGTTCGGTCAGAATTGTGCCCGCAGCAGCGACCGCCGCGTCCGCGGCGGCGCCGCGGACATCGGCGATGGCCTGGGCTTCGGCCTGGGCGATCTTGGTTTCCGCCATCTTGGTTCGGCGCGCCACGAAGTCCTCGGCTTTCGCTTTGGCCTCAATGGCGAGCCGTTCGGCCTCGGCCTTGGCGCCGGCAATAATCGATTGCGCCTCGCTGTCCGCTTGCTGGCGCTTGCGCTGATAGTCCGCGAGCAATTGCATGGCCTCGGACTTCAGCCGGCTGGCCTCGTCGAGTTCCGCCTTAATGCGATCGCGGCGTTGGTCGAGCGCGCGGATGACCAGCTTATGGACGCCGAGGTAGCCGAGGCCCGCGACAAAGACCACGAACGCCGCCGCCACCCAAAATTCCGCCTCGAACATCACGGTTACCTTAGAGTCTGGTCGTTTCTGATTGAATCAGGATTATACCCTAACATTTTTTTGCGCATGATCTTTTCCGAAAACCGGTTCCCACTTTTCGGGATCATGCGCTAGCGTTTGAGCGCATCGGCGACCGCCTCGGCGACCGCGTTCTCGCTCGGCGACAAACCAATCAGCCGCTCGACAATGGCCTTGGCCGCATCGGCGGCGATGCCGCGCACATTGGCCATCGCCGCAAGCTTGGTGGCGGCGATGGATTTCTCGGCGTCCGCCAGCTTGGCGTTGAGCGCGTCCTCGATCGCCTTGCGGCGCGTTAGCGCCTCGGCGGCTTGCTGCTCGCGGGTTTCGTTGGCGATCGCCTGCGCGCGGTTGCGGGCGTCGGCCAGCGCTTTTTCATAAGCCGCGAGCGCCTCGTCCGATTGCCGCTTGAGGCTATCCGCCGCGGCAAGATCGCCGGCAATCTGCTGCTCGCGCCGCTCGATAATGGCGCCGATGCGCGGCAGCGCCAGTTTCGACATCATCACGTAGAGAAAGACGAAGGCGATGACCAGCCATATCAACTGCGAAGCGAAGGTCGTCGCATTGAAGGGCGGAAACGTGCCCTTATGCGTGCCCGGCACTTCGGTATGGGTCGTGGTTGCCATCGCTCGACGCCTTCGTGCTCGCCGCTGTGCGGTTTAGAGGGCGAACAGCAGCAAGAGGGCGATCAGCAGCGAGAAGATGCCGAGCGCTTCGGTGATGGCGAAGCCAAAGATCAGGTTGCCGAATTGGCTCTGTGCCGCCGACGGGTTACGCACCGCCGCGGCCAGATAGTTGCCGAAGATGATGCCGACGCCGACGCCGGCGCCGCCCATGCCGATGCAGGCAATGCCGGCACCGATATATTTTGCTGCTATTGGATCCATATTTAACTCCTCCTGTTGTCGCTTAAACCGGACAGGCCTCAATGGCCTGGGTGAATTGCGTCGTTGAGATAAATGCAGGTGAGGATGGCGAAGACATAGGCCTGCAGGAACGCCACCAGCATTTCGAGAGCCGTGAGAATGACGATCATGGCGAACGGCAGCGCCGCGCCGGCCCAACCGAACGCGCCAAATCCGCCCATCAGGATGATGAAGCCGGCGAACACCTTGAGCGTGATGTGGCCGGCCAGCATATTGGCGAATAGCCGCACGCTGTGGGAGATAGGGCGCGAGAGGAACGACAGAATCTCGATCATCACGATCAGCGGCAGAATGTAGATCGGCACGCCTTTCGGGACGAACAAATTGAAGAAATGCAGGCCGTGCGACCAGAGCCCATAGATCAGCACGGTCAGGAAGACGGTGATCGCCAGCGCGGCGGTGATGATGATGTGGCTCGTCACCGTGAAGGCGTAGGGGATGAGCCCGATCATGTTCACCGTCAGGATGAACATGAACAGGGTGAAGACGAAGGGAAAGAATTTCATTCCCTCGGCGCCGGCGGTGCCGCGCACGGTATTGGCAACGAATTCGTAGGACAGCTCGGCGGTCGATTGCAGCCGGTTCGGCACCAGGCGGCCTTTGGCGGTGGCGCCCAGCAGGAATGCGGTGATGCCGCCGGCGGCGACCAGCATGAACGCCGCCGAATTGGTGAAAGCGATTTCGGTCGAGCCGATCTTGGCGATCGGCAGGAGGTCGATGATCTGAAACTGATGAATCGGGTCGGCCATGAACTCTAGTCGGTCCTATCGATTTCGCGCACAACGCCGGCCGCGCGCATTACGTTCAAAACGCCGGCGGCAAACCCGAGCAACACAAACACGATCAGCCCCCACGGCGAAATTCCGAGCCACCGGTCCAGCAGCCAACCGATCACCGCACCGACCACGACGCCCGCCACCAACTCGGTTGACAGCCGAAAACCGCGCGCCATCGCCGACGGATCGGCGCCTTGCCGAGGAGCTGGGCCAGTTTCGGATGGCCGGCTCACTTCGCTGAGCCGTTCGCCGAGACGCTGGAGCCTCGCGGAGAGAGCAGCCTCGTCGTCCGGTCGGTCTCCACGCTTGCCTTGGTCGCGCGTGCCGTCAGCCATGCTTCCGACCCGCGAAGATTCAAGGCATTCGCAATCCCGCCGCCTACGAAGCCGCGCGGACCATACTGAGCGGGTTTTCACGAGTCAAGAAACGCCGGCCGTCACATAACTCTTTGAAATCAGGTGTGAAAGATCAAAAATTGCCGCCGGAAAAACCGCCGCGCAACGCTGGTCTGCAATTGCAATGACGGGTATTGACCGGCCGTGGCCGCGCCGGCGTTTCGGCGATCGGCGTGCTGGTGCTACCCTAGGCGTTGTTCCCGCCGCCGCGCGCAGGAGGGCCGCATGATCCGCCTATCACTGGCAGTTCTATCGACCGGATTGGCCTTGGCGACCGCGGCCTGGGCCCAGGATGGCGCGCCCCGGCAAGGCGAGACAGTTCCGCCGCAGCAATATGCCGCACCGCCGCCGGCCGCTGAGGCGGCGAAACCGCCCGAGCCGCTCCCGCCGGCGCCATCGCGCCGCTATCGCTTCAGCCGCTTTGCCGATGGCGTGGTGCGGCTGGACGGTGAGACCGGGCAGGTCACGTTCTGCAGTCCGGGCCCGGTCGGCTGGGCTTGCCAGGCGGTGGCGGAAGATCGGGCCGCGCTGGAAGCCGAAATCGGGCGCCTGCAGGCGGAAAACGCGGCGTTGAAACAACAACTGGCGCTGAAACCGCCGCCTGCGGTCGCGGTGCCGCCGGCCGCCAACAGTGGCGATTTAAAAATGCCGAGTACCGAGGATATCGAGCGCGCCCGCGTTTTCATCGAGAACGCCTGGCGCCGCCTGGTCGAGATGATCGTCAACCTGCAAAAGGACATGATGCGCCGGGGCTGAGCCGCCCGCGCGTTTGCCCGCACCGTGGCCGCACGATTGTCCGCCATCGCCCGTATCGCGCCGCAGCTGATGGCGGCGGCGACCTTGTCGGTGGAGACCGGCGGGGCGGGGTTCACCGATATCACCGCGGAAGCCAACCGGTTTCTTGCCGACAGCGCGGCCGGCGACGGGACGCTGCTGATCTTTCTGCGGCATACCTCGGCGTCGCTGGTGATCCAGGAAAACGCCGATCCGGACGTCCAGACCGACCTGATCGGCGCGCTCGACCGGCTGGTGCCGGAAAATGCTGGCTGGGGGCACGACAGCGAAGGCCCCGACGACATGCCGGCGCACGTCAAGGCCATGCTCAATGGCGTGGCGCTGCATGTTCCGGTGAGGGGCGGGGTGGCGGCGCTCGGAACCTGGCAGGCGATCTATCTGGTCGAGCATCGCCGCGCCCCGCACCGCCGCGAGGCGGTGCTGCAATTTATCGGCAGCAGCCGGTGAATATTCGGCCAGTCGGGCCGCGCGGCTACAGGCCGAGCAGCGAGGCTGCCAGCGCCATCACCCACATGCCGACGGCGATGGCGGAGGTCCACAGCGCGAAGGTGAGATAGGTGTCGCGCAGCACGGTCGCGCTGGCCCATTGGGCATAGGCTTCCGGCGGCCGGAAGTCTTTCGGTAGGTAAAGCCACATCTCGGTCCGGCGGTAGTCCTTGGTCAGCGCTTCGCGCGCCTTGAAAATCAGGATTGCCGCCATCAGCGTGGTCAGCGTGCCGCCGGCCTGGAACGCCAGGCGCGGCTCAAACGACATGCCGACCATGACGCAAAAGATCGTGAGCGAGCCGAACAGGCAGGCCCGCTGGATCGTCTCAAATGCAATCCGGCGCATCACTTCCATGCCGCCCTCCAACCCCGATGCCGTGTCCGGCAGCGATTCGAGGCCGTCAGAATATCGCGGGTTCCGGCCGGCGCCAGGTCACATCTCGGTGTATTGGGGGATATTGCGGCGGGCGGTGCCGGCTCAAAGACCGAATTGAAGAAAATTGCCGATCGCCGGCAGGGTCAGAAGGGCGGTGCCTGCGAGCCAGATCCACAATGAACTTTCGGGGGAGTCGTCCTTGGCGCCGATGACCCGTTCATAGATGGCGGCCGGAATGCCGCCGACAATGAGCGTGGCGGTCGAGACCATCAGCGAGGAAAACATCAAGGTGAGCGGCACGCTGCCGAACAGCAAAGACGGCGCCAGCACTTGCACATGGATAAGGGCGAACAGCAGCGCGGTCTGATTGAAAATGCCGTTGACCATCCCGAAGAAGGCAATGGCGATGTAATAATAATTGCGATCCATGGCGCGGCTCAGTTCATTTTGGGCAGCGCGCCCAGCAGCAGGAACAGATAGAGAAAGGCGACACGAAACCAGAACAGCCAGACAAAGCCGAACAGCCAGATCACCACCGGGGCGGCGGCTTTGGGCGTCACCAGGGCGAAGATCGCGATGATTGGATCGGTGGCGCGGCAGAAAAAACGCCAGATGAAATTCGGAGAATCCGGCGGCACGAACAAACCAAGCAGCGCGCGGCCGAGCATGGTGTACATCAACGCCGCCAGAACGAAGTTCGGCAGGTGGAAATACCAATAAGTAATCAGCGAACTTCTATCCACGGACCGGTCAGCCTCCAGCGGCGTGTCATGCTAGCGGATTGTGCGACCTGCTCCCACAAAAAAGCGGGGTCCCGAAGGACCCCGCTCTCTTGCGTTTGGCAACCACGATCAGTTGGTTTTTTCCTCAAGCACCGTCCTGCCACGCGGCTTGCGGATATCGTCGACGAGGGCTTGCATTTCCTTCGACGGTTCCTTGCCCATCAGGCTGACGACGTAGATCACCAGGAAGCCGAGCGGCATGCCCAGCAATCCGCAGTTGATGTTGTTGAGGTCGAACCAACCGACCTTATTCGCCATCGGATGGGCGAGTGTCGGGAAGTTTTCCATGGCATTTGGCAGCGCCATGGCCTTGGCGATGTCGACCAGCGGCGCGCCTGAGACCGGGTTCAACAGCGAGGTCATGCCGAAATACTTCACACCGGCACCGGGGAAGTACCTGGTGCAGACGAGGTAGAACAAGCACAACCCGAACCCGGCGATCATGCCGGTAACGGCGCCCGCCGCCGTGGTGCGCTTCCACCAGACGCCCATGACCAGCGCCGGGAAGTTGCCGGCCATGGCGAGCGAGAACGCCCAGCCTACCATGGCCAGGATATCCGACGGTCTTGTCGCGGCGGTAGCGGCCGCGGCCACGGCGACAAAGAACAAGAGCACTCGGGCAACCGTGAGCCGGCGGATGGTCGGCGCGTTCGGATCGAGCATCTTGTAATAGATGTCGTGGCTGAGAGCGTTGGCGATGGCGAGCAGCAGGCCGTCGGCGGTGGAAAGCGCCGCCGCCAGACCGCCGGCCGCAACCAGGCCCGAGATTACGTACGGAAGGCCCGCGATCTCCGGCGTGGAGAGCACGATCACGTCCGTATTGATCACGAAATCCTGCAGCCGGACGACACCGGCATGACCTGCGATCGCCTTACAGGCGGCCACGATGTCAGCGATACTCGATGCGTTCTTGCCGCAGATCTGGATCAGGCCGAGCTCACCCCAGGTGAACAGCCATGGCCGGAGGTTTTCAACGTTCGCGCCGATGATGTTGGTGTACACTTCCAGCTTCGAGAACGCCGCATAAGCCGGCGCCGAGAAGTACAGCAGGAAGATGAACAGCAGCGACCACGCCACTGACTGCCGCGCTTCACGCACCGACGGGGTGGTGAAATAGCGCATCAGGATGTGCGGCAGTGAAGCCGTGCCAACCATCATGCAGAAGATGATAGCGAAGAAGTTCAGCGGGCTGTAGTTGATGAACGGCGCGATGTGCGGCTTGAGATTTGCCACCGTTGCCAAGCCCGACGCCAACATCTGATGTTCGCGCGCCGTGATGTCTGCGATGGCCCGTCCATAGGTGAGCTCCGGGATCGGGATGCCGTAATGCTGTGTCGACAGGATTACGATCGGCGTCAGATAGGCGACGATCAGCACGATATACTGGGCGATCTGCGTCCAGGTCACCGCCCGCATACCGCCCAGCATCGCGCACAGCAGGATGCCGACCAGTCCGGCGAACACCGCAATCTCGAACTGCATGCCGAGGAAGCGTGAGGCGATCAGGCCGGTGCCGTAAATCTGCGCCGTCACATAGGTGAAGGAGCAGCACACCAGCACGATCACCGCGATAAAGCGCGCAAAGTTTCCGCCGAAGCGGAACGCCATGAAGTCGGGCACGGTATAGGCGCCGAACTTGCGCAGATACGGTCCGATCAGGATCGACACCAGCACGAAGCCGCCGGTCCAGCCCAGCACCCAGGCGATGCCGTCATAGCCGAGCAGGAACAGCGTGCCGCCCATGCCGACGAAGGAGGCCGCCGACATCCAGTCGGCGCCGGTCGCCATGCCGTTGTAGAAGGCCGGCACGCGCCGGCCGGCGACATAATACTCGGACAACTGCGCCGTCCGCGTCGCGACGCCGATGATGGCGTAGACCGCCAGCGTGAAGAACACGAACAGATAGCCGAGGATTTTGTTCGGAACGCCGACCTTCTCGAGTATCGCGAGGAAGATGACGAATCCGACGAAGCCGCCAGTATAAAGGCCATACATTCGGCCGAGTTGCTTATAAAAGGCATCTGCGCCGGTAGTGGTCTGAGTTGCCATGATCTGTTTCCCCCTCACTCGTCTTCGGCCATGCCGAACTCGTGGTCGATTCGGTTCTGCTGTTTTGCGAACATGAACAGCATGACCACGAACACGATCAGCGAGCCCTGCGCGGCCATGTAGAAGCCGAGTGGGAATCCGAGGATCGGTATGGTGATTTTGTTCAGCGGAACCACGAACATGTGGATGACGTAACCGAAGAAGAACCACACGCCGAGATGAATGAACATCAGCCTGGTTGTCTTCTTCCAGTGGGCGTCGGTGTTGGCTTGACTGGGTGATGGTGCCATGGGTGCCTGCCTCCCTTAACGAATGCGCTGAACCCGCGTTGGCCGCGGGCTGAACGGTTGAGGGGGCGACGAACAGTTCTGGCGGCATCCCCCGATTGCCGCTGGCCACGCCCGATCTTGCAGCCGGGTCCGACCAACTCGTGAAGGCTAACATCGCCTCTAGCGGATACCTTATACGACTTTGGGCGTAAGCAACTTGAAATGTCTTTTGGGATTGCTTGGCTATTTTAGAATATATTTTTTTATGCTCCGTCATGGCGGCATGGTGCGATGCAGCATCGGGTATTGGCGGCGGTCGGCGACTTGTCATGGTGCACTTGGGTAGGCCGATGCGGCCGCGGGTCATCGTGCTGATGCGACGCCGGCCGCGCTGCTGTTGTAGGATAACATCCGATCGCCGCGTCTGCGGCCAGCGCCGGGGAATGATCCAGATTGAATGAAGCCTCGCCCTACCGTTTCGTGATTGCCGACGATCATCCGCTATTCCGCGGCGCGATGAGCGCGGCGGTTTCCGGGCTGTTTGATCATGTGGATATTGCCGAAGCGGGGTCGTTCGATGAAGTTGCCGAACTGCTCGAACGCGATAGCGAAGTCGACCTCATCCTGTTGGATCTGACCATGCCCGGCGTGCGGGGCTTTTCCGGCCTCATGTATATGCGCGCGCAATATCCCAGCGTGCCGGTGATCGTGGTGTCGGCCAACGACGATCCGGCGGCGATCCGGCGCTGCATGGAATTCGGCGCCTCCGGCTTCATTCCGAAAACGCTCGGCGTGGAGACGATGCGGATTGCGATTTCGCGCATCCTGAACGGCGGGGTGTGGACGCCGCCCGATGTCGATTTGCAGGCCGGCTCCGACGCCGAGACAACCGCGTTGATGTCACGGATGGCGACGCTGACGCCGCAGCAGGTGCGCGTGCTGATGATGTTGTCGGAGGGGCTGCTCAACAAACAGATCGCCTATCAACTCGGCGTGTCGGAGGCGACGGTGAAGGCGCATGTCTCCGCCATTCTGCAAAAGCTCGGGGTGGAAAGCCGCACGCAAGCGGTGATTGCCGCGGCCAAGATCGAGACCGGTCATGGACTGCAAGGGGCCGTGGCAGAAGGGTGAGCGCGCGCCACACTCGTTGTCGCTCCCCGATCTCCCGATTGTCGTCCCCGCGAAAGCGGGGACCTAGTAACCCCGGTTTGTCCGCATCATTACGACAGGGGTTACTGGGTCCCGGGTCTCCCCCGGATCAAGTCCGGGGTCGCCCGGGACGACAAAAAACTACTCCGCCGCGGCGACGCGCAGGATGCGCCATTGCGCCAGCAAGGCGCGCAACGCCGCCGGCTTGATCGGTTTGTGCAGAACCTGGATGCCTTCCGCGCGTGCCTCCTCGCGCACCCGCGGGCTGCGATCGGCGGTGATCAGAATCGCCGGCAAATCCGCGCCGAGACGCCGGCGCAATCCGGCAATCGCTTCGATGCCATTGCCCTCGTCGAGATGGTAGTCGACCAGCAGGCCATTCGGCACATGGCCGCTCGTTTCGATCGCCGCCAGTGCTGTGCCGAGATCCGGTGCCTTCACCACCTCGCATCCCCAGCCGCGCAACAGCATCGCCATGCCATCGAGGATCGCCGGCTCGTTGTCGATGCAAAGCGCGGTGGTGCCGGCGAGCTGGCTGGGATCGATCGGCACTATGTCGACTTGCGGCGGACTGGTTGATGTGGCGCTCGATCGCTGGATCGCGATGGAAAAATGCGATCCGCGCCCAACCGTCGATTCGACTTCGACCTGAAGTCCGAGCACGCGGGCGATGCGTTCGACGATCGATAATCCGAGGCCGAGGCCGCGCGCGATTTTAGCGCCCTGATCGAGTCGGTGAAATTCAATGAAAATGTCGCGCTGTTTCGATTTCGGAATGCCGACTCCGGTGTCGTAAACGTCGATGCGCAGCCGGCCCTTGCGCCGCCGGCAGCCGACCAGGACGCGGCCATGCGGTGTGTATTTGATGGCGTTGGAAACGAGATTCTGCAGCAGGCGCCGCAACAGCCGCCGGTCGGACCGTACCGCCAGCGCGCACGGCACAAAAATAAGCTCGAGCCCCCTGGCGCTGGCGATGGGGGTGAATTCCACCTCGATCTGGCGCAGCAGATCGGCGATGCGGAAACTGGCGAGTTCCGGCCGCATGGCGCCGGTATCGAGCCGCGATATATCGAGCAGCGTGCCGAAGATTTCCTCGACCGCCTCCAGCGAGGCGTCGATATTGCCGACCAGCTGGCTATCCTCGTGGGCGCCTTGGCGCTCGGTCAGGCTGGCCACGTAAAGCCGCGCCGCATTGAGCGGCTGCAGGATGTCGTGGCTGGCGGCGGCGAGAAATTTGGTTTTCGAGATATTGGCGGCGTCGGCCTGGCCCTTGGCATTCGCCAGCGCGATGTTGAGCCGGGTGAGTTCCTCGGTGCGCTCGCGCACCCGCCGCTCAAGCGTTTCATTGGCGCGCTCGAGCGCCTCGGCGGCCTCCACGCTCGGGGTGATGTCGGTAAATGTGGTCACGATGCCGCCGTCCGGCATGCGGTTGGCGCGCACCTCGATGACCGGGCCGGGGCCGGCGAAGCGCTCGAGAAACGGCTCGGTGCCGGAAACGTAGCGTGCAATTTGCTGGCCGACGAAT
>Ga0315281_10006909_pt1 | contig 16054 bp, 17 predicted proteins | sample YL17G07_0_MG_FD_204540 | JGI IMG/M metagenome (GOLD analysis project Ga0315281, IMG submission 204540) | Sediment microbial communities from Yellowstone Lake, YNP, Wyoming, USA - YL17G07_0 | ecosystem: Environmental > Aquatic > Freshwater > Lake > Sediment | place: USA: Wyoming | collected... | reverse complement strand
TTGTCCATCAGAATGACAACCATGCCCGTCCATCAGAATGACGACCATGCTTGTCCATCAGAATGACAACCAAGCTTGTCATCCTGAGCGAAGCGAAGGATCTTACCCTGCCGGATTTGGCAGGATGAGATTCTTCGGGCTGCGCCCTCAGAATGACATCCTACCCAACTCAGAATGACATGCCACCCAAACGTCCTCGCACATGAACCGTCTGCTGATCCTCGTTGCCCTTTTTCTCGCCGGCTGCGCGACGCCGCTGCCCTACACAACCGCCGGGGACGTGAGCTTCGCGCTGATGGGCGACACGCCCTACAACGACGCCGAAGTCCTGGCGCTCGATGCGCTCATCGACGACATGAACGGCCAGGACCTCGCCTTTGTCGTGCACGTGGGCGACATCACGGGCAGCCGCGGCCCATGCACCGACGCATGGTTCGACGCGCGCCAGCGCCAGTACCAGCGGCTGCGCCATCCCCTCATTCTGCTGCCCGGGGACAACGACTGGGTGGACTGCCACCGCAGCGGTTTCGATCCGATGGAGCGCCTCGACAAGATGCGGCAGTTGTTCCATTCGGGCGAAGAGAGCATCGGGCAGCGAACCATCAGGCTCGAACGGCAGTCATCCAACCCGCGCTTTGCCGAATACCGCGAGCACGTGCGATGGATCGCGGGCGACGTGGTGTTCATCGGCCTGAACGTTCAGGGCAGCAACAACAACCTGGGCCGCACGGCGGCGATGGACGAGGAGTACCGAAGGCGCATGGCCGCAGTGTTTGCCTGGCTGGACGAGAGTATGGTGCTCGCCGCGGAACGGCGGCTCGCGGGCGCCGTCATTTGCATACAGGCCAACCCCGATTTCGAAGGACGTTACCGGCGCCGGCCGGGAGTGGCCGACGGATTCGAGGATTTCCGCGGGGCGCTGCGCGCGCACGCGCTGCGCTTCGGCAAGCCGATCCTGTTCGTGCACGGCGACACCCACCTGTATAAGCAGGACCGCCCCCTCGACGACCCGACGACCGGCAAGCCGATCGAGAATTTCGTTCGCGTCGAGGTCCCCGGCTCGCCGCAGGTGCGCTGGCTAAAGGCAGGAATCAGTCGCGAGCACCGCGCAGTGTTTGCCGTCACGCCGGTTCCGCCCCCGACGCGACCGTAACCGCCGCTGCGCTAATGGGCCTGCAATGCCAGTACCGTGCTCGTCAATGCATGCACGTCGGCGGCCACGTCTTCAAGGGCGTGTGGCCAATTCTTCTCGAAGTCGGATCGCCACGCCATTGACGACTGCGGCAGATCCCTTCGGCTGAGCGCAGTCAATGCACGCCATGCGCTTCGTTCGTCCTCCAGTAGCCGCTCTGCATGCTCCAGGGCCTCCAAAGCGAAACTGACCGTGCGCGCGGTCGTGTCGCCGGCGTCCAGAATCCGCCGCAGGAACTGAATGCAGTCCGACTCAGTGTGCAAGGCGACCATGAGCGCCTCCCTGAACACGTCCAGCCCGCTTGTGAAATAGTCAACGGTATCGTCGTCAAGGGCCTCGTATTCAAAAATACCGTCGTCGATGTCGCCAGCGTCACTGGCAGTAGCGGTGGCGTGGTAATGAGGGCTGGATTCACACAGTTGTTGCCACGCATCCATCCAGTCGAGGTAAGCCGCGGCGAATTCCTGGCCGGCGATCGTGCTCGCCTCCCCGAACACGCTGCGCGCAAGCGGACCAGGCCCGAATGCCCAGCCACCGGCATTTGTCCATTCCAGGTATGCCCCGATCCAATTGGCCGTGGTCTTGGTCTGATCCATTTCTCCTACCTCCTCTGGATGTAGATGGTTCGGTCCCTGATGGAGGTCATCCCGCCGCCTTCAGGGCGCAAGACCGGCGCGCTGCGCGTCTGGTCAATCGCCGCCGACTGCCCATTCACGCAACCGGTTGCTTTTCTCCCACTTCTCGAAGCAGTCCAATCCGCAGAAATACAGCACGTAGTCCGTCGCTTCCGCGCTCTTCGCCTCGGATCGCGGTATTTCCTTCAGGCAAAGCTCGCATTTCACCCTGATCTGGTCTGTGGGTTTCTGTTCCATGGTTATTCCTCCGGCGGGTGATGCGCCAGGGCACGGCTTCTTGCTGGCCACTTACGGCCCGGCGTTGCGCACGTGGCCATGATGCTGTCGAGCTACTTCAGCAACGCTGCGATTACCGGCGCTGCGGCCGGTTGCATGGATCCCATGCTGCACCTCCTCTCTCGCAGCCAAGAGCTGCGCCTCGTCGAAGGAAATAACAGCAGACACCTTCTGCAGGCCGACGCTGTGATCTGGATCAACGTTTCGGCAGGTAGGAGTCTGGATTCCTGTTTATCGAAATCAGAATCCCATGCCGCCCGTTTCGGGGAGTCCGGCCGACGCCGGCTGCGGCAACTCGGCGACCATGGCGTCGGTGGTGAGTATCAGGCCGGCGATCGATGCGGCGTTTTGCAGTGCCGAGCGGGTGACCTTCGTCGGATCGACAATCCCCATGACTATGAGATCGCCGTATTCACCGGTGGCGACGTTATAGCCGAACTGATCGGCCCCCTCGGCAACCTCTTGAAGCACGACCGAGGGTTCTTCTCCCGCGTTGGCGACAATCTGACGCAGCGGCTCCTCGAGCGCGCGCAACACGATCTTGATGCCGGCGTCCTGGTCCCGATTGTCGCCCCTCAACTGGGCGATCACATGACGAACGCGAAGCAGAGCGACACCGCCGCCCGGCAAAATGCCTTCCTCGACCGCCGCGCGGGTCGCGTGCACCGCATCCTGAATCCGGCTCTTCTTCTCCTTCATCGCGGTCTCGGTCGCTGCGCCCACCTTGATGACAGCGACGCCGCCGGCCAGCTTGGCAATCCGCTCCTGCAGTTTGTCGCGGTCATAGTCACTGGAGACTTCCGCGATCTGCGCGCGCAGCTGTTGGACGCGACCCTCTATTTTCGTGGAATCCCCGGCGCCACCGATTATCGTCGTGTCGTCCTTTGCCGCTTCGACACGCTTTGCCCGGCCGAGGTCAGTCAGCGTGGCCTTCTCAAGCGTGAGCCCGAGTTCCTCGGAGATCACCGTGCCGCCGGTCACGATGGCAATGTCTTCCAGCATGGCCTTGCGGCGGTCGCCGAACCCCGGAGCCTTGACCGCACAACTCTTGAGCGCGCCGCGAAGGTTGTTGACCACGAGGGTTGCCAGCGCCTCGCCATCGACGTCCTCGGCGACCACCAGCAGGGGCTTGCCGGCCTTGGCGACCTGCTCCAACAGGGGCAGCAGATCATGGATCGCGGAAATCCTCTTGTCGTACAAAAGGATATAGGGCTCCTCCAGCGCGGCGCTTTGCTTCTCCACATCGGTGATGAAATACGGCGAGAGATAGCCGTGATCGAACTGCATGCCTTCGACAAGATCCACTTCGTTCTCGAGCCCCTTGCCGTCCTCGACGGTGATGACGCCTTCCTTGCCGACTTTGTCCATGGCCTGGGCGATGATTTCACCGACCGCAGCATCGCCGCTGGCGGAGATCGAGCCCACCTGGGCGATTTCGTTGCGGCTCGTGCACGGCTTGGAAAGCCGCTTCAGCCCCTCGACGGCCGCCTCGACCGCCTTATCGATTCCCCGCTTCAGATCCATGGGGTTCATCCCGGCGGCGACGAACTTCATGCCCTCCTGGACGATAGCCTGCGCGAGCACCGTCGCCGTGGTGGTGCCGTCCCCGGCAACGTCCGAGGTCTTGCTAGCCACCTCCTTCACCAATTGGGCGCCGATGTTCTCGAATCTGTCCTTCAGCTCGATTTCCCTCGCCACGACGACGCCGGAATTGGCGACCACCGGCGGGCCAAAGGCCCGCGCGAGTATGACGTTGCGTCCCTTCGGCCCCAGCGTGACCTTGACCGCGTCTGCTATGAGGTTAACGCCCGCAGTGACCTTGGCGCGCGCATCGTCCTGGAAAAGAATGTCTTTCGGCGGCATGTCAGGCTCCCTGCAAACGCCAAGAGCCCGGCCCGCCCCGTGCCAGGGGAAGGACCGGGACCGCGCTCAAGTTCGAATCCTTATTCGACCTTGATATTACGACGCTTGGATACCTCGAACTTCGGCAGCGTGACTTCCAGTACGCCGTCCTTCAGCGACGCGGCGACCTTGGAGGCATCGACCTTGGCGGGGATGAGAACCGTACGGGAGAAAGCACCCTGCGAGATTTCGCAGCGGTAGTAGTCCCCTTTCTGCTCCTTCTGTTCATGTTGCACCTTGCCCTTGACGGTCAGCATGTTGTCGGCAAGCGACACCTCGATGTCCTTCTTGTCGACGCCGGGAACCTCGGCCCGCACGAGGAAATCCTCGTCGCGGTCGATAACGTCGGTGTGTGGCATCCTGCCCTGGAACGGCTCCATCATGTCCCGCCACACCGCCGGGCGGTCCCAGGCCAGCGGCCGCAGCCAGTTGCCGCTCATGAACTGCTCGAACGCGCGCTCCATGTCTTCGAACGGCGTGAGCGTGCGCAGTGCCCCGCCCTTCTGGCTTTCCTGCCCCTTGGTCGTTACAGGCACATCACGTTTGCTGTCGTTTCCCATGGCTGTTTCTCCTACTCAATTGAACCACCGAAAAGCCGTACTTCGCCTTGTCCAATATGGACCTGGGTACGGGCTGCAGATTGACACCGGTCAAGAAAAGTCCGAATTGCCCGGCGCCGAGCCGGTGGAGCTACGCCCTGCCCGCAATCACTTGCCTTGGGACACGCGAACCTGCGCGTGGCCCAGGTTCCGGTAGATGCGCCCGCGGCGCGTGAGCGGCCACCAGTCGTAAAGAAAAATCTGGATGGGGCGCCACATCGCGACCCAGCCGCCTATGGTCAGGCTCTCGCGGCCGATGGTGAGGATCGTGCCGCTCGTGAATTCGCCGATGGCATTCGCGGCGAGCAGGCACAGCGCCAGGAAAGCCAGCCCGATCAAGAGGCTGATCCGGCCCTGCACCAGGAGTTGGCGCAGTTCGCGGCGCGCCAGTTCGGCCTTGTAATCGAAAAAATTGTGGATCGCCTCGGTGACGAGAGCGCCGGGATCTCCCTCCGCCGGCATCTGCTGCAGGTGGATGGTGATCTGAAACCGGCTGTCGGGGGGGAATTCCAGCGCCCAGCTCTCGATGAATTCCTCCGCGTCCGGATCCAGATCCTTGTGATGGAACGGCGTGGGATCCATCGAGTTGAACAGCTGCGTAACTTCACGCAGCCGCAATTCGATGCGATGTATAGGTGGAGCAGTCATCTTGACAGCATGAGGTCATGCCCCTGGTATGTGCAAGCCCAATGCCTTTCTTGCGGCAACCGCTGCACCACGCCATGAAAAAGCAGACTAACATGATAGCCGGTGCAAACGTGCGCGCTTCGCGTGACCGAAGCGCGACAATCAGCGGAGCGTCACTGACATGCCGGTCTCCTGGCTACGCTTCCTTCTTCTTGCCGGCGCGCTCACGTTCCTCATCACCCTCGTGCAGTTTGAGGTTCTCTCGGCCGCCTTCGAAAGGCTGGGGCTGTCGCATCAGGCGGCGTACACCCTTCTCGCGGGAACGCTGTTTGGCAGTCTCTTCAACGTGCCGCTGTTCAGAATGACGGCAAAGCCCCCTGCGTCCGGCATTCAAGACCAATCCATCTGGACGCCGTTTCGCATGCCGCAACCCCCTTTCCAGGGTCAGACCGTGGTCGCAATCAATGCGGGCGGGTGTCTGATACCGGTTTGCTTTTCGATCTTCCTGCTCATGCGTGGTTCTTTGAGCGCCGCAGAGGTACTGATCGCCGTCGCGGCCGTCGCGTCGATTGCATACGCGTTCAGCCGCCCGGTGCCGGGTGCCGGGGTGGCACTGCCGATCTTCATTGCCCCGGTTACCGCAGCCCTGGTAGCCACGGTGCTGGACTACGAACAGCGCGCGCCGCTTGCCTACGTCAGCGGAACCCTGGGCGTGCTCCTGGGTGCGGATGTACTTCGCCTCGGGGATATCCGGGCGATGCGCGCACCCCTGTCCTCGATCGGGGGAGCCGGTACGTTCGACGGTATCTTCATCGCCGGCCTGCTCGCGGTGCTTCTCACCTGAGGTGGTGCCGCGGCTGTTCCCTCATCGGCTCCAGTTCGCCCGCAGCAGGTTATCTGCCTTGTTGTAGTGGAATTCGAGCTCGCCCTTGTGCGCGTGGTACAGCGCTTCGGCGATGTCACGCGCGAGATGGGTGTCCGTGGTCGTGACCAGCACCCCGTCCTGCGTGTCCTCGATCCTCATGATGCGCTGCAGCGGGTGCTCGGCCTTCTCCTTCGCTTCGTGGTTCTTCACCAGCTCCAGGATCTGTTCCCGGTGCTCGCGGAAGAATTCGCCCTTTAGGGTCACGTAACCGACAGGGAACTTGTCGTGGATGCGGTGGCACGCAGGGCACTTCTCTTCGTGTGCGCCCGCAGGTGCCGCGCCCCACGTCCAGCGGCCCTTATGAAACACCGCACCGCACTCGGGGCAGCGCGTCGGCTCGTGCAGCTTGTGGCTCGACTTGTAGCTGTCGTGAACCAGTTCCTGGAACACGTGCTCCCTGCGGAGCTGCCGGAAACCCCCTCGTTCGCCTTTCATGATTGACCTCTCCTTGCTGACCGCACGTGAGCCCGACGCATCACGACGGGGTGTGGTGCTTGCCGGCGCTGACCCGCTTAGCCTGCGGACCCTCGGCGGCCATTTCCTCGATGAACTGAACCTCCACTCCGTCGACCAGCTCATCGAAAGACGGATGCACGACGTTCTCGCGGCTGAAATATAGCTCGCGCCCGTCCGGGGTCGCGATGAAGCCGTAGCCTTCCTCGGCGAGCAACCGCGCCACCTTTCCATGCTGCGGCGCTTCGTGGACCTTCACGTCGCCCCGCTTCAGCCGGGCAACCTCCTCGAGCTGCCGCTTGGCGGCATCGAAGGCATCGCGCAGGGCCACGTACACATCCTCGTGGTGCGCACGGTTGACCACGATTTCCCTGCCCGGAACGCGCACATCCAGGCTGACCTGAAAATGACGGCCTTGCTGATGGTGCTTGCGCAACTCCTCGACGGTGACTCGGCAACTGGTGATGCGCGGATGGAATTCCTCAAGCTTTGCGGCCTTTTCGCGAATGCGCGCCTCCAGGGCTTCGGACTGCGGAAAATCCCGTACGGTGATCTGGAGAGGAACTTGCATGGAGTAACCCTTTCGGTTGCGATGGCTGGAACCGCCCACCGACGCTGGGCCCTGGAGAATGCTCCGGCCACTCACAGATTCAACATACGCGCCCGGACCGCAGCGGCTTTGACCTCGATCAAACGCACTTCTGCGCCAGGTAGGCAATGACAGTGTCCAGCGTCGTCAGCTTGCGGTAGTCGGCTTCTGGAATTTCGACCTGAAGCCGCTGATGCAGCCCGACGAGAAAATTCAGCCAGTCCATCGAATCCAGGTCGACCTGGTCGCGCAACGGGCGATCGGGCCGCAGATCGCTCTCCTCGATCTCGGGCGCGATCCCCTTCAAGGTGGCCAGGACAATGGTGCGGATTTCCTCGTTGGTCATGGCGGATCCCGGATTCACAAGGTTTCAGGCTGCTGCAGCAATCGACGGATTTCGGCGAGAAACAGCGCTCCGCGGTGGCCATCGCTCACGCGATGATCGGCGGCCAGGCTCGCCGTCACGGCAGGAATGATCCGCAGTCCTCCCTCCACGACACAGGCCAGCTCGGCCACACGTCCGAAGCCGACCAGTGCCACCTGGGGCGGATAGATCACGCCGAAGACGGACTCGACGCCCTGGTCGCCCAGGTTGGTGACCGTGATGGTGGGGTCGGACATCTCCGAGCTGCGCAGGCTGCCCGCTCGCGCCCGTTTCACCAGGTCGGTCAGATCCTGCATCAGTTGCGTCAGGCTTTTCTTCTGTACGTCATGAATTGCAGGCGCGATCAGCCCGCCCTGGCGCAGCGAAATCGCCACGCCGACATGCACCGATGCCCCGGGCTCGAATTTGCCGTCCCGGTAGAGTCCGTTCATGTCCGGGTACGTTTCGCAGGCCAGCGCGACCGACTTCAGAAACAGGGCCGCCATCAGCACTCGCTCGGTGAGCCCCCGCCGCGCGTTCTCGGCCTGCAGCCAGAGCGTGGCGTTCTGCAGCGGGACCCGTTCCGACAGGTAGTAGTGCGGGATCTCGCGCTTGGAGCGGCTCATGGCGGCTGCGATGGCACGGCGCATTTCGGCCTGCTTGTCCAGTTGCGCAGCCGGCACTGCAGGCGCGGCCTTGGTGGCCGCTGCGGCGCGTTCCACGTCCTCCAGAGTGACCGCGCCGTGCGGCCCTGTCCCGGCCACGGATTCGGCATCGACACCCAGTTCGGCAGCGCGTCTGCGCGCAACGGGCGACACGCGGCGGCGCTCACCGGGAACCACCGGCGCCGCGACGGCGGTTACAGGAACGGCTTCGGCCTGCACAGACACCGCCACCGCTGCGGGGCGCGTGCGTTTTTCCGCCTCCGCGGCTTCGGGCGTTTCACCCGGCGCGAGCAGCGTCGCCATCACCGTGCCGACCCGCATCGTCACGCCCGGCTCGGCGATCAACTCGTAGACCGTGCCTTCGTTCCAGATCTCGACATCGACCGCGGCCTTCGAGGTATCCACCACGGCGACGACATCACCGCGCTTGACCTGGTCGCCGGGCTTGATCCTCCATTCGAGGAACTTGCCCTTGTCCATGTCCGCACCGAGCGAAGGAAGCTTGAATTCAATCATCGCCCTAGCTCTTTCCGCAGATCTCGCGCGCTGCCGCGACGATTTTCGCCGCCTGAGGCAGCGCCGCGTCCTCCATGTGCTTCGCGTAGGGAATCGGCGCTTCCTCGCTGCACACGCGCGTCACCGGCGCATCGAGATCGTAGAACGAATTCTCCATGATGCGGGCCATCACCTCGGCGGCAAGGCTTCCGGTGCGCCACCCCTCGTCCACCACGACCGCGCGCCGGGTTTTGCGCACCGATGCGGCAATGGTTTCGGTATCCAGCGGGCGCAGCACGCGCAGGTCGATCACCTCGGCATCGATGCCCTGCGCGGCAAGCTGCCCGGCCGCATCCATGGTCTTGGGCAGCGATCCGCCATAAGTGATCAGGCTCACGTTCCCGCCCGCGCGGCGCACGGCCGCCGAGGCGATGTCCACGCGCGGCGCGTCGGCGCACTCGCCTTCGAGGTTGTAGAGCTGCACGTGCTCGAAGATCACCACCGGATCGGGATCTTCGAGGGCTGGCCAGAGCATGCCGCGCGCGTCTTCGACCGTGGCCGGGGCGAGCACCCTGATCCCCGGTATGTGCGCGTACCATCCTTCGAGGCTGTGCGAGTGCTGCGCGGCGACCTGCCGCCCCGCGCCGGTGGCCATGCGGATCACCAGCGGCACGGAGAACTGGCCGCCGGACATGTGGCGCATGAGCGCCGCGCTGTTGACGATCTGGTCGAGCGCCAGCAGGCTGAAGTTCACCGTCATCACCTCGACGATCGGCCGCATGCCGCCCATTGCGGCGCCGACCCCCGCGCCGACGAATCCGAGCTCGGAAAGCGGCGCGTCGCGGATGCGCTCCGGGCCGAACTCTTCCAGCAGGCCCTTGCTGACCGCGTAGGTGCCGCCGTATTTGCCGATGTCCTCGCCCATCAGGAACACGCGCTCATCGCGCGACAGCGCCTCGCGCAGCGCCTGCCGCATCGCTTCCCGGTAGGAGATCACGCTCATGGTGCGCTCACCGCGACGCGCCGCCTTCAGCCGGCGCTGCGACCGCCGGAGTGTGCACATCGCGCAGCAGGTCTTCCACCGGCTCCCAGGTGCCGCCCTCGGCAAACGCCACCGCCTGGTCGACTTCCTGGTTCGCCGCGCGGTCGATCTCGAGAAACTGCTCCTCGGTGAGCATGCCCTGTGACTTGAGCCGCGCCGAATAGGTGTGGATCGGGCCGCGCGTCTTCCATTCCTCCACTTCGCGCTTGTCGCGGTAGAGCTCCGCGTCAAACATGGAATGCGCCCGGAAGCGGTAGGTCTGGAATTCGATGAAGAACGGGCCCTTGCCGCTGCGCACCCGCTCGCCCGCCCTCACCGTGGCCTCGTGGACGGCGACCACGTCCATGCCGTCCACCTTGAGCGTGGGAACGCCGAACGCCGCGGCCTTGGCGCACAGGTCGGTCTGCGATTCGTAGCGCGCGAGCGCCGTCCCCATCGCATACAGGTTGTTCTCGCAGCAGAAGAGCACTGGCAGCTTCCATAGCGCCGCGAGATTCATCGACTCGTGGAACGCGCCCTCCGCCACGGCGCCATCGCCGAAAAAACATGCTGTGACGCGCCTGTTCTTGCGCAAGTGGTCGGCAAGCGCGAACCCGACGGCCAGCGGCAGCCCGCCACCCACGATCGCATTGCCGCCGAAAAAGCGGGTCTTCGCGTCGAACAGGTGCATGGACCCGCCGCGTCCGCGCGAGCAGCCTTCCTGCTTGCCGTACATCTCGGCCATGATCGAGCCCATCGACACGCCGCGCAGCAGCGCCTGGCCGTGCTCGCGGTAGGTAGCCACGATGTTGTCCTCGGGCGCAAACGCGGGCATGGCGCCGGTCGCCACCGCCTCCTCGCCGATATAGAGGTGCAGGAAACCGCGGATCTTGCCCTCGCCGTAGAGCTCGGCGCACTTTTCCTCCAGGCGCCGGATGCGCACCATGTCGGCGAGCAGCCGCAGCGCGAATTCGCGCGGGAACGGAACCGGACCGCTTGGAGGAGGCGCAATCATGCTGCCGCCTTGGCAATGACCAACCTCATGATTCCGCCCCCTCGAGGGTCGACAGATCACCTTCAGGTAGTCCGAGCTCACGCGCCTTGAGAAGCCGGCGCATGATCTTGCCGCTGCGGGTGCGCGGCAGCGTGCCCACGAAATCGATCTCCTTCGGCGCGACGGCCGCACCGAGCCGCTTGCGTGCGTGCCCGAGCAGTTCCATGCGCAGCGACTCGCTGGGGTCGAAGCCGGCCTTCAGGGACACAAACGCCTTCACGACTTCGCCCACGATCTCGTCCGGCTTGCCGATCACGCCCGCTTCGGCCACTGCCGGGTGCTCCATCAGCACGCTTTCGACTTCGAACGGCCCGATCAGGTGACCTGCCGATTTGATCACGTCGTCCGCACGGCCGACGAACCAGAAGTAGCCGTCGGCGTCCCGCTTCGCGAGATCGCCGGTCAGATAGAGCTCGCCGGCAAAGCACTTGCGGTAACGTTCTTCCTGGTTGAGGTACCCCCGGAACATCGCCGGCCAGCCGGCGCGCAGCGCAAGCTCGCCTTCCACGTTCGGCTCCTCGACGATGCGCACGGCGCCGCCCTCTTCACGCCGCACCACATACGCCTCGACGCCGGGCAGCGGCTTGCCCATCGAGCCGGGCTTGATGTCCATCGCCGGCGTGTTGGCGATCATGATTCCGCCGGTCTCGGTCTGCCACCAGTTGTCGTGGATCGGCAGGCCCAGCACTTCCTTGCCCCACCACACGGCTTCGGGGTTGAGCGGCTCGCCCACGCTCGCGATGAAGCGCAGTTTCGGAAAGCTGTATTTTCTCGGAATCTCCGGCCCCGCCTTCATCAGCATCCGGATGGCCGTCGGCGCCGTGTACCACACGGTCACGCCTTGATCCTGAAGGATCCGGTACCAGCGTTCGACGTCGAAATCGGCTTCATCGACGATACTGGTGACGCCATGGAGCAGCGGGGCAACGATGCCATAGGAGGTCCCGGTCACCCAGCCGGGGTCCGCCGTGCACCAGAAGGTGTCGTCGGGGCGCAGATCGAGTGCGAACTCGCCGGTGGCGTAATGCGTGAGCGCCGCTCCATGAACATGCACTGCGCCCTTGGGGGTGCCGGTCGTGCCGCTCGTGAAGTGCAGAAAGGAGGCGTCCTCCTCAGTCGTGGGTTCGATGGCGAAATCTTCGGAGGCTTTCTCCATGAGCCGGCGCGGATCGAGGGTGCCGGGCAAATCGGTCGAATCACTCGAATCGCTCACCACCAGGATGTGTTTTAGCGTCGGCAGCTGAGCGACGACCTTCTCCACCTTGCGCCTGTAGAGCGATTCGGTCGTCAGCAGGACCTTGCCCTGCCCCAGATCGATGCGCGTTCGGATCGGTTCCGGGCCGAATGCGGAGAACAGCGGCGACACCGTCATCCCGGTCTTCAGCCCTCCCAGCACGCCGACGTACAGCTCCGGGATGCGCCCGGCGAGCACGAACAGGCGATCCCCCCTGCCGACGCCCAGGCCGCGCAGAACATTGGCGAAGCGATTGGACAGCCGCTTGAGATCGGCATAGGTAAAAATGCGCTCCGCCCCTTCGCGCGGCAGCCACCGGAAGGCAACATGCTGCGCCCGCGCGCCCTCGGCATGGCGGTCCACCGCCTCATACGCAATGTTGAAACCGCCGCCGGGCAGCCCGGTGAGCTTGCGCCGCACCGAATCCCACGAAAAGCCCGCGCGGTCTGCGTCCGCAGCACGCAGATTGGGAGCCACCCGGAGATCGGATGGAGTCTTGCGAATCACCAGCGGCCTCACTGCATTTCTCTATTCAGTTTGTCACGACGACCGATCCATTCTGCGACGGCGGCGGCGCCCCGGCTTGATCCTCATCAAATGCACGGATGAGCCGGGCATCGACTATTGACACAGGGTTTTCCGTCCCGCGCCCGCACATGAACCCAAGCGTCACTGCCCTGGAAGGTCCCTCCCCGGCTTCGCTCCCGCTGGAGATCGTGGAGCGGAAGGGGCTTGCCCATCCGGACAGCATCTGCGACGCGCTCGCGGAAAATCTGAGCGTGGCGCTGTCGCGGTTCTACATCGAGCGCTTCGGGGTCATCCTGCACCACAACGTGGACAAGGCGCTGCTCTGCGGCGGCGCTGCCCGCGCCGCCTTCGGCGGCGGCGAAGTCCTCGAACCGATGGAAATCTACCTTGCCGGGCGCGCGACCAGCGAATTCAAGGGCGTCCAGGTTCCGGTCGATGCAATCGCGGTCGAAACGAGCAGGCAGTGGCTGAAAGAGAACATCCGGTTTCTCGACCCTGTGCGGCATGTGCGCATCCTGCCGCGCATCCGCCCGACCTCGTCGGACCTGGCGAGTCTTTTTGCCCAGTCGCATGGCACCGCTGCGCCGCCGGCGAACGACACCTCGCTCGCAGTCGGCTACGCACCGCTGGACGCCCTGGAGAGCATCGTCCTTGCCGTCGAGCAGCGCCTGAATTCACGTGAGATCAAGGTTGCTCACCCCGCGATCGGCGAAGACATCAAGGTGATGGGCGCGCGGCGCGGCGAGACGATCCGGCTGACCGTCGCCTGCGCAATCGTCGACCGCTTTGCCGCCGATCTGCCCGACTATTTCAAGAAGAAAGCGGTCATCATGGAACTTGCGCTCGCCGCAGCGCGGGGAAAGACCGGCGCGCCGGTCGAGGTCGCGGTCAATACGGCCGATGGCGACACGGCCGACAGCATTTACCTCACCGTCACGGGAACATCGGCCGAAGCGGGCGACGACGGCCAGGTCGGGCGCGGCAACCGGGTGAACGGCCTCATCACCCCGTACCGGCCCATGAGCATCGAGGCGGCCGCCGGCAAGAACCCGATCACGCACGTGGGCAAGCTCTACAACGTGCTCGCCCAGCGCATTGCCGGATCGATCGTCAGTGAGGTCCCCGGTATCGAGGAGGCCTATTGCAGCCTGCTCAGCCAGATCGGCAGGCCGATCAACGAGCCTCAACTCATCGACGTCAGGGTGCGGCTGAAGGACCGCGCGGCCCTCGACGCCCTACGCCCGCGCATCTCCAACCTCACGCGCTCGCACGTCGAACGCGCGGGCACGCTCTGGCGCGAGGTGATGGCCGGGTCCGTGCAGCTCTATTAACCCATCGGCTTCAGCAACAAATCAATTGCCTAGCGGAGTGCCGTAACCAACTCCCCGCTTCACCAGCATCAGTTTCACCGCCCGCCGTCCACTTGCTCAAAGACCCGACCGACGGCTTGCGACCTTTCCGGACGTTCGCCGTCCCCTAATGGCGCCGGTCAACCAATGTCGATTCCGCTCTTGCTCATGGCAGGCATCATTTCCAAGCCAGAATTTGCGGTTTGTTGCGGGATGTCGCCGGGGGCTGGCCGCCGGGTACGCCTACGATGATCGGAGCGATCGCCGACACGTCAACCGGTATTCCGAGTTCGTCCTTGATTTCCGGGGTATTGAGTCCTAAGACCGCCGAGCCGATGACGCAGGTTCCGAGGCCCATGGCATAGGCCGCCAGCATCAGGTTCTCCGCCGCCAGCCAGCAGTCGGCGACAACGAACGGGCTCATCGGCTTGGCGCAAATGACGATCAGCGTGCCGGCGTTGTAGAAGATATTGAAATCGGGCTGCTCGAACTTGTCGAGCCTGTGTCCGCCCGGGTCGAGGTGGGCGCGGTGCACCTCTTCCACGAAAAACTTCTTGGCGCGATCCGAAAGCCGCTGCAGCGCGTTCATATCCTGGAGAATCACGAATACCCACGGCTCCTCGTGAATAGCCGTAGGGGCTTGCACGGCCGCATCCAGCAAGGTACGTATCGTGGCCTGGTCCAGGATCTGCGGCGCGTAAGCCCGCACGGAGCGACGTCCATGGATTGCATCCATTAAGCTGACGGGAACCCCTGGCTTCGTCATACCTATCTCCATCAGGTTCGCGCCGCGACTTCCTGCGGCCGGCCGGCGCCGCCACCGGCCGCGGGCTTCGCGCCGTCGGTCGCGTAGATGGCATCGCACAGGCGCTGGAGCATCGGCACGCCGCGGACCTCCGTCTCGAACAGCGGCACGATGGCGCGCACGCTGCCATCGAACTCCCGCCAGATCGTCCGCATGTGCTCCTGCTGCATGGCCACGCGGTTCTTGACGAACTCGGCGGCGTCCGGACCGACCGACGCAGAGTCGATGACCATGTTGACGAGGACGCCGCCCACGGGGATCCCGAAGTCCCTGAACCACTGGATGAAGCGCGTGACCACCGCGATGGGCAGCGCCTCGGGCAGCGTCACGAAGTAGAACGCCGTGAGCGCGGGGTCTGTGAGGAGCACGCGCGCGTGCTCCATCCGGTCGCGGAAGGAGACGAGGTACTCCATCAGCGGGTCCGCCTCCTTCTTCTTCGTGAAGGAGAGCAACTCCCGGAGCGTGCGCGCCTCCTCGCGGCTCTTCATCATCTTGTTGACCCACAGCGCGTACACCTTCGACATGCCGAGCAGGCGCCTCGCGTTGGCGGTGGGCGCGGTGTCGAAGACGTAGACGTCGTACTCGTTCTTGAACATGAGGTCGATCATGTTCTCGAACATCGCCGACTCCTCGAACGCGGGGTTCATCGTCGCCGACTCGACGAAGTCGTCGGCCTTGGTGGTGATGTCGGCGAACTTGAGGAACCACCGGATCTTCTCCCGGATCTGCACCTTGCTGCGTTCGATGGTCTCCTTGGTCTCGATCTCGTAGGCCCAGAGGTTGGGCACGCCATCGACGGGGACGTGCTTGCCGAGCACGTCCTGGCCGAGCAGGCTCGTCAGGCTGTGAACGGGATTCGTCGACGCGAGCAGCGTCCGGCGTCCCTGCCGGGCGAGCCCGATGGCGGCGGCGGCGGCGAAGACGGTCTTGCCCACGCCGCCCTTACCGCCGAAGAAGAGGTACTTCAGCGCAGGGTGCTCGCTGAGGTGCCGGCCCATCGGTATTGTGACTGCGGGGATCGTAATTCCGGGCATTGTGATCTCTGGCGTGGCGAGCCTCCGCTAGGCGAACATGATGGCGGCCAGCTTCTCGATCATCGGCAGCCCGGTGACGTCGCGCTCCATCTCCGGCACCAGCGCCATCACCTTGTCGCCGAAAGCCGTGCGCACGTCGCGCAGGTGCTGGTCCTGCATGGCGATGCGGCGGCGCAGGTACTCCGGGATGTTCTGGTCCAGCAGCTCGTGCGGGATGACCCGGTTCACCACGTACCCGGCGAGCGGCACGTCGAACTGCGCGAACAGCCGGGCCGCCTTCTGCGTGTCGTCGATGATCCCGGCCTCT
>Ga0315281_10006907_pt1 | contig 16056 bp, 16 predicted proteins | sample YL17G07_0_MG_FD_204540 | JGI IMG/M metagenome (GOLD analysis project Ga0315281, IMG submission 204540) | Sediment microbial communities from Yellowstone Lake, YNP, Wyoming, USA - YL17G07_0 | ecosystem: Environmental > Aquatic > Freshwater > Lake > Sediment | place: USA: Wyoming | collected... | reverse complement strand
AGGACGGTTCACACCACCACGCTCTTGTGGTAGGTGGAGAAGTTATCTCCAATCGGATCGACTTTAAAGATAGGTCCACCTGCGTCATTTTCGGGGACGGGGCAGGCGCCACTGTTCTGGGACATTCTAACGGAAATCAAGAGGGAGAGATCCTGACTATCGATCTCAACTCTGATGGGAACCTCTGGAGTCTACTCTATATGCCTGGAGGGGGATCACGCAACCCTCCTTCTTATCAGATGTTAGATGCAGGTCTCCATTATTTAAAAATGCAAGGAAACGAGGTCTTTAAATATGCCATTCGTACAATGGTGGATGCCGCTCGTAGGGTGATGAAATCAAAAAAAATAACCAGCAAAGAAATAGACTGGTTCATCCCCCATCAGGCCAATATGCGAATTATGGAGGAGGTTGCCAATCGTCTCGAAATCCCTATGGATAAGGTGATTGTAACTGTCCATAAGTACGGTAATACTTCCGCAGCTTCTATCCCAACAGCCCTGGATGAAGCAGTTCGAAGTGGTAAGATCCAACGTGGCGATCTGGTTTTGGTGAATTCCTTTGGTGCAGGCTTTACCTGGGCAGCCGCTCTGTTCCGGTACTGATTCCTGAACGATGAGATTTATAAGAGCACAATCCTGTCACCCACCCACCTCTCCGATGCCAACCAATACCGCAGCCTAGATCGGAATCTGATTGCTTAACAGAATAAAGTAATTCGACAAATATCAATATTAAAGACCCTTTTACAATTTTTGAAGAGGAAGAAAATCTAATTCCACAGGTATTCAACATCTTTTGTGGATTTTATAGAAGAAAGAGGGGTTTTGTAGGATTTGTAGGAAAGGTTAGAACCAACCATCCCATGCATCGGCCACCTCTCCAAAAATCTCCTTAGCTCGTTCATCGCTACCCCACGTGGAATAGACAGTCCGGGGCGCTCTATACTTATCTATAATTCTTAGAAGGCATTCCCTAAAGGCGTGTTCAGTGGGTGCCGAAATAGTGACGACTGTTTGGGTCACCTCCTCTAAAGGTCTATTTCCAGTCTCCTCCAAAACCATTTTCCCCTCAGCATACAAATCTTTTCCTTTAACCTCATCTAAAATGACGTTCACACCGCATTGATCTGCGATTTTCTCCAAGTCTTCCCGCCTTATTACAACTAAAACATCGCCAGGATACCATCTTAATTTTCCCTTAAGAGTCTGCACGATTATCACCTCCTAAGTGTTGCGTCTCAAAAATAACTTTATGAAATGTCCCCCCTCATAACAGTCTTTCACCACTAAGCTGTCTTGAGATATTCACGGTACCGTTCCCTTCTCTCCTTTGTGATGTCTCTCGTTCTGGTAAAGTAGTCTCGCGAAGGTTTAATGTGATAAGTGAAGTGCCGGTATATGTTCTCCGGAGTGAAACGATGTTTCAACATGGCATCTTCGTCAAAACGAACTCTAATCTTTCCCCCCTCAACATGTATTTTGCCTCTTATCCCACAAACGCCACATTCTACTGTCTCATCGTCTCGTAGAATTCGAAGCACCCTGTCGTGGCATATCGGGCAGATTTCAGGTTCTCCACGGTAAGAAGTGTCTCCCGTTTTCACAGCTTTCGCCACCTCCTTACCCATTTCCCGTGCCTTGGCCAAAGCCTTATCATAAAGCACCACTTCATTGATGGCCTGGGTGTGTATCAGGGCTCGATCAACAACCTCCATTCCTAGAAAAAGGAGTAATATATTGGGTTGTAGCAAAGCATAAGGCGTCCAACCCCTTGTGGCATAAGGGACAATAATCACAGCAGGTTTACCTCTGGCTTTGGACCGGAAATTGACGGAAAATGCCCTGTCAATAAGTTGTTTAATAATCGCTGTGCTCTCTAAGATGTAACAAGGAGTCCCCAGGACAAGCCCATCATTCTCAAATATTTTATCCACGATGAAGTTAAAATCGTCCTTGAGGTTGCAACCTGTATTTCCGAAAACACATGGAGCCAGTCCATCACAAGGCAATACTCTGTAATCAGTCAGTCTCAGCATTTCAACTTGTGCCCCTTCCTCTTCAGCTCCCATTAAAGCTTCTTTAACGAGGATCTCTGTATTTCCAAGTTTCCTTTCGCTTCCATTCAAACCAAGAATTTTCATGATACACCTCTTTTCATAATCACCCTGTCACACGCCAAGATAATTTAATTCTACTAAGACCATGTTGCTGTCAGCGGCCATACTTGCCAGTGATGGATGCCGACCCTATCACCTTACCCTCAATGGCTTTTTTAAATGCCGAAAGAGTGGTATTCACTCCAAGATCCACCTTCTCCATATTGAGCGCATAAAGCGTCACCACATAGGGATGGTCGCCTGTCCCCTTAGGAGGTTGGGGTCCACCATAACCAATCTCTCCCCAAGAGTTCTTAAGTTCAATAGATCCCCTGGGCATTTTCTTTTTAGATGCCCCTTCTTCAATGGAGGTTACCTGTGCTGGAATATTAATGACCAACCAGTGAACCCAATTTTGGGCAACTGGGTGTGGGTCAACAATCGAAAGGCAAAAAGATTTCGTTCCAGCAGGAATGTTCTTCCATGCCAGAGGGATTGAAATATTATTTCCCCCTGCTCCTGGCATGACGTACTGAATCGGAATTCTCTCCCCATCCTTGAATGCAGGAGACAAAATTTCCATGCGTTCCCCTCCTAAAACATTTTTCTGACAAAACAATAAAGATAGAATAACCATGAGTAGCAAACAATATTTCTTAAACGATCCCATTTTGATCACACCCCTTCCGTCAAAAATCACTATATAAAAATAGTGTTACCGTAAATCAGCTGACCGGTCAATGAGAATCTTCTATGAATGCACCCTATCCTCCTTGACTTGAAACAAATTAATAAAATAAGACTTTTCCCATGTTCGTTATTCTGATATAATCGCTAGAAATCCCCCATGAAGCTTTCAGTCATTATCCCTGTCTATAATGAAATTAATACCATTGGCGAGATTCTCACCAGGGTCCTCGAGGTCGATCTCCCCAAAGAGGTGATTGTGGTGGATGACTGCTCCACGGATGGGACCAGGGAATTTTTAAAAGAATGGGGAGCGGGAAGGAAGGAGGAATCGAAGGACGAGGTTCGCATCTTCTATCAAATCAAAAATATGGGCAAGGGGGCTGCCCTCCGCTCCGCATTCAAGGAAGCCACAGGGGAGATTGTCATCATTCAAGATGCGGATTTAGAATACCATCCCCAGGAATATCCTAAACTCATCGAACCCATCCTCGATGGAAGGGCGGATGTCGTCTACGGTTCTCGATTTCTGGGCACCCCGAGGCGGGTGTTGATGTTCCGGCACACTCTGGGCAATAAGCTCCTGACTTTCTTCTCCAACCTCTGCACGGATCTCAACCTTACCGATATGGAAACAGGGTATAAGGTTTTTAAAAAGGAGGTGCTGGAGCATCTCCACTTGAAGTCAAATCGGTTTGGTTTTGAGCCTGAGGTGACGGCCAAGACGGCTAAGATGAATTACCGAATCTATGAAGTCCCCATCTCCTATAGCGGTCGAGATTATTGGGAAGGAAAGAAAATTAGATGGATGGATGGATTGAAGGCAATCTTTTCCATCCTGTGGTATAATTTTTTTGATTCGGAGACCGAGGATATCGTTTACCAAACCCTCCAGAGGATGAAGAAACTCCGTCGTTATAATCAGTGGATTTTTTTAAAATTCCGACCATTTTTGGGCAGAAGGGTATTAGAGATCGGCTCTGGGATCGGTAACATCACGAAGTTTCTTTTAGATCGAGAACTCATCATCGCCACCGATGTGGAGCCGAAATACCTCGCCCTTTTGAAGAACACCTTTGGAAAATATAAGAAATTTATCATCGAGCACCTCGACATCTCCGGGGCAGAGATGGAACATTACCGATCCTATCATATTGATTCGGTCATCTGCTTCAATGTTTTGGAACATATTGAACAGGATGAGAAGCCCCTAAAAAAAATCTTTGACCTCCTGGAACCCGGGGGGCGACTCCTCCTCCTCGTCCCTTCTCATCCATGGCTCTATGGAAGCCTGGATCAACATTTAGGCCATTACAGGCGGTATGGGATGAGGGAATTAAAAAATAAATTAGAAGCCGTGGGGTTTAAAATAATTTTTCTAACATACTTCAATCGAATTGGAATTTTGGGATGGTTTTTAAATAGCAAAATACTTAGGAAAAAAAGACTTCCTTCCTTTCAACTGAGAATTTATAATTTCCTCGTTCCCTTACTCAAATTAGAAAAATTCTTTCCCCTTCCCTTCGGCACCTCCCTGCTTATCGTTGCCGAGAAATCAGAATAATGGAGACGATTGAATATTTCTCAGACTTTTTAAGAAAAATAGGGGTTTCAAATTTTTTAGTCATCGGCATCGTCATCATTGTCATATGGCTTCTGATCTCAGGTTTCAGAAAAGGGTTAAAAAGAGGAGGCCGGGGTAAAGAATCTCAGAAAAATGAGGAGAATAAAAACGAAGACCTATCTGAATAAGCCTTCCATGGCGAATCTCTTTTGAATGGGGAGGAACTCTTGGAGGCTGCCTTAAGATCGTTTCTTAAGAATCATCCAAGAGAGGAAAAAGGAGACGGTCAGGGCGATCAACATTCCTGACATGGAGAAGAAAAAGAAAAGAAGGATCAACTTTTCCTTCATCATTGCATATTTGCTTTCCCTCATTCCCACATAGAGGATCCCAACGATTTTATCTTGAACATCCAGTATCGGCTCATAGGCAGTGATATACCAATCATCGACCACAAAAGCCCGTTGGATCCAAGGCGTTCCTTTTCCGAGAACTTGCTCCTGGACCTCCTTCATCGCTCGAGTTCCAATCGCCCGATTTCCTTCCTTATCGATGACATTGGTCGATATTCTCAAATCGCCTAAAAAGATGGTGGCTGTCCCAATTTCTTTTCCTTTGTATTTAGCATCTTTGAAAACGATGTTTTTAATGCGATCGACAATCTCATAATTTCGATTGAGGAGCACTCCTCCTGTTAATACGCCCAAAACCTCTCCATTTAAATCAATAACGGGATGGGCTGACTTCAATACCATTCCTGAAGTCTCTTCTATTTTCCTGGCCGGTTTTTCTTTGGGAACGGGAATCGATTGGATAATGGCCTTCTGGACTAAGGCCCTCCCTTCCTTCGACAACTCATCTCCTGAGAGCACCTGGGTCCCTGAAATCTCCTTTTTCCCCAGGGCACTATTAATAAAAGGATCATGGAGCAAACTGTCCCCGGATGCAGGAGGGTTATGGAATCTAAAGACGACCGTTCCCTGCCGATCCACCAATGTCAAAAAATCGAGTCCTTCTTCAGCCATCAATTCTTCGAGTTCATTCCGGATAGGAGAGATATCTTTCTCTTTTAATCCCTTTTTCAACACATGTCTGATCGCTGTCCAACGAATCGTTCGATCAATGTCTCTAATTTTAGAAGTATAAACGTATCTGGCTGTATTGAGATCTTCTTTAACTCTCTCCTGTGCTTCAAAAATAATTTGATTAGTTATAAGTGAATTAACAATAATACTTGTTACAACGCCTATTAAGCAGGCAACTGCTAAAAAGATTAGGGCTAATTGAGTTTTGGTGAACATCTTCATGCTCATAAATTACCAGAAATAAAGGGAAAAGTAAATAAAAAAATTTTTCTTGCTATATTATTTTTTTTCTGGTAAATATATTGTGAAAAAATTCATTAATTCAAAGACAGGAGGGATTGTTCATGAAACCGTATTTTGAAAGGATGACCGATTTGGGTAAAGCCTTGACTGAGCAACAGATTCAAAAGGCAGATGAAAATGTTAAAAAAATTAAAGAAGTTGAAAAAACAGTTGCAGAAGCTGTGGAAAAAGTGAAAAAAGCGGGTCTGGCCACAGAGGAAATTAATAAAAGAGGAGAGATGACCGTATACCAGAGGCTCGAATATTTATTGGATCCAGGCACCTGGTGTCCCTTACATACCCTCTTCGATCCAATGGATGAAGAATCAGGAACCACTGGCGTGGTTGATGGACTGGGTAGAATCAGTGGGAAATGGGCTGTGATCATTGGCTTCGACAATAAAGTCATGGCTGGAGCCTGGATTGCTGGTCAGGCAGAAAATATTTTGAGAGTGACCGACATCGCAAAGCGTCTTCATGTCCCTCTGGTTTGGTTGGTCAACTGCAGTGGCGTGAAACTCCCTGAACAGGAGAAGGTATATGCCAACCGGAGAGGAAGCGGAACTACTTTCTTCAGACATGCGGAATTGGAAAAATTGGGCATTCCTGTTCTGGCAGGAATTTACGGAACCAACCCTGCGGGCGGGGGATACCAAGGGGTCAGTCCTACCATCCTCTTGGCCCATAAAAACTGCAACATCGCTGTCGGGGGTGGCGGTATTGTCAGCGGAATGAGCCCAAGAGGTATCTTTGATGAGGAAGGGGCAGAGCTTGTTATTGAAGCCACGAGAAAATTCAAATCTGTTCCTCCTGGGCGTGTGGAGATCCATTACGACTCCACTGGTTTTTTCAAGGCTGTCTTTGAGAAAGAGGAGGGAGTTTTGGATGGTTTGAAAGAATATATGAAGTATATCCCGGCCTACAATCCTAAATTTTTCAGGGTGGCAGAGCCAAAAGAACCTAAATTCTCGCCCGAAGAGATCAATTGTCTTGTTTCTTTCAATCAAAAGCTTGCCTATAATTTTGATCAAGCCCTTGCCAGGCTGACAGATAACAGTGAACACATGGAGTTCAGACCTGGTTATGGTCCGGAGGTTTATACGGGTTTGGCAAAAATTGACGGCTTCTTAGTTGGAATCATAGGCAATCGGCAGGGATTCTTACCCAAGGGATATCCCGAATATGCCCCCTATCCAGGTGTCGGTGGAAAGCTTTACCGACAGGGCCTCATTAAGATGAACGAGTTCGTAACCCAGTGCGGGAGGGACAGGGTCCCTATCATCTGGTTCCAGGATACGTCTGGCATTGACGTAGGAGACATCGCAGAGAAAGCTGAGCTCCTTGGATTGGGGCAATCCTTGATTTACTCCATTGAACAGACGGATGTGCCCATGATGTGCATCGTCTTACGAAAGGGGACAGCCGCTGCCCACTACATCATGGGAGGCCCCCAGGCGAACAATAATAATGCGTTTACGCTGGGCACACCCACAACAGAGATTTATGTAATGCACGGTGAAACCGCAGCCGTTGCCTCTTTTGCAAGAAGACTGGTAAAAGAGAAAGATTCAGGCCGTCCGCTCAAGCCCACCATTGACAAGATGAATGCCTTAGCACAAGAATACTATGAGAAGTCGAGGCCCGTTTATTGTGCGAAAAAGGGGTTGGTCGATGAAATCGTCTCCCTGCCCGATATGAGAAAATATATAGTTGCTTTCGCAGGGTCCGCCTACCAAAATCCAATATCGATCTGCCCTCACCACCATATGATGATCCCGAGACTGATCAAGGGATAGAAAAAACCTGCCGTTAGATCAAGACATGATAAAAAGGCCCATCTCACAAAAGATGGGCCTTTTTATTTCTTCACAAAGCTTGGGGTTTTTGCTGCTGGGGTTTGCTGTATTGCATCTTATCGCAGAATGATTTAAAATAAATATAGGAGAAACAAGATGAAAAGTAGGTTTCAATGGTTTTTACTTCTCGCTCTTACGCTTTTCCTCTCAAGTTGTGTTCATGTCATTTCAAAAGATTTGAGGATAAAGTCAGATTCTACGGTTACTCTTGGTCAGGTCCGTCAGAATCCAAACGCCTTTAAAGGAAAAATGCTGGTTTGGGGTGGAGAGATCATTGAAACAGTCAATCAAAATGATGGAACCACACAGATCGAGGTTTACCAGAGGCCTCTGGGATGGAGGGAAGAACCTCAGGAAACTACTGCCTCCGAAGGAAGATTTTTAATTCTTGCCGATAAATATTTGGATCCTTACCTCTTCCGTAGTGGGAAGAAGATCACTGTGGCGGGTGAAATTCTTGGAGAGATGATCAAACCTCTGGGCGAAATGGATTATCGATATCCCATCCTTTCGAGCAAACAGATCTATCTTTGGCCGGAATACTATTACCGTCCCTATCCCTACACCTATTTCGACCCATGGTGGGGTTATCCTTATGGGTGGGGGGGGATCGGTTTCGGTTATTACTATTTCCCCCACTATTATCATTATCGTCATCACCGTCATTAATCTTTTCATCAGGACAAGTTGACAGATTTACCTTGGTCAGTTATATTTTTTCTCCATAAAGGAGTTTTCATGGCACGAAGTCCCATCACACGCAACGGATATAACAATCTCCATAAAGAATTGGAGAATCTGAAGAAGGTCATCCGTCCTCAAGTGATCAAGGCCATTGAGGAGGCACGGGCTCATGGAGATATCAGTGAGAATGCAGAGTTTGTAGCAGCTAAAGAGCACCAATCATTCGTTGAAACGAAGATTCGAGAGATTGAACAGAAGTTGGCCAACTCTGAGATTATGGATCATCTTAACCTTCCCAATGGGAAGGTGGGCTTTGGCTCTGTGGTTACTTTAGAAAACCTCGGTAATGGTGGCAAAGTTACCTACCAGATTGTCGGACCTGACGAGTCGGATATCCCTTCCGGAAAGATTTCAATCGCCTCTCCCCTGGGCAAGGCCTTAATTAGTAAGGAAGTAGATGATGAAGTAAAGGTGCAAACCCCAGGGGGAGCCAAGAACTATACGATTTTAAAGATTGCCTGAAGCATACACCCTCTCCTTCTTAACTTTCCCCCTTTCTTATCACTGTGACGGCAGTGGCCTTAAAAGAGGCTTTCACTTCTTTTTCTTCTGCCAGTGACAATTCTTCCAGGGAATGATTCGTCACATAGGCGACGAGTGGAAATCCACATTGTAGATGGACTTTTTGATAGAGCCCCAATGAGATGATCTTCGTAATCCTCCCTGAAAAAACATTTCTGGCACTTGTTCCTTCTTGAGAGGGACGGGTAGAGAGGGTGACGTTTTCTGGCCGGATGCACAGAACCACAGTCTCTCCGAAATGGGCATCCCCTACAGCTTCGATCGCTTGACCTCCGATGGAGGCGATAAAAGTTCCACCATTCCTTTTAATCACTTTCCCGGTCAGAATCGTCTCCACTCCCACAAAGGAAGCCACCCATTCATTCATAGGATGGTTCATTACCTCTTCAGGAGAGCCAATCTGAAGTATCATTCCTTCATTCATCACCGCCATATGATTTGAAAGCCTTAAGGCCTCGAGGCGATCGTGAGTCGCGAAGATCGCAGTGGTCCGTGTCTGCTGAAGGATATGCTCCAGGTCTTCGATCAGGGAATCACGGGTGGGAGGGTCGAGGGAAGAAAAAGGTTCATCAAGGAGAAGGATTTCAGGTCGAAGGGCAAAGGCCCGTGCAAGACTGGTTCTCTGCGCCTCCCCTCCTGAAAGAGTTTTTGCAGAACGGTGGCTGAGATGACCAATTCCAAAGCGGCCCAACTGTCCCATTACTCTGTCATCAATTTCTTTTTTCTTCATTCCACGAATTTTTAAACCTGAGGCGACATTTTTAAAGACGGTCGTATCAAAGAGGAGAGGTTCCTGGAAGACCATGGCCAGTTTCCTTCGGTATTCCAAAACAGAATGATTCGTTTCGACTTTCTTTCCTCTAAAAAAGATTTCACCCTGAAAGGGTTTCAATAAATAAGATAGAGTTTGCAGGAAGGTTGTTTTCCCCGCCCCATTCGGTCCGATCAAGGCGAGAATCTCCCCTGCATGAATTAAAAGGGATGGAACATTAAGTATAGTTACTCCGCCTCTTTTAACCTCAAGTTTTTTAATCTCTATGATTGGTTTACAATCTTTCGCATCCATTTTCATTCCGAATTCCGCAATCCGCAATCCGAAATTATTTTTACCTCGGCCTTTCTCTCTGTTGTATTTGTGTGAGGATCAAATTGATAAAATATGCCAGCAACAAGAGAATGATTCCGAGGGCGATTGCGACATCAAAATTTCCACGACTTGTTTCCATGACGGTTGCTGTGGTGAGCACACGGGAATAGCCCTTGATATTGCCACCCACCATGATAGAAGCACCAACCTCTGAGATGACCCCACCAAATCCTGCCATCACCGCAGCTAAAAGGGGGAGCTTCGCCTCTTTGATCAATATCCAGACCATCTGTAAACGGGTCGCCCCAAGGGCTAAAATCTGAAGTCGAAGTTTTTGAGGAAGTTGTTGAATCGCTGCCAAGGTAATACCCATTACAATGGGAGTAGCGATGACTGTCTGGGCAATGATCATGGCTGTGGGCGTATAGAGGATTTCAAAAAAACCAAGAGGCCCATTCCTCCATAAAAAGATGGTTACGAAAAGGCCTACCACAACTGGTGGAAGACCCATGCCAGTGTTGATCAGGCTTACAACAATTCTTTTTCCAATAAACCTGGAAAGGGCAACAGTTACTCCAATAGATATCCCGATAAATAGACTGATGAGTGTAGCTATCCCGGAAACCTGAAGAGAAAGAAAAGTGATCCCCATGACCTCAGGGTCAAGGGTGACTATAAGCCAAAAAGCCTTTTTAATTCCCTCAAAGATAAGATCCATCTTTTGAATCCTAAATATTTTACTCATTGTCATTCCTGTGGACACAGGAATCCAGATTTATGCTCTCATCCTGGATTCCCGCCTACGCGGGAATGACAAGTATAGACCCTGCCAATTATGCCCCTTATTTTCCCAACTGCTCTTCACTCTTCCCTGCATCTGGGAAGAAAAGAGGAGACCCGAATTTATCGACCCCAAAGTTTTTAATGATGTTCTGAACTTCTTTAGAAACCATAAAATCGGCAAAGGCCTTTCCACCCGCGCTATTGACTTTGGGCCATTTGGCAGGATTGACCTCAATGACATGATAGATATTGAGGAGAATCGCATCCCCTTCGACCAGAATATCGAGACCGAGATTTTTCTTTAAAGCAAGATAAGTTCCACGATCGGCAAGGGTGTAACCCTTTTTCTCAGCAGCAACATTTAAGGTCTGACCCATTCCGAGGCCTGTCTGTTGATACCATTTTTCGCCTTCCGGATTTATCCCGGCAGCTTTCCATATCGCCTTCTCTTTTGAATGGGTTCCTGAATTATCCCCTCTCGATAAAAAAAGAGTTTTCGCGAAAGCGATCCTTTTAAATGCCTCTGAAGAAGATTTTATGCCTTTAATTTTAGCAGGATCTTCTGAAGGTCCCAAGATGATAAAGTCGTTATGCATAATGAGCCTTCGATTGATTCCATAACCTTCCGAGATAAACTTTTTTTCCGCTTCAGGAGAATGGACCAGAAGCACATCCGCCTCTCCCTTCTGCCCCATGGCCATGGCCTGACCAGAGCCTACTGCGATCGTTTTGACAAAATAACCTGTCTTCTTTTCAAAAATCGGAAGGAGGACATCGAGAAGTCCAGAGTCCTGGGTGCTGGTGGTGGTAGCGAGGATGATGGTCTTCGGCTGCGATTGAGCAGAAGGGATTCCTGTGATGAAAAAAAGTAAAAAGATAATTCCTGTTAACAGAATTTTCTGGCCTGTCTTTCGATTCATGATCCTTCCTCCTTAATTTCCAATTAATTTTTTTGTCCTCGTAGACTTCTCCATTCCTTTGAGTTGGGAAAGAAAAGTGGGCTTCCATATTTATCTTTACCAAAATCTTTAATAATTCGCTGCCCTTTCTTCGGCGAGGTTAACCATTTCACAAAAGCCAGGGTATCCTCATAATTCACTCTTGGAAATTTCTGGGGACTGACTGGGATTAGGGTGATGTAATTCAATAAGGCTTCATCCTTCTCCACCAGAATGTCCAATTTGATCTGACCCTTCAGAGTGAGATAGGTGGCACGGTCAATGACGGTATAAGCGTTCTTCTCATCCGTGTAACGAAGAGTTGGAACATTTCCCATGGCCCCTTTTTCGTAAATCACATACCAAGAACCAGAGGGCTTAATCCCCGCTTTTCCCCACAATTCCATCTCTGATACATGAGTACCTGATTTATCACCTCGGCTGATAAAGGTTACCTTTTTCTCAGAAATTTTTTTCAAAGCCTCTATCGCCTGGTTCATTCCTTTGATTCCAGCTGGATCGTTTGTAGGGCCGACAATGACAAAATCGTTGTACATTAGATCGATTCTTTCTGTTCCAAAACCTTCTTGGACAAATTTTTCCTCCAGAGATTTTGCATGAACTAACACGAGATCTACATTTCCTTTCCTTGCTATGTCCAAAGCAGCTCCCGTTCCTGCACCTACGTGACGGACACGAATGCCGGTTTCCTTTTCAAATTCATTTTCAAGTAAATCAACAACGCCTGAATCGATTGGTCCGATGGTGCTGCTTAAGAGGATGAATTTGTTGGTTTTAGTTTTTTCCAACCCCGAGCACGACAACACACAAATCAAGAGACAGATCAATCCAATGGACATCCATTTCTTCATCATATCTACCCTCCTCGTCTAATTTTTTGAATAAAGGATTTTCCCTGAACTTTTGAAGTCGTAGCTTCCCAATCTTTCAACCCTGTTTCGAAATTCCGGGGAGTTTAGAATTTCAATGAAGGCCTGAATTCCCTTTTCGAAAAAGGTGGATTGGTCAAGGATCATATCAAAGCTTTCCTGGGTGATTGGAATAAACGGAAGGCCAAGGAGTTTTGAGACGGCGATCGTGGCAATGCCAGCATCGGCTTCTTTGGAGAGAATGGATAGGCCCACTTCAAAATGGGTGTAGACCTCTCTCTCATATCCCTGAATTCTGGAGGTCGGAATCTTTAATCTCTTTAAGTGATGGTCCAAAAGAACCCTTGTACCAGAACCCTTCTGCCTGTTGATTAACCTCACCCCTTTTTGAGTCAAGTCTTCAAATCCACGAATATGAAAAGGGTTTTTGGGGGCCACCAAGAATCCGAGATCCCGCTGAAAGAGATTAACCACAATAGGTTTCACATTGGGCAGATAGGTGGATAGAAATGGGATGTTGTATTCACCGCTTTTCGGATCGAATAGGTGAGACCAGGCAATATCCGTGTAGCCCATGTTCAGGGCCTTCAGTCCGTCTGTGCTCCCTGTATTTGCAGAAAAGATATAGAACTCAGGATACGATTTTTTCATATAGGTCTGGAGCATATCCAGGATGGGATCATTGCTACCGGATGCCAGAAGAGCCCCTTCAATTCTTCTGCTTTTTTGTCTGGCTTGTTCAAGTCCTGTTTTGGCATTAGATTCAATCCAATCGTCAATCAATTTCTTTGGAAAGACCCACTTCCCTGTTACCCGGGTGGACGGAATCTTTTTAGACTTAACCAATGCATACACTTGCTTTTCATGAATTCCTAAATATTTAGCCACTTCTTTAGTGTTCATTATCTCTTCAGACATGGATTCACCTCCAATGGACTTAAATAATAAATGGGGACAATCAATTTGTCAATGAAAAAAATTACAAATAATTACCATTTATTACTTATTAATCTAAAAATACCCATAATGGCTACGTCACACACAAACCATCAAAATCACTCAACCCCCCCTCCCACCAAGGGAGAGGGGGGAGTATTGGGATTATTTGGTTAGAAAATAAAATCTTCAACCCAAAAAAAATGTAGGGGAGCCTCTCTGGGGGCTCCCGATCCTTCGACAAACTCAGGAGGCGGCCACACCTGCCTGCCGGTAGGCAGGGAGGGCCGTCCCTACGAATTAATAAATCAATTTTCATGGTTGTTGGCGACCCGTCAGGGTCATGAGTGTTTTCTAAGTAATCGAAGTGGGATGTCCGAAAAAAGGATAGAGGTTATTGAATTTGGTATTGACGAAGATTGGTCTATCCCATAATATGAGCGGAAATAGAAAGGGATTGGCTATGAAAGACTATTCTTCCAATCGTGCGCAAAAGTTCACTGAATCAGTCATCCGGGAAATGACCCGTATCTGTCTCAAACATCAGGGGGTCAACCTGGCTCAAGGATTTCCTGATTTCCCAGCACTAGCAGAGATTAAGGAAGCAGCTGTGAGGGCTATCCGTTCGGACATAAATCAGTATGCTATTACCTGGGGAACACCAAATCTTCGTCAAGCCATTGCGGAAAAATTTACCTGGTATAATGGCGTCGCCATTGACCCCGAACGGGAGGTTACCGTTTGCTGTGGATCCACAGAGGCCATGATCTCTTCTCTGATGGCCATCGTCAATTCTGGCGAAGAGGTGATTGTCTTCGAACCCTTTTACGAGAACTATGGCCCAGATACCATCCTCTGCGATGCGAAGTCGCGATTTATCACGCTGCACGAACCGGATTGGCATTTCGATGAGAAGGAACTGGCTCAGGCTTTTAATAATAAGACCAGGGCCATCATCATCAACACACCCAATAATCCCACTGGCAAAGTCTTCTCCCGTGAGGAATTACAATTCATCGCTGATCTTTGCCTGAAATGGGGTGTGGTGGCAGTGACCGATGAGATTTATGAACATATCCTCTATGATGGAGCCAAACATATTAGCATCGCCTCTCTCCCCGGCATGCGAGATCAAACCATCACCATTAACTCCATCTCCAAGACTTATAGCCTTACAGGATGGCGTGTGGGTTGGGCCATTGCTTCAGCCCCGCTGACTGCGTCCATTCGTAAGGTTCATGATTTTTTAACCGTAGGGGCGCCCCATCCTCTGCAAGAGGCTGCTGCGACTGCTCTGCGTATCGATCGAGGTTATTATCAGACTCTGGCCAGGGACTATGAGGAGAGGAGGGATTTCCTCTCCCGGGTATTAGATGAAGCAGGATTTCGTATCTACCGTCCCCATGGGGCTTATTACATTATGACGGATGTAGGGCATTTTGGTATTTCGGATGATGTGGCCTTTGCTTTCTATTTAGTAGAGAAATTTGGAGTGGCGACTGTTCCGGGCAGCAGCTTCTACAGCCGTTCTTCTCTGGGAGCGACAAAGGTTCGCTTCTGTTTTCCCAAAAAGAGGGAAACCCTGGAACTTGCTGCTGAGAAATTGAGGAACTTCAAGGCAGCAAGGAAATTAATGTAAGAGGTGAGGCTTGCATTGGCAGACACTATTAGGCTAACTTTTAACTGGCGACTTCACGACGAGTGTTCACTCAAGGATAATTCTGAGGGGTCAACGATTACGGTTGGAAATGTGCATGATGAGATGAAGAGGGACTTTTACAAGTAACTTACCCTCATTTCAGTCCCGCTTTACGCAGTGCGCCGATAGTCAGTTCCCTGTCTGCTTCGTTTTTATACGGTATTGTCTTTGCCCAGTAGTCTATCGAGAACTTTGGATTTATCCTCAGGACTTCTGCAGCTTCAATACGAGCTTCTTCTTCCCGACCATGTAGAGCATAAGCCGCGGCAAGGAAAGCATGGGCAACAAGATTATTGGGTCCGAGACTTGTGGCTTTCTTACCTGCTGCGATTGCCTCTTCATACTGCCCTGTTAGGCAATACGAATTTGTTAAGCCCTGGTAATAATAACTTACCGGGATAGGATCGAGACGTATCGCCTCCTTAGCCACCGTAATCGCTTCCTTGGGTCTACCGGCATACCTAAGGGCCATACTCAGATAGAAATGGGCAATCGCCGAATTAGGTTCAAGATTCACAGCTTGCTCACACTCTGCAATGCCCTTATCATGTTGCAGCATCAGTGTGTATATCCAACCCAGCAAAGCATGTGGCAAAGCCAAGGAGTTATCCAGGGCTAAGGCTTTTTGTTCCAGTTCCATAGCCTTCTTGAGAGACAGCCGTGGGTCCTTACTGATCCCGAGCGGCACCTCATCCGCATATGTAGCAGCCAAAAGATGGTAGGCCATTGCATAATTCGGGTCAAGGGCAATCGCTTTCTGCCAGCAATTCTCGGTGAAGCGAGGAAAAAATATAGGGTGGCCCGTTAGTGCCAGTTATGGTGTCGAATAATATGGGAACCCATCCTTTTTCATTAATTTTGAGTGTTGAGCCTTCCCTAAAATAG
>Ga0315281_10006906_pt1 | contig 16059 bp, 17 predicted proteins | sample YL17G07_0_MG_FD_204540 | JGI IMG/M metagenome (GOLD analysis project Ga0315281, IMG submission 204540) | Sediment microbial communities from Yellowstone Lake, YNP, Wyoming, USA - YL17G07_0 | ecosystem: Environmental > Aquatic > Freshwater > Lake > Sediment | place: USA: Wyoming | collected... | reverse complement strand
GTGCGTATCGTCAATTGCGCGCGCGGCGGACTGATCGATGAGGCGGCGCTCTATCAGGCGCTCAAGTCGGGTCATGTCGCGGGCGCTGCTTTTGATGTTTTCGTCGAGGAGCCGGCGACGCAAAATCCGCTGTTCGAGCTGCCCAATGTCGTATGCACGCCGCATCTCGGCGCCGCGACCACCGAGGCGCAGGAGAACGTGGCGTTACAGGTCGCTGAACAAATGTCGGACTATCTTCTGCGCGGCGCGATTTCGAATGCCGTCAATTTTCCCTCGATCACGGCGGCAGAAGCGCCGCGGCTCAAACCGTTTATCGCGCTGGCGGAGAAACTCGGCTCGTTCGCCGGGCAATTGACCGAAACCGGCATTGCCAAGGTGCAGCTATCATACGAAGGCGTCGTGGCGCAGATGAATACCAAGGCGCTGACATCGGCGGCGATCGCGGGGCTGCTGCGTCCGATGCTGCAGGACGTCAATGTCGTCTCCGCCCCGGTCGTGGCCAAGGAGCGCGGCATCGTGATCGAGGAGACGCGGCGCGAGGCGGAAGGCGATTACGAAAGCCTGATCACCGTGACGGTCGTCACCGAGCGCCAGTCGCGCCTCGTCGCGGGAACCGTGTTCGCCGACGGGCGGCCGCGCATCGTCAATATCAAGGGCATCCGCATGGATGCCGAGTTCGGCCCCTCGATGATTTACATCACCAATCTCGACAAGCCGGGCTTTATCGGCAAGTTCTCCTCAATGCTGGGCGAGGCCGGGATCAATATCGCGACCTTCCATGTCGGCCGGGAGGCGCCGGGCGGCAACGCCATCGCGCTGATCGAAATCGACGGCGATCTGCCGCCGGACGTGCTCGCCAAGGTGCGGGCCCTGCCGCAGGTGCAGCAGGCCAAGCCGCTGAAGTTTTGACATTCGGGTCATTGGGTGAGCCCGATATCTCAGGGTCAGCTCATGGGACGGCCCTTTTTGGCTCTGGCGACAACTCGTGTTTGCCATCCTTAGTTTCAGGAAGAGCCTGAAAACTCAATGAATTAGCTTCTGCGGCCAATGATCTGCCACGCCGCCTTGCCTCATGGGGGGCGATCCTTTATCCGAAAAGGACCCCATTTCGGGCAATGTCCGGTTTGTTGCGGAAGTTCCGCGGCTGCGACGGTGGGGGAAGGGTGGCGAATGGCGAATGTAGTTGTAGTTGGGTCCCAGTGGGGGGACGAGGGCAAAGGCAAGATCGTCGACTGGCTGTCCGAGCAGGCCGACATCGTCGTCCGCTTCCAGGGAGGCCACAATGCCGGCCATACGCTGGTTATCGGCGGGGTCACCTATAAGCTCTCGCTGCTGCCGTCAGGAGTTGTGCGCCCCGGCAAGCTCTCCGTCATCGGCAACGGCGTCGTGCTCGACCCGCGCGCACTGATCGAGGAAATCGACCGGCTGGGAGGGCAAGGCGTCAAGATTACGCCAGAAAATCTTCGTATCGCTGAAAACGTGACCCTACTTCTGTCGCTGCATCAGGAACTTGACGGCATTCGCGAATCCGCGAGTACGGGTACGCGGATCGGCACCACGCGGCGCGGCATTGGTCCGGCCTACGAGGATAAGGTCGGCCGGCGGGCGATACGCCTGATGGATCTGGCCGATCTTCCCGCGCTCAACGGCAAGATCGATCGTCTGCTGGCTCACCACAACGCATTACGCCGGGGGCTGGGTATTGCGGAAGTCGCTCGTGCGGCGATCTATGAAGAACTTTCCGCGCTGGCGCCGCGCGTCCTGCCGTACATGGATACGGTGTGGATGCTGCTCGACCACAAGCGCCGCGAAGGCAAGCGCATCCTGTTCGAAGGCGCGCAGGGCGCGCTGCTCGATATCGACCATGGCACCTATCCGTTCGTGACGTCGTCCAACACGGTGGCGGCGCAGGCCGCGACCGGATCCGGCGTTGGGCCTTCCGCGATTGGTTATGTGCTTGGCATCTGCAAGGCTTACACCACGCGGGTGGGGGAGGGGCCATTCCCGACCGAGCAGAAAAATGAGATTGGCCGGCTGATCGGCGAGCGGGGGCGCGAATTTGGCACCGTGACCGGCCGGCCCCGGCGTTGCGGATGGTTCGATGCCGTATTGGTGCGCCAGACCGTGCGGACCAGCGGGATCGACGGTATCGCCCTGACCAAGCTCGATATTCTCGATGGTTTCGATGAAATCAAAGTTTGCGTAGGCTATCGTCTCGACGGCAAGGAAATCGACTATCTTCCGGCGAGCGAGCATGCCCAGGCCCAAGTTACGCCGGTTTATGAAACTATTCCCGGCTGGCGCGAGCAGACCGCCGGGGCGCGGTCGTGGGCGGCGCTGCCGGCGCAGGCGATCAAGTACGTTCGCCGCATCGAGGAACTGATAGGATGTACAGTGGCTTTGCTATCGACCAGCCCGGAACGCGAGGACACCATTCTCGTACATAATCCGTTTGAAACGTGACAAGGGAACGCCCGTTATCGGTAATGCGTTGGATTTAGAACCTGATGACTGACTATTATCCACTCATCTCTCGTGCCGTAGCCGGTCTTGAAAAGAATACCGGTGAGGTGCGGCGTGCGCTTTACGAGCGTGCGCGCAATGCGCTGGTCGACCAGCTGCGAAGCGCTGTTCCCGCGCTCGAAGAGTCGGACATCACCCGCGAGCGCCTGGCGCTTGAGGAGGCGGTCCGCAAGGTGGAGGCCGAGTCGGCCCGGCGGATGCGTTTCGAGACGCCGAGACACGATCCAGCCGCCAGCCGGACCGCTGGGGCAAGCCGCCGCCGTGATGCGCCGCAGGATTCCATCCGCGAAGCCGCGCGCGAATCCGAACGGGATATTGAACAAGAATCCGGTCGCGATTCCGCGCCTCAGCCGCCGCGGCGCGGCCGGATCGAGGCGGCGGTGGCTGATCCGGATTCGATCCCATCCTCACCCTTGCCTTCCCACCTGCCCAGCCGCGAGCGGTCTGGTGGCGCCCGGGCGCAGGCCAGTGATCAGGGTCTTAGGGGTTTCCGCGATGTGGTGGCCGAAACCGAACGGCTCGGCAATGCGGCCGCGCTTGCTTCGCGGTCGGCGCGGCGGGCTTTCGCCGCAGCGCCAAGTCCGAGTCCCGAATTCGCACGCATGGAACCGCGCGTTGAGCCGGAAGGATTGCGTACGCCCACTGGCGCCGGCAATCAGCCTTTAATGCTTGAGCCAGCTTTTGGCTTTGATGATGCCTATCCCGCGATGATACGTCCGCGGCCGCCGTCGCCGCCCGTGGAAGAGGAGGAGGATCTCTCCCTTCAAAAACCGTTGCGGTCGTACAAGGGTCTCATCACCGTGACGGTTGCCGTGGTTGTGGTCGCCGCCATCGCTCTCATGGCCTTTTGGCAGCGGCACGCGATTCCCGGGGCGGTGAGGAGCGTTGCGTCGATATTCAAGAGTCAACCCGTCCAGACGTCGCGCGATACCGCACCAGCCCGTGCAAAAATTCCAGACCGGATTCTTCCTGGCGGGGCGCAACAGGGCGCGACGGCCACGCAAGATCAGGCCGGTGCTACACGGACGAATCTGCCGGGACGGGCGCCTTCGGCTGTGGTTGCGCAGCGTGTTGTGCTCTATGAAGAAGACGCCAACGATACGTCTGGCAAGCGGTTCATCGGTTCGGCGATCTGGCGCACCGAAACGATAACACCCGCGCCTGGCTTGCCGCCCGAATTCGTTGTGCGCGCCGATGTTGAGATTCCCGAACGGCGGCTGACCGTCGCATGGTCGCTCCGCCGCAATACCGACCAGTCGCTGCCGGCAAGTCACACGATCGAAATCATGTTCACGATCCCCGCTGATTTCCCGCACGGCGGCATCAACAATGTTCCCGGCCTTCTGATGAAGCAGGCCGAACAGGCACGCGGCGTTGCGCTCTCGGGTCTTGCGGTCAAGGTGACGACCGGATTTTTCCTGATTGGACTGTCTGCTGTCGAAACCGATGTGCAGCGCAACACGCAGCTGCTCAAGGAGCGTGCGTGGTTCGACATCCCGTTGGTCTATGCCGATGGCAAGCGGGCGATCCTGGCGATCGAAAAAGGCACGCCGGGCGAGCGGGCGTTCAACGAGGCATTCGCGGCATGGGCAAAGCGGTCGTAGTTCACCGAACCCCGTGTGCTCATGAAGCCTACCTGAAATTTATCCAGGTCACCGCATCATCATAATAATACACAGAGCACCCGCGACCCCCGCAAAGCACCCTCGACACTCCAATATGAAGGGTGCATAATTTTAAGTGTCATAAAAGTTGCGGTCGAGGGACGCAACGCGTTGTCCGGCCGCGTGGGGAGGACGTCATGGGTCATCGGAAAAATCGTCGCGGCGGAAATGAGCTTCCGCCGGTGGAAGCCGTTGCTGGTAATGGTCTGCTCAATCGCCGCGCGTTGCTCGGACGCGGCATTGTTTTCGCCGGTGCGATGGGCACAGGCGCCGCCGGCTCGCTGACCGGCGCCGCCGCCGAGCCGCTCAAGGACGAGCCGTGGAGTCTGGAGATGGGGGCTGTCACGCCTCCTCTGCAGGTGCCGTCGAAGTTCGAGAAAAACGTTGTACGGACGCTGAGCAATCCCAACAATGAGTTTCGCAATTCGCACGCGCGTACGCCGCATCATCTGCTGAACGGAACGATCACGCCGAACAGTATGCATTTCTCCATCAATCATGCCGGCGTGCCCGATATCGATCCGGACAAGCATAAGCTGGTGATTCACGGCATGGTGCGCCAGCCGCTGGAATTTTCGCTGGAGACTTTATCGCGTTATCCGCTGGTCACGCGTATGGCGTTTGTGGAATGTGCCGGCAACTCGGCGCCGATGTTTTCCAGTGCGCCGCTGCAGGTGACGGCCGGGGCGATTCACGGACTCGTGTCCAATTCCGAATGGAGCGGCGTGCGGCTGTCGACCCTGCTCGATGAGGCCGGCATCGATCCAAAAGCGAAGTGGCTGGTCGCCGAGGGGGCGGATGCGCACTTCCTGGATCGCAGCGTGCCGGTCAAGAAGGCCTATGACGACGCGCTCGTCGCGATCTACCAGAATGGCGAGCGCTTGATGCCCGGCAACGGCTATCCGATGCGCCTGCTATTGCCCGGCTATCAGGGCAACATGAACGTCAAGTTCCTGCGCCGCATCAAGGCGATCGATCAGCCGGCGATGAGCATGTTCGAGACCAAGACCTATTCGCAGATCCTGCCGGGCGGCAAGACATGGCGGTTCCACTTCCTGCAGGAGGTCAAGAGCTTCATCACCTATCCCTCGTTCGGCCATAGCCTGAAGGGGCCGGGCTTCTACACCATCTCCGGCGTCGCCTATTCCGGCGCCGGACGCATCGCCAGGGTCATGGTTTCGGCCGACGGCGGCAAGAGCTGGGGCGAGGCGGCGCTGCAGGGGCCGGTCCATGACAAGGCGTTCACCCGCTTCGTCATGCCATGGCGCTGGGATGGCCAGCCGGCGGTCCTGCTCAGCCGCGCCTGGGATGAAGCCGGCAACGTGCAGCCGCTGCGCGCCGAGTTCGTGGCGGCGCGGGGGCAGACCAAACAGCCGGTGACCAATCCGCTGGTCTTTCCCAACCAGCATTACAACAGCATCACGAGCTGGGGTGTCGACAGCAAAGGGGAGATCAAACATGTCTATGCATAAACCGCTGGCTGCTCTCATCCTTGCGCTCGCGTTCAGTACGGGAACGGCGTTCGCCCAATCTCCGGGACTCGGCAAGCCGATATTGGAGGCGGACATCAAGATCTGGGATATCGCCATTTTGCCGGATGGTTCCAACCTGCCGGCCGGCAGCGGCACGCCGGCGCAAGGCGCCAAGGTCTACGCGGAGAAATGCGTGGCCTGCCATGCCGAGGGCGGCAAAGGCGGCGGTTCGCCCGGCGCCGGACCACTGGCCGGCGGGGCTCCGCTCACCAATGGCATCGAAACGCCGAAGACCATCGGCAACTATTATGCCTATGCCACGACCGTCTTCGACTACATCCGGCGGGCCATGCCATTCAACATGCCGCGTTCGCTGCCCGACAGCGAAGTCTACGCGCTCACCGCCTATATCCTCTCGCTCAATAAACTCATCGGCGAGAATGATACGATGGACGCCAAGACGTTGCCTCAGGTGAAGATGCCGAACCGCGATAATTTCATCATACCTTACCCGGATCGGATCTGAACGAACGGGTTGATTTCAAGGCCGGCGGCGCACCAAAATGAAATGGCCGGATCGCGCTGAAATCGCGGTCCGGCCATAAGTCGTTTAAGAGCCAAAAAATCAATGCGCCGGCAGGGCAGGATGCGCCGGCGCCGCGGGAACGAGCGGCGCTTCCATCTCCGCGATGCGATCCTTGACAGCTTTCTGCACCTTCTCGAAGGCGCGCACTTCGATCTGCCGCACGCGCTCGCGCGAGACGCCGAATTCGTCGGCGAGCTCTTCGAGCGTGATGGGTTCCTCCGCGAGCCGCCGCGCCTCGAAAATGCGCCGCTCGCGTTCGTTGAGAACCGACAGTGCGTCGGTCAGCGCGTGCCGGCGATTGTTGGCTTCTTCGCTCGCGGCAAACATCGTTTCCTGATTGTCTTTTTCATCGACAAGCCAGTCCTGCCATTCGCCGGAGTCGCCGTCGTCGCGGATGGTGGCGTTGAGCGAGGCGTCGCCGCCGAGACGGCGGTTCATGTCGACGACGTCCTTTTCGCCGACGCCGAGGCGTTTGGCGATAATTTTGACCTGATCGGGCCGCAGATCGCCTTCCTCAAGCGCGGAAATCTTGTTCTTGGCCTTGCGCAGGTTGAAGAACAGTTTCTTCTGGTTCGCGGTCGTGCCCATCTTCACGAGCGACCACGAGCGCAGGATATATTCCTGGATCGATGCCTTGATCCACCACATGGCGTAGGTGGCGAGCCGGAAGCCCTTCTCGGGCTCGAAGCGTTTGACGGCCTGCATCAGGCCGACATTGCCTTCCGAGATTACATCGGCGATCGGCAGGCCGTAGCCGCGATAGCCCATGGCGATCTTGGCCACGAGCCGCAAATGGCTGGTGACGAGCCGGTGCGCCGCGTTGCGGTCGCCGTGCTCGCGCCAGCTTTTGGCGAGCATGTACTCTTCCTGCGGTTCCAACATCGGGAACCGCCGGATTTCTTCGAAATAGCGGGTAAGGCCGGATTCGGCGGTAAGTATCGGCAAAGCCGCGGTACGGGCCATGACAGCGCCCTCCATGTTGTGCCCCCGGGATCGGCGGGCTGATTGAGCGCCACCGCTCTTGGAGCCGATGGCGCCAACTTCACTTCGCGATCGCGAAATTTGATCGCAAATGCAGCATACACGAATGATGGGGCAAAAGGAAGGTTTTCCCCTTCCATGGAAGCACAATTTAGCATGACGGTCTGTGACGGCTGACCCTACATAAGTACCTGCAATTACAAATGAATGTAGTGAACCAATTGCTAAAATTTAATCTGTCTGGAGACCCCCGCGAGAGCTTGTCGCAGGCGCGCCAGATCGGGGGGCAGCGGGGATCTGAATTGGTGCAGTTTGCCCGTCACAGGGTGCTCGAACGTCAAAAGGTAGGCATGGAGGGCCTGCCGCCCAAGGGTTTTCAGGGCTGCCTGGGCCTTGGCCGGCAGGAGGGCCGTCTTGGTCCGGAAACCGGCGCCATAGACATCGTCGCCGAGCAGGGGGTGGCCAAGGGCGGCGAGATGGACGCGGATCTGATGGGTCCGCCCGGTCTCCAGCCGGCAGGACAAGAGGCTCGCGACGGGCTTGCCGTCCGTTCCGGGATAGCGCTCCAGAACTTCCCAATGGGTGATGGCCTCGCGGCCGCCCGTGCGCACCGCCATCTTCTCGCGGGCGTGCGGATGGCGGCCAAGTGGTTTGTCGATCGTGCCCCGCGGCCGGTCAGGCGCGCCCCAGACGAGGGCGAGATAGCCGCGTTCGAGCGCCCCGGTGCGGCCATGGTCGGCGAACTGAGCGGCGAGCGCCTGATGGGCGTGGTCGGTTTTCGCCACCACCAGCAGGCCGGTCGTATCCTTGTCCAGCCGGTGCACGATGCCGGGCCGGATGACGCCGCCGATGCCGGAGAGGCTTGTGCCGCAATGGGCGATGAGGGCATTCACCAATGTCCCCGTGCGGTTTCCCGCGGCCGGATGCACCACCAGGCCCTTCGGCTTGTCGATGACGATGACCTCCTCGTCCTCGAACACCACCGACAGCGGGATTTTCTCCGCCTGCGGCACGGCCGGTTCGGGCGGTGGCACGGTAACCGAGATTTCATCTCCGGCATTGACGCAATGGCCGGGATCGCGGATCGTGCGCGCGCCAATGGCGACTTGGCCCGCAAGGATCAACGCCTTGAGGCGTGTGCGCGACAGTTTTTCGATGCGGGCCGCGAGCATACGGTCGATCCGCTGGCCGGCGTCGGCGCCGCCGGCGATCACAGTTTCAATCTGAGCTTCAGTGTCCGGCATGAGCGATCCGCATTCAGACGACGAACCACCGCTCGATCCGGCGCAGGCGAAGATCGTCGCCAAGGTGCGCTGGCTGATGGCGATTTCGGGCTTTGCCACCTTGCTCGGCATTGCCGTGGTTGTCTCCGTCATCGGCTATCGTGTTTTCAGGAGCGAGGGAAGCGCTGTTGCGGCCGATGTGACCGCGCAATTGCCAAAGGGCGCGCGTATCGTCGCGACGGCGGTGGCCGGGGACCGCATCGTGCTGACGGTGGAGAACGGCGGAACGCTCGAAATCCGCACCTTCGACCTGAAATCGCTCAAGCCCGCCGGGCGCCTGCGGTTCGCCAATGAGCCGTGAGGACGCCGGTTTTCGCCGGTTAGAGCATGATCCCGAAAAAGCCTGCCCCCGGACTTGATCCGGGGGTGGGAACCGGTTTCCCGCCTTCGCGAAGCCCGCTTCGGCGGGCGAAGGAAGGTCGGAAAAGATCATGCTCAAACAAAAGGCCAGACCATGATCCGATTCAATCAAATCGGATCATGGTCTAGGACGGCAGGTTGCCTCAAGTCCCGTTCGGGTCTATTTGAAAACCCTTCCCGGCCAGCTCCCTTCGTCTAGCGGCCCAGGACGTCGCCCTCTCACGGCGAAAACAGGGGTTCGAGTCCCCTAGGGAGCGCCAGTGAAATCAATGATTTAAGATAGTTACAAACGGTCTGGTCCAAAATGGGTCCAATATCGCGGCTAACGTGTTTTGCGATCCAAGCCGTTCGGTAGCGGGCTTCCTAAGCGCGGACTGATTTATGGCCTCTAAGACCCAAAAGCTCCGTTTATTGACGCGGCGTCACGCCAGCCATCTCGATTACAACGCATGGCAAGGCCAGGTTAAGGGCAAGAAGAACGATAGAGGCGCTTGCATTCTCTTGGCAGCGAACGTGGAAGCAGGTTTGGACGCGGCTATCGACCAAGTTCTACGCATTCAGAACAAAGCGGGCGACGATCTCTTCACCGAAGATAGTCCACTTGCAAATTTCTCCCGAAAAATCGCAATGGGCTATGCACTCAGAATATTTGGCGCGACTACCCACAAGAACCTAACGATCATTCGTCACGTCAGAAACGCGTTCGCCCACGCTAAAATCCCAATCCATTTTGACACGCCCGAAGTCAGAGAATTATGCGACGATCTTACTCGCATTGCCTTAGTGCCTCCGCACGCTGTTCATGATGCTCAGCACGACAAAAGCGGGCTACCAGCCAGGGAACTATTCGAGGACGTTTGTAACGCCACAGCACACAATTTATTTGTCTACTCGTTGAATCCAATTCTCGAAATAAACGGCCAAGCGCTAAAAGTCTCAATTCCCGCAGGGTATTCAATCACGGCTCAAAGAGAGCCAGTCGCGTAAATCCCCTTTGAGAGAATTTTGAAATTGCCCCCACGATACTATCCGTGTGGACCGCTGACGAGTTGCGCCAGCAGAAGCACGTAAGACGGAATAGCGCAGACCGTATGTCCTTTCCTGAGTGAGGCGACTCACCCTCGATGCGGTTGCGAGGGTTACCCGGATGGACCGGGCAGAGCCTCAACGCAAGGAGGGCGAGTCGTGACCGATCATAGCGAAGCTTTTGTGGGTTTTGATACATCGAAACTGCGCAACGCGGTGGCGATTGCGCAAGGCGGTCGGACGGGCGAGGTCCGCTTTTTCGGCGAGATCGAGAATACGGATGCTGCGACGACCAAGCTGGTGAACAAGCTTGCGGCCAAGTACCAGCGGTTGACGTTCTGCTACGAGGCCGGGCCGACCGGCTATGGCCTTCACCGGCTGATCGAGAGTCTTGGCCACGACTGCGAGGTGGTGGCGCCGTCGCTCGTTCCGAAGAAGCCGGGAGACCGCGTCAAAACCAACCGGCGCGATGCGATGAGTTTGGCCCGGCTGCTGCGCGCCGGCGAACTGACCGCGATTTGGGTTCCCGATGCGCGTCATGAGGCGATGCGCGATCTCACCCGGGCGCGCGAGGCCGCGGTCGAGGATCTGCGGGGCAAGCGTCAGCAGGTGTCGTCGTTGCTGTTGCGGCTTGCCCGGCATTATCCGGGCAAGAAAACGTGGAGCAAGATGCACATGAACTGGCTCGCGAGCCAGAAGCTTGAGCATGCCGAGCAGCGCATTGCGTTCGAGGAGATGCTGCTGGCGATCCGCCAGGCGCAGGATCGCATCGCGCGGCTGGAGCAGGCGGTCCGCGCGGCAGTGCCGGACTGGTCGCTGGCGCAGGTGGTCACGGCTTTGATGGCGATGCGCGGCATCGATCTCGTCGCCGCGACGGCCTTCCTGGCGGAGATCGGCGACCTGTCGCGCTTTCGAACGTCACGCGAACTGATGGGGTATCTCGGCCTGGTGCCGTCGGAGCATTCGACCGGAGATAAGGTCAAGCGCTCAGGCATCACCAAGGCGGGCAACCGCCGGGCGCGACGCATACTCGTCGAGTGCTCCTGGAGCTATCGGCATCCGCCGCGGATCGGAAAAGAGAAACTGGCAAAGGTCGCGGCCGCGCCGCGCGCCGTTCAAGAGATCGCCTGGAAAGCGCAGTCCCGCCTCGCGGCCCGCTTCCGGGCACTAACCAGAAAGGGCAAGCGGCCGACCGTCGTCGTCACCGCCATCGCCCGCGAACTGTCGGGCTTCATCTGGGCAATCAACCGCGAGATGGCCTCAAGCCGCGTTCCGGCCATCTGAGGTGGCATTCAAAACCTGTTGCAGGGAGCCGCCGCCGGGGCAACGATCCGGCATGAGACAAATATCGTGCAACGGCGGGGGCGAAGCCACGGCAGGGGAATTCCCGATTACGCTGTGTGGCCGATCGCAACATCGACGCCCGTGCGAAGACAGGGACAGCCCCGGACGAAATCTCGGAACTGCGGCTCAAATCCGCGCATCAGAGCTTGATCACCGACGTCTTTAGGCTTCGCTCCCACCCTTGCACGATCATCGCCTCGGCAGACTCCGGCGGAAATCGTCGGCGCCGACACATCGTGACTAAAATGCTTGACGAAGGACATCAGAGCGTAATCCGCCAATCTGTAACTCTCAACCCGGGTTACGCCTTCTGCCTTCGCTAAAGCTTCGGCGGACAGGCCAACTAACCGCGCTACAAAGCAGCAAACATAGAATGGGCACCGCCACCGGCGATGCCCGCGTCAAAACCAATCGCCGTACAAAATAAAGCGCCGCGCGGGCCTCGGCAAAACGCCGATACCCGTGTCGCTCACGGCAACTCGATGATCTTGTTCTCGCCCTGCACGGCGTCGTACACCGCGACCTGGACTACCGGATGCGCGGTCTTGATCGCCAGCCCGGCCGCTGCGGCATCCTCATAGGTCGCGTAGGACGACTTGGTCTGCCGGTCCACTTGCAGGCGGAACTGGCCCGAGGCCGGCCGCTTGCGCTGGCTGAACAGCTCCTGCGCGGGTTCTTCCTGCTCGGACGCCTTGATGGATGGCTCGGGGGCTTTGATGGTCTTGGTCGGGCGTAATGTCATTTTTTGCTTCTCCTCAATCGGCGTATATAGGCATTGAATCCGGAAAAGCGATGCTTGCGGCGGGAAATAGTTTTGATTCAGAGCCCGTAGGGTGGGCATCGCATCAGCGATGCCCACGCGGAAATCAGTCTCCATGGGCAACCAAGCGCCGCGTGGGCATCGGCAAAAACGCCGATGCCCACCCTACGTTGCTAGTAAAATTTCTTATCATCTCCGATCAGCAAATCGCGGGCATTGTTCGAAACGGGGAATCCATAGCCTCGGCCGGCCTCAAGCCAGCGGAGACGCCCGGACTCGTGATGACGGCTCGCATAAATTTCGACTCCGATCATTTGCAGAGCCATCACCAACGCCTGCGCAGCGTCCACTCCGGCGCCCCATCGTTCGGCCTTTCCTTCGGGCCATCCAATATCGAACCGGCACATCCAATCGACTTGCGCCCTTTCAGGCGCATGGATGCGGATCGGGATTTCAACTTCGCCGTTATCAGAATGAAGAAAAAGCGAACGGGTGGCGATGATCATGACGACAACCTCAAAACGGAAGTGGTGGTATAGGTTTCCCTTGGAGACAGGCCGCGTATCGCTCCATCGCTTGAGAGCGACAAGCACCAATCAGAGATCGCGGCTGTAAAGAATCGCATAGAAGAAAGTCGATTAGCATCTGATTCCAGCAATAAGCCGCGGATTGCTTTCCGATTGCGGCCAACAGGTAAGTTGCGGGTTGCCTCACCGCAGAACTTGCTTCACCGCTCGTCCACTGCCCGCCATCGGGACTGCCAGCAGGAACGCGCGGCTGATCTTGATTGAAGCCCCCTTGCGCCGCAGTTCCTCGAACCTGATCGCGGCGGCCTTGAAGCGCAGCGCGGCAAACGCGCGGTTGAAAACCAGACGTTCCCTCTCAAGACGCATGGCCGTCAAGGCTTCCTGTATCTCCCGGACTTCGCGCCGCATGGCGAGCAGCTGCGATCTCAGGATGGCAAGTTCGGGGTCGTCACTGGACAACGCCACATTGGATTTCGAAATGTCCGCCCGCGGTCGCCACCCTTGGGGCGCGGGGGGTGAGTTTTGGGTTGGCGGAGTCCAGCGGATCATGACGGGGCCTTGATTGCTATTTGGTATATATTCCCCGTAAAATGCTTTTATTCTTATGTCAAGATCAAATTCATAGTCTGTTGAAAGCTGAAATTTCTCAACATTTGAACAAGCTTAGGCTAGGCAAAAAGCCCCGTGCATCCTGATAGCTCCCTCCCCGTTTCTTGCAAACGGCGCTTGCCTCGCGCGCCAAAACCCCATTGCGCGTTGCGCGCGGAGGTTGCAGACTGAAGGTAATGGGGGTGGCGTCGTGCGTATGCGTGCGGGTGTTTTAGCGGCGGCCATTGCCGCGCCGTTACTGGGCGGCTGTAGCGCGCGGGATTCTTATGTCTCCGCGGCGGTGGCGACGCCGGCCGGCAACTGGCGGATCGAACGCGCGGTGGATCCCATCACCCGCGCTCCGCTGTCGAGCGCCCTGCTGACGACCCGCGCCAGCTCGAATTCCGCGGTCCCATTTCCGCGGCCGGCCATGCTGCAACTCACCTGCTTCAAAGGCGAGCCGCTGGTCCGCTTCTCCTTCGAGTTCAAGGTCGGCTCCGGCAGAAACTCGGTCCTCGGCTACAGCTTCGATGAAACCCCCGGCCGCGAGACCAATGCGCGCTTTCTCCAGGATTACAAAACCGCCGTGATCGAGGACAAGGCCGAGGTGGCGCCGTTCGTGAAGGAGCTTGCGGCCGCCAAAGTCCTGCACGTTCGCATACGCTCGCTCAATGCCGGGCGAACCACCGCGGAATATCACCTCGATGGCGCGCGGGCCGCGATCGAAGCCGCTTTCGCCGAATGTCCGCTGTCCGGCGCGCGTAGAGCGCAGCAGTAGGCGCCATAAACGCTGACCGGCTTGCGCGGCTCCGCGCCTTCACTTCCCCGCCGCCTTGCGCAGCGCTGAGTTGATGCGCTCCTGCCAGCCCGGCCCGCCCTCCTGGAAATGATCGAGCACGTCGCGGTCGATGCGCAACGAGACCATTTCCTTCGCGCCCGGCAGCGAGGGAGCTTTTGCCTCCGGTTCCGGCAGTTTTGGCGCCGCCGGCTTGAATACCGCTTCGGCGGCATCCCGCGGGTTGGCGATGCGTCGTGTCATCTGGGTCGTTCCTTAAAATCAAGTCGCGTGCGAATGCCGGTGGGCTTCGCTTCCGCCTTCGCTCAAGCTTCCGCCTTTGCCCTTCGGGCTACGGCGGACAGGCCGGCGGACAGGTCGCTCAGCCCACCCTACAACCGCGCTTGCTACTTCGCCCGCTTGTAAAAATTCGCCGCGCTGCCGCGCCCGCCGGCCACATTCGGATTGGTGTTGACGAATTCATCGGCGGTGAGCTTGTCGATCCGGCGCTCCTGCGCCTCGCCTTCCCAGTTCGGGAACGTGCTCGACACGATCTTGAAGGTGACGGTTTTCTTGGCCTCGTCGACCGTGTAGCTGCCGAACACCGAGATGCTCCGGCGCATGATGGCCGCGTATTCCTCGGGCGTTCCGGTGAGGCGGTTGTTGGAGGCGATCTTCGGCACGTCGCTGGCGACATGGACCTGCGCGAAACGGCCGTCGGCCGTGAAAATGATCATGCCCTTCGGCGTCTCGCCGAACGGAAACGTTTTTTTGCCGTCGGGCGCGGTGACTTCGGCGACGACAAAGTCCCAGGCGCCGGTGATCTGCTCCTTCAGGCTTTTCTGCTGCGCGCTGGCGGCGCCGCCCGGCAACGCGAGCACGGCGATAAGCATGAGTCTGATGAACGCAAAATTCATGATGTCCTCCCCAATGTTCTTGCTTGCGGCCATGCTAGCGTAATTTCATGTTTCATGGAAACATGAAATTACGCTAGCTTTTTTTGCCCGCACTTTCGGACAGAAAACCGGATTCCATTTTTCCTGAAAGTGTTCTAGCGTGAAAGCCCTCGCCACGCATAGCCCGCAGTCTTGTCGCTCAGCACGCACCCTTGTGCGCAAATTCACCGAGAATTTCAATCCACACATACACATCCACATCCGCCACTGCGGCGATTGTCGCAAGGATGGCGGCGAACTTCAGCCAAAGCCCGATCCCGGCAAGGAACATCGCCGGAGCAGTCAATACCAAAAAGATGATCGTCATTGGTACCGCCGCAAGCCACTCCAGCCCATCGCCGAGCGGATTGGCGTGGTTGTTGATGTAGGCGAAAGTGTAGAGCCAAAACAGCATCTCGATGGCGGCCACGGCGAGGACGCCGAGACGCAATTCCATGTTGGACTTTGCTGGCTGCGCGCTCATTCCGTGTCTCCCCTTGCCACCGCATGAAAGGCATACGCGATTAAGCCCATCCACATTAAGTCACGGCAGCGCCACGCGAAATCGCGCGCCAAAATCCTAACAATGCGTCAACCATCCCGTGGCATTATCATACCGTATCGCAGCGGTTTGCAGGGCTGGTGTCATGCATGATCCCGTTGAGAACATGAAAGTTTGCGTGCGCTGCACGGAGTGCCGCACCACCTTCCGTGAACGCGCCGGCCGCATCGTGCATGGCGACCAGGTGCGCTGTCCGCGCTGTCATAATGAGATGCGCTTCCACGGCATCGGCCACCATCACGCGCACGAAGACGCCGCGCATTTCATCCGCCACGTCGAAGAGCGCACCTGTCATCCGCATTTCTCGCGGGCGTAACAAGCGCGGCGCCGGCTCACCAAATTGGCTGAGATAAACTCAAGCGATCTCAAGGCCGAGATCTTAAAGGGAGATACCATGCGCCCGATTTTCGTGCTCCTCGCCGTCCTCGCGTTCGCGGGCCCCGGCCATGTCGGCGTTGCAGCCGCAGCCAATATCGCGATCCTGATGCCTGGATCCCTTGGCATTGTTGCCGGCGATTTTCTCGTCAGGAACGAGGACAAGTTCAAGCGCGCCGGCCTCCGCACCATCATGACAACCTCGCCCGCCAGCGCGGCCGCAGCCGTCGCGGACGAGGCCGCCTATGACCGCAAGGCGGTCATCGTCGGCATGAGCAAGGGCGCCGTAGATGCCGCG
>Ga0315281_10006904_pt1 | contig 16065 bp, 14 predicted proteins | sample YL17G07_0_MG_FD_204540 | JGI IMG/M metagenome (GOLD analysis project Ga0315281, IMG submission 204540) | Sediment microbial communities from Yellowstone Lake, YNP, Wyoming, USA - YL17G07_0 | ecosystem: Environmental > Aquatic > Freshwater > Lake > Sediment | place: USA: Wyoming | collected... | reverse complement strand
CATGAAAACGGCCGGGTTTACGTTTTGGGTGATGCCAAGCTGCAGGAAATATTCATCAAAACCGACGAAGTAGCGCTGACGCGCACGCGCATCGGCGAAGGTCCGGGCGGCAGAACAATCATTTTTGGCATGAACAAGGACGATGCCAAGCGCGGTGGCCCGACCGGTGCCGAGATGATGTACGACGGCAAATTGGAGCCAACCGGCCCGTTCTACGGCGAAGTTTACAAAAACGGGCGCTACTACGTCTTCGTCGAATGGAAGGATATGTCGGATTACCTGAAACACGGTGAAGTGGCGCTGACCTATACCGAGATCGGCTCCGGCCCCAAAGGCGAAACCGTCATTTACGCGCTCAACAAGGAATCGGCCAAACAGGGCAAGCCTGTGGCGGCTATCGAGCGTTTTCAAAAGCAACATCCGGTTGCAGCAATGCAATAAGGCAAATGAAACCCGGGGCGACCGCAAGGTTGCGCCGGAATTTCATGCCATTCTCCATTCAAGTGACCCTGAGCTCTCATGAATAATTCCGACTCGAATCTGCATACAATCGCCGGGGCAATGCGCCGCCGTTTGATGATGGACAGCCTGTTCAAGTATGTGATGACCTTTGGCGGCATCAGCGTCATCATCGCCATCAGCCTGATCTTTTTCTATCTGGCGAGCGTGGCGTATCCGCTGGTCAAACCGGTGAAAGTCAGCGACTGGCAGTCCTATGAGATTCCCGGCGGCTCAAGCGGGCGCACGGTCTATCTTTCTTCCGAAGAGCAGCGCGAAATCGGCGCGCGCTTTACCGATCAGGGCGTGGTGCGTTTCTTCAATCTGCGCGACGGCGCACCGCGCGGCGAAGTCAAAATCAAGCTCCCCGAGGGCGTATCCATCACCAGCTTCGCCGCCGGCGATGCGCACCAATACGTTGCGGCATACGGCCTGTCGGATGGCCGCGCGCTGGTGGTCAAACAAACCTATGACGTGACGTTCGACGCCGACAACAAGCGCGTCATCAAACCCGGCATCGAATATCCGCTCGGCGAAGCGCCCGTGGTGCTGGACGAGGCGCGCTCCCCGCTGCGCCGGCTCGCCATCCAGAACAAGGATGACGCCACTACGCTGACCGCATTGACAGACGATGGCAGGCTGTTGCTGGTCGGGTTGACCGCGACGAAAAGTTTCACCGGCGCGGTCAGCATCGAGCGCAGTGCCAGCACACTCGCCGGCGTGGAAGGCGAAATCAGTCATCTCATCATCGAGGTCAAGCAGCGCGAGTTGTACATCGGCCACGGCGGCAAATTCGTCACGCATTTCGACATCACCGACAAAGCCGCACCGCGCCTGCTCCAGAAGCAGCAAGTGGTGGCTGACGGCGAAAACCTGACCGCCCTCAACATCCTGAGCGGCGGCTTTTCGCTCATCGCCGGCACTGACAAGGGCAATCTCGGCCAGTGGTTTCTGGTGCGGGATGCGAAGAACAACTACACCCTGACCCATATCCGCGACTTCAAACCGATGGCCGGCAAGATCACCACCATCGCGCCGGAGTATTACCGCAAGGGTTTCGTAGCGGGCGACAATCAGGGCAATGTCGGGCTGTATTACGCCACCTCGCAAAAACTGCTGTGGCGCGAGCCGGTCGGCAAAGGCGAGATCGTGGCGGCGGAAATCACGCCGCGCGCCAACGGGATGGCGATCCAGAGCGCGGACGGGAAACTGTACACCGCCAAGGTGCATAACGAGTTCCCCGAAGTGTCGTTCTCCTCACTGTGGCAAAAGGTGTGGTACGAGAGCTATGAGAAACCGGAATTCATCTGGCAATCGGCGGCGGCAAACAATGACTTCGAACCCAAGTTCAGTCTGGCGCCGTTGACGCTGGGCACGCTCAAGGCGGCCTTCTACGCCATGCTGATTGCCACACCGCTGGCGCTGTTGGCGGCGATTTACGGCGCCTACTTCATGGCACCCAAAATGCGCCGCGTGGCCAAGCCTTCCATCGAGATTATGGAAGCGCTGCCCACCGTGATCCTCGGTTTTCTGGCGGGTCTGTGGCTGGCGCCGCTGGTGGAGAACAATCTCGCCGGCACGCTGCTGTCATTCGTCTTTACGCCCGCCGCCATCATGCTGGCGGCGCTGTTCTGGAGCAGGCTGCCGGAAAACCTGACCAACCGCGTGCGCCCGGGATGGGAAGCCGCGCTGCTGGTTCCGGTGGTGATGTTCGGCATCTGGCTGGCATTCCAGGTCGGGCATCCGCTCGAAGCGCATTTCTTTGGCGGCGACATGCCGCACTGGCTGACCACCGAAATGGACATCAACTATGAGCAGCGCAACTCGCTGGTGGTCGGCATCGCCATGGGTTTCGCCGTCACACCGACGATCTTTTCGATTGCCGAAGATGCGATTTTCAGCGTGCCCAAACATCTCACCACGGGCTCACTGGCACTGGGCGCGACACCCTGGCAGACCCTCAAGAACGTCGTGCTGCTCACCGCCAGCCCCGGCATCTTCTCCGCCGTGATGATCGGCATGGGACGCGCGGTGGGCGAAACCATGATCGTGCTGATGGCGACCGGCAATACGGCGGTGATGGACCTGAGCATCTTCACCGGCTTCCGCACGCTGGCCGCCAACGTCGGCGTGGAAATGCCGGAAGCCGCCGTCGGCACCACCCACTTCCGCCTGCTGTTCGTGTCGGCGCTGGTGTTGTTCGCTTTCACCTTTGTCGTGAACACGGTGGCGGAACTGATACGCCAGCGCCTGCGCGACAAATACAGCAGTATTTAAGGAGATAATCATTATGAAAGAATGGTTCAAATCGGGCACACCATGGGTGTGGGGCACGGCCGGCGGACTTGCCGTGGCATTGGTGCTGGTGTTCGGCGTGTTGTGGCTGACTGCGGCGCGCGGACTGACTTACTTCTGGCCGGCACAGGTGGCCGAGACGACGTTCATTGAAAAGGACGGCAGCAAGATCCGTCTCATCGGCGAGGTCAGAGAACATGAGGAAGTCTCCGTGCGGAGTCTGGTCGAATCCGGATTCAACATCCCCGGCGATGAGAAATTCACCACGCGCTATCTGCTCAAGCTGGGCAATCGCGATGTGTCCGGTTTTGATTTCAAATGGTATCCGGCACCGTTGCTCACCGAGTTGACCTACCCCAAGGATTTGTTGACCGTCGAGCGGCGCGAGTGGGGCAACTTTTACGGGCACCTCAAAGCGGTCAAAGAAAACGGCAACGTGGTCGCGGAAGGTGAAGCGGCGATGCCGGAACTGGAAAAACGCGTCGCCAGGGCACGCCAGTTGTTCGACGAAATTTTCCGCACCGAGAAGCAGGACATCGGCGATGTCAATTACACGCTGGAACAACTGCGCCTGAAAGAGCGCAAGCTGCAACTGGAAGGAAAGTTTGACGAAGCCGCCAAACAATCCATCGAATCACAGCGCATGGCGGCAAACGGGAAATTCGCCGAAATCCAGCTCCGTCTGGAAAAATTGCGTGCCGAGATCGGGCGCGACAGCCTGAGCGCCGAAGTGATGGACGGCAGGGTCGTGGATGTGCCGCTGGCAAAAGTTTCCGAAGTGTATCGCGCCAACGCCATGCACCTCGGCGACAAGCTCGGATTCTATTTCCGCAAGCTGTATGCGTTCGGCACTGAAGACCCGCGCGAAGCCAATACCGAAGGCGGCATATTCCCGGCCATCTTCGGCACGGTAATGATGGTGATCCTGATGTCCATCCTCGTGATGCCGCTGGGGGTGATGGCGGCGGTTTACATGCGCGAATATGCCGGGCACGGCCCGCTGATCCGCGTCATCCGCATCGCGGTGAATAATCTGGCCGGCGTACCTTCCATCGTGTACGGCGTGTTCGGTTTGGGATTCTTCGTTTACTTCCTGGGCGGCAATATCGACGAGCTGTTTTTCAGGGAGGCATTGCCCGCCCCCACTTTCGGCAGTCCGGGCATTCTGTGGGCCTCGCTCACGCTGGCCATCCTGACATTGCCGGTGGTGATCGTGGCGACCGAGGAAGGCTTGGCGCGCGTCCCCCAGAGCCTGCGCGCGGGCAGTCTGGCGCTGGGCGCGACCAAGGCCGAAACCCTATGGCGCACCGTGCTGCCGATAGCCAGCCCGGCGATGATGACCGGCCTGATTCTGGCGGTGGCGCGCGCCGCCGGTGAGACCGCGCCGCTGATGCTGGTCGGCGTGGTCAAACTGGCACCCAACCTGCCGCTGGACGGCCACTTCCCCTACTTCCATCTGGAACGCCAATTCATGCATCTAGGCTTCCATATCTACGATGTCGGCTTCCAGAGCCCCAATGTCGAGGCGGCGCGCCCGCTGGTCTATGCCACCGCATTCCTGCTGGTGCTGGTGATCGTCGCGCTCAACCTTGCCGCCGTCTCGTTGCGCAATCGCCTGCGGGAAAACTATCGCGGTCTTGAGGGCATGTAATTTCAAATTAACAAATGAAACTTGAGGTAGACAGAATATGACCAACATGAACACGACATCAACCAAACCAACCGCCATGAATATGGGCGCAGCCTTGGAACGCCTGCAGGGAAGCACAGGCGATGCGTCCGACATGCCGACCTGCCTGGAAACCAAAAACCTGAATCTCTACTATGGTGCAACCCAAGCGCTGATGGATGTGAGCGTGCAGATTCCAAAACTGAGCGTCACCGCTTTCATCGGCCCCAGCGGCTGCGGCAAATCCACGCTGCTGCGCTGTTTCAACCGCATGAACGATCTGGTGGACAATTGCCGCATCGAGGGCAAGGTGACACTGGACGACGACGACATCTATCACCCTTCCGTCAAGGTGGCGCTGTTGCGCCGCCGCGTCGGCATGGTGTTCCAGAAACCCAATCCCTTCCCCAAGTCGATCTTCGAGAACGTCGCCTACGGGCTGCGTATCATGGGCGTGAAAGACAAAAGAACCCTGACCGAAACGGTGGAGCGTGCATTGCGCGGCGCGGCATTGTGGGACGAGGTCAAGGACAGGCTCGACACCAACGGGCTGAGCTTGTCCGGCGGCCAGCAGCAACGGCTGGTCATCGCCCGCGCCATTGCGCTGGAACCTGAGGTATTGCTGCTCGACGAACCCTGCTCGGCATTGGATCCGATCGCAACCGCCAAAGTGGAGGAGTTGTTGGTCGAGCTAAAAAACCGCTACACCATCGTGATCGTCACCCACAACATGCAGCAGGCGGCGCGCGTTTCCGATTTCACCGCTTTCATGCACCTGGGCGAAATGGTCGAGTTTGCCGATACCAATACACTTTTCCTCCAGCCGAAAATGGAGCGCACCTCCGACTACATCACCGGACGCTTCGGCTAATTACTTACAGACAAAAGGATCATCAGCATGAGCAAAGAACACACTCTGAAAATATTCGACCAGGACCTGGATATGTTGCGAGAAGAAGTTCAACACCTTGCCGATCAGGTCAAGGACGAACTCGATCGCGCCATGCAGGCGCTGTTGAACGACGACCGCGAACTGGCGCGGGAGGTAGTGGAGAGCGATGTCAACGCCGATCTCATGCACCAGCAAATCAACCTGCGCATGACCATCGTGCTGGCGCGCCAGCAGGCAATGGCGGAAGACCTGCGCGAGATACTCGCCGCCGGGCGCATCGCCACCCATCTGGAACGCATGGCCGATTACGCAAAAAACACCGCCAAGCGGACACAGGTGTTGGGCAACAAGGTGGATAAAGAAATCAGTGCGCAGTTCAGATGGATGAGTGATCGTGTCGTCGCCATGTTGCAACAGGTCATGCACGCCTACCGGGAGCGCGATGCCACGGAAGCGAACGTCGCCTGGAGCAGCGACATCGAGCTGGATCGCATGTACGGCACATTGTTCGCCCGTCTGCTGGAACAAATGCGGCAGAACCCGGGCACGATCAAGGATGCGACACAATTGCTGTTCATCGCCAAAGGACTGGAGCGCGCGGGCGATCATGTCACCGATATCGCCGAGGAGGTTTACCTGATGGTCACCGGCGTGCCCCTGCAAGGCCCCCGCCCCAAGATAGACAATATTTCACCGCAATGACAAGCCTGAAGAGCATGAGCATGGTGTGTCATGGTTGCGTAATGAAACTGTCATATTGCACCGCTAATATGACAGTTCGTCACCCGATGTGACTCAACCGTAAATTCAAATTTTGGAGAATCCATTATGCGCAAATCGAACAACCTGAAGATGCTTGGTATAGCAACACTGGTCGGCGGCCTGTTCGCCGCATCGGCTCAATCTGCACTGGCTGCTTCCCCTATCATCAGCATTGACGGCTCCAGCACGGTCTTTCCGATCACCGAAGCGGTGGCCGAAGACTTCCAGAAGGCTAAGAAGGGCGCGGTCAAAGTCACGGTCGGCATCTCCGGCACCGGCGGCGGCTTCAAGAAGTTCTGCCGTGGTGAAACCGACATATCCGATGCTTCCCGCCCTATCCTCAAGCAGGAAATGGAGGCCTGCAAGGCCACCGGCATCCAGTACATCGAGCTGCCGGTGGCGTTCGACGCGCTGACCGTGATCGTCAACCCGAAGAACAAGTTCGTCGACCACCTGACCGTGGCCGAACTCAAGACCATGTGGGATCCGGCCTCCCAGGGCAAGGTCAACAACTGGAACCAGATTCGTTCTTCCTTCCCGAGCGCGCCGCTCAAGCTGGCCGGTGCCGGTTCGGACTCCGGCACCTTCGACTACTTCACCGAAGCCATCGTGGGCAAGGCCAAGTCCAGCCGCGGCGACTATCAGGCGACCGAAGACGACAACGTGACCGTGCAATTCGTGTCCCGCGACGTGAACGCCATGGGCTATCTGGGTCTGGCCTACTATATGCAGAACAAGGGCAAGCTCAAGGCCGTGCCGATCAAGGTGAATGACAAGTCGCCGGCAGTGATGCCCAGCGTGGAAACGACCAACAAGGGCACTTACCAGCCACTGTCGCGCCCAATCTTCATCTACGTCAGCGCCAAGTCGGCCGACAAGCCTGAAGTCAAGGAGTTCGTGCAGTATTACCTGAAGCACGCCGGCGCGCTGTCCAAGGAAGTCGGTTATGTGGATCTGCCGGCCAAGGCCTATGAACTGGCGCTCAAAAACTTCAACAACAAGAAGCTGGGCACCGGCTTCGGCGGAATCGCCGAGGTAGGGGTGAGCGTTGAAGACCTGCTGACACGCGAAGGCAAGCACTAGCAGCCTGTCAGTATTTCAATCAGGGCGCGAACTTGATGTTCGCGCCTTTTTCATTCTATTGACCTTTACTTAATTCATGACAGAGGCATATATAGCAACCGTCATTCCGGCGCAGGCCGGAATCCAGGCAATTATCAAGTACCCGCGCAGCGGGACAAGACCCGATACACGGCTTTGTCCGCTTCGCGGAACTGTATGACGGTCTGGATTCCGGCCTGCGCCGGAATGACGGGTTCTTTGGTTTTGTGCGCTGTCTTCATTTATGTAAAGCTCAATAGTTCAATAAGTTATGCAGCAATACATTTTTTAGTAACAGAACTGTAATATTTCCTTGTTAGAATTCGCGGACTTCGAACACCGCCCGACTACCTGAACCGACCACCGTGAAGAATCGCCTACACAAAAATCCCTGGCGCCATCTGCGCGAACGGCTCATCGAATCGGTGCTGTTTCTAGCGGCCTTTTCGGCCGTATTGATCACGCTGTCCATCGTGGTCATCCTGCTGTACGAGTCGATGAGCTTCTTCGGCCACGTATCCATCGTCGAATTTCTCACCAGCACGGTCTGGACTCCGCTGTTCGAGGACGCGCATTACGGTGTCCTGCCGCTGGTCGCCGGGACGCTGGTCACTTCGGCGGTCGCCCTGCTGGTCGCCATCCCCATCGGCACCATCATCGCCATCTACCTGTCCGAATTCGCGCCGCACCATGTGCGCGAGATCGTCAAACCGTTCCTGGAACTGCTGGCCAGCGTACCCACCGTGGTGTACGGCTATTTCGCCCTGATGATCGTCACACCGCTGCTGCAGATCGTCATGCCGGAACTGAACGGCTTTAACATGCTCGGCCCGGGTATCGTGATCGGCATCATGATCGTCCCTTATGTCTCGTCGCTCTCCGAGGATGCGATGCGCGCGGTGCCGATGTCGTTGCGCGAAGGCTCGTATGCCATGGGCGCGACCCGCTTCCAGACGGCGATAAAGGTGGTGACACCTTCCGCCATCTCCGGCATCGTTGCCGCCTACATCCTCGGCATGTCGCGCGCCATCGGCGAGACCATGGTGGTCGCCATTGCCGCCGGGCAACAGCCCAATTTCACCTGGGATCCGCGCGAATCGGCCGCTACCATCACCGCCTACATCGTGCAGGTCGCGCTGGGCGATCTGCCGCATGGCTCCATCGGCTACCAGAGCATCTTCGCCGTCGGCCTGGTGCTGTTCCTGATGACGCTGGCCTTCAACATCCTCGGCCACATGGCGCGCCAGCGTTTCCGCGAGGTTTACTGATATGGCGACACCGCAAAACAGCAAAAAACTTCGCTCGCTGATCCGACGCCTCAAGTTCAACGACTATGTCTTCTCGTTGGTCGGGCTGGTCTGCATGATGCTGGGCATCATCACGCTGATAGCGCTGTTCACCAATCTGTTGCTCGACGGCATGGAGCGTCTGCACTACGACTTTTTCACCTCCTTCCCGTCGCGCCGTGCCGGAGAGGCGGGAATCCTGTCCGCCTGGGTCGGCAGCACGCTGGTGATGCTGGTCACCGCCATCGTCGCCATCCCGTTGGGGGTCGCCGCCGCGGTCTATCTCGAGGAATACGCGCCGAAGAACTTGCTCACCGCCATCATCGAAATCAACGTCAGCAACCTGGCCGGTGTCCCCTCCATCGTGTATGGCCTGCTGGCGCTGGGGCTGTTTGTCTATCAGTTGGATCTCGGGCAGAGCATCCTGTCCGCCGGGCTGACGCTGGCGCTGCTGATCCTGCCCATCGTCATCGTCGCCACGCGCGAATCGCTGCGCACCATCCCGCGCGAGATCCGCGAGGCCGCCTATGCGCTGGGCGCGACGCGCTGGCAGGTGGTTTCCGACCACGTCATCCCCTATGCCAAAGGCGGCATCCTGACCGGCGTGATCATCGGCCTGGCGCGCGCCATCGGCGAGACCGCGCCGATCATCACCATCGGCGCGCTGACCTTCATCGCTTTCCTGCCGCCCGCCCCGTTCAGCGGCGACCCGCCCGCCGGCCTGTTCGACTGGCTGCAAGCGCCGTTCACGGTGCTGCCGATCCAGATGTTCAACTGGGTATCGCGGCCTGAAGAAGCATTCCTGATCAATGCGGCGGCGACCGGCGTGGTCATCATTGTCGGCACTCTGGCGATGAATGCGCTCGCCATTTACCTGCGCTATCGCATCCGCAAAAACATCAAATGGTAGGAGCAACGGAACAATGACGACCAATATCAAGGAACGCACCACACCCAGCCTGAAGGCGGAGGTGAAGAACCTCAACTTCTTTTACGGCAAGGTGCAGGCGCTCAAGAACATCAATATGCCGATCGCCGAGAAACAGGTGACTGCGCTGATCGGCCCGTCCGGCTGCGGGAAATCCACTTTCCTGCGCTGTTTCAACCGGATGCACGATCTTTATCCCGGCAACCGCTACGAGGGCGAGATTATTCTGCACCCGGAAGACACCAACATCGTCTCACGCCATGTCGACCCGATGGAAGTGCGTATGCGCATCAGCATGGTGTTCCAGAAGCCCAACCCGTTTCCCAAGTCGATCTATGAGAACGTGGCCTACGGGCTGCGCGTGCGCGGCATGCGCAACAAGCAGGAGATCGACGGCAAGGTGGAGGAAGCTTTGCGCGGCGCGGCGCTATGGAACGAGGTGAAGGATCGCCTGAAAGATCTGGCGTTCAATCTTTCCGGCGGCCAGCAGCAAAGGCTGTGCATCGCCCGCGCATTGGCTATCGACCCGGAAATCGTATTGTTCGACGAGCCAACTTCCGCGCTTGATCCCATTGCCACCGGCAGCATTGAGGCGCTGGTTTCGGAGCTAAAAGAAAAGGTGACCATACTGATCGTCACGCACAATATGCAGCAGGCGGCACGGGTATCCGACTACACGGCCTTCATGTACATGGGCGATCTGGTCGAGTTCGGCGGCACCGACACAATGTTTATCAACCCCACCGATAAACGCACCGAAGATTACATCACCGGCAGATTCAGTTAGCTCAAGCCGGGCGAGCCTGAACCGAATACGCGTTGCGGGCAAACTCGCCCCCGCAACGGCATTTGCCCTGCTTGTTATGTGCATCCCCGCCGAACAAAATCTCCACTCCGGCACTTGAAATACCCGATACTGCCCCCAATTAATTCTACTGTGTCATGAAGCGATCAAGGGATGCAGTGCAAGGCAAAATCTGGCGAAAAAGCGGAGTTTACATAGAGTAAATGAGCATTTTGAGCCAGATTTTAACGCCGCAATGCGCCCTTCAGCGCTTCATGACACAGTAAGATTAACCCGCGAGTCGAAACACGGAGATACACCATGGAGCAAAACGAAACTAACCCACAAACAACTCCGGCAAATGCCGGACCAGCTGCGGCAAACGCGCCGGAAGTCATGCCCAGCCTGGAAGAGATGCTTCAGGAATCCGAGCGCAAAGCGCAAGAACATTATGATGCCTGGATGTATGCCAAGGCCGAAGGCGAAAACATCCGCCGCCGCGCTGTTGAAGACGTGGGCAAGGCGCAAAAATTTGCGGTAGAGCGTTTCTCCGGCGAAATGCTGGCGGTGAAAGACAGCCTGGAAGCCGGCCTGGCAGTAGAAACGGCAGCGGTAGAAAGCTTCAAGAGCGGTATGGAACTGACGTTGAAACAACTTTCCAGCGTATTTGAAAAATTCAACATCAGCGAAATCAACCCGATCGGCGAAAAGCTGGACCCGCACAAACATCAGGCGATCAGCATGATAGAAAGCGACCAGCCCGCCAACACCGTAGTCAGCGTGATGCAAAAGGGCTATGCGCTAAACGACCGCGTGTTGCGCCCGGCACTGGTGCTGGTAGCGAAAGGGAAGGACTGAGCACCTTCGTCATTCCGGCGGAGGCCGGAATCCAGCTAAATAAAAATCACCTTGCGCAGCAAGGACAAAGCCAAAAGGCATATTGAACAGAGTCACTGGATTCCGGCCTCCGCCGGAATGACGCTACAGGCACTTGAAATATCCGGCATCACCCCTATGTTAGGCGGCGAGCAACGACACTATCCAATTTTCAAGCATTCAACTGAAAGGAAAGCATCATGGGAAAAATTATCGGCATTGACCTGGGCACAACGAACTCTTGTGTGGCCATTATGGAAAACGGCAAGACCAAGGTGATCGAGAACGCGGAAGGCACGCGCACGACCCCCTCCATCATCGCCTACATGGAAGATGGCGAAGTGCTGGTAGGCGCGCCCGCCAAGCGTCAGGCTGTCACCAACCCGAAGAACACGCTGTATGGCGTAAAGCGCCTGATCGGCCGCCGTTTCGACGAAAAAATGGTGCAGAAAGACATCGACATGGTTCCGTTCAGCATTGTAAAAGCCAAGAACGGCGACGCATGGGTCAAGGTGCGCGACAAGGAAATTTCCTCCCCGGAAGTCTCCGCGCAAGTGCTGATGAAAATGAAAAGAACCGCCGAAGACTATCTCGGCGAACCGGTCACGGAAGCGGTCATCACCGTTCCGGCCTACTTCAATGACGCGCAACGCCAAGCCACCAAGGATGCCGGCCGCATCGCCGGGCTGGATGTAAAACGCATCATCAACGAACCGACCGCAGCCGCACTGGCATTCGGCCTGGACAAGCAGGAAGGCGACCGCAAGATCGCGGTATATGACCTGGGCGGCGGCACGTTCGACATCTCCATCATCGACATCGCCGAAATCGACGGCGAGCACCAGTTCGAGGTGATGTCCACCAACGGCGACACCTTCCTCGGCGGCGAAGATTTCGACATGCGCGTGATCGAGTTTCTGGTGGAAGAGTTCAAGAAGGAAAGCGGCATCGACCTGAAGAAGGACATGCTGGCGCTGCAACGCCTGAAGGACGCGGCAGAAAAGGCCAAGATCGAGCTGTCTTCCGCGCAACAGACCGAAGTGAACCTGCCCTACATCACCGCAGATGCCTCCGGCCCGAAACACCTCGCGGTGAAAATTACCCGCGCCAAGCTGGAAAGCCTGGTGGAAGACCTGATCGCGCGCACCATTGAGCCATGCAAAATCGCCATGAAAGACGCGGGGGTCAGCGCATCCGACATCGGTGACGTGATTCTGGTCGGCGGCCAGACCCGTATGCCCATGGTGCAGGAAAAAGTAAAAGCCTTTTTCGGCAAGGAACCGCGCAAAGACGTGAACCCGGACGAAGCCGTCGCAGTAGGCGCGGCAATTCAGGGCGGCGTGCTGCAAGGCGAAGTGAAGGACGTGTTGCTGCTGGATGTCACCCCGCTGTCGCTGGGCATCGAGACCATGGGCGGCGTGATGACCAAGCTCATCAAAAAGAACACCACTATCCCGACCAAGGCATCGCAAGTGTTCTCTACCGCCGACGACAACCAGAACGCCGTCACCATCCACGTGCTGCAAGGCGAACGTGAAATTTCTTCCGGCAACAAGAGCCTGGGACAATTCAACCTGTCCGACATACCGCCCGCGCCGCGCGGTATGCCGCAGATCGAAGTAACTTTCGACATCGACGCGAACGGCATCCTGCACGTGTCGGCAAAGGACAAGGCGACCGGCAAGGAAAATAAGATCAGAATCCAGGCCAGCTCCGGTTTGAGCGAGGAAGAAATCAACCGCATGGTGAACGATGCCGAAGCCCACGCCGACGACGACCGCAAGGCGCTGGAGCTGGTGACTGCGCGCAATCAGTTGGACTCGTTGATCCACTCTACCAACAAATCGTTGAAAGAATATGGCGAGCAACTGAATGCCGATGAAAAAGCCAAGATCGAAGCGGCGCTGAAGGAAGCTGAAGAAGCGGTGAAGGCCGACGACAAGGCAGCCATCGAAGCCAAAACCGAAGCGCTTTCCGTTGCCGCGCAAACGCTCGGTGAAAAGGTGTACGCCGCCGAGCAGGCCAAGGCACAAGCTGGCGGCTGCGGAAGCTGCGCTCCCGGCGAGAGCTGCGGCGATCAGAAGAAAGAAGAAGGCGATGTGGTGGATGCCGAGTTCACTGAAGTGAAGGACAAGAAATAATGCGGTAAGTAGTAAGTAGGTAGTGGGGAGTGGGGAAACCCGCTTCCCACTTTCCACTTCCGACTCCCCACTTTCCACTCACTAGACCATGTCAAAAAAAGACTACTACGAAGTCCTCGGTGTCAATCGCGACGCATCGGATGAAGAAATCAAAAAGGCTTATCGCAAGCTGGCGATGAAGCATCACCCGGACCGCAACCCGGACAACCCGAAGGCGGAAGAACACTTCAAAGAGGCCAAGGAAGCCTACGAAAACTTGAGCGATGCGCAGAAACGCGCCGCTTATGACCAGTATGGCCACGCCGCTTTCCAGGCTGGCGGCATGGGCGGCGGCGCGGGCGCGCAAGGGTTCGATTTCTCCGATATTTTCGGCGACATCTTCGGTGGAGGCCGCGGGGGTGGCGGCGGGCGTAGCAATGTGCAGCGCGGCGCCGACCTGCGCTACAACATGGAAGTCACGTTGGAGCAGGCCGCGCGCGGCACCGAGACACAGATTCGCGTCCCCACCATGGCGGAATGCGAAACCTGCCACGGTTCCGGCGCAAAACCCGGCACCAGCCCGACCACCTGCACCACCTGTGGCGGTCAGGGCCAGGTGCGTATGCAGCAGGGATTCTTTTCGATCCAGCAGGCCTGCCCACGCTGTCACGGCACCGGCAAAATGATCGCCTCGCCGTGCAAAGATTGCGGCGGTGCCGGACGCATCAAACAACACAAAACTCTGTCGGTTAAAATCCCGGCAGGTGTGGACAACGATGACCGCATCCGCCTGTCCGGCGAAGGCGAACACGGCGTGAACGGCGGGCCTCCGGGCGATTTGTATGTGGTGATCCACATCAAGCCGCACGCGGTGTTCCAGCGTGACCACAACGACCTGCATTGCGAGATGCCGATCAGCTTCAGCACGGCGGCGCTGGGCGGCGAAATCGAAATCCCCACGCTGGACGGCAAGGCCCTCATCAAGATCCCCGCCGAAACCCAGAGCGGCAGACAGTTCCGCCTGCGCGGCAAGGGCATCAAAGGTGTGCGCAGTTCCAGCCACGGCGATCTGCACTGCCACGTTATCGTGGAAACACCGGTCAACCTGACCGATCGGCAAATGGAATTGTTGCGCGAGTTCGAAGCGATCAACGCGACCGATAGCGAACGCCACAACCCGCGCGCCAAATCGTGGATGGACAAGGTAAAGAATTTCTTCGGGTAACAATAAGGTTCCCATAACAAGAAACCTTCAGGGAGTCTCCCAAGGTAGATTCCTATTTTCACCTACTGTGGGAACAGCTCATGCGTGTCGCAATTATCGGTTCCGGGCCTGCCGGCTTTTACGCGGCTGAAGCACTGCTCAAGCGCACCGACACAGTAGTTCATGTCGATATGTTCGAGCGCCTCCCTACCCCGTACGGACTGGTGCGCGGGGGTGTCGCGCCCGACCATCAAAATATTAAAGCGGTCACCCGCGTCTTCGAAAAAACCTCTGCGCGGCCCGCGTTCAGGTTCATGGGCAATGTATGTCTCGGGCACGACGTAACGGTGGAAGAGCTGCGCCAGCATTACCACCAGATTGTCTACGCGGTGGGTAACGAGGCCGACCGTCGCCTCGGCATTCCGGGGGAAGGCATACCGCGCTGTATACCGGCGGCAGTATTTATTGGCTGGTACAACGGGCATCCCGACTACCGTCAGGCAAAGATCGATCTATCGGTTTCGCGCATCGCGGTAGTGGGCAACGGCAATGTTGCCATCGACACCGCCAGGATTCTGCTGCGCTCACCGGACGAACTCGAAAAAACCGACACCGCCGCACACGCACTGGAAGCGCTGCGCAACAGTCAGGTGCGCGAGGTTTATATTCTCGGGCGGCGCGGGCCGGAGCAAGCCTCGTTTACCCCGCCTGAACTTAAAGAACTCGGCGAGATGGAAGATGTTGATCCGGTCATCGCCCCGGGCGAGCTTGCGAGCTGCACCCTCTCCGAGTCTGCCGGCAATTCGCAGCAGGAGAAAAATCTGCAAATTCTCCAGTCCTTCGCCGCACGGCAGCCGGGCACAAAGTCAAAAAAACTCCACCTGCGTTTCCTCGTTTCACCAACCGAAGTGATCGCTGACAGTGACGGCCAGGTGGCCGGCCTCGCGCTCGAAAAAAACCGCCTTGAGATTCAGCCGGACGGCACAGTTACGGCACACGGCACTGGCGAAATTGAGATTCTCGATGTCGGGATGGTATTGCCTGCGGTTGGCTTTGCCGCCGAGCAGATTATTGGTGTTCCATACGATAAAGAAGCGCGGATCATCGCCAACGAAGACGGTCGCGTCGTCGATGCTGCCAGCCGCACCGTGATTGCCAACGAATACGTCGTCGGCTGGGCGCGCACAGGGCCACGCGGACTCATCGGATCACACAAGGGCGCGTCCGCCCACGTCGTCGAGCACATGATAGCCGATGGCACAGAGCTGGAGAAACGGTCGCTGCCAGACCCTGATGCCATCGTCTCCCTCCTGCTTGAACGTGGCCTGCAAATTGTTTCTTTCAATGACTGGAAACAACTCGATGACGTGGAAGTGGCGCGAGGAGCGCGGCGAGGAGCGCCACGCGATAAAATCGTCGATGTCGAAGCGATGCTTGCGGTGCTTGCCCAGCGTTGAATTATCCTAAAAACCGCAGTTGACCAATTGTATTTTTATGAAAAACCGCGTGATGACTGATTTTCGCGCTTTCCACATAACTCACCTTTTGGGAGAATCATTTTGTAGGAGCGGGCCATGCCCGCGATCAGGTAATTCGCGGGCATGGCCCGCTCCTACAAATTCCAACTGCGGTTGTTAGGTTTATCGCTCT
>Ga0315281_10006903_pt1 | contig 16067 bp, 12 predicted proteins | sample YL17G07_0_MG_FD_204540 | JGI IMG/M metagenome (GOLD analysis project Ga0315281, IMG submission 204540) | Sediment microbial communities from Yellowstone Lake, YNP, Wyoming, USA - YL17G07_0 | ecosystem: Environmental > Aquatic > Freshwater > Lake > Sediment | place: USA: Wyoming | collected... | reverse complement strand
AGTCCGCCCGCCTCCTCGCCGGCTTCGTTCCAGCCTTCGCCATCCCGTACGTGCCCTATCTCCTCACGGGCGGCGCGACGGGCTCGCTGTTCCAGAGTGGCAGCGATTGGACCGGCGGCGCGCTCGTGTTCACCCTGGCCGCCGCCGCCACGGGCCCCAACGTCGCCCGCGTCGTCTGCGCCGTCGCGTTCGTGACCGGCGCCGTGTGGCTCGCCCGGCGCCTGCGGGGCCGAGAGCTCACGGCGCCGGCCTTCGCCTGGACGATGACGCTGCTCACCCTCTGCCTCCCGGTCGTCCACGCCTGGTACTGGCTGACGCCCTTGGCCTTGGCGCTGGCCGCCGGGCTGTGGCTGCCGGTCGCGATCGGCCTGCTCGCCCCCGTTCCGGAGGCCTTCCCGGTGGGCTGGCCTTCCGTCCTGCCGCCGTGGCGACAGGCGACCGCGTTTCTCCTTTCGAGGTTGCGGTCGGGCAATCGGATTCCCCTTGTCCACCTTCGGGGGGTGCCCCATACTGGTCGCGCGCGACCGTCGACCGAAGGACCGCCGTGACCCAGCCGTCCGACCTGAAGCTCGACGCCGGGACCCGAGCTATCGCCGTGATGGCCAAGCCGCTGGCAAGAGGCGCCGTCAAGACGCGGCTCGCCGCCGCCGTGGGGGACGACGCGGCGCTGGCCATCTACGCCCGCCTGCTCGGCGGGACGCTCGCTCAGGCGGAGCGCCTCGACGGCGTGACGCTCGTCCTCGCCGAGGCGGACGCCGAGCCGACCGGCGACGGTGCCGAGCAGCAGCGCGCCTCCGACCCGCTCGCCGGCCGCGTGGCTCGTTGGCGGCGCCTGGGTCAGCGTGGCGCGACTCTCGGCGAGCGTCTCGCCGCCGTGTTCGCGGACCTCTTCGCCGCCGGCGCCGGTGCGGTCGTCGCCGTGAACAGCGACAGCCCGGCGATCCCGGTCGAGTACCTCGAACAGGCGTTCTCGACCATGGATGCCCAACGGCTCGTCGTCGGTCCCGCCGCCGACGGTGGCTACTATCTCATCGGTCTTGACCGTGAGACGTGGCGCCGGCAAGGCGAAGCCCTCATCGAACTCCTCATGTCATCGCCGATGAGCTCCCCATCGCTTCTCGCCTTCACCGACCGGGCCGCACGCGCCCGCGGCATCCAGGTCGTGCAGTTGCCGCTCTGGGTCGACGTGGACGAACCAGGCGGCGTGCGGCTGTTGGAGCGCCTCGACGGCACGTCGCCGCTGCGCGGCGAGCCCCTCCAAGCCCTTCGCGAGGTCTACCTGCACCTCACCCACCGCTGCGGACGCGCCTGCCGCCACTGCTACGACAGGGACGCCGCCCGGGACCCGGACGAGTCCACGACCGACAAGTGGAAGGACGCGATCGACCAGAGCGTCGCCCTTGGCGCCTCGAGCTTCGTCTTCATCGGCGGCGATCCGCTGCTGCGCGACGACTTCACCGCCCTCGTCGACCACATCACCCGCCGGCACGAAGCCAAGGCGAGGTTCTTCTTCAACAGCTTCGTGGATGGGGTAGCGGCCCGTGAGCTGGCGCGTGCAGGACGTGGCCTGCTGCGGCCGCTGGTCAGCATCGACGGCCCGCGCGAGATCAATGACGAGCTGCGCGGCGAAGGCTCCTACGACGACGTCATGGCCTCGATCGCGAATCTGCTCGCTGCCGGCCTAGTGCCGGTGGCCAACACGGTGCTGGTGCGGCCGGCGCTGCCCGGCCTGGCGCAGCTCGCCCGCGAGCTGCGCGCCGCCGGGCTCAGCCGGCTCCACCTGATCCTGCCTCACCAGGCCGGCGGGGTCGCCGGAACAGACGCCGCGCGGCGCGTCGGCCCTGCGCACGCGCCGCACAGGACCCGCGACGCTTCCGGCGGCCTCGACCTCGTCCCCTCCGGCGACGAGCTACTGGCCGCCGTCCGCGAGCTCCTGCGGGTTGCCGCCGAGATCGGCCTCACGGTCGACAACCTACCCTCGTGGCGCCGGCGCCTCGACGCGCGCAACGACCTCTGCGCCGCCGGCTGCAAGGACCTCGCGATCGATCCCTACGGCAACGTCCACGCCTGTGTGATCACCGCCGGCGACCCCGCCTTCGTCGCCGGCTCGCTGCGCGAACGCAGCCTCGAGGAGATCTGGCGCGCGTCCAGCAGCCTGCGGCTGCTGCGCGCCGCGCGCGCCCGCGACCGCGCCGAGTGCCTCGTCTGCCCCGTCGTCGATGCCTGCGGCGGTGAGTGCTGGGTGCAGGCGCACTACGCCGCCCGCGCCCACGAGCGCCCCGCCGGTCACACCGCGCCCTTCCCGTACTGTGACTTCGTGCGACCGATGCTGGAGGAGCTCGCAGCGGAGGCCGAACGTGCCGTGGTGGCCGCACAGACCGCCGCTCCCGCAGCCGTCGCCTGCGTCGCGGCCTGCGAGGCCGGCGGCGGCCAATCCTCGGCCGGCGAAGCCGACTACTCGCTCTTCGACTGCATATGAGGGTACTGACGGCGCGGGCGTGACCCGCGCGTACGAGCCCTGAGTGACGACAAGTCCGCCCCCAGGCGATCAGGCCAGGGTCAGCTCGAGACGATGCTTGCGCCTCTCCCAGTCCGGCAGCACGCGCTCGAGCAGCCTGCGAAATCCCGGACCGTGATCCGGCTCCACGAGGTGACAGAGCTCGTGCATGATCACGTAGTCGATGCACTCACGCGGCGCACGCACGAGGTCAGGGCGCAGCGATAGTGTGCCTCCCGCGGACAGGCTCCCCCAGTGCGTGCGCATGCGCCGAAGGCGCATGGTGGGCCGCTTCAGCCCAGTCTTGGGGAAGGCTTGCCAGCACACCTCGAATCTCTCCGCCAACCGGCGCCGCGCCTTGTCCTGGTACCAGCCGTCCAGCAAGCTGCGGACCCGCTGAGGGGATGAGTCGCCGCCCAAAGACACCCTGAACCAGCCGCCAACGAGGCGCACACCGCCAACCTGGCCCTCCTCAAGGGCAAGCCGGTACTGCCGGCCAAGGTACAGGTGGGTCTCGCCGCCGACGTAGCGGCGCGGCGGCGTCCGCGGCTCAAATTGCGCGAAGTAGCGCTGCTGCCCGAGGATCCAACGGGCGCGCCGCGCAACGCGCGCGAGCACGTCGTCCTCTCGCGCGTCCCGCGGCGCTTTGACGACCACTGCGCCGTCCGGCATCACCGCGATCTCAAGGGTCGCGCGGTCGACACGAACGATCTCGAACTGGACGTCGGCGCTTCCGTAGTGAACCGAGTGCGTCGGCGCCGCGGTGGCCGACGAGGTCACCCCCCGCTCCGACTTCGCGCCACGCGCATGATCCGTGAGATGAGGTCGTCGATACCTTCGGTGGTGAGCTCCGCCTCCGCATCGTCGCGAACCACGTCGAAGAAGTAGTCGTCGAGGTCGTTGAGGGCGCGGTTCTGGGCATCTGTATCGTCCCAGAAGTGCACCTTGTCGTGACGCCGCAGGATGTCGGGGACGGCCAGCGCAGCGTCGATCGCGACCTGTTCGCCGTGGTCGTCGTCGAGCCCCACGTCCTGCAGAACCGGGCGGATGACACCGAAGTACGCCAGCGCCGCGTCGTCGTCCTTCAGCCGGAGCGGCGCGGCGTCATGCCGCCCGGCAACCACCTGCTCGCGGATCTCGGCAACGGCATCCAGGTATTCCGTCTGGCTCAGCCTCCGCGCCAGGAAGTCGTCGATGGCGCGCTGGATCATCTCCGAGAACGCCTCGTACAGCGCCGGGTCCTCGTCCATACGTTCGCTGATGACGCGTCGCGTCGCGTTGGCGATCGCGTCCGCCCGCGCCGCATCGGTGCGGTCTTCGCCCACGCCGCGCGCCGCCTTGAGCTCCGCGAACTGCGCGTCGTCGAAGATGTTGACCGGCTCGTTGAGCCGGATGACCTCGTCGGCGCCGATGTGGGTGTCGAGCAGCTTCTTGATCTTCGGCTCGTACTCGCCGTAGCTCACCGCCTCGGCGTAGCGGAAGCGTACCGACCGCCGCAGGTTCTCGAAGCGTCGCAGATCGGCCTTGTAGCGACGAATGTTGCCATCGTCGGTCTCGCGCACGAACGCCTCGGTCGAGAGCGCCAGCCCCAAAGTGCGCGCGTAGAGCGACAGGCGGTAGTAGAACTCGTCGCGCAGCGCCTTGTCGGCGAGCAGCAGCTCGTAGGCCTCTTCGTCGTGCTTGTTCGCGATCGCCTTGAACAGGTCCCAGAGGTCGGAGAAGCGCTGCCGCAGCTTGGCGACCTCCTCGTTGACCGAGCGCACGGTGTCGGCCAGGTCGGCCTCGTCGAACCCGTCCAGCGCCTCGTACATCGACATGGCCCTGTCGAGCTCGCCCAGCGTGCCCTCGTAGTCGATGATGTAGCCGAACTCCTTGCCCTCGAAGAGCCGGTTCACGCGCGCCACCGCCTGCAACAGCGTGTGCTCCTTCAGCCCGCGGCACAGGTAGAGCACCGTGTTGCGGTGCGCGTCGAACCCGGTCAGCAGCTTGTCGACCACGATGATGATCTCCGGCTCTGACGGGTCGTTCTTGAAACGGCTGATGAGCTGCTTGTTGTACTCCGCCTCGTCGCCGTACCGGGCCATCGTGCACTTCCAGAACCTGACGACCTCGTCGGACGGCTCGCCGTCGATGTCGTCGTAGCCCTCGCGCAGGTCGGGCCCGGAGATGAGCACCTCGCTGGTCACGTCTCCTATTTCGTCGAGGCACCTCTTGTACGTCAGAGCAGCGAGCTTGCTCGGCGCCACGAGCTGGGCCTTGAACCCCGTCCCCTGCCAGTTCGCGTGGAAGTGCTCGCTAATGTCGAAAGCGCGCATGAAGACCACGCGGTCGGCCTTGGAGAGCATCTCGGCGCGGGCGTACTTCTTCTTCAGATCGGCTTGCTGCTCGTCAGTCAGACCGCGCGTGTAACGCTCGAACCAGAGGTCGATCGCCGCCTGGTCCTGCTCCATGACCACGTGCCGGCCCTCGTAGAGCAGAGGGACGACCGCGCCGTCCTCGACCGCCCGCCGCATCGGGTACGACGGATCGATCAGCTCGCCGAAGCGCAGGAAGTTGTTGCGCTCCTTCTTCATCAGCGGCGTGCCGGTGAAGCCGAGGTAGCAGGCGCGCGGGAACATCTGCCGCATCCGCGCGGACATCGTGCCGAAGTTGGTGCGGTGGCTCTCGTCGACGAGCATGAAGATGTCGGGCGAGTCGTTGACGTACTTCTTCGCCTCAAGCGCGCTCTCGAACTTGTGGATGAGCGTGGTGACGATGGCCGTGTCGCCGGAGACGAGCTTGAGCAAGTTGCGTCCCGAGGTCGCACGCTGGGGCGACAAGCCGCAGGCCGCGAACGTGTTCTTGAGCTGCTTATCGAGGTCGTCGCGATCGCAGACCAGCACGATGCGCGGGCTGGGGATCTCGGGGTCGAGCGCCAAGCTGCGGGCGAGCATGACCATCGTGAGCGACTTGCCCGAGCCCTGCGTGTGCCAGACCATGCCGCCGGCGCGGGCGCCGTTCTCGGCTAGAGCCTTCACGCGCTCCAGCGTCGACTTGACCACGAAGTACTGCTGGTAGCGAGCGATACGCTTCTCACCGTTCTCGAACAGCGTGAACCGATAAGCCAGATCGAGCAGGCGCTCGGGGCGGCAGAGGCTGTGGATGGTAGCGTCCTGCGCTGTCACCTCGCGTGCGCCCTCCGCCTCGAGCGCGTCGAAGTGCCGGCGAGCCGCAGTGAGCTCGCCCGAGAACAGTTCGGCCTTGCAGGCGTCGTCGAGCGGTCTGTTCGCGAGCTCCGCGACGACCTGCCGGTCGTCGTCCCGCTCGCGCCACGTCGCCCAGAACGGCAGCTTGGAGCCGATGGTCGCGTACTTGGCCTCGTTCTTGCTCACAACCAGCAGGAGCTGTGTGAAGGTGAAGAGCTGGGGGATGTACTCCGGGCCCTGGTTGCGCAGGTGCTGTGAGATCGCCTGCTCCAGGCCGGTGGCCGGCGCCTTGCACTCGATCACGGCCAGCGGGATGCCGTTGACGAACAGCACGATGTCGGGCCGCGCTTTCTCGTCGCTCTTCGTGCGCTCGACGGCGAACTCGGCCGTGACGTGGAAAGCGTTGTTCTCGGGGTGCTCCCAGTCGACGTAGCGCAGGTTGAAGCTCTTAGAGTCGCCCTCGATCGTCTGCGGCAGCGTCGTCCCCAGTGTGAGCAGGTCGTAGACGTTCTCGTTGGTGCGCTGCAGACCGTCGAAGCGCACGCTCTTGAGCTGTTGGATGGCGCCCTGGACATTCTCCTCGCTGAACAGGTGCTCGCCGCCCTTGTACGTGATGCGGTTGATGCGCTTGAGCTGCTTGCGCAGGGCCTCGTCGAGGATGACGTTGCTGCGACGGTCTCCGCGCAGCGCCTGCACTCGTGCAGGCGAGACGTACTCGTAGCCGAGGTTGATGAGGAGCTGCAGCGCCGGGATCTGGGACAGGTACTTCTCGCTGAAGGGGAAGATGGTCATCTCGCCGCCTCGTCAGGGTCGGGTGTGTCGATTGAGCCAACCACTCCCAGAGCAGCTGCAATACTGGTGTCGTTCAGGCAGTCCACGACCGACCTCAGCTCAGCATTCTCCTCTGACTCAAGGATGTCGTAGCGACCCGCCGTGTCCAACAAGACCGACCGTCGCGCGACTCCGATCCTTGAAAGCATCGGCACGATGACGTTCTTCGAGTGCGAGAGGTAGTCGCGAATGTCGTCTGACGACATGGCGAGTCGATACCCCTGCCACGTTCCAGCGATAACGATTCCGTTGTCGCGCAGACGACCGATGACCTGCGACCGGAAGGTCTGTTCAGACATGGATTCGAATCCGCGCGCCTCAAGGCGGTGTACCAGTTCCGCACCGACCACGGACTGGTTGTCGTCGGGCTCGTAGAACCTGCTGAAGAGGAGCATCTCCAGAGTCGCTGCCTGCGCCCTCGCGAGCTCATCGTCACTGTCTCTGTTGGCATCCAGAAAGCGCACGGCGCGATTGCGCGCTGTGGCGGCGATCAGTCCCTCGGGAGCTTTGGTGACGTCATCTGGACCGTTGACTGCGACCGGCTGGCCGGCGGGTGGCCACGCCGCGATGTCAATTTGCCACTTGGCCAGCAACTCCCGGAACTGAGGCGTTGCGTCGCACACCTTGCTCTCGTCGTGGCAGTAGGCCAACGAGCCGGCGATGAGGTCGGCGAGCTGTACGAGTCGAGAGTCCTCACTGCGCACGAACTCCTGCTCGTAGCCATAGAAGAGCGTTCCTCCAATGTGCTTGGCGAGGTAGTCGGTGAAGCCGTCCATGAACTCCCGCGAGCCGTGCTCATCGACGTGCACTCGAAGCCCACCGCCGTACCTAGCCAAACGCTTCTCGAGAATCCGTTGAGTGAACTTGTGGAACGAGCGCTTGAACTGCAGGCCAGAGGCTGGATCGACGGCGTCTTTGTTGATGACCATCGCGACGTATGCGAACGGGACTTCTTGGATCGCTTCAAGGAATGCTAGTCGCCGCTCGCTCTTCGTGCCTATGCGCTTGCTCCGCACTTCACCCCCGCTCGCCAGCCGATTGGCAATCTGGTTCATCTTCTCGGTGGCGGCCGCCAAGTGCTGGTCGTCAACGATGATTGCCGCGACGATGAATAGGCGAGATACACCGGACTTCGTGGAGTCGAGGTCCGCTGTTCCGGACTCGTCGACAAACACGTTGAGCCACGGTGCCACGTCGCCGATGCTGGCACCAAGGGCATAGTCATGAATCATACGGAGTCCCTAGTGTCCGCGTGCCGAAGACCGCGTCCTGGATTGCGCGTCGCTGGACGCGATACTGGCTCTCAAGGCTCTCAAGCATCGCGACCTCGCGGGATGCCAGATTGAGGACATCGGCCACGCGCCGCTGCTTCTCCAGACTCGGCAGCTTCACCTCAAGCGCAGCGATATCGCTGCCGTACAAGTGGACCACGGAGTACCCCTGTGCCACTCGCGCAATCTTGCGGCGAGCGAGGTGCGTCAGGCAGAACGCGAGGTAGTCGGGGTCATAGACGTCCTGCTGCTTGGCACGCAGGATGTTGATGTCTCCGCCGATCAACACCCCATCGATTCGAAGGGCCGAGGCCCTGGCGAGATCTTCCCGCGTTTCCGAGGACGACGGAATCAACACATCGCCATTGTTGGCGGTCACTTGCGACTTGATGTCGGTTCTGCTCAGCGTCTCGGTGATCACCTCCGCGTACACAGTGTGCAGCTCTCCGTACAGGATGCACGGGTAGCGCGCCCCACTCCCCAAGTCGCGCTTCGATAGACCTCCGCCCTTTGACAAGAAGCACACATCGCCAATCCGCACCCACCGCCCATCGAGGTTCTCTTGAAGTGTCAAGGCGGCGGCGATTCGTGCGGGTCTCTTGGACTCGATGAGCTTCTCGGTCTTCTCGACGGCTGCGTCCCACAGGCAGAGCATGCGGTCGACTCGCCGCTGCTCCGCCAAGCGCGGTAGTGGAAGGCGAACCTGTCGCTGGAGTTCGCTGGGATTGACGTTGGCTTGACCAGCTTCGGTGATGACTCGCTGCACCTGGTGGCGACCCGCAGGACTGTTCATCCAGTGGTTCAGGTACGAAGGGATGACTCGGGCGGTGTCGACGCGCAGTCGGACAAGGTACGAAGCGAAGACCGCATCTGTTTCTGTCTCTACGAGTCCGGTCTGTCCCACGACTTCGCGATTGCCGTTTGTGCGCATCAGCAGAATGTCACCTGGGCGCAGCACCAGCTTCTCGCGCTCGGTTTCCGGCAGGTCCACGTGTGAACTTGCGGTCAGATGGACCTTGCCCTCGCGAACATTTGGGATGCCGACTACTGGTGTCGTGCCATCCGGACTGCTTGGCCGGCTTGTCCCGTAGCAGCTGTCAACGATGAGTTCCTTCAGCTTGACCATCGTCGCCGCGCGGGCCTTACTCATCCCCATCCTCCAGCCGCTTCTGCTCCCGCTTGATCTCCTTGACGCTGCGGTCGGGGTTGGGCAGGTCCTCCGGCATCGTCCCGCCGATCTCCTCGATGGTGCGACGGACGCGCTTGCCAACTTCGTAGTGCGTCTCGTTGGCGGCGTCCTTGCCGGTCACCTCGTCGCGGCGCAGCTTCTCGTCGGTCTGGGTGGCGCGAAAGAGGTTGGCGGCCAGCTCGGTGCTGCCCATGTGGTCGAGGATCTGCTGGCTCTTCTTCAGGCCCTTGCGGTGGTGGATGTCCCTGGCGCCCAGGCCGCCGTACAGTCCGCGGTAGCCGTGGTCCTGGAAGATGGCGAAGTCGACGGGTGTCTCGACACCGGCCTGCTGCGCCGTGGCCACGAGCTGCTTGTTGTGCTCGCGCACCTCACCGCGCAGGTAGACGCGCTTCTGGTCCTCGGTGAGCTGGCGGAAAGCCTCGTCGTCGGCCAGTTCCTGGCGCCTCGTCTGGATGGCGAAGTACGTCTGGCCGTTGGCGATCACCGGCTTGCTGGGGTCGCCGTTCTGGACGATCAGGTAGCAGGCGTAGCGTGACAGCTTGAAGTCCTCGACGGTGCGCTGCGTGCCGGAGCCGAGGGGGACCATTTTGCCGAGCTCGGCAAAATGGTCGTTTGCAGGCTGATCTACCTGTTCGGCGGCGATCTGTGCCTTGGTGATGACGGCCTTGAAGGCACGCCAGGTCTCGTACTCGAGCACCGGCATGAGCTCGCGCGCCAGCCAGTACTCCGCGCCATCGTCGTCTACGTGGCGCAGCGACTCGAAGGTCACGTGATGCGCGTGCTCGATGTCGGCGCCGCTCACGGCAGCATCTCCTTCATGATCTCGGCCATCTTGGCGCGGACTTCGGCCAGCTCGGCCTCGAGTTGCTCGATCTCGGCCTGCACGGCGACGATGTCGATGGGCTCAGGCTCCTCGAAGGTGTCGACGTACCGCGGGATGTTGAGGTTGAAGTCGTTCTCGACGATCTCGTCGATGGGCGCGACGTGGGCGTGCTTGTCGGCGTCGGCGCGGGTCTGGTAGGCGCCGAGGATGCGCTCGATGTGCTCCGCTGTGAGCGTGTTCTGCGCCTTGCCGGGCGCGAACTCCTTGCTGGCGTCGATAAAGACCACGTCGCTGCGATCGGCGCGCGCGCCGCCCTTCTCGCGCGCGCGGTCGAAGACGAGGATGGCGACAGGGATGCCGGTCGTCGGGAAGAGGCCGGCAGGCAGGCCGATGACGGCGTCGAGCAGGTTCTCCTCGATCATGTGCTGGCGGATGCGCTTCTCGGCGGCGCCGCGGAAGAGCACGCCGTGCGGCACGACCACGGCCACGCGGCCTTCGCGCTCGCGCGCCACCTCGACCATGTGCGTGATGAACGCCCAGTCGCCTTTGCTCTTGGGCGGCACGCCGCGCCAGAAACGGTTGTAGCGGTCGTGCGCGGCCTCTTCGGCGCCCCACTTGTCGAGCGAGAACGGCGGGTTGGCGACCACCACGTCGAAGCGCTTGAGGCGGTCGCCCTCGACGAGCGCGGGGCTGTTGAGCGTGTCGCACCACTCGATGTCGGCGCTGTCGGCGTTGTGCAGGAACATGTTCATGCGCGCCAGCGCCCAGGTGCTGCCGTTGACCTCCATGCCGTAGAGGGCGTAGTCGCCGTCGCCGATGGCTCGCGCCGCTTCAATGAGCAGGCCGCCCGAACCGCAGGCCGGGTCGCAGATGGTGTTGCCGGGCTCGGGCGCCGCGAGCCGCGCGACCAGTTGCGAGACAGCGTGCGGCGTGTAGAACTCGCCCGCCTTCTTGCCGGCGTCAGTCGCAAAGCGCTCGATGAGGTAGATGTAGGTGTTGCCGATCACGTCTTCAGAGACCCGACTGGGGCGCAGGTCGAGCTCGGGCTCGTGGAAGTCCTTGAGCAACTGCTTGAGGCGCCGGTTGCGATCCTTGATGCGGCCCAGGTTCGCGTCGCTGTTGAAGTCGATGTTGCGGAACACGCCGGCGAGCTTGGCCTTGTTGGCGTCTTCCAGCGCGTACAGGGCCTCGTTGATGAGCTCGCCGATGTTGTCTTCATTGCGCTGTTTGTAGAGGTCGTAGTAGCTGGCGCCGAGCGGCAGGACGAAACGCTCGCGGTCGAGCCGGCGGCGGATGCGCTCTTCGTCGTCGCCGAACTGCTCGCGGTACTGCTCGTAGTGCTCGGCCCAGATGTCCGAGACGTACTTCACGAAGAGCGTCACGAGGATGTAGTCCTTGTACTGTGCAGGGTCGACGGCGCCGCGGAACGTGTCGCAGGCGGCCCAAGCCGCCGCGTTGACGTCTTGCTGGCGGATCGTGTCGGTCATTGTGCCGCACCTCCCTGTGCGTAGGACATCATGATCACGGACACCATCCGCTCTCGCAGGGCGTCTCGGTCGTCGCGCAATATGCACTCACGAGCTGACAGACGCGAGAGCTCGACGATCCTCCGCTGCCGCTCCAGGGTCGGCACATCGATCTCTAGATCCTCCAGCGATCGCTTGCTGATCATCTTCACGTAGGTCCCCTCCGCGTGCCGGGCCAGCCGCGCCTGGGCAGACGGATGGTTGATGAGCCAATTGAGATACGCGGGCATGATCCGCGGGTCCGTGACCCGTAGCCGCAGGAGCGGCGCCGCGATGACCGTACAGCCAGGGTCGTCAGCGACGATGGCGCACGTGGGACGATCGCCGCGTGAGCGGAAGATGACGTCGCCCTCGCGAACCCGCAAATCGGGGCGCACGTCGAGGGTCACGCGTGCCAGTGAGCCAAGGTCGACGATGTGATCGTCGCCGAGATCCTTCATTTGGATGACACCGACTTGCGCCGAGGGATTGGACTCAACCCCGGTGCGGAACGAGTATCCCATCTGAACGTCGGCGAGCCTGCGGAGTGACAGCGTCCTCATGCGAGTGCTCCTCGATTGCAGTAAATGACTTACTGCATCCTAGCAGCGACGACGAGTTTGTCAACCCTCTTGGAACAGAAAGTGCGTTACTGCGCCCCGCAGTCTCGTCGCACGCGAGGCGAGCTACCCCTTCGACCTCAGTGCTGGCCCACGCGCAGCACCGCCGACCCGCGCACCCGGTCTTCCTTGAGGTCGAGCAGCGCCTCGTTGGCCTGCTCAAGGTCGTACTCCTGCACGCGGCTGCGGACGGGGACGAGCGCCGCGTCGCGCAGCAGCTCGCGCGCGTCCTGCCGTGTCGAGTTGGCGACGCTGCGGATCACGCGCTCGTGGTAGATCCACGGGTACTCGATGGGCGGGATGGGCGAGGAGTAGATCCCGCCCAGCGCGACGATGCCTCCCTTCTCGAGGTGGCGCAGCGCGTCGACGGCGAGCTCGCCGGCGGGAGCGAAGACGATCGCCGCATCGAGGAGGACGCCGGGATCCTCCGACGTCTCCCCGGCCCACGCCGCGCCGAGCTCGAGCGCCAGGCTGCGGTGCTCTTCACCGCGAGTGAAGGCGTAGACCTCCCAGCCGCGCCAGCGCGCGACCTGCGTGCAGAGGTGCGCCGCCGAGCCGAAGCCGTAGAGACCGAGGCGGCGCGGTTCGGAGCGCTTCTCCGTCGGCGGCACGCCGCGCTCTTCGGCCAGCGCCTCGGCTTCGGCGGCGATCTCGGCCGGGGCGTCGCCGCAGGCGCCTGCGCCCCGGCCGTCCACGGCGCCGCGACCGCCGACGCCCGGCAGCCCGGCGTCATCGCCCACGATCCCGACCAAGCGAAGGCAACGGTAGCCGATGATCCCGGCGCAGAGCAGCGGGGCGGCGGCGAGGTCATCCATTCCCTCGGGCAGCCGATAGACGAAGTCCGCCGGCGCGACCATGTACTCGGCGAAACCGCCGTCGACGTCCCAGCCCGTGAAACGCGCGTTCTCGCAGAGGTTCTCCCGGCCGCTGCGGCAGAAGCGGCACGTGCCGCAGGTTCGGTAGAGCCACGGCACGCCCACGCGCTCGCCGAGAGCCGGCGGCGGCGCCCCAGCCTCGCCGCCGGGGGAGATACCCTGCGTCATAGCGCCGCCCGCCACGCCGCCGGCGGTCGCGGCCCCACCGGCCGCCGCCACGCCTTCTCCCAGCGCCGCGACCTCGCCGACGATCTGGTGCCCGGGGACGACGGGCGAGCGGTGGGGCGACAGCTCGCCCTCGAGGATGTGCAGGTCGGTGCGGCAGACGCCGCAGGCGCGCACGCGGAGAAGCACCTCCCCCGGGCCGGGCGCGGGCACCGTGAGCTCGACCAGCCGGAGCGGCCGCTGCGCTGCCGGCCCCGGCGCCGCGAGCTGCATCGCCCGCATCGTCGCGGGCAACGACCGCGCGCCTGCCGTCTTGCCCATCACGAACCTCCCAAAGCTCTCATTGCGCCATGTGACGCATGCCCCGCCATTCGAGCACCGCCGCCAGCAGCAGAGCGACCGCCGCCGGCACGAAGAACAGCCCACCCTCGAAGGTCAGCACGACGCACAGCGGGACGAGCGCCGCGCAGATGGACACGCGGGCGATGGACGAACGCACAGCGCGCGCCCCGGACGCGACCACGAGCGCCCCGACACCCCACGCCGCCGCGAGCCCGACCGCTTCCCAGCCGACCACCGCCAGAATAGCCACTTCCGCGGCCACGAAGAGCCCCATCGCCACCTTCACCGGCACCGGCATCCTTGAATCCCTTCCACCCGCTCGCTACGAGCCTACGACAACACGTCCTTGCGGCGGAAGAGGAGCCAGGCCGCCGTGGTGAGCACCGCGCTCCACGCGGCGAACGCCTCGAGCCCCTTCAGGATGGGCTTCCAGTAGATCGGGTCGCGGAAGAAGCTCAGGTAGTCCTCCAGGTAGGTCGGGAAGACCCAAGGTTTGAGCCAGTCGAAGTAGCTGAACTGGATCACGACGCCGATCACGATGTAGACGACGATGCTGGCGATCAGCGCCGTCAGGCTCGAGTCGGTGAGCGCGGAAAAGAGCAAGGCGAGTGAGACGATGCAGGCCATCGCGGCGAGCCCGTAGAGGCATGCCAGCGCGATGATGCCGAGAGCGTGCCAGACGCCGACCGTCGTGCCGGAGAGCAGCACCATAGGGTGCAGTCCGAAGAACAGGCCGCCGAACAGCAGCCCGCTCGCGACCATCAGCACCAGGCCGACGAACAGGTAGAGCATCGCCGCGAACCACTTCGTGAGGACGATCGAGCCGCGCGCCACCGGGCGCAGCAGGATGATGCGCAGCGTCCCGAGCTCGGCCTCGCCGGCCAACATGTAGCCCGCGACCATCGCGGCGGCCATGGGGAGAAGGATGGGCAGCAGGACCGTCAGCGCTCCCGGCGCCACGTAGATGCCGTTCGAGAACACGCGTGAGAAGAACTGGGGTCCCTCGCCACCGTGCGGCCCACCGTGGTTGAGCTCGATGGCGAGCGCGATGATGAAGGGGACCAGTGCGGCGCCCGCCCAGATCACGTAGCTGCGCCGCTGGAAGAGAAGCTTCGTGATCTCGCGGCGCAGCGGGCCCCAGTGAGCGCCGCGCATGACGGCGGCCGTGCTTCCGTGGCCGACCGAGGAGGTCGTCGCGAGGTCTGCAGACACCGGGGGCACCGTGCCGTTCACGAGCGCCTCACCGGCAGGACGCGCCCGAGGCCGGAGCGGCGCTTCGGCCGCGCCGGCCCGCTCTCGTCCTCCTTCGTCAGCTCGAGGAAGAAGTCCTCGAGGCCCTGCTCGTGGGCGGGGACGACGGCACGCACATCGAGACCGTCGGCGACGAGGCGGCGCACCATCTCGGCGGTCGCCTCTTCGCCGACCTCGACGATGAGATAGCCGTCGTCCTCGCGGACGCTCCCGAAGAGGCCGCGCAGCGTCTCGGCCGCCTTGCGCTGGTCGCCGGTCATCACCTTCACGGCGAGGCTTTTCGGCCGCAGCTCCGCGACCGTTCCCTGCACGACGACGCGCCCCTTGTTGATGATCACGGCGCGCGTGCAGACCTGCTCGACCTCGTGAAGCAGGTGCGAGCTCAAGAACACCGTCGTCCCTGCCTCTCCGAGCGAGCGGATCAGTTCGCGCACGTCCTTCATGCCGCGCGGGTCCAAGCCGCTGGTCGGCTCGTCGAGCACGATCAGCTCGGGGCTGTGCAGCAGCGCCTGGGCGATGCCGAGGCGCTGCTTCATGCCGTGGCTGAACCCGCCGACCCGGTCGTCGGCCCGATCAAGGAGGTCGACGATCTCGAGGACCTCCTCGATGCGCTCCTCGCTGATGGGCCCGGTCATGCTGCCGAACAGCCGCAGGTTCCGCCGCGCCGACATGAGGGGGTAGAAGGTCGGGTCGTCGACGAAGCCGCCGACGTGACGGAGGGCCTCCTGGAGCTCGCCCGGCACCCGGTGGCTGCAGACCTCCGCGTACCCGGCCGTCGGGTGGATCAGTCCCAGGACGAGGCGGATGACGGTCGTCTTGCCGGCCCCGTTCGGGCCGAGGAAGCCGAACACGTCACCGCGACAGACCTCCATGTCGAGGTGGTCGACGGCGAGGAGGTCGCCGAACCGCTTGCTGAGGCCGTGGGTAGTGAGAATGGGCGCGCCGCCGGCGCAGCCCGACGGCGCCGGCTGCCGGTCACCTGGCCGCGACACCGGCTGCGGCTCGCCGGCCGGCGAAGCCGCCACGTCCTTCGGCACGCCGTCGCTCACGTCAGCGCACGGACGTCACGAACGCGACGATGTCGGCGCGCGGGACCATGCCGGCGGCGATCAAGGTCACCCCGTCCCGTTCCCACACGACGACCGACCCGAGCGGCGTCACGACGGCCTTCGCCTGCGCGCCGCCGAGGTCGATCTTGTCGACGACCCCGGGCAGCTGCTTCATCTGGTCGCGGATCGCGGCTGTGGTCTTCGTCTGCGCGAGCACGATCGAGCCGAAGCCCTCGCCGTACAGCTGGACCGCCATCGGGCCAGTGGTGGGCGACGAGCCGCCTGCGGCGTCGCCGCTCGAAGCGCCGGTCGCGCCAGTCGCATCACTCGCGGCGCCGCTCCCGCCGAGACCGCCAAAGACCTTCGCCATGTCGAACACGGGCGCGCCGAGAGCGTCGACCGGCGCGCCCTTCTCGAACACGTACGCCCAGCGGAAGTCGCGCGCCGCGTAGTCGCGCGCCCAC
>Ga0315281_10006901_pt1 | contig 16071 bp, 10 predicted proteins | sample YL17G07_0_MG_FD_204540 | JGI IMG/M metagenome (GOLD analysis project Ga0315281, IMG submission 204540) | Sediment microbial communities from Yellowstone Lake, YNP, Wyoming, USA - YL17G07_0 | ecosystem: Environmental > Aquatic > Freshwater > Lake > Sediment | place: USA: Wyoming | collected... | reverse complement strand
TCAAGCTCCAGTTTACTAAATTTACAACAAACTGGACACACCAAGCCGAATGCGGTGAAAATGCCCGTCTTAACTTTCGGGATGACACCATGACATTATCAGAACTAAACCAGCGCTTCGGCATTAGCAACCAGCTTAAATTCAGTGAAATCGGCGGTGGCTTGCTGGCTGCTGAGATCAACAATACCATGGCCACTGCCAGTATCGCCCTGCAAGGCGCGCATTTGACGACCTATCAGCCCCATGGGCATGAACCTGTCATCTGGCTATCCAAATACGCAAAATTTGCCGCCGGAAAATCTATACGTGGCGGCGTTCCGATTTGCTGGCCCTGGTTTGGCGCGCATATTAGCGACACCAAGCTGCCCGGCCATGGCTACGCCCGCACCGTGCCGTGGGAAGTGCTGGAAACCAGGGCGATGCCGGATGGTGCTACCTTCATCAGCTTTGGCCTGATTGAAACAGACGCAACCCGCGCGCAATGGCCGCATCCCTGCAGTGTAAAGATTGAAATGACCATCGGTAAATCCCTGCGTGTTGAGCTGGTGACGCACAACACAGGCAAGCAGGCCTTTACCCTGGGCGAGGCATTGCACACTTACTTCCATATCAGCGACGTGGCGCAAATGACCATACGCGGCCTGGAAGGCTGCACCTATCTGGACAAGGTAGGCGAGCCTGCCAGCAGAAAACAGAGTGATGGCATTGTCATTACCAGCGAGGTTGATCGCATTTACATCAATACCAGTGCCGACTGCGTGATTGAAGACCGCGGCCTTAAACGCGCCATCCGTATTGCAAAACAGGGCAGCAACTCGACGGTGGTATGGAATCCCTGGACGGAAAAAGCCGACAAGATGGGAGATTTCGGCACAGACGGTTATCGCGGCATGGTCTGTGTTGAAAGCGCCAATGCGGCTGAAAACGTAGTCTCCGTCGCGCCTGGTGCAACACACAAATTGAGTGTGGTATACAGCGTGGAGCCACTGAAGTAAAACACTGCCATAGCCCGTTAAAAAAGCCGCGAAAGCGGCTTTTTTTATTTCACATCAATGCGCTAATCATAAGACCTGCTTATGACAATACCCGTTTCTTGAACTCATTTGTACGTGTATCAATTTCAATTTTGTCGCCAATTTCAATGAAAGCTGCGACCGGCAGCTCAAAGCCGGTATTGATCTTGGCTGGCTTCATCACCTTGCCGGAAGTGTCCCCGCGTACAGCAGGCTCAGTGTAGATTACTTCGCGCACGATAGTATTGGGAAGTTCGACAGAAATCGCCTTGTCGTTGAAGAACACCACCTCACAAGGCATGCCATCTTCTATGTAGTTTAGCGTATCCCCCAGATTGTCTTTTTCAACCTCATACTGGTTGTAGTCGGCATCCATAAACACATACATGGGATCGGCGTAGTACGAATAAGTGCACTCCTTGCGTTCCAGCAAAACCTGTTCAAACTTGTCGTCAGCATTAAAAATATTCTCACTGGGCGCATCGGTGAGCAAATTCTTGAATTTCATTTTTACCACAGAGCCACTGCGACCGGAACGGCTGTACTCGGCCTTCTGGATAACCAGGGGGGCATCACCAACCATTACAACGTTACCTGCACGGAGTTCTTGAGCAATTTTCATTTGTATTCTGCCTAAAGCTAAATTTCGAAAGGGGCGATTCTACCAACTTTGCGCGAAAAATCCAGTAAATTCAACGCAAGATTATTCACGGCCAGGTGCCTGGCCCATAAATCGGCATGCCGCAGCAAAACAGATTGATGCAATAAAAAATCGTTCCAGTGTCCGGCAGTAATATTATCACCCGGCTGCTCCGGTGCCACCCCGGCATTCCAGCCATGCCACAGGGTTTTAACGTCTAGTGCACACTGCGCTTGCAGCCCTTTGCTGTACAAGTCCAGCATGGCATCGAGCTTCTTCATATGCACACCGTCATGTTGCGGGTAAATATGCCAGACAAACGGTTTTGCAGCCCACTGCGCCCGCACAAACGAGTCCTCACCGCGCACGAAATTGATGTCGCAAGCCCACAACAGTTTGTCGTACTCATCCTGCTCAACCAGCGGAAGCACGTGCACACGCAAATTGCCCTGTTGCAGCACATCTCCAGCAGATAGCGCTGTACGTCCGAAAAAAGCAGCCACCTGGGGCAATATCCGGCCTTCCGGAATGAGGCAGGTTGTCATCTGAGCGCCTGACATCCACACCGTAAGCAAAGCAGCAACGCACGGGTTTTCATAACAGAATAGCGAGACTCGCTTTTCTCCCGGCATTCGCTTCGGCACGCCCAAACTCCCCCAGAAATTTTCCTGCATCACCGCATCGGCCAAAAACTTGTCCCTGCGCGAAAACAGATCGTTTTCCAGCAGCAGTCCACCCGTTTTTCCGGAAAAGCCGGGAAAGTAAAAATACTTGATAAGTGGCAAACGGAGGTGCGGTGAAGGAAGACCATGACATCCCTCCACCCATGCTTCAGCACTGAGATATTCCAGATTCACCCAGAACGGTTTGGTCGCCTGTCTTGCCATTGCCTCCACGTAACGCTCTGGAAGATCACAGGCAAATGCTTCGATAACGATTTGCGCCGGCTCCACCTCTGCAAAAGGAAGACCCCAAAGCCTGATCTCCACACCGTGCAGATGCTGTACAGGCAGGCTTGCATCAATTTGCCCGGACAGACGGCGAAAACTGCCCAGGTCGTCCACCCACAGGCGCACGACCACGCCAAATTCGCCTGCAAGCTGCCTGGCCAGGCGCCAGCACACACCGATATCGCCGTAGTTATCGACAACAACGCAAAAAATATCGCAACGGATAGGCTTACCCTGATTCATCCGTGCATTGTACTGTATCGCTCAGCTTCAATTGTCTCCAGCTCAATATCTACAGGACTCGCAGGCCAATTTAACCTTGACGCTATGTCTCCTGTCGACTATTATCGCTGCAACTTTTTTTACCGGGCGCCGACCTTGTTACGTAATCGACTGTTTATATTTTCAATTATTGCCTTATCGGGATGCGCAACCGCCCCTGTCCAGCAAGCCAATAACGAAACTCAACCCGAAAACAAGACGGTTGCAGCCGCGCAAGCAGAAGCAAAACCCGCACCTGTTGTTATCCAGCCTGTGGCCAACACACAAGTTGCTGAACCTGCACCTGTAACTGCATCCCCCCCAGCAACCGAAGCTGTCAGTAGTGCTCCTGTAAATCCCGATCCAGTCCCGCCTGTCACCGCTGACAACAACATTACCAACCAGATCGATGTGTGGCAACGCATACGCAAGGGCTTTGCGATGAAGCCTATGGAGAGTAAAAACATTGCCCGCTTCGAAAACTGGTACGCCAGACAGCCTGAATATGTATCACGCATGACAGAGCGTGCCCGCCGTTACCTGCACTTTATCGTGGAAGAGGTAGACAAACGCGGCATGCCGATGGAGATCGCCCTGCTCCCGATGATTGAAAGCGCGTTCAATCCCGGCGCATATTCCACGGCACGGGCTTCGGGTATCTGGCAATTTATTCCATCAACCGGAAAAAATTTCGGCATGCAGCAAAACTGGTGGTATGACGGGCGCCGCGATGTCATCAGCGCAACCAAGGGTGCACTGGATTATCTGCAAAAACTGCACAACCAGTTTGGCTCATGGGATCTTGCGCTGGCCGCCTACAATGCAGGTGAAAACTCGGTCATGCGCGCACAAGCGCGCAATCGCAAACGCAAGCTGCCAACAAACTATGCAAGCCTGAAGCTACCCAAGGAAACGCGCCAGTATGTACCCAAACTACTGGCGGTCAAAAACATCGTGGCGAATCCTGATCATTACGGCCTGGTTTTGACGGACATACCAAACAAGCCCTATTTTTCTGAAGTAGTCACCACACGCCATATCGACGTTGAAATAGCCGCCACGATGGCAGGCATTTCCATGGACGAATTTGTTGCGCTTAATCCTGCGCATAACCGCCCCGTTATCCTGCAAAAGGGCGATGAGGTCTTGCTCTTGCCGGTAGAGGCAGTAGATACATTCCAGGCCAACCTCAGGCGCACAGATCAGCCACTGGTTTCATGGCAAGCCTGCCCGACCCAAAAGGGCGAAGACCTTGAAGACATTGCGTCACGCTATGGCATATCTACTGAAAAACTGAGGTCTGTTAACGGTATCCACCGCAGCATTAAAGCAAGTAATGGACAAACGCTACTGGTGCCCTTGAATGGCGTGCAACCCGAATCAGAATTCACCGCGTTCAATACCCATTTGCCACCCACTGACAACAGCCTGCTGAATGCAATCCGGCACGTTGTACGCAAAGGCGACACGCTGAGCGGAATTGCCCGGCGCTATCGTGTCAAATTATCCAGCCTGAAAAACTGGAACAGAGGCGTGAGAATACTCCGGCCCGGACAGCATATTCTGGTGGCACAGCCTGTTCCTGTGCAACGTGCAGCAAAATCCGGCAAAAACATCAAAAGAGCAAAAGCCATCAGAAAGAATACACTGCCAGCCCCAACAAAATCATGACCACCTGGCAGCTCATAATCAGCAGGCCGGATTCAAATTAACCGTACAAGTGACAATACACCTCGTGTGTAGCAGTCACATCACTCCTGGCAGGATAAGTTTCCCTGCATACTTTCATAGCCTGTGCGCATCGCGGATGAAAATGGCATCCCTGCGGCGGCTTGGCAGGGGATGGCATCTCACCCGCCAGCCTGATCACCTCGCCCCTGTCACCATCTATGCGTGGCACGGCTGACAGCAACGCTTTAGTGTAGGGATGTTGAGGATTGCGCATCACCTCCTCAACCAGACCGCGCTCAACGATACGTCCCAGATACATTACACACACTTCATGCGCGATGTATTCGACCACTGCCAGGTTGTGCGTAATGAACAAATAACTCAGGCCCAGTTCCTGCTGCAAGGATTTAAGCAGGTTTAAAATCTGCGCCTGCACCGAGACATCAAGTGCACTGGTGGGCTCGTCGCAGATCAGCAATTTAGGATTTACAGCCAAAGCCCGAGCAATGGCGATACGCTGGCGCTGACCGCCTGAAAACTCATGCGGGTAGCGCCACTTGGCAGTCTGCGCCAAGCCTACCTGATCCAGCAGCACGTCGATGCGCTGTTGCCGCGCCATGCCGTTAAGCCCAATTGACAACGCATCCATGCCTTCCTGCAAAATTTCCGCCACGCGCATTTTTGGATTCAGCGAGGCATAGGGATCCTGAAATACCATCTGCATACCGCCGCGCAAGCTACGCAACTGTTGCGCACCCAGGCCTGTCATTTCGGCACCGGCAAAATTCACGCTGCCTGCCGTGGGGCGAATTAGTTGCAGCAAAGCCTTTCCCGCAGTGGTCTTGCCACAGCCCGACTCTCCCACCAGCGCCAGCGTGCGGCCTGCGTCTATCTCCAGTGACACGCCATCGACGGCCTTAACGTGGCCTACGGTGCGTTGCAGTATGCCTTTCCTTATCGGGAAATGAACTTTCAAATCTTGAACTTGAAGGATTGTGGTTACGGGTATCCTGCTTTTCCCTGACGGCTCCACTGACTCAAACCCCTCCCGACCTCCCCTTAACAGGGGAGGAGCGATTCCAGATTCCTGATAAAGATGACAACGCACACCCTGCCCCTCTTTAGTTACAGTCCACTGCGGTATCTGCTCATGACACAGTGCCCACGCCTTGTCGCAGCGCGGGGCAAAGCGGCAGCCCAGAGCGAGCTCCCCAAGTGCCGGGACATTACCCGGTATCGCAGCCAGCAATTGTCCCTGGTGGCGTGAGTCCGGCAAGGCAGCGAATAACTTTTGCGTATAGGGATGCAGTGGCTTTGCGAACAACTTGGCACGCGGCGCTTGTTCAATAATCTGCCCCGCATACATCACCGCGACGTGGTGAGCCATTTGCGCTACCACGCCAAGATCATGTGTGATCAGCAGCATCGCCATGCCGCTTCTCTCTTGCGTATCGCGCAACAACTGCAACACCTGTGCCTGTATGGTCACATCCAGCGCAGTAGTGGGCTCGTCGGCAATCAGTAATTTTGGCTCGCCTGCCAACGCCATCGCGATCATCACGCGCTGTTTCATGCCGCCGGAAAGCTGGAAGGGGTACTCACGCAGACGCTGTGGCGCATCAGGGATTCCGACTTGCTGCAACAGTTCGATCGCGCGCGCTTCTGCTGCCGAATTAACCAGTTTGTGGTGCAGTGCCAGCACCTCAACGATCTGAGCACCTACTGTCATTACCGGGTTCAGGCTAAGCCCGGGTTCCTGAAAAATCATCGCAATCTGCCCGCCACGCACTTCGCGCATCTCGCGTTCGGGGAGTGCCAGCAGGTCTGTTTCGTCCAGCTCAACTTCGCCCGCTTCTATGCCAATTCCGCCCGGTAGCAAACGCATCAACGACAGAGCCGTCATCGACTTGCCGCAACCCGACTCACCCAGCAGCGCAAAGGTCTCTCCTGCTTTAAGCTCAAATGAGACATCATCCACAATGGAGGCACCATTGCGTAATCGAGTATCCAGACGCTTAACCCTGAGCAATGACATCAAGCATCTCCCGTGCGATTCAGGCGCGGATCGAAGGCATCGCGCACCGCATCAGCAAACAGGTTCGCGGCAAGCACCAGCACCAGCATAAAACTGAACGCCGCCGCCAGTGTCCACCACACAATGGGCTCGCGCCCCATCTCAAGCCGGGCATTATTAATCAACGTGCCAAAACTGTTGGTTGAAGGATCCACACCGACTCCCACATAAGACAGCACCGCCTCGGCCAGCACCAGCGCGCTGAAGTCCATCACCACTGCGATTAATACGATGTGCATCACATTGGGCAGGATGTGGCGCGACAGAATGCGCATAGCCGACACCCCAAAGGACTGGGCGGCCTGTATGTATTCCAGCTCGCGCAATTTCAGCGTTTCACCGCGCAGCAAACGGCACAGGCCAGTCCAACTGGTAACGCCGAGGATCAAACACAGGAACAGCAAGCGCAGGTCGGCGCGCTCAATCGAGGAAGAAAACCATTCGGCATGCTTCTCAATAGTCACCTGCATCATCAGCACCGCAGCAGCAATCAGCAGCACACTGGGAATGGAGCTCAGCACCGTATAGACATACTGGATCACATCATCCACCCAGCCGCGGAAGTACCCTGCGGCCAGGCCCATAAACAGCGCAAAGGGCAGCATCACCAGCGTCGTCACCGTGCCGATTACCAGGCCGGTGCGTATGCTTTTCAGCGACAGGTACAGCACATCCTGCCCCACCTTGTCGGTACCCAGCACGTGATAAGAACCCGCCAGATTGGCGGTCAGCCCAATCAACATGGCCATCAGCACGACGGTGGCTAGCATGGCGTTCAGCGGTGTACCCTGGCGCGCTTCTACCCAATGCCGTGCCGAGGTGCGGCTGCGCGCTGCGGCAATGCTTACAATCAGTAAACACAGCAGCACACCACCCAACCAGCCGGAAAACATTCCATACAGGCTGCGTTTGATCACATCTGACGTAAGCTCAAGTTGCGGATTACTTAAATGCGCACCACCATGCTTCAGCCGCGGATAATCGCGCAACAAACTCCCATCGGGTGTTTCCATGCTTTCCTTGGCATAGAGATAAGCCGCCAATGGTGCGGAGTAAGTCTTCTCGGTCTGGTTGCGCAAATTAACCACCAGTGCATCAAACACGCTCAACACTTCTCCAGCATAAATGGTTTGTACAGTGCCGTTTTTCGCCGGCAAGGCAAGCCGGTAGTGCATTGAGTCAAGCAGGCCAATCAGCACAAACAGGGAAAGCACCAGCAACGACACCATGCCAATGCGGCTCTTGAACAAGCGTCGCCACGGCAGCAGCAAATGCGGGCGCTGCCTGACCCACCAGCCACCGGCAATGGCCACCGCCAGCAGCAGAAAGATCATCGCATCTGTCCAAAGCAGTACCAGCTTGAATGTCATTGCAACCTCACTCTGGGATCAACCACGGTATAGGAAATATCGGTGAGTATCAGCCCCACGATATATAGCGCGGAGCCGAGGAATACCATCGCGCGCACCACGCCAAAGTCCTGCGCCTGTATCGCATCGATCGTGTAGCTGCCCAGCCCCGGTATACCGAAGAAGGACTCGGTCAGCAGGCTGCCCATAAACAGCAGCGGTATCACGGCCACCACACCGGTCAGGATGGGGATCATCGCATTCTTCAGCACATGCCTGAACAGCACGCGCAGTTCAGACAAGCCCTTGGCGCGGGCGGTGCGCACGTAATCACGCCCCACCTCCTCAAGAAATATAGTGCGATACCAGCGGCTGCTGGAACCTATCCCGCCAAAAACACCGATCAAAATCGGCAATACAATGAATCGCAGACTATCAACCCCGTCCGCATAACCAGAAATAGGTACCCAATGCCACAACTTGCTCGCGATAAACTGGCCGCCAATAATATAAAAGAGCGAGGAGATCGACATCAGCAACACACACAGAGAGACCCCCGCCACATCCAGCGCCGTACCACGGAACAGCGTCATCAGCAGCGCGAAAGTGACATAGAACAGCAATCCCAACGCAAAGGTAGGCAGGGCAATCACCAGGCTGGGTAACATACGCGTACGGATTTCATGACTGATGCTGCGCCCGTCATCCGAATAGCCGAAATCGAAGACAAACATACTTGCTGATTTCTGGAAGAAAATTGTTTCGGTTAATTTGTTAGCTCCCTCAGACTGCGCATTGAACAACAACGGCTTGTCGTAACCACGCTGCTGCTTCCATTTTTCAATCGCCTCTGGCGTAACCCGCTTGATGCCCAATTGCACCCGCGCCATATCATCGGGCGTATTGACTACAAAAAATAATAAAAAGGTGAGCAGATTCACACCGATCAGAATGGGGATGGCGTACAGGATGCGGCGGATGAGGTAGGCGATCATGTCAGACGGCTCCTCTCAGAACTTCAATCTTTTGCATCAAATCAATATAAACACCTTGCAAGTTATTTAGTATGTCATCGTTTGTGTAACGAACAACTGTGACACCCAGACCACTCAATGCCTTAGTCCTATCCTCATCATAAACAACCTGTTCACCATGGCTATCACCATCAATCTCAATTGCCAGGTGCAGCTCAGCGCAGTAAAAATCAGCTATAAAATTTGCTATAGGTTTTTGGCGGGTAAATTTATAAGCAGATAAATTTTTCATCCGCAGCAATTGATACCAGAGCTTGCTTTCAGCAACCGTGGGATGCTTTCTGTTTTCACGGGCAAATGTGGTGAGGTTTTTATTGTAAGGTACAAAAACTAACCCCTCCCGGCCTCCCCTTGACAGGGGAGGAGGCTTAAGCGCTCCTTCTTCAAAAGAGTACTTAACTGTGTGATCCTGCCTCCCCCCTGTCAAGGGGGGATTAAGGGGGGTTTGGCTTTTACGTGAAGAGCGCACCATCACCTCGCCTCCTCCCGCTGCCTCAACGCGCGCCAGAACCACCAACCCGACAGCAGCAGCGCGACTCCGCCCAGCCACAGCGGCCACAGCAGGGGCTGGTTCCACTGCTTGCGCAGTTCATCGCGCCTTGCGGTATCAAGGCGTAAATACTTCAAGCTATTGATGGCCAATTTGTTCGGTTTGCTGTTGTGTACCCAGCTATGGCGCAGCACGAAATCCTTGGGGTGGTAGCCCCATATCCACGGCGAATCACGGCGCAAAATTTCCAGCATACGATCGATAATTTCCTGACGCTGTGGAGTGCTTGGCATGTTTTTCATCTGCTCAAAAAGGCTATCGAATTCCGGACTATGGTAATTTGAGGCATTCTCGCCGCCCTTGGCCACTTTCCCCTGCGGACCGTGCAGCAGGAAGAAAAAGTTTTCCGGATCAGGATAGTCTGCGTTCCAGCCAAAGTAGAACATCTGTGTATCACCGCGGCGTATCTTGTCCTGGAAGCGGTTATAGTCGGTGGAACGCGGCACCAGTTGCACATTGATTTTATCGAACTGCTTGCGCAGCCAGTCCAGGCGCGACTTGCTGCCCACCCCGGTTGCGGTAGTATCCAGATAGATCACCAGCGGCTGCCCGGTCTTTTCATCCAGGCCATTGGGGTATCCGGCCTCGCTCAGCAATTTCCTTGCTTCAGCAACTGACTTGCGCCTGGGCGCACCATTTACCCAGTCGTACACGTAGCGGTTCAAACCTGCCTCACCCTCACGATAACCAAATATGCCTGGGGGAATGGGCGATTGCGCACTCACGCCGCGACCGTTGGCAAAGATCGAAACAAATTCTTCATAATCGATGGCAATGGCAAGTGCGCGTCGCAGCTTGCGTGCGCGCTCTGTATTGCCACCCACTATCGTATCCAGAAAATTAAATCCCATGTAATGCGTTGAAGTGGCTATCGAGGTAGACAGGCTGATACCCTGTGCGCGCATTTCTTCAGTCACATTGGCCTCACCGCTAACATTCATGGACACCGCCTGATCGAAGCTGTCCGAGCTGATGCCGGCAACATCATAATAACCCTGCAGAAATTTATTCCAGTAGGGTATGGTTTCCTTCTCCAGGCTGAACACTATCCTGTCGATCAGTGGCAATGGTTTGCCTGCATCGGCCAGCAAGCCTGCCTCTCTGTCGCCCTGCTCACCTTCGTGCGGATAAACCTCGCCGGTAAAATTCGGATTGCGCGTCAGCACCATTCGCTGGTTGGGATTGTTCTCGGACAGATAATAGGGCCCGCTGCCCACCGGCCACCAGTCCAGGGTCAGGTTATGCTGCTGCATGCCTTCCTGCGCATAGAAACGCTCTGCTTCCACCGGCATCGGCGCAAAAAATGGCATCGCCAGCCAATAGGCAAACTGCGGATACTTTCCGTGTACCTTGATGCGATAGGTATGCGCATCAACCACCTGCACGCCTTCCAGCGGGAATTTCTCCAGATCGAGCAACTTTGATGGATTTTCTGCACGCGCTTTCTGCAAGGTGACGGCATACTCCTTGAGGCCGACTATATACTCAGTCATCAATCCGCTGATCGGCGTGTGTATGGCGGGATGCACCAGACGCTTGATCTGGTATGCATAATCGGCAGCCGACACTACACGACTCCCCGTGTGGGGAAAATCATTCAGGCGATAGTATTTGCTGATCTCGTCCCGGCTCAAGCTGTGGTATCTCAGCACGCCTTGCTCATTGCGGGCAAAAGCCGGGTGCGGCTGGTATTTCAGATTGGGTTTGAGATGAATTTCATACAGGCTGTAAGCAATACGCTCTGCGGGGGTATTGTCGGGCAGCTTACGATTATTTTTGTCCAGGTAGATCACCCTGGGCATCTCGCTGGCCGCCTGCGTGACCAGGGTATAGGGGCGTTTCAGGTAGTGATACTGCAACGGAGGCTGGTAAATCTGCGCGAGAAAAATATATTCATTTTCACTATAGGCCTGGGCAGGATCGAGATGCTTGGGGCGCTCGGCAAACACCGTATAGAAAACAGACTCTCCCTTTGCACCTGTAGCGTAAGGGTTATTCCACAAACCACCCTCGCAGGCGGTTAACAATAGCAATGGAACAAGGTTCAGCAGTTTCATGGGGGTGATTTTATCCGAAACTCGGTGAAATTTTGCAGTAAATGAAACTTCTTCCGGTTAATATAACAGGCATCGAATACAGGCAACGAAATCATGAATCAGGATTGGCAAAATTTTTTATCACAGCAGGGCGCACGCCTGCAAGATGGCATAGTTCTGGATTTTGGCGACTTGCAGGCAGAGCTGCTTGCTGCCCGAGACAGCACGATTATTTGTGACCTGAGCCAGTACGGCACAATCAGGGTAAGCGGTGAGGAAGCGCAGAAATTTTTGCAGAATTTGCTCAGTAATGACATCAGCGCCGTCAATGCAGGTACTGCCCAGCTAAGCAGCTTCAACAGCCCCAAGGGGCGCATGCTGGCAACATTTACAGTATGGCAGAGTGGTGGGGGTTACTTACTGCAACTGCCGCTCAGCCTGGCTGCAGCGATGCATAAAAAGCTGTCAATGTTTGTCCTGCGTTCAAAAGTTAAAATTAGCAATGCCAGTGATGAGACTATTTGCCTCGGATTAGCGGGCAAAGACGCCAGCATGCTGATTAAGAATCTATGGAACTCGGCACCTGAAAGCGATTGGTCAGTGCTGCAGAAAGACGGCTACTGCGTGCTACGCCTTTCCGCAGACCGTTACCTGATCAGCACGACTGTGAGTCAGGCAACAGAACTTTGGGGCAAGTTAAACAAACACGCAAAAAAATCAAGTTCCGCTTGCTGGGACTGGCTGACTATCCGGGCCGGCATTCCGGTCGTCACCCCTGCTACACAGGAATTATTTGTCCTGCAGATGGCCAATCTGGACGTGCTCGGCGGGGTTAGTTTCAAGAAGGGCTGTTATCCCGGCCAGGAGATCGTCGCCCGCACCCATTATCTGGGGAAACAAAAACGGCGCATGTTTCTTGCCCATATCGACTCTGATATCACGCCTGTAGCGGGGAATGAATTATTCAGCCCTGATATGCCTGATCAGCCTTGCGGCACGGTTATCAATGCCTGCATGGCGCCGGGTGGCGGCTACGACCTGCTGGCAGTGATACAAATCGCCAGCCATGAGGCAAACAGGGTGCACTTGATATCTGCACAGGGTTCTCCGCTTAAGTTTTTACAACTGCCCTACCCACTGCCTGCTGACTAATGGGTATTCGGCGTAGTGTCCAAGCGTACGGTTACCATCACACTGTTTCCTTTTCCCATAAATTCCAGTTCATCAAAACATGCTCCCCTGGATATCGCAATGCCCCGTCCATGCAAATCAAAAACACGCTCAGGATCAAATTCCAGATATTTGCTCCAGTCGAAACCTTGGCCCTGGTCAGTGATGGTAACGGTGAGTTTTTCAGCATTCCTGTCCACATGAACGTTCACTCTTAAATCCGCATAGGGTGGGGACTGTAGTCGGCTTTCAATCTCTTCATCCCAACTGTCTGCAATCAACAATTTGGTCTTATCCGCATAACTGATGCCCAGATTTCCATGCTCAACCGCATTGATAAGCAGCTCCAGATATCCAGTAACGGTGCGTTCCGGACTCATGCTGAGATCGGCCAGAAACAAGGCCAGATCACGTGCCTCGCGCAGAGTATGAAAAGAAAAAACCGCGTGTTGCAACATGCGCAGATTACTCTTTTGCAGACCGACACGCTCCTGCAATTCGCGCTTTTTGAGATGCTCCTCCAGAACGTTCTTGACCACGCTTGACAGCAACTCCTGCGAAGCAGGTTTGATCAGATAGTGATAAGCACCGGCTGCCAGACCCTCAACAACATCCTCTGGCTGGTTTTCTCCCGTCAGCATCACCACAGGCAATTCGGCAAAGCGTTTGTCAGCTTTAAGAATGCGCAGCAAACTTAAGCCATCCATTTCCGGCATCACCTTGTCGAGCAGGATCAGGTCGTATTTCTCAGGATGAAGGTTTATTTTCTCCCACGCCTCTTTTCCGTTCTGTGCAAAATCTACCTCATATCCAAGCTTGGTGAGATTTTCACCGATGACCAGGCGAATAAATTCATCATCATCTACAACAAGAATGCTTGAGTTATTTGACATTGCTCACCTTCAAAAAAATTAAAAAGTATGCCGACATAGACACTCCCAACATGAAAAATTCACTTGATATTCGTGATTGCACGCACATCACTTTACGCAACTCCAATATTGCCATGGCTGCCACGAATCAGTTCCGCCGCATCCCTGTAGGCATTCGCCAGCTCGGCAGCAATTGCACCCGCCGTCTTTACATCCCCCGCTCGTCCCGATGTTTCCAGCCTCTGGCACAATTCACCCAACCGTAGTGCTCCCACAGTTCTTGCTGCTGATTTAACCTTATGGGCGAGATCAGCCGCCAACTTCATATCGGCAGCTTCTATGGCTAGCCTGATCAGATTTAACTGATCCTCCGTTCCCAGCAGAAACTTATCCAGTATGCGACGGTGCATGCCTGGGTCATCTCCCACCATGCTCAACAACGTCGCGGCATCCCAGATCGACTCACGCGAAGCTGAAGCAGCCACGATGAAATCCTTGCCTGATTTTTCAACGCTACATAGTTCTGCTCCATCTGCCTGCCCCGGCGGCAACCATTTGAGCAGCTTTGCTCCAAGATCCTTCAACCGTAAAGGCTTGGGCAAATAATCATCCATTCCGCTTAACAAGCAACGTTGCGCTTCACCCTGCATCGCATTGCCCGTTACTGCAATAATACGCAGCCGCTTGCCTTCGGTTTCTTCCTTGCGTATCGCTGCGGTGAGGGCAAAGCCGTCCAGATTGGGCATATGGCAATCTGTTAACAACAGTCTGTAGTGGCCTTTGCGCCACATTATCAAAGCTTGCTGACCGTCTTCTGCCGCTTCGGATGCATAACCCAGAATATTCAATTGTTCCTGGATTACTTCGCGGTTGGTCTGATTGTCCTCAGCCACTAAAATAAGCTGGTTGCTCGCTGAGGCCTCTGCTATAGATTGCGTTACCGTGCGGGGGCGACTTCGATGTTCTGTTTTATGTACCACCTCGGAAACCACAAAACGATTGGAGGCAATTGCAAGGGTATGTATCAGATCGTCAAACAATACCGGATTGGCTGACACAATATACTCACCGCTCATTGAACTGCTCTGACGGCGCGAAACAAGTTGTACCAAGGGCAATGCAGGCGCCGCATTCCTGATCGAGTCGATCATACTTATATCGGTTGCAGCTTGATGAGTCAGATCAAGCAACACTTCCCAATCCTGCGCGGATAGCTTGCCTATGGTAACAAGCGCTGCCTCGTGACTGGTTACCACCTTGACCTGTGCGCCCGCGGCACGCAAATACACCTCGAGAATTTCAATATGAGCAGGATGATGTGCAACAACCAGAATGTTCAATCCGGTCAATTCCGATGTGACTGCCGGAGCATAACTTGCGGGAGCGACTTCCAAAGGCAGCTCGATGGAAAATTCCGTTCCGAAACCAAAAGTGCTTTGCACCTGTATTTGTCCGTGCAGCATCTCCACCAGATGCTTGCTGATGCTCAAACCAAGGCCGGTGCCACCAAAGCGCCTTGTCGTGGTTTCATCTGCCTGGACAAAAGGCTGAAACAAGTGCGCCACTGATTCCGGCAACATGCCTATACCGTTATCAATAACCCGAAAACTCAAGCAATCACCCGTCGATAGAGATTGTTTCTCTACACGCAATTTCACTTCACCGCGCTTCATCGCCCCGGTACTGGTGAATTTCACCGCATTCCCCAACAGGTTAAACAATATCTGGCGCAACCGCCCCGGATCGGTTCTTACCCAGTCAGGCAAGTCTGGAGAAACAAAAACAAACAGATCAAGATCACTTTCCGCCACTGCTGGAGCCATTAATTGAGCCACCCCCTCAACCAGTTCGCGCAAATTAACCGGTATAAGCTCTATTTGAAGTTTACCGGCCTCAATCTTTGAAAAATCCAGGACATCACCCAGAATAGCCAGCAATGAAAGCGATGAAGTACGTATGGTATTGACCATGCGCTGTTGCGCAGGTGTGAGCGGTGTTTCCTGCAAGATATCCACCATGCCCACTACGCCGTTCATGGGAGTACGGATCTCATGGCTCATATTTGCCAGAAATCCACTCTTGGCAAGGCTTGCTGCCTCTGCTGCCTCCTTGGCCCGCTTGATGTCCAGCGTTTGCTCGGCAACCAGTTCTTCCAGATGTTCCTTGTAACGCACAAGCTCAGTCTCTATACGTTTGCGCTCGCTCATATCCGAACGCATGGAGACATACTGCACTGGCTTGCCGTGACTATCCAGCACCGGCACGATTGTCGTCCTGACCCAGTACAGGTGACCGTCCTTGGCTCGGTTACATATCTCACCCTTCCACACTTTGCCCGATGCGATGGTGCGATACATGTCGCGAAAATACTCCGTCGGATGCTCGCCTGAATTGAGCAAACGGTGGTTCTGGCCTATTAATTCCTCTCGCGCATAACCACTAATGGCACAG